>JAEEGL014886401.1_pt1 | contig 120550 bp, 88 predicted proteins | sample 9134231 | NCBI WGS metagenome assembly JAEEGL01 (sample SAMN16246548, study PRJNA631951) | gut metagenome | biome: gut microbiome; feature: rumen; material: fiber-attached | host: Bos | place: Iran: Karaj | collected 2018-10 | reverse complement strand
TTTTTATAAAAACAACAAAAAATAGAAAGTGCTAAAACAGCACAGATATTAAAAAATAGGACAGTGTCAAAGATGAATAGATAACACAAAATTAATATTAATGAACAGGGGAATTAGACCTTTAATTATCTCTAAAATTTTTAACTGAAAATAATCTTTACATAAAAATGAGCAAAATATTGTCGTAACAACCTATTCTTCGGTTTAATTTACTCAAATTTTGGACATTTTTTATTTTCTCTGTACTTTATAACTTAGCATATACATCTACTTTTAGGACTGTCATTTTTATGTCACAAAGTAAGAATGGATTATCTTTCAATAAAATATAGATATACTGGTAACGATTTTGCAGAGCATACGTTTTATTTGCACTAAGATATGCAGGCGATAATAATGAATTGTATTTTAGAAAATATCTTATCGAGTTTTCTAATAGTGCAAAAGAATATGAGAAATTAAAACTCTCGTTATGGAGAATGCAATCGAGATTCTTATTAAAAATTCAAAGTCCGAGTTCGTGAAGAAATATACCGAGCAAGCTAAACTAATATACGGCAACAGATACTGATAAATTACAATTTATCAAACTATCATAATATTAAGGGATATTATGAAATTGGTAGTCCGCGATAGCTTGCAACGACGCTCCAAGAGATTACTTAAAATGTAGTATCTTTTTTGTGGCAGAAGTGATAATATTTTAAATACCTGTTCAATTTGTTTAGTAAATGCAAATATGATAATAATATAAAGGTCAGAGAAATTTAAAAATAATTTTTGTTAAAATTTTACCTTTGTTTGTCATTGTGTTTTCTATATTTTTAGTTTATCTTCTATGCTATGGTTACATCAACAATATTTTTAACTTTTACACCAAATAGTCTCTAATAAATCTTTTACTAATCTTCTCAGTATGCTATCTGTTTTATAAAAGCTTATCTTTTCTAACAAAACTTTAATAAATACTTTAAAATTATTTTAATATAAAACCGTTAACCTTCTACTCGTCGATAACTTCTTTAAAACTTACCTGATGTTGCTCTTTAACATTTTTCTTACAGGGTAAAATTAACGGGAGTTCGTCTATTGAATTTAGTCCAAAGCATTTTAAGAAATTTAACGTAGTCTTGTAAAGCATAGGTCTACCGGGAACTTCTAATCGACCTGATTCTTCTATTAAATCTTTGTTGAGCAAATTATTTACTAGGCTACTACAATCTACACCTCTAAGCTTTTCAATAAAATTTTTAGTTACGGGTTGATTGTACGCAATAATAGTTAAAACTTCCATTGATGCACTCGAAAGTGGAAGTTTCCTTGAAAGATCCATAACTTTTCTTATGTATACTGCGTACTCTGGTTTTGTACACATCTGGTATGAATCGCTAGTTTTTACAATACAAATTCCGCTATCGTCTTTGTTAAATTTATTAATTAAAGACTCCAAGATATTAATAACTAAACTTCTCTCTAACCTTAAAGAAGAAACTAATCTGCCAACACTAACGGGATTACCACTGGCAAAAAGTATTGATTCTATTATTGCTGATATTTTTTCTGTTTCCATCTTAGAAGACTACTTTCGCAAATTACTATCTTATTTGTGTTTTCTTTTACCAAAACCCTATTACACTTTATTAGTTCTAATATAGCAAGAAATATAGCTATTAGCTCACTTTTTTTATTTTTTTGTAAAAATAAATCCTCAAAACAAAACTCGCCATTTTTGTAAAGACATTTTAATATTTTTACAACTTTTGAAAACACTGAAATCATCTTTATGTTTACAATCTCTTTTAAATGATCGTCTTTTTTATTTAAAATCTCATCACTTTTAGATAAAATATTTTGTATTAAGTCTATATATGTCCTGCCAATTTCTGCAATACTATGAATACCTTTGTAAGTTAAATCTAAATCTATTTTCATCGGCTTTCTACAAAAATAATTTAAATTAATATTATTAAGTAATATTTCAGAAACCTTTTTATATTCTGCATATTCAGCCAACTGAGCAGTAAGTTCATCTTTCAGTTCTTCTGCCTCTTTTTCTCTTTTTGGCAAAAGTTGTACTGTTTTTATATAAACAAGTCTTGCAGCCATCTCTAAAAAGCTACTAGCTATATCAACCTTTTTATCTTTCATTAGATTAATCTGATCTAAATACTGTGAAAGCAAACTAGATATTTCTATTTTATAAATACTTAATTTGTTTTTAGAAATTAGCTTTAAAAGTAAATCTAAAGGACCTTCAAATTCGTCAGTTTTATAAATTAAATCATTCATAAAAATTTAACTAAATCCCTGTTGTGCCAAAAGGTATGGCTGTAAGGTGGATAATGCCTCTATAAATATAATAGTCAATCATACTAAGTGGTGCAGATAAAAATCCAGCAAAAACTAGAAGCATAACTCCAAACATTATATAGTGCTGATATCTATAAAACTTCATAAGCAATTTATCTGGAATAAAAGCAGATAACATAAAAAAACCGTCTAAACCAGGTAGTGGAACTAAATTAAAAGTAGCTATTCCTATACTAATTTGCATAAAGTAATACAAAAATAAAAGTATTACGTTGAGCCAATTTTTTGAAACAGAATAACTAAAATGTAAAAAAGTGTTAAATATAAGTCCTGCTAAAATAGCGGCTAAAATATTTAAAATTGGTCCAGCAAAATATGTAAGAAACGTACCTAACCTTTTGTTTTTGAAATTATAAACATTCACTGGAACGGGTTTTGCCCAACCCATCCCCAGAAATAATATCGCTGCAGCTCCTAAGGGGTCAACGTTATTCAAAGGATTCATCGATAATCTTCCGGTTAGTTTAGCAGTATTATCTCCACACAAATTGGCTACAAATCCGTGTGCAAATTCGTGAAAAGGCATAACAAGAAATATTATGGCTAAAGATGCTATTATTCTAACTATTGCATTCTCTAACGTTATGCCCGATTGAAAAAACCACATTAGACTTTGCTCCGAAAGAATCAATTATAAAATAGCACTAGGACTAATTATACTACAAAAAATAAAATACACATAAACATGGTGCTAAAAGCAGATTGATACGTTAAAACTTGGAGTATGTAAGAAGTAAAAGATATCCGAAATATTGGTAAATAAAAAAGTTAAAAATTAATTTAGTGGAAAAAACAGATATATTTCTTTCAAAATGAGTACGAAAAACGAATACTCTAATGCCATAAAACGCGAGGCGCTGCAATAATATTTAGAAGAATTGAACGGCACGAATATCTTATTAGTAATGAATTGGGTAAAAAATTAGCCAATAAATAGAAATAAAAAAGGTCTGTGAAAAAATAAATTTCTGGAGCTAGATGAACTGTGTATTAATTAAAAAATATTAGTTATTGACATAGTTTATTTAAAAGGCAGATAACTAATTGGTTTTGAGGTTACTAAAAGAGATACAAGGCTTTTTGAAAATTTATCTGAAGAAAACTAGTATTTTGAGCCTAAAAACATGTTAAAAACTAATATACCACATATAACCTTATTGACCTACAAAAAAGATTTAGCGGCAAACCGTACTATTTATACTGTTTGAGCGTATAAATCGACTATTCTGACACTAATTAACTAGACTTGCACTAAAGAATTAATTTTAGTCAAAAAGATTAAACAATTGATGTTCATGAAATGTAATTTTCCTATTATATATGCAGATTTGGCACTGCCACATAATTTTTAGTTTAATATTTATATTTCAAAATTTGTACTCTTCATGACTGAAAAAAATGCTTAAGCATATATTTTTAAGTTTTTTGTCAAATTCCAAGATTTCACAATCCACAAAAATATAAATTTCTATGTAATTATTAATCTATAAAAATCGCAAAAATTTATAAAAGTTTAAAATAATAAAATTATTTATCTGCCCTCAAAGTATATGTTGCACCCCAATTTTTGAGTGTTTTAACCCCACTAAATCCTGCAACAAGCAATGCCTCTTTTTCATGTTTTACGGTTAATGGAGTATCGTAGTGGTAAAATTCGTTGTCTGGCAAGCAATTTTCTTTCTTTATGCGTATTAACTGTCTCCTGTAGTAAGTTTCTTCATCATCCGAAAGTGAAAAATAATCTGTCAAAATAAAATAGCCTCCGTCTTTTAGAGATTTTTTTAACTTTGAATAAAGTGGTATTTTTTCAGCTTTAGTAAAATGATGAAGCGATTCAACTGAAACAGCTGCATCAAACAAATTTTCACCGAAAGGCACAGTAAAATACGATCCTAAAATAAGTGTTATATTTTTCTCGGGAAATTTTTTACGTAAATTTTCAAGCATACCCGGTGCAAGGTCGATTCCTGTTATATTCGCGGCAGGGACACTTTTAAGGTAATACTCAAGTTCTAATCCCGTACCACAGCCTAGATCAAGAATACAAGAGCACGCTTTTCGCGGAAGACAACATGCCGTAAACGGATAAAATTCTTTAGCTGAGTTTATACAATTCAGTTGATGCTCATCGTATCCATCTAACCTAGAATCAAAAAATTCTCCCATTTTTTCAAGCATAACGTTATACCAAACCTTTAACTTAAATATCCTGATATTGTAGCAAATAATTGTTAAATAATACATGATTTATTTCTGGAAAAAATACTGACCGTTAATCAATTATTAGTAACTTTAAAAAAATAGTTATAGTATGAAAATTAATACACTATTCGGCCTTGTCAAAAAATTGCTAATTAAAATACCAGAAGAATCAATTGTGTTAAATAAATTGTATTTAAAAATAGAATTTGTATTTTTGTTTAGTCCAATATGTTTTTATATAAATGAAGTGATGCCCGGCGAAACCTGAAATTAGGAAATTGCTTAAATCAAATTATAAAAAACTAAGCAGTTTTCCATGCTCAGGTTGCGCCGGGCATTAGTAAACACGAAATAAATACAAAAAATGAAACATACAGTTATAAAAAATTAAAAGTCTAACATAAAAAATTTATTAAAAAAAAATATGAACTCAGAAATTATAACCATAATGATAATTTGTTTCAAAAAAAACGAAAGAACTGTTACAGAATTTTGCAATATTTTATAAAAATAAATAGTTAGTTATGCAACTAGCTAAATAATTTGGCAATGCCAAACCCTAATAGATAGATTAATTTTTTGTATTTTTAGAGGTGGTCAAACAAAAAATTAGCTGGAGATTATTACTGAAAAATTGGTTTTTGGAATCTTTTTTAATATGATGTTACATAAAGTATCATTTGTTAATCTACCTGATTTTAGCATTGCTTTTTGTTTTATGTTAAAAAGAAATTATATTTTATAAAACATTTTATTTATATTTGTTTAATTTTAGCAAATTGTTTAATTTTTATGCCTTGACTTTTCACAAAATTTATTAGAAAATGCCCATAACAGACGCGGGAATAGTTCAGTGGTAGAGCGTCAGCTTCCCAAGCTGAATGTCGCGGGTTCGAGTCCCGTTTCCCGCTCCAGTTTGCGATTTTTGATTTACCGTTATGTTGTATTCAACATGTGTATTGCTTGTTGAAAATGTGTTTAATGTTTCCAAATTATCGCACCATTTAAAAAATCAGCTTTAAATTGCACGTTCTTAGAAAAGACTGTACAACTTAAGTATTTGAAACTCTGCTATTATGTCAAATATAAGAATTAAAATTGGAAAAGAGAGTTTGATTTGTGCAAAGAATGTACATGACACATCCCATTTTCCCCACTCCAAACATCAAACAAACTGCTAATTTTTACGTTCAAAAGTTAGGATTTAGTGCAGTAGAATATTTGAATTCCAAAGAACCTCATATATGCTTGTATAAAGACGATATTGAAATTGTGTTGACTGATTCAAGAGGTAAAAAAGTTATTCCAAATCGTGAATTATATGGTTATGGCTATGATGCTTATGTGATTGTATATGACCCTGAGGAATTACAAAAAGAATTTGATAGTGTAGGGCTGAAAATTGTAAGGAGGTTTTCCATCACAGACTATAATGACAAAGAATTGGTTTTAGAAGATATAGATGGCAGGTGGCTTGCGTTCGGAGTAAAACTTGACACAGGAAATTGGAAAAATTTTAATAATAAAAACAGATTTAACGTTCCTAAATAAATATTTTTAAAATGATGATTTTTTCTTTTGTTTAGGAGAAAAAGTAAGTTTTCATTTAGGTAGTGCTAAATTTTAATAGATGGTTTGATACTTTGTATCTTAAGCGGGTGTTCAAAACAGAAAATCAAGTGGAAGTTGTTGCTAAAAAATGGGTTTTCGGAATCTTTTTCAACTTGATGTTCGTAAGGTTTTTCTGTTAATCTATCTGCTTTTAGCACTTCCACTACAAAGGGTTAAAAAGTTCTTTGTCGGGAACAGATGTAAAGCTCGTTTTCGTTTATATGTGTTACTTCTACGCCGCGATCGGTTGCTCCAAAGTCCATTTTTATCTTCCGGATAAATTTTTAGCGAAAATGGACTTTGGTCGCAAGATCGCGGCTTTACTATTTTAAGTAAAAAAATTAAATTAGTTGGGATCTAGAATTAATAATGTTGGTATCAGCTTGTCTTTAATTTTTTAAAAAAGTTTTGTGATTACATTACGTAACGTAGTTTATACTGAAAAAAAATTATAAGTAAGGTTATTTAAATATATTTTATATAACCTAGTTTTCTTAACTTATTTCCATACTTCAATCTCCGTTTCTAGGTCAAATCCACTTTTATTCTTAACTGTTTCTTTCACTATTTTTATTAGTTTTAACACATCAGTACACTTAGCAATGCCCTTGTTTATAATAAACCCCGCATGTTTTGGACTAACTACCGCATCGCCCGCAAATAATCCTTTAAGGTTAGATTCATCTATCAGTTTTCCAGCAGAATAACTAGTGTTTTTAGGTCTTTTAAATATACTGCCAGCATTAGGAAAATTCAAAGGCTGAGTGGATTTTCTTTTTAAAAAATAATTTTTCATATTACATTCTATTACTTTTGGATCTAATTTTTTTAACTTAAAAGTAGCAGATACTATAATATTTTTACTTTTTTGGTAGATACTCTTTCTGTATGAAAATAACATTTCGTCTTTTCTTAATTTTAAAACTTTATTATCTTCATTGATACAATCAGAGCACAAAATTACATCCTTTACTTCTTTTGAGTAAGCTCCTGCATTCATGTAAACAGCGCCACCGACTGTACCAGGAATACCGTACAAAAATTCAAGTCCACTTAAACCATTATTTCTAGCAAATACGCACAATTTTGAATTTAAAACTGCACTACCACACCTTACTAAGACTCCACTAGATGATAAATTATTTAAAATCTCAATATTTTCAAATTCATTACCTAATTTTATTACAATTCCTCTTATGCCATCGTCACTAACTAATATATTGGATCCATTTCCTAAAACGTGGTATGGAATTCTTAATTCTTTAATTATTTTTAAAAGATTAATCAAACCATCCAAGGTATTGACCTTAACAAAAATATCTACAGGGCCACCAATTTTAAAAGTTGTGTGCTTTTTCATTGGTTCTTTGAATAAAAATTCAATATCCAAACATTTCGTTCTATTTAAAAAGATTTCATATTTTTTTCCCAAATACATAATACCTTATTTAAGTAAGAAACAAAAAAACAAAAAATTTCGATTTATAAAAACATATTAGCAAAACTTCGAGGTATTGTTAACGTCTTAAAATAAAAATAATTTTTTATTAAATAATCTTTGCTTTTTTACAATATGTAGTATAAAATTGCACCTACAAAGAAGAAATATCACAATATATAGTAAGGTAGGCCGGTATGGTAAAAGTATTAAAAAGAGACGGAAGAATTGAAACATTCGATTTAAAAAAAATAAAGAAAGCTATTTTAAAAGCATCTATTGATTCGGAACTTTTAGAAAATAATGTAAGAAAAGTAGTTAATGAAATAGAAAAATATTTAGAAAAAGAAAAATCAATAGACACAGAAAAAATTTTTAATGTAACTAAAAAAGTGCTGTTTAAAGATAACTATAAAAAATCGGCTAGGGATTACTCTTTATTTTCCAAAAACAGACTTTTACAAAGAGAAAAAAACTCTAAACTAATGAAAATATATGAAGGCCTTACTAATGTTTCTGCCGATGAGAACAACATAAAAAGGGAAAATGCCAATATAGACGGTGATACTGCTATGGGTACCATGTTAAAATACGGATCTGAAGGCGCGAAGCAGTTTTATCAGATGTATATTTTAGACCCAGAAATTTCAAAAGCACACATAAACGGAGATATCCATATTCACGATCTAGACTTTCTACCACTTACAACAACTTGCTGCCAAATAGATTTAGAAAAATTATTTTCTAATGGGTTTTCTACAGGTCACGGTTTTCTAAGGGAACCAAAAGATATAATAAGTTATGCAGCACTTGCTTGTATTGCTATACAGTCTAATCAAAATGATCAGCATGGCGGACAAAGCATACCAAAATTTGATTACGACATGGCTAAAGGTGTAGCCAAAACATTTAAAAAATTATATATTCTAAATTTAATTAAAGGTTTTTCTCTACTAACAGAAGAAGACAGTTGTGAAAAAAATATAAGAAATATTATTTTAGAGGCAGAAAATATATCGGGTACATGTGCAAAATTAGAAATATCTAAAGAATACGACCGAGTTGAAACAGAATTACTTAGCAAAAGTTATCCTCTTAATACAGTTTTAAAAATAAAAAAATTTGCGAGAAAAGAGGCTTTAAAAGAAACAGAAAGAAAAACTTACCAGGCTATGGAGGCGTTTATTCACAACCTCAACACGATGCATTCACGTGCTGGTGCGCAAGTACCATTTAGTTCAATAAACTATGGAACAGATATATCTCCAGAAGGAAGAATGGTAATAAAGAATCTTTTATTAGCTACCGAGGCTGGTCTTGGCGGTGGTGAAACTCCTATATTCCCAATTCACATATTTAAAGTGAAAGAAGGAGTAAACTATAATCCTGATGACCCAAATTATGATCTATTTAAATTAGCTTGCAGAGTTAGTGCTAAAAGGTTGTTCCCAAATTTTTCTTTTTTAGATGCACCGTATAATCTTCAGTATTACAAAAAAGGCAAACCAGAGACAGAGGCCGCCTATATGGGCTGCAGAACTAGAGTAATTGCTAATAGATATGACCCAAATAATGAAATAGTTACTGGTAGAGGTAATCTTAGTTTTACATCCATAAATTTGCCTAGAATTGCTATTGAAAGTAAGAAAGACATAGGTCTATTTTTCAAAAAATTAGATGAAAAAATTCGTTTAGTTGTTAAGCAATTGCTTGATAGATTAGAATTGCAATCTAAGCGAACAGTTAAGAACTGCCCCTTCTTGATGGGTCAGGGAGTGTGGTTAGACTCTGAAAAATTAAAGCAAAATGAACCGATAGGAGAGGTTCTAAAGCATGGCACCTTAACCGTTGGATTTATTGGTTTAGCTGAGTGCTTAGTTGCTTTAATTGGTAAACATCACGGTGAAAGCAAGGAAGCCCAGGAACTTGGCCTTAAAATAGTTTCTCATATGAGAAATTCCACAGACAAGGCTGGAGAAAAATATAATCTTAATTTTTCACTTATTGCTACTCCTGCAGAGGGGCTCTCAGGGAGGTTTGTAAGATTAGATAAGGAAAAGTACGGAGTTATCCCTGGTGTTACTCAGAGAAATTATTATACAAACTCTTTTCATGTACCTGTTTATTACAATATATCTGCTTTTAATAAAATAAAAATAGAAGCTCCATATCATGCACTTACGAATGGCGGACATATTTCTTACGTTGAGTTAGATGGTGACCCTAGTAATAATTTAGAGGCATTTGAACAAATCATAAGATGTATGAAAGAAAGCGGTATAGGCTATGGATCTATAAATCATCCGGTGGATAGGGACCCTCTATGCAACTACACAGGAATAATAAACGATGTTTGTCCTAAATGTGGCAGAAGAGAAGAAATCGGTAAACCTAAATTTGAGAGGATACGAAGAATAACTGGTTATTTAGTTGGAACAATAGACAGATTCAACGACGCAAAAAAAGCCGAAGAGCGTGACAGGGTGAAGCATGTAATTTGAACTTAAAACTCAAATACCGTTAGATATCTTTTTTAAGTATGGAACATACTTAAAATTTGTGTGAAAAAAGAATTAGTTAACAGCTATCACTAAAGTAAAAAACGGATTATTGTTTGTATTTATGTCTGTTAATGTTTAGCAGTAAAGATCAATGGTCAAAACAAATAGCAGTGCTAGATCTTAATAGATAGATTGGGGTTTGTCACTAAAAAATTGATTTTTGGAACTCTTTTTAACGTGATGTTCATAAGGTTTAACTTGTTAATCTTTCTACTTTTAGCCCTGCCAATAAGTAGAGGCAGTGCTAAAAGTGCATAGAAAACAATAGAATTAATACTCATAAAAAGACAGTAAATTTTTTGTACAAACCGAACTAAGTAATAGTTAGGAAATGGGTTTATATGCTTATCGATAGTCAAGTGCACGATTTTTATCTAACTATACTTTATACAATATCTATCTGCTTTTAGCATTGCTATAAAATAAGCAAAAGGACGTAGAAACGCAATTTAAAAAATAAATTAAGTCTAAAAAATAAAAAAGTCATTTTCCACTTTTTATTAAATTTTCTATTATAAATTTACATCTCAAATATCTTTAATTTAGGTATTCTAAGACCTTTATATCTGTTTTATTCGAAGTAACTTCTAATAGAATTAATTTTTTCCACGTATCAACAACATTTGGTGCCTACAAAATGCTGTATTTTTATATTAAGAAATTTTAAAAGTTTTGATAATAAATTTAACATATTGTGCAACTTTGCTAATATAAAAAATTATAAATTAATATTAGTATTAAATAACAAAATTAATTTTCCGTATTTTAGTTTAGTGCTAAAAATAGGTGGGTTAATAATTAATATGTCCTTAATATCATGACGAAAGAGAAGATAAAAACTAATTTTTTAGTAACAATCCTCACTCATATTCACTATCTTTGAAGAGATAAATTTCCAGTATATCTATTTAAGCTTTAGTATTACCGTATTTTAATTATAGTTTAAATAAAAATATAAAACAAATTTTAAAATGAATATTTTTGGACATAATGTGGACATACTGTTTAAAAGAAAAACTTAAAAAGAAGGAGGGTAATACTGTGCTAAAAAATGGTATAAAAACATTAAAACATATTGCAGTTGGCATGACGGGAGGAATGATTCTAGGAATAATATTGTGTTGCTTTTTTAGCTGTAAGAATAAAATAAAGAACAAAGTAAGTAAAGCCATACATGCTATAGGTGATATAATTGAACAAATTCCGTATATGTTCAAATAATTAAAAACCAGATATTTTTTTGTAAAAACTTATTAAATACAAAATATCATCTATTTTTTAAGCATTATAAAATGTCAAAAATCAATTAAACAGGGATGAAAATGTTTATTTGAAAAACTTAAATTTCAAGGGCGAAACATATAAGTTCAGTACTAAACTTATTATGTCGTCTTTTTAATGGGTATTAAATCAAAAAAGTTAAGCAAAGACCATGACTCAAAAATTAGTTTTCGAGTCTATTTTGCTATAAAAATTTAGAAAATGTTACTTGTTAATTTACTCACTTATTTTTAATATCACCCAAGTAAAACGTATAAAAAAAAAAAAATAGATAAAAAAATAAATGGTTAGGAAACTAAAAAATAAAATTATTTTAAGAGTTATATTTATTAAAATTATTAATATCAAATTAAAAAAACTAATTAGTAAATCATAAAAAATAAATTAAATAAAATTTGTTGACAAAATAGTATAATTAAAGAATAAATAAAATATATGATATAAAAAACAAATGAACAATAAATATTTTTACGTTATTTCAAAAATATGTGTTAATTTTATAAAAATAAGTAGTTTTATTATTTTTTTACCAAATAGGTTTAAAAGGTTAAACAAAAGATAACTACTGTGGCTTTATACAAATAAAGAAACTGTGTAGCCCTCAACCGTTACAGAACACAATTAATTTAAAATTCAAAAATTTATTATTTTTGTTACTGCTTAATTTAATTTTTGTGTAACATTTTTTCATTTTTAGAAATGACTATTAGATCTCTCCATTTACTTTAAATCTGTCCATATGCTAAAATTACGCCTTGATAAGTTAGTTAGGAGAATTAAAAATTGAACGTATTGGTAGTTGGTTGCGGAAGACTAGGGTCAAAGATTGTCAACACTTTATTTGATCTTGGTCATTCTGTTTCTGTTATAGATAATAATCCAGATGCATTTAATCAATTAGATTCAGAATTTGATGGTATCACGATCTTGGGAACACCGTTAAATATGGATATATTAAGAGAAGCCGGAGTAGAAAGCTGTGATTCTGTGGCAGTTGTTACTTCTGACGATAATTTAAATATCACAGTTTCACAGATTGTTAAGGAATTTTTTTATGTAGAAAATGTTGTTGCAAAAATAAATTCTCCGGCTAGAGAACGTGCATTTCATGATTTAGGGCTTAAGACGGTATGCCCTACAAATTTGGCATGTGGTTCTTTTATATCTGCACTTACTAGCAAAAATTTAGAAAAACAGTTGCATTTCGGTATTCACACAATAAGTATTAATGTGAGAAGTATAGAGCAAAAATTTATAGGAAGAGATTTAAAAGACATCCCAACAAAAAAAAATGAAGTAATTATAGGTCTTATCTCTAAAGAAGGCCAGATGACACTAAATACAGAAAAGGGGCAGAGTATAATTTTGGGCTCAGGCAGTAAAATAATATCGGTTCAAAATACGGATTAATTAAGCGTTTGTCTTTTTTATTTACAATATTTTAGGCAATTAAAAAATTATGTTTTACCTTAATTGTAAATTAATGATATAAAAAAAATTTATGACAAAAAGTGTTGCTTAAATTGGTTATCCATAATTAAAAAACAAAAGTAACTTTAGCAATTTTAAGAAGAGTTTTTTTAAAAATCATACGTATGATTGAAACTATTTATGCACAAAGATATATTATTAGTAGGGGGATTATACATTAGTTTTTGTTACTTAATCTTTTTGCCACAGAAAGATAACTATTTTGGTAATTCTTTTGATATAATTTATTCGTAAAAGTAAAAAATAATCTATATAGTAAAAAGATTAATTCTAATTGAAAAATTAGCTAGTACGTTTATTTTACGGTATTGCTAAAAGCAGATAGATATTACTGAATTATATAATATGAAATTAAAAGTATGGTTTAATAAAAATCGCGAGCTTGACTATCGGCATGCAGGTAAATCCATTTTTAAACTACTACTTAGTTATGTTTGTACAAAAAAATTTAGTGTCAGTCGGAAATAGATTTCTCTGTTTATGAATAGTAATTCAATTTTATCTATGCACTTTTAGCACTACCTATTTTACATACTTATGAATGCTGTTTTATTTACGGCAGATTAGATTATTTTAAGATTTAAAAAATTGCACAATTTATATTAGGTTTAGTAGTTAGGTCCAAAGATATCGACTTAATATGAAATTCATATGCACCTAAGATGATGAAAACAGTTAAAAAGTAAGGTTTTGTCTGAAAAAAGATTGCTAAAAATAAAAATCTACAAATCACCTTTCTAAGAAAAAAATAAGAACTAAACTCAATGTAAAGAAAGATCAAAATTTTTAAGAATGTGGAGACTATGCTAAACTAATAAGTTAAACGCAGGCATTATATAATGAGAAACGTGCATATTAAAGTTAACAAACAATAATATTCGGAATTATAAGCATAAACCTAATCCTAGTGATTATTCCTAAAAACACAACAAAACCTCAAAGTACAACTTTCAGACAACAAGTGTTACAACAAAAGTAAAGCTTTGTACTTACACACCCAGTAATTTGCAAAACATCCATCTATTACAATAAACTCTTTAATATACAGCACTAAATTATCTGTGCATTTTTACATAATACAATAAAATATATAGAGAAAAGATCTAAAAACAAAAAAAGATAAAAACGAACACATATCCGAAAATTCAACATCGAAACCAAAATTAACTCCTGTCAGCAAACTCTCAACTTGTCAATTTCGTCTGTCACAAATCAAATAAAGTCGCCCAAGACTACCAAACGAACTTTTTCCACGATACAAAAAAACGTAAAAAACAAGTATAAAAAGGAACCAAACGATTGTAATTACTAACAAAGCTCAAATAACATTAACAATATAACACTTTATTTTCCCCAAAACTTAATTGCCCCTATAAGACTTACCACAGAATCAACGAAACCCTTGCCTACTTTATTGAAAAAGTAAAGGAAACTGTGATTTTGATAGTAATTTTTTTCAAAATCATATTCAATTTGTTTTTTTGCAATATCAATCTCAGTTTCCCTAACTTTTGCTATACTTGCAGCCCTCTCAGGGAAAACAAAGTACAGAGCATCCTTAGTTGACATACCACTTCTTTCTAAAAAATCTAAAACTACTGGAAATGAAATCGTACCCGCAGCTACAGCAACTGAAACTCCTACAAAAATTGGCTTCATCTCCTTACCAAGATCCTTTATCTCATCTCCAATTTTCCCAACTAAAGTTTTAGGGCTAGGCTTATCTTCAGCAGCTTTTTTTAAAAGCTTAAGCATATATATATTGTACAATTTCTGTATATCAGAGCGATTTAGTTCATCCTCACCCTCACTACTTTTTCCACTAGACTCATCTTTCTTCAAAGAATTATTTTTCTCGATAAAATCACCAATTGCCACAGCATCCAAAACAGACATTACATTATTTCCGGAGTCTTCTTTCTTGTCAGCCTTCTCACTATCTCCTGATCCAAAAGCAACTGTGCCAGGAAAAACAGTGCTAGAAACTAAACTAAAAGCGACTGCAGGTGAAACTAGTTTATCAAAACTTAACCTAATCATTGAACATACCCCTATTCAAGTAACAAAACAAAAATACACGGTAATTATATCATATCTGTTATTAGAATGTCAAATATTAATAAACAAAATGTAAATTAAGACAAAATATATATTTAACATTAAAATTTTCAAAATAAAAAAATATTTTGTGAATATTTAATACTTTTATTGAAAATTAAACACCTAAACTTGATACTTTTAAAGACAAATGCGTGAAAAAATTTTATTGGCAAAACTTTTTATTTCCTATTTTTTTATAACAGATTTAGCAGCACTTGTCGCAAGAAAGTCACATCTTTCGTTATTTTTATTTCCAGCATGGCCCTTAACCCAAACTACTTTCATTTTATGTATTTTAGAAAGAAATAGTAATCTATTCCAAAGTTCTGTATTTATTGCAGGCTTCCCGTCAGATTTTTTCCAACCGTTGTCTTTCCATTTTTGTGCCCACCCTTTATCTAATGAATCACAAAAATATTTTGAATCACTGTATATGATAACACTACATGGCTCTTTTAATATTTCAAGCGCTTTTATAACGGCAGTGAGCTCCATACGATTATTCGTAGTTTGTTCTTCTGAGCCATAAATTTCTTTTTTTATGCCATTAAATTCAAGGATCGCTGCCCAACCACCTGGCCCTGGGTTGCCTTTAGAGGAGCCATCTGTGTATATTGTAACTGTTTTCATTTTGGCTTATCTTCCTTTAAATACCATGTCATTAATAGCAGGCATCTGATAATGTAATTTTGTTTAACTTGGAAATTTTACAATATATCAGAAAAATTCATTAATATATTGTTTTTGTGCACTTAAATCTTATGCTCTTAATAATTCTTAGACAAATATTTTAGTGATACTTAAAAAAGGAATAAAAATTGAATATACATTAACAAATTCCAAAAACATGGCCCACCGTAATGAATAGAAAACCAGATAAAAACTATTCACAGGTACACAACAACTGGTGCACCAGGAGGGATTCGAACCCCCGGCCTCTTGGTTCGTAGCCAAACGCTCTATCCAGCTGGGCTACTGGTGCAAATAACTACAAAACTATAAATAAAACTCCTCTAAGTTTACTAAATAAATTAACTAAGAGTCAACATAATAATTGTTTGAGCAATGCTAAAAGTGAACAGACTAACAAATAATACCTTATGAGCACCAAACCAAAAAAGATTCCAAAAACCAATTTTTTAATAACGATCTCTACCTGATCTCTGGAGTTTTATTACCTCATAAAGAGACAAAATATTAATCTATCTATTAAGATTTAGTATAGCCATGTTTGAGGAATGCTAAAAGTAGATAGATTAACAAATAACACCTTATTAGCATCAAACTAAAAAAGATTCCAAAAACCAATTTTTTAATAACAATTTACACTTGATTTTCTGCTCAGAATCCCCTCTTAAGAGACAAATTATCAAACTATCTATTAAGATCTATAGCTGCCATGTTTTGGCAGTTTTAAAAGTATTTATATTAACAAACAACACCTTATGAGTACCACGGAAAAAGATAATCCAAAAACTAACTTTTTTGTTAACAATCTTAACTTAACTTTTTGAGATTACTATCCCCAAAATCACTAAAGCACAGTTTATATATTAAGTTTTTGCACTGCCTATACCCTAAACTAATTTTGCAAAATTAGTTAGCAAATTAAATATTTTTTACTTTATTTTTGTCCTTTATAGCCGTCCTTAAGTCCTACACTTCTGTTAAAAACAAGCTTACCATTTTTTGCATTTTTATTGTCTAAACAGAAGTATCCATTACGTACAAACTGAAAATTTTCACCTACTTTTGCGTACTCTAAACTTTTTTCTAATCTACACTTATTTAAAACTTTCAATGAATTCGGATTTAAAATGCCTTCATCTTCGAAATTTTCAGAAGAAATATTATTTTCTAAAAATAGATTTTCATATAAATTAACGGTAGCTAATATCGATTCTTTTGCATCCACCCAGTGTATAGTGCCCTTAACTTTTTCCCCATCATCTAAGTTTGCATCGAAAGTTTCAGGGTAATACTTAGCATATACCGTTTCTACTTTTTTACCAGTTTTATCTAAATCAAACCCTGTGCACTCTATTATATAAGACCCCATTAATCGTACTTTATTACCTGGATAAAGCCTAAAAAAGCCTTTTTCCTTTTCCTGCAAAAAATCTTTTGACTCTATAAAAAGTTCTCTAGAAAAATCAACGAGTCTGCAACCGTCCCCAACATTTTTGGGATTGTTTTGTAATTTGATCCGTTCTATCATGTTATCTGGATAATTTATGATTATTAACTTTACGGGATCTAACACGGCCATAACTCTTTTAGCCTTGAGATTTAAATCATTTCTTAAGCAATGTTCTAAAAGTCTATGGTCAACTATACTTTCTGCTTTAGAGACTCCCACACGTTCACAAAAATCTTTAATAGCCTGCGGTGTATAACCTCGTCTTCTAAGGCCACTTATAGTCGGCATACGAGGATCATCCCAACCATCTACTATTTTAAGATCAACTAGCTTTTTGAGTTTTCTTTTGCTCATAATTGTGCCAGTAATGTTTAAGCGAGCAAACTCAATTTGTTTAGGCTTAATTTTTAAATTTTCCATATGGTTAATTACCCAGTCATATAATGGACGATGGTCCTGAAATTCTAGCGTACAAAATGAATGAGTTATACCTTCAAGAGCGTCTTCAATTGGGTGAGCAAAATCGTACATTGGGTAAATGCACCACTTGTCTTTTGTTCTGTGATGATTTTTATGACAAATTCTATATATAACTGGGTCCCTCATATTAAAATTGCCCGATGATAAATCTATTTTTGCACGTAAAGTTAAAGCGCCGTCCGGAAATTCTCCATTTTTCATTCTAGAAAAAAGGTCTAAACTTTCACTTATTGGCCTATTTCTGTAAAAACTTTTGGCAGGTGTTTTCGTGTTGCCTCTGTTTTCTTTAACTTCTTCCTGAGTCATACTACAAACATAAGCAAGATCCCGTTTTATTAAACTAACTGCAAACTCATACATAAAATCAAAATAATCAGATGCACAATAAAAACGATCTTCCCAATCAAATCCAAGCCATTTTACATCGTCTTTTATGGAGTTAACACACATTTCACTCTCTTTAACCGGGTTAGTATCATCCATTCTTAGATTGCAAATTCCGCCATACTCTTTCGCTAAACCAAAGTCTATACAAATTGCTTTCGCATGACCAATATGCAAATATCCATTTGGCTCTGGTGGAAATCTTGTGTGTATCTTTTTATCTTTGTAATCTTTGTCATTAGCTAAGTCATTCTTTACTATATCTTTAATAAAATTATTGTTTTCTGAAGCTTTATTTTTAATTTCATCTTCCACAACTGGTTCCTCGTTAATGTTTTTAATTTATGAAACATTTTACCACTTAACTTTTGTTAAATCTCTAATAAAAATAAAATACAAAAAATAAGCTTTATGATAACACTAACATAAAAACTTAAATAAACCTAAATAGATTGTAGCAAGGCAGTTATAAAAATAAGTAGATTAACCAAAAGTATCTTGTGCGCAAATATAATTCAAAATTAATTTTTCCATCGATAACACTGCTTTACTATTTGGATTTACTACATTTTAAGAGACATAATTCCGACCAATATATTAAAATTTTGGGCTGTGCAAAACTTTAATAGATAGATTGATATTTTGTCTTTTAAGATGTGGTCAAACCAAAAATTAAGTGGAGATTGTCACTAAAAAATTGGTTTCTGGAACCTTTTTGAACATAATGTTTATAAGGTTTAATTCGTTAATCTATCCAATTTTAGCACTGCCTAAATAAACAAGCATATAGCAGTAATAAAAGCAAACATATACTTTAAAACATAGAGTATAGAAATGTGAAAAAAGTCCAAAATGTGGGTTATTGAACTAACGAATCAGTAGCCGCTTTCCTACTGAGCTTAGTTTGTACAAAAAACTTAATATAACTCAACAAAAACTGGTAACAGTTAAAAATTTAAATCTTATATTTGTTAACTGTGACTTTGTTTTTTTATGTACTTATGAGTATTTCCAACCTTATTTTAATTTTACCCGGATTTAAATACAGACGAATACCATTTTATTTGTAAACTTTTTGAAACTTTCTCAAAATATAGCAGTGATAAAACCGAATATAAAACAAAAGATTACTATTCATAATAAAGAAGAACTGAATTTTCAATCATATATGTACTCTTTGATTGGCAGTAATTTTTTTGTGCAAAACGTCGTGTTAAGTAGCGTTGCAACAACTGATTCTTACGCTCGACAGTATAAGAGCTGTGCGCATTACCTAATAAGTATCCTTGCCGGGTCGATAAGATTACAAAAGGCATAATAGTCTGTAGAATATTTTTTAGAACCAACATTTTAAGTTTTTTTAGATAAAATTTCAAAATGTCTAGTGTCTCTCGTCCCAATTTCAAAACTAATTTTCTGTCGACTTCAGTCCACAACCAAAATTGACAAACATTTCATCTAACTGCAAAATATCAATACTCGTAGATCTTTTTATATTTTCTTTTTTTATTTGATAGCTGCCTTTTCCACCAAATTTATTACCGAAACTTGATTTATGCGTAAGATTGCTCAATGCTTCTAAAAAACTTATTCCGTCTAAATAATATTGTGTTCTACAGAGTCAAGATATACCATTTTTTGTACCCCTTATAATTAAATGCACAATCTTTGTAAAGAAATCTCTGTTTTCCTCTATTAAATTCATTTTTAACTTTTCTTATCGTTCCACATTTTGAACATTTTTTACTTTCTTTATACTTGATCTTTTAACGTATCTATCTACTTTTAGTACTGTCCATGCACTTACTCAATTTACAATGATATAAAACACTTGGCAGTGCAAAACTTGATAGATAAGTCTGGATTTTGCCTTTTATAAAGTTAGTCAATTCAGAAATTTTAGTTAAGAATTTTTACCCAAAATTTGGTTTTCTAATTTTATTTTACCTTGAAGTTCAGAATAAGTTACTTGTCAATCTACATACTTTTAGCACTACCAAACAAAACTCAATTTTTATATAAATCAAAAGCTAAACTATAAAAAGGAATTTTTTAAACGTAATTAATACACCAAAATAAAAAAATTAATGCGAGTTTCCTAACACATTTTAACAGCCAAAACTACAATTTATTGCTAAAACTTAATAGATAAATTGAAATTTTACCAATTTTTTAAAAATAAACTCAAAAGGCAGTACTAAAATCATATATATGTTAAAGTACATTTTCTGTTAAAAATAAAAGTACACCCAAAATATGTGTTAATAAAAAGTTAAAAATGGATTTTAATTAAGATAAGCAGAGGCAAAGATCCCGAAATTAAGAAGTATTCAATTTTTATGCTAGGGAGGCATAATTTTGTGTTATCTATGCAATTTTAGCACTACCACTCAAAAAATTAATCAAAAATTCTACCAAAAAATTAATTTTTAGAATTTCTTTTACTGTGATATTAATACAGTACCATATTCCAAAACCACGAGGCTTGAATCTAGAGTTTTAACACAACCTTTTGCTAAACATGCATTTTTTAAACTTAATTAAAATACTTAAGAGGTTAGCATCTAATTTCCGTATGCACAGCTGCAAAGTTTGTTTTACTTTAAAAATACAAACATCGAGGTAAAAACTTGCAATTATGGTCTTGCTTATTTTTACCTCTTAAGATGTATTCCCCTGGAACAGACCAAATTTACCAACTTATCTAAAAACACGAAGACAACGTTTGTATTCAAAAAAATATACTACAATATTAGATCCCACACTTATGTCCAGGAACCGAAACGTATCCAAGTTTCGACATTATCAAAGTTTCGCGATCTTTCATCTTTTCCTCCTCCTCAAGGCCAGCATCGTGGTCATAACCAAAAAGGTGTAGCATGGAATGCACGGTAAGAAAGCTAATCTCTTCTTGCAGACTACATCCATGTTCTTTAGCTTGTGCCAAAGCTGTTTCTATAGATATCGCAATATCTCCTAGATTAGTAAAACCCGTAGTCTCGTCTACCACGCAGTTACCGTCTGTACCTGATGGAAAAGATAAAACATCTGTAGCACAATCCTTTTTTCTATATTTGCTATTTAGTTCTCTCATTCTTTCATTATCCACAAAAGCTACAGTGACAGTAGCAGGAACATTAAGCCTCTCTATTTGAATAACGGCTACACAACAACGTCTAATGATCATTCTTAGACCTGTTGGAATCTTAACCTCTCTTTGTTCATTGTTAATAACAACTTTCACTTTTTCCATCACATTAGCCATACTTAGGTACCTCTCTCTTTATGTAAAATACATTATTAAATATCTATAAAAGTGCCAACAAAACAACGAACAGATAAAAGCAAAACATCACAAACTGTATAAAATACGCCTAACGGGTATTGTAACACAATTAAAGAAAAAATAAAGCAATAAAAAATAAAATTACAGCATTATTATATAAAAAAATATTAAACTTGACTACACTAAAAAAGTCAAAAAATTTATTTAAAGATTAATAGAAAGTTTAGCAAAAAATTATGTTAAAATTTAAACTGTGAATTAAAATAAAATTTGTATTCTCTTAGGTACGTCTTTTTATTTAGATTTTGTTTATGTAGATATGTGAAAACAGGTTAGAGATGCAAAAGTTAATTTTGTAATATTGAGAATGTATGAAGCTGAGGTTTTTGTAGTTAGTAACAAGTTTTTAAAGATGTTCATCGCTTAGGAAGTTCTAAAAATGCATAGATGGCAAAAATGCGATTTATGAACAGAGGAACCAATAAATAATTTCGAAATTTTTTTACTGGTCGTAAATATTTTTTATAAGTCGGTAACTGCCTGTTGTAACATAAAAATCGATTTATAAGTTCAATTGGCTCGATCTTTTAGTATTTTTTGAGTTCCGTATACTTTTTGATTTAATAACATACATATTTAGATTTTAATATTGCCATAGCTTAGGACTAAATGTTTCTTCTAGTAGTGGTGTTTTTTTAGACATAAAGATTATGTTAATACCGTGAATTCGTTTGATTCCTAGGAATAATTAAACAGTATGGGCAGTGCTAAAAGTGCATAGGGAAAAAATTACTACTCACAAACAGAAGATTTTAATTTTTGACTGACGCTAATTTTTTTTAAACCGAACATAAATTAGTAGTTTAAAAATGGGTTTGCCTGCTTGCCAATAGTCAAGCGTGCGATTTTTATCAAACCATACTTTGATTTTCATTTAATAATATCTATCTACTTTTAGCACTGCGCAGTATGGCGCATAAATCTAAATTTTTGTTTTTTGTGTTAGTATTTATTTAGTACTCAACATGTCAAGCTGAACAGTTTTAAAAATAGGTAAATTAACACCTGAACTTAACATTAAAAAGGATTTAAAAAACTAATTTTGTAGTAGCACGTTTAGAATTAAATTTTGGGATTAAATCTAGTGTTAGAAAAAATTATAGTCATCTACCAGAGTCTAGCATTGCCAAGCTGTTTTTTATTGATTTATATGAACAGGATCTAGTATGATGGAGCTAAAATTCGGGAAAAGGGGAATGTTTTTTAATGTTATATAAAAATAAGATTTGCCCGTATTGTAAAAGTCACATTTCGTTAATAAAACTGCTTTATCTGAAAGATAAATCTAGCTTTTATTGTTTTAGTTGTAAAAAAAAATGTGAAATTGTATTAAACAACAGTGTTAGAGCGTTATTTTTGTTTATAGCTATTTTTAGCGTTTTGCTTATTTGTTCATTCGTTTTTTTATTTAAGAAAATACTAATTGGCACTTTTATTTTGTTTTTATTGTTTACTATTTTTTATATTTTTATTCCAAACTTCATATACATTAGGCCGTCGTCTAAATCTGAGGTTTTTAGAGATAGGTAACTTTTTACTTTTATAACCAAAATTCCTTTAGATCAGATTTTATTTTTTTAATTACTGTTTGATTACATTAATTATTTTGTTATATTAAAAAAGAACATTGCTAAAAAGTAGTTAGATTAATAAATAACCTTTTTAGAACTTCACAGTAAAATAGAATTCGAAAACTAATATTTGAGTAAAAAGTCTTAAATTAAATTTTTGAATTAAATAACTCTTAAGAAGTTAAAATCTAGCTTCATCCATTAAGTTTTAGTACTGACTACTATTAGGCAGTGCTAAAAATGGATAGATTGAAAAATAATATTTTCTGACTTCACAAAAAAAGAAGCTCAAAAACTAGCTTTTGCGTAAAATCTTAACTTAATTTTTTAGACTAACTTTGCATCTTAAGAGAAAAATTTTAAGCTTATTTACTAAAATTAGCACCGCTGAATACTTAAAAAATAGCTGAATAATTTTTACTTTAGCAATAAATAGACGTCTTATTTGTGTATTAATAAAAATTAAATAAACATCAAAAGTGTTAAAAATTATTTAGCGCAATATATAATTTTTAAAAAATCTTCATAATTTAAAGATGCTTTTCCAACCAAGATTCCATCTAAATTTTCTGCTTTTAAGATTTTATTAGCATTTTCTGTGTTCACAGATCCTCCGTATAAAACTTTTATTATTTTTACTAAATTTTTGTCTTTACCATAAAAGCTAGATATTTCTTCTTTTATATATCTTGCAATTTTACTAATTTCTAAACAAGATGCACTCTTTTTAGTTCCAATTGCCCAAACTGGCTCATATGCAACAATTATTTTATCTAAGTCATATTTACTTACACCTTTAAGAGCTTTTATTAATTGATTAGATAAAATTTCTTCAGTTAGTCTTTTATTTTTTTGTTCTAAATTCTCTCCTATACATAAAATAACGCTAAGATCTTCTTTTAAACAAGATAAAACTTTTTTGTTAATAATTTCATCTGTTTCACTAAATAGAAGTCGCCTTTCACTATGGCCTAAAATAACGTACTTTATACCAGTTTTTTTTAGCATATATGCAGATATTTCACCAGTAAAAGCACCTTCTTTTTCAAAATAGCAATTTTGAGCAGCAATAAATAAATTATCGATGTTTTTATTTCGTATCTGCTTTAAAGCTTCATCTATACAAATAAATGGTACACACAATATTATTTTATTTTTTTTTGCAAATTCTTCTTTGTTTTTAAAGTTTTCATAAAAATTATTTATAAAATCTCTTGTTTCATTGATAGTTTTATGCATTTTCCAATTGGCAACTATTAGCATGCTCTATTTTTACCTCAGTGAATATATGATTAGTCTAAATAGATTTTAAACTATAAGTACTTAACTGACTATCTTTAATAATAAATAGATAAACAATATTAAGGTCTGTTAACACAACAAAATTACGAACAATTAAAGTTCGTTAGAAATTAATTTTTAAAAATTAGTAAAACAATACTAGGGAAATTCCTTTTTCAATTTATGAAATTTTTTTCTTTGCAATGACCGTTTTTGAAAAAAATTCTCGTTTTTATGAATCAGACGTTGCCTATTTTATTTTTTTATATCCTTATTTTATAAATATATTTTTATACAAATAATCTAATACCAAACATATTTATTGCTTGCAAAGTTAGCTTATAAATAGGTTTTTTGTAATTAAAAATATTCAATATGAATATTTTATCAAATTTTTATTTCTAAATTATATTAATATGTTATAATATATTTTAGAAACATGCTAATGGATGGGGATTAATTAAATGACAATACCAAAAGATCATGAATTTTTTCCTAAAGTGATGGAAAGTGTTCAGGATGGCAAAGAGCACAGTATAGCAGAAATTAAAGAGTACTGTGTTACAAACTCAAATTTTACCAAAGAACAACTAGACCAAAGATACCCAAAGTCAGGAGATTTTGTACTTTTAGATCGTATTGGTTGGGCAATTGCTGAGCTTAAAGCTGCTGGTTTACTTGAAATACCAAATAGAGGGATGTATAAAATCACAGAATTAGGCAAAGAGATATTAACCAAACATCCTGAAAACTTAACTAGAAAATATCTACATCAGTATGGTAAGTACAAAAGCTTTGCAGAAAATTACATAAAAAATAAAGATTTATTGCGAAATAAAATTGGTGTAGATTTAAACCAAAATTTAAATTTAACTGAAGAAAACGGACCAAATTTTGCAGATGAGCGAAAAAATATGATCCCTGCGTACCATAAGTTTTATCATAAAGTAATGGAAAGTGTAGAAGATGGTAAAGAGCACAGTATAAAAGAAATTAAAAACTACTGTGCCACAACTTCAAATTTTACTGAGGAAGAGCTAGCTCTTAAATATCCAAAAACAGGGGAATACGTTATTTTAAATAAGGTTGGTTGGGCAATTGCTTACCTTAAAAATGCTGGTTTATTAGAAATACAAAACAGGGGGATGTATAAAATTACGGAATTAGGTAAAGAAATATTTACAAAGCACCCTGAAAATTTAACACATAAATTTTTATCCCAATATGGTAGCTACAAACACTTTAAAGAAAACTATTTAAAAAATAAAAATTCATTAAACGATACTTTTAGTACAGGAAAAAATGAGTTAACTTTTGCAGATGAACTAAAAAGTACAATTCCTGCATACCATAAGTTTTTTCCAAAAGTGATGGAAAGTGTAAAAGATGGTAAAGAGCACAGTGCATCGGAAATTGAAAATTATTGTATTTCATCTTCAAATTTTAATAAAGATCAACTGGAACTAAGGTACCTTAAGTCGGGAGATCCTATTATTTTAACGCGAATTAGCTGGGCGATTTCTGAACTTAAGCAAGCAGGATTAATAGAAAAACCGACCAAAGCAATGTATAAAATAACAAACATAGGTAAGGAAATTCTAACTAAAAATCCCGAGAACTTAACGTACAATTATTTATCCAAATATGGCGATGTAAAAAAATTTGCAGAAAATTACATAAAAAATAAAAATGTTGTAGCTAACACCATTGTAGAAAATATGAGTTTTGAGCAAGATAGTTTTTTACATAATGAATCTAATGAAGACCCAATAGAAAAAATAGAAAAAGCTTTTAATGAAATAAATGAATCGTTATGCAAAGACTTATTAAATGAAATAATGAAAATTTCTCCATATAATTTTGAAGATTTAGTTATTAAGTTATTAGTGAAAATGGGGTATGGGTCAGAAAAATTTAATGAAAAAGCTTTAACACAAAAATCGTTTGACGAAGGTATAGATGGTATTGTTAATGCAGACAAATTTGGGTTTGAGTCTATATATACGCAAGCAAAACGATGGGACCCAAGGTCTACAATTGGCAGACCAGAAATACAAAAATTTATAGGTGCACTAGTTGGAAAAGGTGCCAGTAAAGGGCTTTTTATTACAACAGCTCAATTTACTAGGGAAGCTATAAATTATGCTGAAAGACAGTATAATCCGAAAATAGTCCTAGTAGATGGTAAATACTTAACAGAGCTAATGCTAGAATATGACATTGGCACAAATATAAGCAAGACGTTCAAAATAAAACGCATAGACAGTGAGTTTTTTAGAAACGAGGTAAGTTTGGCATATTGTAGTTAAGTCAGTTAAAAATCAAGTTTGGAAAATTAATAGAAAAATAGCAATAGTTAGCAACACGTCATTATATCAGCAAATGTTTAATATAGCTGCCGGTATTAAAATAAATAAAAATAATTTTAAAAAGATATTGAATTGACTTTAATTTAAATAAAGTCGGTAAAAATCCGATGAAAAATTCTATAACACGGTTTTGTATATTTTACATTATAAATGCGAACCGGAACAAAAAGTTTGACGACAATATTATAACTACTAAGTGTTCAATTACAAATAAAATGCGGCACTGCTAAAATTAAATAGAATTTAAAGTACAGAAAAATAAAAAATGTCCAAAATGCGGATCACTTGAACTGGTAAATTAATTATTGCGCCTGTACTCGTTCTGCTATACACGAAAGAGTTAATGTTAGTCAAAAATTTCCCGAAATGATTTAAAATTCAAATCTTTCGTTCATAAATTTTAAGTTTGCGTTGTCTGTGCGGTTTTAGCACCGCGATAAGCGATTCTTAAGTCTATATGAAAGACTCAATGTGTATCTATAATATTTGGTATAAATTTAGCCTTTATTTTTAACTAACAGCTTTTTATGTGAAGAGGCTCTGGTCATTAGGTAAGTTTTAAAGTATAACCTTACGAATATTTTTCCTAAGATCACGGGCTTCAATCTTAGTAAATAGTAGTCATACCCCGGATAATTTTTAGTAGTTGCCGATGCATAGCTTTTATTGTGGTACTAGCATAAACTATATATTTTTGCATGTATATTAGTGGATATCGTCCTGTTGTTTAGATTTGTATTTTTTATCTATTTAAAGTATTATCTGACTAGTTCCAGTTATACATTAATAGCGGAAATTACATTTTTGGTTCCAATAGAAAACCGGGTGTGGCGCAGTTGGTAGCGCGCTTGAATGGGGTTCAAGAGGCCGCTGGTTCAAGTCCAGTCACTCGGACCATGAATGCACCTAAATCCCGGATACGAAAAACTAGATGCTTATCTACGCAACTAGCTGAAGTTATGACATTAAATTCTGGTTACCTCAGTAAATTTGACGTCAAAAATAGTTGTTATCTATAGGAGATCCTCGGAAGAAAAATCTGTGGAAAAAATGATTTTACAAAATTTTGCAGCACGTTTTAACACTTTGAGAATACGATATCAAATTTATTAAATAACTTATTAAGTCATAATTACCATATTCCCAAGAATAGACAGCAAGTAAAAGTGCTGCTAATGCCTTCATTCCAATGCGTTTTAAATCAGAATAACGTATAGTATAACCAGGCATAACTTGAACCTTTTACTATTTGTAAAAGGTTTCCGCAGTTCAAAAATTGGATTCAATAAAAACCAGGTGTGGTGCAGTTGGTAGATTATTTGAATGGGGTTCAAGTACAGTCCACTCGAACCATTAGTGCACCTTATAATATGATCATTCTCTATCCTACTTAGCCAATGTAAAGGCTCAGTGAGTTTATTAAAATACGCCATTTATGATTATAATTTCTGGTACAGTTAGTGCAACTACATTTTTTTAAGAAAAAACTATTTGTAAAAATTTTCCACAAACCAAAAGGAAATTGACACTGGAATCCCAAAACTTAAGGTGAATATACTCAAAATCGGCTGCTTTATTTCAAAAACAATTATACGAACAATGATTTGAATAATATAAGCAGAAGAAAAGTTAGTCAACAATTTAATTTTATATATTTTTGTCTTCAGGATAGCAATATATATTAAAACCTTCAGAAGCAATAAGAGATGCTCAAAAATAACTTACAAAAACCCCTAATTTTGATTCACGATGGGTTTGTATCTCTTTAAATAAACCAAAAACAGGTTTATAATAGATATAACCATTATCTGGAAAATTTTCACGAACAGTTTTTATAAAACAAAATAAAACTCAAATAAAAAGTAAACTAGCAATAGACGCAAGAATAAAATAAGTAGGCTTTACCTTTTTATCTGGACTATCGTCTGGATTATCTTGAATTGGTTCTTCCTTTTTATCATCCCCAGAAGATTTCACTAATTTAGAAACACCAAAGGCACTGGCACCTATTGTACTTACACCAGCAACAGCCACAGCTATACCTTTTGCTAGCTTAATCTTTTTTTCTTTATCCTATTCACTTTTTTCAATTTTATCACCAACAAACATATAATCTGCGTTTTCTTTATTTTCTTTATTCAAATCTTTCGGTGAATCCATTTTATTTCTATGTTTTTTATCTAAATTTTCCGCGTTAACTATTGCATCGTTATTTTCGTCTGTGCTAGCATCTTGTGCTTTTTCGTCTGTTGTCGTTTCAGTATCAATCTTAGTTTCACCAGAAACACTTACCGATTCATCACTAAATTTAAAGTCCGTCGTCACCGAATCATCGTGAGAACTAGCACCTTATCTACTATACTTGCCAAATTACTATAACCCTGAATGCTCACATCACTGCTTGAAGCAACTCCCGCTGAAAATGCACTCTTACTTTTATTCATGCGCTAAAAACTCCAGTTTCTGCTGAAAAACAGCATATGTATATACGTATATCAATTCCAACTAATTTTTATAAAGAAACATATAAACCGACTTTTAGTACTATCAGGAGTTATAAAAATTAATGCAATATCATTTTACAAATAAATTAAAGAAAAATTTAACTACAAAATCCTTAATAATTTTGATGTTTTTTTAAGATAAAAAATAAATGCTCAGGTGTTTTCTCACTTCTTGGGTTTATAACTAATAATTATAATAAATACCGCTATCGTATTAAACGAATTTAAATAAATTCGCACAACACAAGTACAATAACAATAGTATGGGGTTCAGACACATATTATTAAATTTTTTTATAAGTTTTACGTCTGAAAACTATAGTTGAGATAATTGGTTTTAATATACTTTTTTGTTCAGTAATGCTGTCATTTTTTTAGTAGTAATGAAGATTTTAGATTTTTGTTAAGCGTAAAAGAAAAATAACTAAAATGTATATCCGTTAAAATATGACTTAAAATGTTATTAATATTTACTTCTAATTATTAATAAATATTTAAGTAACTACCTAATTTCTTGTTAGTTTTCTTAAAACTTTGTTTACTACATCTCTTTCACTAAAAGGTCTTTTAACTCCTTTTATATCCTCATAATCTTCATGTCCTTTACCAGCAAGGACGATTAAATCCCCCTTTTTTGCATTAAAAATGGCATATTTTATCGCTTCACTTCTATCTAAAATGACTATGTATTTACCATTTGTTTTTTTCATCCCAACTTCAATATCTTTTATTATGTCTGAAGTACTTTCGAATCTAGAATTATCTGACGTTAAAATAGATAAATCAGCTAATTTACCGCTAGTTTCACCAAGCTGATATCTTCTAATTTTTGGTCTATTTCCTCCTGAGCCAAAAATAACAACTAATCTTTTAGGATTATATTCTCTGAGTGTATTAAGTAAATTTTCCATACTTAATGAATTGTGAGCATAATCTATTAAAATTTTAAATTTAAAATTAGAAGGTACTGGTAAAACCTCCATCCTACCCTTGATTTTCACATTCTTAAGACCAAAAATAATATTGTCTCTATTAATACCTAAGTAATGTACAACTAAAATAGCAGCTAATGCATTGTAAACATTAAATTTACCTAAAATACCTAAATTTACTTTTAACTCTAATAATCCGCTAGTTTCAAAACTAACTCCAAAGTTATCACTTTCATTAAATAGTTCTATGTTCGACGCTGCTAAATCTGAATTTTTTTTATTTATGCTAAAAAACCTAATATCTTTACATTTGCATCTTTTAGCAACGTATTCTGATTTTTCATCGTCTAAATTTATAAATGCGCTATTGCAACGACTAAATAATAAAGCTTTACTCTCTAAATATTCGTCTTTATTTTTATGTTCGCCTTTACCTATATGATCCAAAGAAAAATTAGTAAAAACAGCACATTCAAAGTGTATATTATCTAGCCTATGAGTTTTTAATCCAATAGATGAAACTTCTATAACAGCATATTTAAACCCGTTATTTACCATCTGTCTTAAATATTTTTGAACATAATAAGATTCTGGAGTAGTATTATTTGTCTTTATAAAGTTGCTACCTAAAAAAATTCCTAAAGTACCGATTATTCCACTTTTAAAGCCAGCTGCATTTAAAACTGAATTAATCATAAAACTCGTTGACGTTTTGCCTTTAGTTCCGGTAATCCCAATGACTTTAATTTCTTTAGCTGGATGTTTAAAAAAATTAGCAGAAATATCAGCCAAAGATTTTCTAGTGTCTTTAACTACAATAACAGGAATATCATTTGGTAAATCTTCTAGTTTTTTAGAAGCAACTATACAAACAGCACCATTGTTAATTGCATCTTTATAAAAATTATGGCCATCAAAATTTGACCCTTTAAGACAAACAAAAACATAGCCAGGTAAAACATTTTTTGAATTAAAAGAAAGATCTAAAATATCTATCTCCCCAAAATTATTGTTATTTAAAAAAATCTCTGGATTTAAAATGTCTACAGATTTAAAAAGTTCCTTTAATAGCAATGTTTAAAACTCCATAAGAAAAATATGGTCAAGTTATTAAGTAATATGTTATAATTTTCAGGAATAAGACACACCATCTATAATAAACAATAGTAATTATAATAACGTGCAAAATAACAAGAAACAACAATTTCATAATACAGGCAGTGCTGAAAACAGATAGATACTATTAAATAATATAATATGAAATTCAAAGAGAAGTGCTATATTGTTTGGTATTTTGCCTCTTCCGAGGTATTCAAGTCAAAAAACAGGTATAGATTGTTACTAGAAAATTGGTTTTTGGAATTTTTTTAATGTTATGTTTGCAAGATATCTTTTGTTAATCTATCAACTTTTAGTACTACCATTAAATTGTAGTAAAAATACGCTCAATTAAATAAATACATTTATAAAAATAAGTTGTAAAAAATTAATCTGACAAAATTTCTGTCATATTTTTACTAGTAAGTACCAACATTTAAAGATACTACACAAAAACATAATTTATGTTAATATATATTGATTGTTGATTAATGTATTTATATTAATTATGGACAGAATGCGTTTTTTTATTCTAGAGTGTATTATTTATGAGTAAAACTAAAAAGCAAGTTGGTATATATGATATTGCTAGAGGACTATCTTTGGAATGCTTACATTTACCAACTGATGAATTTATCTTTAATAAAGTAACATCTGCGAAACTTTCTAGATTTTCAGATCTTGTTGTTTCTAATTTTTCTCACGTAGCTCCGGGAGAATCCGTAATTATTACTAATAATGATTTAGATTTTTTTAGGAGATGTAGTTTTCAATCTAAAAAAAAAATTTTTAGTAAACTTAATGTTTTGAACATACCTATGTTTATTTTGTCTAAAGATGTAAAATATGATAGTTTTTGTGAATATTTTTTTAAAAAAATAAAAATCCCAGTTTTTAAAACCAAAGAGGAAGTTATTTTTTTTGAGTCTAGTTATACCTCTTATTTAGAATTTTGCTTAACTGATTTTAAGTTAATACATGGTGTACTAGTTGAAATTTATGGTACAGGTGTTTTATTAATTGGTAGGAGTGGAGTCGGGAAAAGCGAATGTGCTTTAGAATTAATAAAAAGAGGCCATAGGTTTATTTCAGATGATGCCGTAAAATTAAAAAGATTACACAGCAGTACTATTGTTGGCATGGCACCTGACAATATTCGTAATTTTTTAGAGCTTAGAGGCGTCGGGATAGTAAATGTTAAAATTTTATTCGGATTTTTAGCAGTTAAGCAGTCACAGAAAGTAGATTTAATAATCGAACTACTGGACTGGAACTCATATGAAAACCATGATAGACTTTTTATTAAACCTAAAAGTAAAGATTTGCTCGGTGTTAAAATTCCGCTGTTACAGATTCCAGTGAGCCCAGGGCGTAGCATTTCAGCAATTATCGAGACGGCGATAGTAAATATTAAAGGAAAAATCAGAGGGTATAACGCTGTAGAAAGCTTAATTAAAAATCTTAAAAGTGATAATACAACAGTAAATTTTTAATAGAAACCGGGCTAGTTAGCGGCATGGAAATAGATTTATCAGATTTACAGTTTTGGAGTTACGGTGTAAGTGTAATGTTTTGCCCGCGATTCACTTTTTTGCCGGGTCGTTTTGGGATTATGCAAGGTTTGGCGCATTTTATGCTTAATGTGTGAGATTTTTTTATAAATTCTCAAAATGTATCGTATATTTAATGATAACTTTAATACTAATTAGTTTCCATCACTTTAAATTTAACTAAATGTTTTTTTATTAACTGTATTTTAACTAACAAAAAAATTAATTTTTTCGATTTTTTGTACTTTTTTATTTATTGACTTGTTTTTTACCCAGTAAATTACTTAAACAAAATAAATGTGCAAAAATTATTTAATTCTTCCAAACTATTCATCCTAAATATTAAATTATTGCCCCTTACGTCTTACAGAATTTGCGTATTAATTTTTTTATGTAGATATAATTCAGAAGATTCCATAAAGATATCTCTTATTTTCCATATTAAATCCATTTTAATTTTTAGTATTTTTGACCTCATTTATACTACATGCTTTAAATTATTTATTACTTTTAAACAGTTCTACTTGGGCAGAGCTAAAGTCAGATATATGCGTTGAATTATAGAATATGGAAAAAGGAAAAGATTAAAAATATGGTTTAATAAATACCGCAATAATACTTAGTTCAGTTTTAATTTAGTGTCAGTCGAAAATTAGATTTTTATGTTCATGAGTAGTAGTAATTTGATGTCATCTATGCACTTTTAGCACTGCCAACTTCAAAAATTATTGAATTTTATTTTTATTTATGGTACAATATGATTGATTAGTTTTTTACGTAGGTAGAGGTATTTGATATGTTTGATTTTAAAAGAATGTCTAGCGGTTTAGTTTTGGGCTCAGTACTAGGTACGTGCTTAGTTACTCAAGGTGTTAGTGCTGTGGACGAGGTTTCTAATGTTAGTACGCAGGTAAATGATGATGTAGATTCTTCTGAAGGTAATAAAAAGATTGTAGAGGAATCTGCAGGATCAGACAGTGTTGCCGCTGAAAATGTTGCTACGGAAGATAAAAAAACAGAAAGTGTTAATGCGCAGGTGAATACTGATGTAGATTCTTCTGAAGGTAATAGAGAGGTTGTAGAGGACTCTACAGGATTAGACAGTGTTGCCGCTGAAAATGTTGGTACGGAAGATAAAAATACAGAAATTGTTAATAAGCAGGTAAATGATGATGTAGATTCTTCTGAAGGTGATAAAGAGATTGTAAAGAGCCCTACAGGATCGGGCGATGTTGTTGATGAAGATGATGATACGGAAGATAAAAATGATGTTACTTACGATCCAAGTTCAGGTGAAGCTTCTGGTAGTGGGGTTTATACCTCGGAAAAATCTTCGGTTGATGACGGCGGGAGTTTGGTCAAATATTTATTTGCGGGAGTTTTTGGTGCAATTGTTGGCAATGCGTCTCTTATAGGAATGAATTCGTTTTTAGGTGGTAAGAAATAAAAAAATTGTTGTGGCCACGGGAAATTTTTTGTTTCTATCGTTCGTTATTTGAGTTCGTATGTTGTTAGAGAGGTACTGCTTCGGCCTTATATTGTTCGTATCGATTGAGTTTTTACTAAGATTTTGTTGTTAGTATTGTCTGCAAATGATAGAGAAATGAAGTGTCTGAATATATAAATAACGTAACAGTATTGGCTTCGAAGTAGAGAAATTTAAATTATAATGTTTTTTGTAGCGTGTGTAAGAAATCTGGCGGTGTTAGTTCCTAATAGATAGATTGATACTTTGTGTTTTTAGAGGTTGTTAATCAAAAGAGCCAGTTGTGGATTGTTGCTAGAAATTGGTTTTTGGTGTCTTTTTTAACTCAATGTTTATGAGGTTACATTTTTTAGTCTATCTGCTTTTAGCGATGCCGGAAATCTTTTTGCTGATATTATCGAGCTAAAAAAAGAGCGAAAGTGATAGATTGAGACTTATAAATTGAGTTTGGCAGTATTGTGTGATTTTGATATATGCGCTATTGTTAGATTAACTGACATTGTTGTTTAATTTAGAATTTACAGCAGAGGTCCTATTAATACGATAGGTTATCTCTGGTTTTTCTTTCTCTGTTTCTATTATAGGTACAAAACCATGCATAAAACCATCTATTTCTAAGGAACAGATATCTCCAGCTATTACCTTGTTTTCAAAAACAAAAATATTTGCGAGTACGCCATCTGGTCTGTCTTTGTAATTTAGTACACTATAAGTATATTTTATGCAAGTTTTTCCTTTATATTTTTCTAAATTTAATCCGTTTTCTTTTTGTATTTTATTATAATTTTCATAAACTTTATTAAACTGAGTTGGAATTTTTATCTCTGATGTCTCTATTGGTTCGGGTTTTACTTTTATATTAAACTGTTCTAAAAAATTTATCCTAGAGTTATTGTCTTCTACATTAATGTTATATCTACCATAATTTTTAGAAATTGCTGTATTCATATTTGTAAAATTGTTTATAGATAAAACTATCCCAAAAATTAATAAAGAGAAAAAAATACATATTAAAACTTTAAATTTTATAGATTTTGTAGGTATCACTGTCATATATCATTTTTAATTGAAATTTTAAATATCGGTTTTAGGAATTATGTTTATATTTAAAATTATCTATATTCTAAAAAAATTAAATAAATACTTAATTAAAAATAAATATTATTGGTACTAGCTGTTATGCTATATTTTTATGGAACAATTGTAAAAAATTCATTAAAAACTTTGTAAATAAAATACGCTAAAAAACAAAATACTATTTGCTAAAAACTGGAATAATAACAGTGGTACATGCCATTTATTAGTTTTAGAAAATTATCTTGATTTTTAGTTTTTGTGAAAAATATATAAAAAAATTATAGAACTTATCAAAATTCTAAAATCAATCGCTTAATATTACTTGATTTTGAAATTTACTTAAGAATATGTCTAAATATTTTTTCCATAGAGTGTGTATTATTTCAAAAGTTCATTCTAACAAGACATAATAAGTTTTATAAATATAAACTTGGAAACCTACAAAATTTTCAAATAAATCTAACACTTTTTTATATTTGTTAATTGTTTATACAAAACATTACTAGTTATTAAGAACTTGGCAGTGAAAAGTGCACAGATGACATTGAATTACTATTCATAAACATAAAAATTTAATTTTTGACTGACACTAAATTTTTTGTATAAACCGGACTAGGTAGTATTGGGTCAAAAGTTTTGTCTGCTTACCTATTAGTTAAATATGAAGTTTTTTATTAAACCATATTTTGAATCTTCTCCTTTTTCCATATTTTATAATTTAACATATCTATCTGTTTTTAGTACTGCCAGAACTTTATATTATTTATTTTCACGTTATAACTTTAGTCCCGATATTTAACTTCATTTTTGTTTTGAAATGCTTTAATTATTTTAATAGTGCCAAAAACACACAGAAAAAACAAAGTTAAGATTCATTAACAGAAAAACTAAATTTTTAATAATTTCATTTTTTACTGATATGGTTTTTTGATTAAGTAATGGCGCAAAAATTAATTCTTAGATTAGAAGCTATTAAGTTGTACGATACATCTATAATTTGTTTTGCCTGGTACAGTATTTTTATTTGTGCGTTTTTGATTCTGCTATTATTTTATTATATAAAAATATACCAAAAATCGATTTTTATTACTTGCAATTTATATAAAAATATGTTAAAATATTACAAATTTTTAACCAAAAAGAGGAATATATGCAAATTTTAAAAAAATACAAAAAATCTTTTTTACTAGCGCTTGTTACACTTTTAATAATATTGTTACTATCTTTTTTAATCAGCAAAAATACTGTAAAAAGAGCTAATGCGTCTGTACTTGATAGTTATAGCAATTATGAACGTATAGAAATTTTACCAAGTACTATTAATGATTTTTTTATTTTGGTTACTGCAAACGAGAAAAGTTATTTGTGTATTTTTAATTCAAAACATAACACTTGTATACAAGCTAAAACTTTAGATTTTAAGTACACAGCTTGTGCAAGTCATGAGAATAAGCTTTGTTTAGTAGAATATGATGGTAACAAAAGTACTAAAATTCATGTGTATTCTCTTGTAGATAATGTTTTAAATTTAGAAAGAACAGAAATTCTGCCGCAAGACACTAAAATAAGTGGTAACAATAGTTTCTGTTTTCTATACGATACCTTTTTTTATATTAATGAGAATGAACGGTCAAATATTGTTAGATACAAAACTAATAAAATAAATGTTAAAGATAATAATTTTTCCCTAGAAAATGATTTATTTTCTTCAATATCAATGAATAACACTAAAGATAAAATACTGGCGATGACCATTTCTAACAAATGCTTTGTTATTGATATAAATGATACTAATATAAAAGATAGTAAAGAAATTAGTAGTAAATTAAATTCATTTTGTAAGTTTTTAAGAGATGATATTTTGATTTCTAACGACAATTCAATATACAAATTTTTAAATAATAATGAATTAGTTAAAATATTTGATTTTGAAAATAAGGAAAATTCTAGAGAGATTAGTACAATTTTTTTAGATAAAAATACAGGTAAAAATTATATTTTGATCGGTTATGATACACATAATATAAATTGTCTTGAGATTATACCCCAAGACGATGATACTAAAATTAAGCTTAACAAAAGAATAACATTTGAAAACAGTAATATTTTGTCGTTAGGATATAACAGTAATAATAATGAGACCATAGTAATATTAAAAAATGGCAAAAATATAGAGATAAAATTAATAAATTCTGAAGACTTAATAGATATTTCTTCAAGTGAAGGACAAAGCAGCGAAGATATCTTTGAAAATGACTCTTATATATTAAATTTAAAAAACAAAAGAATAATAATAAAAAACAATAATATAAGTACCGTAAGAGAATTTAAAGAAATTTTTGAAGAAGGAGGATACAAAATAAGTAGTTTTAAAAATTATTTAAATAAAGACATTTCTGGATCTGAAAAAATAGGAACAGGCAGTACTGTGAAATTTTTAAATAACAATGAAATTCTAGAATATAAGGTAATAGTTCTTAGAGATATTACTGGTGAAGGAAATGCAAATACTAAAGATAGAACTGCGCTTTTAAATTATTTGTTAGGAAAAACTGAATTAACAGAAGATGTTTTAAAAGCAGCAGATATAAATACAGATGGCAACGTAGATGCAATTGATCTTTTGGCTTTAGATAAAATTTTGAACGAGAGGGTAAGTAGCGAAAATTAAGATAAACAGTAATAAACCAAATAGTTATTTAAATAGGACAGGTTATTTAAAAAACTTAGAAAAACTAACGAAAATAATATAAAAAATGTGTATTAAAAAGCTTAAAGGTAAATTTTTTTCTATTGTAGAATTTATAGTAGATTTTTGTACTTTATCGAATTTTTTTATGCTGGTACTAAAATTTTTAATTTTTATTCGTTTAATGTGGTTATAATAAAAACAAATAATGTAGTACACAATATTTTTTGACATTAGTAAGCAGGCAAAAAAGTGTTTTATTTAGTATGTGCATAAAAATAAACATAAAATAATTTTGTAAAATGAAAAATTAATTCCAATTAAAATAAAACCGACTAAAAATATAGAGTTAAATTTCTTGATGATTTAATTTGAATAATGTTACCTATTTACAATAAATAAGATTATTTTTTTCATTAAACCTAGTACACAAGCTGTATTAGGTTTAGTTAATGTGAAAATAGAAGTACTGTACATTAAATTCTTAAAAAGCTAAATTAAATATTATTTTACCTATTTATTTTGGGAAAGGTGTATCTGTAGCTGTATGGGATTAAAGATATTTGACATTCAAAAAAAATATAATTATTAAAGAATATTTATATATACAGAGTTGCTTTAGAAATTTAGATTTTTGTAGAAAAAGTAAGAATTATTAAAATATAATGTGTTAAAATTCTCACTAGAGTTATAATTATTACTATATATAGAAACTGTATGCGAATTTGGTGAAGTACGCAATTTAACCAAAACAAAGAATTTGCTTTTTAGATTTCTAGTAAAGAATAAAATAGTTTTTGATATATAGAGTTTTTGATATATAGATTTTTTAGATATCAAGACTTTTTACGTATTAGATGTTTTAGTTAAGTGCTTGCATAGTAGCTGTTTTCTATATTTTACTGTTGTTATTTTTATTTTATTTTATTTTCAATTATACTTTTATTTAAGTAAAAATGTATAAATATTACATGCAAATTGTTAAATAAAATTAAACATTTTTACTATTTTTGATGTATTGTTTTAAATTTATAAAAAAAACGTTTAAATGAAACTTAAATTATAACTCGTGTTTAATTAACATAGAGTAAGTTTTAGACCGGATTTTAAAATATAAAATATATAATAAATATTTGCTCAAGCTTAATAGTTTTTTCGTTTATGTTTTTATATTTTATTAAAATTAAGAGGATTTAACCTATGACTAAAACAACAAAAAAAATAATTTTGGGATTGATTTTTTTTATCTTTGTTAGTGGAACATTTTTTTTATTAAATTTTTATTTAAAAAATGTGAAAGACGTTTCAAAAGAATTTTCTGCCGTAGAAAATTCTCTTTCTAAAAATGAGAAAATAATACCAGAAACTTATAAAAAATTAGTTTGTGTTAATGTAAAGAATACGTCTGGAGAATTTGAAATTAGGGTAGAAAAGTCAGATAATGATGCCGATAATTACTTTATTTTAAAAAAAGACGGTAAAGTAATAGATGATAGTATCATCGAAAAATTAAAAGTTAAGAGTTTTATTGAAGATATTTTGGAACTAACTCCAATAAAAACGTTAGAAAATTGTTCTAACGACCTTTATAAATACGGTTTGGACCAAAGTAACAGCAAGGCAATAATAGAATTGACCTTTGATGAAAATAAAACAAAAAAACTAGTTCTAGGAAACGAAGCCCCACTTTCCGTTGGTTACTACTTAAAAGATAAAGACTTTGAAGATAAAGTCTATTTAATAACACAACACTCGGCTGAATTATTTTTTTACAAGCTAGAAAATTATCTAGTTAATGGGAAAGATACATAATACAGATTCACTTTATTTTTACTATTTGGCAAAGTTAAAAGCGAATATATACTTTAAATTTAATATAGGAAAAGGAGAAGGTTCAAAATATATTTTAATAAAAATTGTACACTTTCGATAAACGGATGAAGTCGTTGTCTCACTACTAATTTAATTCGGTCTATACAGAGAATATAATGTTAGTCGAAAATTAAATTTTTCTGTTTATTAGTAGTAATTCTATATTATCTATGCACTTTTAGCACTGCCTGTAAAGGGTTCTCTGTCGCTTTTTATCAAAAATATAAAAAATACGTACAACAGTAGGTCTTAATTATCATAAAAGACTTATTGTAAGATTTTTTAAATGCTCGATTTTTAACAATGTTTGTAAAGTTGTAAGCAAAGATTTTTTTAATTACTAAATATTGTATAAGACTTTGGTAGCACTAAAATAGCACAGATAACATTGAATTACTACCTATAAACAGAAAAATTTAAATTTCAACTGAACTAAATTTTTTCTATAAACCAAACTAAGTAGTAGTTAAGAAATTGGTCTTTGTATTTATAGATAGTCAAGTGCGCAATCTTTCTCAAACCTTTTTATCAAACAATACTTTGAATTTCATATTAATAATATCTATATTTTTTAGCGCTACCAAAACTTTTAACTACTATATTTTTTATATCAATGATTTTTTTACCCTTTTTACCCTGGATTTTTATTTATGATTTTATGTAAAAAATCTAGTTTTAATATTTATTTATTAAATCTTTAATTGCTTCAATAGATACTTTAATAATCAGATCTAAATCAAAACACTTATTTTGAGAAATACCTGACTTTTCTCTTTCTTGGTTCCAAATAACTAACAAGATTGCACCAGCTTTAAGGCCTAGACTACTAGCTATTGTAAATAAAGCTGCAGATTCCATCTCGCTGCAAAGAGCATTTCCTCTAAGCCAAGCATTCCACTTATTTTCTAATTCATATGAGACCGGCATTCTAGATGGTAAATGTTGACCATAAAAACTATCTTTACAATGTACAACGCCTGCGTGATATCTTGCATTTAATTTTTTTGCAGCGCACCTTAAAGCTAAAGAAATTTCTAAATCTGCAATTGCGGGAAATTCTATTGGTAAATACTCTTTACTGGTACCCTCCTGGCGTATAGCCCCTGTTGCTATTACAAGATCCCCGGCACAAACGTCCAAACTCATTCCACCACTTGTGCCTACTCTAATGAAATGAGTAACTCCAAGCATAGAAAGTTCCTCGACGCAAATCGCTGTAGAGGGTCCACCAATTCCTGTAGAAATTACCAACACAGGTTTATTTTCAATTTTTCCAAGAAAAGATGTATATTCTCTATTACTACACAAAATTCTGGGGTTTTCTAAATAACTAGCTATAGTCTTTACTCGACCAGGGTCACCAGTTAGTATAGCAAAATGTGCGCCCTCTAGATCTTTTGCAGATAGATTTATGTGATACATTATTTCTTGATTTTTCATCTAATTTTCCTTGTTTAGTAAATTTATTGGTAAAATATTAAAAACAGGAATAATTTAGCACAAATTTTGGTTTTTTACTATTAGATTCAGATTAAGGCAGTGCTAAAATTGCATAGAAAATAAATTACCACTCATGAACAGGGAAATTGAATTTTCGACTAACTTTAGATTTTTTGTATATAACTAATAAAATTAGTAGTGAACAACAATTTCGTCCGTTTATATGAAATACGCAATCTTTATTAAAATATATTTTAAACCGCTTCATTTTTCCATATTATATAATCCAAAATATCTATCCGTTTTTAGCACTGCCTGAATAAAGTCATACTCACACATTGTTAAGTTCTTTCAAAGTGTTCAGTTCAAGAATAAAATTTTCAACATCACCGAATTGTCTATAAACAGAGGCGAACCGAATATATGCGACTTTATCTAACGCTCTTAAACTATCCATTACATACTCGCCTATTAAAGAAGTCTTTATCTCTTTTTCTCCCATGCTTCTAAGATTTCTTTCAATTGTATTTATAATATTTTCTAAAGTGCTAATCGGAATAGATCTCTTTTCACAAGCTTTTAAAATTCCATCTAAAAGCTTCTTTTTATTAAACCTTTCGCTGGTATTATCTTTCTTTACAACCATTAATGGTAATGTTTCTAAAATTTCGTATGTTGTAAATCTTTGCTGACACTTTAAGCATTCTCTTCTTCTTTTTATTTTTTCGCCATCGTCGCTTGTTCTCGAATCTACAACCTTACTTTCCCTAAAACTGCAAATGGGGCATTTCATTAACTTTACTCCCTCTAAAAGATAGCTTTAAGTACAATAAGCGAAACAACACCCGGGATTCCAAAAAAAACAGACACACCTAAAGAAACAAGACTCAAAGGTAATTTAGTATTACTGCAAAAATATAACACATTAATTATAGACCAAAATACAGCTGTATTAAATACGTTTTTTATACTATTTTGGAAAGGTTTTCTTTCACCTAAAATATGAAACGCTAAACAAAGTGAGACAAAAGACACGATTAATACTAAAAATAAAACAAAGCTAAACACTAAGCTTAAACCCTTTACCTAACAACGATAGACCTAAGAAATTAAAATGTTTTGGCAATTACAATATTATTAAACTTTGCTTTCTTCAAAAGATATCTATATCTTGCTTCAAGACTCTCTTTGTAGTATATGCAAGACTCTAATAGATCAGAATCTTCTTCAAACTCAAACCACATATCTGCGCAAGCAATATCTGCCATTACATTTTTTATTTCTTTAAAAATTATTTTTGCATTAACTTCACTGCTATATTCTTCTTTATTTTTCTTTGCACCTCTTAAAAAATCGATAATATTATTCATAAAATCTACCTTTATTTTTATTTTTTCAAATTAACAAAAAATTTACCCAAGTTTAAGTTATTTGTAAATTACCAATTCATAATAAAAATAACTGACTAACCATAATGTTGACCTCCTTATAAAAAAATATGCACAATTAATTTAAAAACTGAAAAAAATAGTTCTTTAAAAAATTAAAATTTTAGACTTATCAATTTTATTTTTCTATTTTATAACTCATTTTATTACTTAGTACTGTTCACTTTTTTAATGTTAAAAGTATAGATTGTATTTATTATAGTTTTTAATTAAACTTATAAAAGCTTATTTTTTGTACAAATGTTTGAATTTCTGTAATGATAGAAAAATAATTATTGAAAGGTTTAAATAAAGTTGAAAAAATTCTTTTGTGTTATTGCCGCTGCTGTTACAGTTTTGTCTAACTTTTATACTAAAGGATTTGCTTTGGACTTTGTAAACCCGAATATTGGATTTGAACCAAAATGTAGATCAGTTTTGTTAGTAAACTTGGATACAGATGCTATTATATACGAAAAAAATGCAACAGAACGTTTGCCTATGGCGTCTTTAACGAAGATTATGACGGCAATTTTGACTATAGAAAATGTAGAAAAGCTGTCGGAAAAGGAAAATACAAAGATCAAAATAAGGGACGAAATTTTAAAATACCTATATGGTACAGGTAGCTCTTTATCTAACATAAAAGCAGGAGAAGAGTACACAATTTTACAATTACTGCATTGTCTTTTGGTCACATCTGGGAACGATGCAGCGTTAGTTCTGGCCGACTTTATTGGTAAGGGTAGCATAACAAACTTTGTTGATATGATGAACAAAAAAGCGAAAGAGTTAAATTGTAATGATACGCATTTTACTAATCCACATGGATTAGACAGTGAAAATCATTATACAACTGCCAAAGACTTATCTATTATACAAAAACATGCAGCTAGTTTGCCTTTTTACACAGATATTACAGCTACAGTTACGTCAAAAATTTTAGGTGATAGGAAACCCTTTTTAGTTACGACTAATTTTATGATAGATAAAAATCGAGGTGGAAAATACTATTATAAATACGCAAAAAGTGGTAAAACTGGCTTTGATTCAAAAGCAGGAAAGTGTTTAATATCAGTTGCGAATAATGGTAGATATTCTTATATATGTGTAATCTTGGGAGGCTTTTCTGACGATATTAGTGAAAATATTGCAATGCTAGAATCCAAGGCTTTATATGAATGGGCTTTTAATAATTTAGAGATGCGCAAAATAGCATCAAAGGATGTACCTGTTGGTGAAGTAAAACTTAACTTAGCATGGGGTAAGAAAAATTTACTTCTGAGTACTGTCAATGATTACTATGCTATGTTGCCAAAAGATATAATGACATCCAGCATAAACTGCAAATTAAATATTCCAGATTATGTAAATGCTCCTATATCCGTAGGACAAAATATTGGTACAGCCAATTTTTCTTATGCAAATTCTGTTGTGGCTACGGTGGACTTAGTTTCTAGAGATATTGCTAAAAGAAGCAATATATTATTTATCATGTATTTGTTAAAGGTTATATTTACGTCTTTCTGGTTTAAACTTATAGCTGGACTAATTCTTGCTATTTTTTCACTTTATATAATGTTGTTTATAAAACAAAACAAATATAAAAAGAGACGCAAAAGAAGGACACCGTTTAGAAAAGTTAGATTTTAGCTTTTAGTTAGTGTTAAATCTTGATTTACTATGAGGTAAAATGTTGTTTGCAGGTTTGTGTTGCGGTGGTGCCATGTAGTTTCAAGTTAAAGGCAGTGCTAAAAGATGGTAGACTAACAGATAACATATTATGGACATCACATTAAAAAAGATTCTAAAAACCAATTTTTATTAATAATCCACAATAAATTTTTGTTTCGAACACCTCTGAATATACAACTATTTAGCTCTGCTAAGTTAAACTTTTAGTTAAAAATCCAAATTCCCCGTAGTACGTGGAAATGGTAAAACATCACGAATATTAGAAATCCCGGTAAGATACATAATTAGCCTTTCAAAACCAAGTCCATAACCAGAGTGCGTGGCACTGCCATATTTGCGAAGATCTAAATACCACCAGTAATCCGATTCCTTAAGGTTTAGCTCCTGCATTTTAGCAACTAAATTTTCGTAGTTTGATTCCCTCTCGCTACCACCAATAATTTCACCAATTCCAGGCGCTAAAAGATCCATTGCAGCAACAGTTTTACCATCTTTGTTCGCTCTCATATAAAAGGACTTTATTTCTTTCGGGTAATTTATAACAAACAATGGTTTCTTAAAAATTTCTTCTGTTAAATAGCGTTCATGTTCTGTTTGTAAATCTACTCCCCAAGAAACTGTATATTCAAATTTTTTATTACTTTTTTCTAATAAACTTATTGCGTCTGTATATGTTATAACCTCAAAACTTGAATCCACTAAATTATTTAATTTTTTTAAAAGACCTTTTTCATAAAACTTATCAAAAAATTCAATTTCATTTTTGCAATGTTCCAATATATATGAAGTAACAAACTTAATCATATGTTCAGCATTTTGCATATTATCCTTAAGATCAAAAAATGCCATTTCTGGTTCGACCATCCAAAATTCCGCAGCATGACGTCCGGTGTAAGATTTCTCTGCTCTAAAAGTTGGCCCAAAAGTATAAACTTTACCAAGTGCCATAGCCATGCACTCAGCTTCTAGCTGGCCGGAAACTGTTAAAGACGTGTGTTTACCAAAAAAATCTTTCTTAAAATCTACTTCGTCGCTTTCTTCAAGTTTTGGTACGTTGCTAAGGTCTAAATTTGTTACAGTAAACATTTCACCAGCACCTTCACAGTCGCTACCTGTTAAAATTGGTGTATGCACATAAAAAAAGCCTTCATTATTAAAAAATGTGTGGATAGCAAAAGCCGCTGCCGAACGCACTCTAAAAACTGCACCGTACGTATTTGTTCTTGGCCTTAAATGTGCAATCGTTCTTAGATACTCTAAGGTATGATGTTTTTTTTGTAGAGGATAATCACTTCTCGATTCACCCTCAACAATAACCTCGGAAAGCTTGATTTCAAACGGTTGACTTTCTTTATTGGTTAACACCAAAACACCACTAACTCTAACAGCTGAGCCAACATTAAGCTTCAAAATGTTAAAGAAATCTTTTGTTTCACCATTTATTGCGACTAACTGAACATTTTTAAGAGTACTGCCATCGTTTATTTCAATAAATAAAATATTTTTTGAATTTCTAGTAGTTTTGACCCAGCCGCATATACTAACAGTCTTAGACTCAAATTTTTTATAATCTTTATACAGGCGGGCAATATCTAACCTATCCATATTTAAACTTACCTCTCTAAATACTTAGCTTCAAAGCATCATTGCGATCAAAAAAATACCCATTCAATATGTTCCAAGCAGTTTCAATATCAATTTTCTTCACCCAACATCCAATATAGCATATCTAAAAATTAAACTATATTTTAAAATACACAACTAACCATAACATCGAGCATAGTGACTCATCTGATGACTACATGCAATCCTGTTTTCCAGTATAACAAATTTATCAAACTAATACTACTCGGTAGTGATAAAAATGCATAGATAACACAAAATTATGCTTCCTTAACATAAAAATTAAATACTTAGTAATTTCGTAATATTTATTTCTGTTTAACTTCGTTGAATCCATTTTAAACTTTTTTATTAACAAATATTTTGGGTATCTTCGACCATACAATTTAACACGTCTACATGCTTTTAGCACTACCGTGATAAAAGTATGTAGATAACAAATAACATATTAGGAAAACTAAATTAAAAGAAACTTCAAAAACATGAATAGATAAAATATTGGGCAGTCTATTAAGATTTAGTACTGCCTACTACGTGGGCACACCCCCTTACCTGGGAAAAAACAATCTTTTTTAAGCGTAATCCGAACTATGTATTCTAGCGTATATTTACTACGGTTAAATAAATTGTAGCTAACTAATTTCTCATTTCACGATTGGAATTTTCAACAACACTGGAACATTCACCGACTATTTATTTTTTTAGGATTTTCTGTACTCAGGCTGGACGTTAAATAACTTTTTTACATTATGAAAGAGTATAAATAACTGTCCGCTTTAATATTAGTTATTATGAGATATTTTGAAATTTTTAGATATATATTTTTAAAAGTAAATATAAAACGAAAATTTAAGATTAACTAAAAATTTAGGGGGAAAATCAGTGAAATTTTATCCGGAAGGTTGGCTAATTAACACACCGGAAAACCAATTTATTTTAAAAGACAGTTTAAATTTGATAGATGCAATTAACGAAAATAAAATTGTTGAAGCAAAAGCTACAGTTTGCGATAAAAATCACAACTTAATTGTTGACCTTGGATGCATGAAAGGGGTAGTAGAAAGAGAAGAAGGTGCAGTAGGCATAAGGGAAGGAATAACAAGAGACATTGCCATAATTTCCAGGGTAAATAAACCTGTATGTTTTATAGTTAAAGAAATTAGAACAGATAAAAAAAATAAAATGTACGCTATTCTTTCAAGAAAGGGCGCGCAGGAAATATGCATAAATAATTACATAAAAAAATTAATACCAGGAGATGTAATAAATGCTAGAGTTACCCACATTGAGAGCTTTGGAGTATTTGTAGATATTGGATGTGGAATAATATCTTTCTTGCCAATAGACTCCATATCTATTTCAAGAATAAGTCATCCAAAAGAAAGATTTCTAAAAAACATGGATATCCGTGTGATTGTTAAGAATATATCAAATTCCCGAATAAACCTAACACATAAAGAATTACTGGGTACTTGGGAAGAAAATGCAAAATTATTTTCTGTTGGAGAAACTGTTGGGGGAATTGTTCGTTCAGTAGAAGACTACGGAATATTCATAGAACTTACACCTAATCTTGCAGGACTTGCAGAAGCTAAATCTGGGGTAGAAGTCGGGCAACAGGCTAGCGTGTACATAAAGAATATTATTCCCTCTAGAATGAAAATAAAATTAATAATAATAGATGTTTTTAGTCAAGGGTACACTCCAAAAACACCAAACTATTTTTTTACTAAAGACCATATGTCTGAATTTTTATACTCTCCGTCAAATTCAAACAAAATTATTAATAGTTTCTTTTATTAATAAAACTTAAAAAATAAATTATTAATTTAGTAAGAATTTAACATAAAAATTTAGTTATAAATTAATATATATATTAATAAACATAATAGCTTAAATTTTTAGCAAATAAAACATCAAAAACCTGTAGACTAAATACAATTAAAGAATAACAAGTTTAAAACACAAAATTAAGCTATTCCTGAAAATGTAACCATTTGTACTTTATAATTTTTTTTCTGTTGTTATTAAGTTTAATTAATTACTTTTATTTATATTATTTCAATATCTATAAATGCTAAGTTCCTCAATTACGAAGCAAGAGAAATATTTGTGGGCAATTTAATAAAGACTATGTTCTGACTGAACTACTAGTATAAATTAGACACAAAATGCTAAATAATAAATTAGAATAATAATTTTTTAAAAAAATATAGAATAAAATTGAACTCATTTAAATTAATGCTGACAGTCTCATTTATGCTTTTAGCACTCCAAACATCGCGACCTAATAATGTAAACACAATACAAACAAAGGCAATGCTAAAAATGGTCTTATAAAAATCGCGCGCTTGACTATCGGTAAGCAGACAAACCTATTTCTTAACTACTATTTATTTCGGCTTGTACAAAAAAATTGGGTTCAGTCGAAAATTAAGTTTTTCTGTTTATTAGTAGTAATTTAATGTCATCTATGTACTTTTAGCACCGCCAAAACAAATAAATCTTTAAAAATAAAAAAATATTTAAAATTTTAAAGTTCATATTCAACTTTAGTTAGGAATTCTTTTGCCCTTTCAGTTTTTGGTTCTTTGAAAAAATTTTCTGTACTAGAATCTTCTAAAATTTTTCCGTTGTCCATAAATAAAACTCTTGTTGCAATCTTTTTTGCAAATGATAACTCATGTGTCACAATTATCATAGTAAGCCCTGTATTTGCTATATCTTTAATAAGTGTTAACACTTCTAAAATCATCTCAGGGTCAAGTGCAGAAGTTGGTTCATCAAATAAAAGAACTTCAGGATTTATAACAAGCGCTCTAACGATTGCTATTCTTTGTTGTTGTCCACCAGAAAGTTCCCCCGGGTAAGAATTTTTTTTATTCAAAAGACCAATTCGACTAAGTAAATTCATAGCAATATCTTCGTATTTTTTTGTTTCTTTTGGATATGTTATTCTGGGTGCAAGCGTAATATTTTGAAAAACTGTCAGATGTGGGAACAAGTTGAATTTCTGAAAAACCATTCCAACTTTTTTCCTAACTAATCTTAGGTTTTTATCAGAAACATTTAAATCTATACCATTAAAATTAACATGACCAGACGATGGAGTTTCTAGACCGTTTAAACATCTAAGGAAACTGCTCTTACCGGCTCCTGAAGGACCAAGTATTACTACTTTTTCTCCATTATCTATTTTGACGTTAATATTGTTTAAAACATTTAAATCATCAAAATTTTTACACAAATTACAAACTTCAAACATATGAATTACCTCTTAAAATTACAAATTATTACTAAAAGTTACTAATTTCCCTAAAGTTAAATACATTAAAAACTTAACTTAATAAACCTACTAAAAAACACTTTATAGCCTAGACGAAATAAATTTAAAAACAAATTAAAAAGCAAAGTCTCAAATTATTTATAAAGCTTTAGTATAGTTTCAAATTATAAGAGTAGAGAACAAAGCTCTATACACTAAATAACTCCCCTATGCAGCTTTTTCTCTAGTAAAGAAAGCAATTTTGTTAAAACTAAAGATAATGCTAAGTAAATAAATGCTACTATTAAAAGTGGAGCTAATGCTTCGTATGTTCTGCTTTTTATTATATCTCCTGCTTTTGAAAGATCCATAACACCAATGTATCCAACAACTGCAGTTTCTCTTAAAAGAGTAATAAATTCACCAAAAAGAGATGGCAAAACATTCCTTACAGACTGGGGTAAAATAATGTATCTTAAAACGTTATTCTTTGAAAGTCCTAGAGAAAGTCCTGCCTCCATTTGACCTTTATCTATAGACCTAATGCCACTGCGAATATGTTCTGCAACGTATGCACCTGAATTTATTCCAAAAGCTAAACTTGCACAAATTATTTTATCAATTTTAAATAAACTTAAAATTCCATAGTATAAAATGAACAATTGTACTACAACCGGTGTACCACGTATAACTGTAGTGTATGTATCGGCTATGTATTTTAAAAACTTTAAATTTTTGTTATCACTCAATATTTTCAAAAATGCTGTAAATATTCCCAAAATAATACCAATAAGTGATGCTACAGATGTCATTATCAAAGTGTTAGTTAGACCTTTGAGAATATATGGAATGTACTCTTTATACTTAGAAAATAGATCTTTATTTTTTAAATTAGCGTCATTTGTTTCAACACCAATATCATAATATTTATCTATTATTTTTGTCAGTTCACCCGTATTTTTTAATTCTTTTATGCATTCATTTATCGCCGACAATAACTCCTTATTTCCTTTTTTCACTGCTATACATGAAGATTCACTAGTAAGTGCTTCTTCCAGTATTTTTAGCCTATTTAAGTTAGCTCTTGCTAATTTTTGAGCTGCAAAACTATCTACAATAACAGCATCAAGCTGATAAGACAAAAGATCTTGTACTGCATCTGCAGATTTATTAAAGCATAGAACATCTATGTTAAGACCACAATTTCTGCAATATTCTTCGCTGGTGGTACCAGTTTGTACTCCTACTTTTTTGTTTAAAAGATCATTTTTACCTTTAATATTACTGTTATTTTGAACAATAATAACCTGTGAGCCATTAAAATATTCTTCAGAAAAATCAACACTTATGGCCCTCTCAGGAGTTGGAGTTAACCCTGCCGCTACAAAATCACAATTATTATTTGCTAAACCTATCAATAAAGCATCAAAAGAACCGTCTTCAACCTTTAACTCGCATCCTAGTTTTTGAGCAATTTTTTTTGATATATCAATATCAATTCCTACAATTTCTCCGTTTTCCCAATATTCAAATGGGGGGAATTCTGCATTAGTATTCATTCTAATAACGCCGGACTCTTTTATTTTATTTACACTAGCGCTAGCAATTGCTAAAATTGGAGAACAATAAATTAAAACAAAAAAAGAAAACAACATCCTAATTAACTTTTTTTTAACTAGTTTCATAACAAAAATCCTTTTAAAAATATGCTACTTAAAATAATAAAATTTATAGTTCAAATTGTAACATATTACGTTTATAAAGGTAGGCAAATTAAAAGTAAAGCTGCTATTTTTAAACTTTAATTATCATATAAATACTTTTATCACATGTAATTTTCGACTTTTAACAATACTTCATTACTATAGTGTACCAAATCTTCTACATTTGAAGTACCAAAAACATGCTAATTTTAAAAAACCATTTCCTGGATTTCACAATAAGAAACTTCAAAAACAAATTTTAATGTGGCTTAGTTATTCGTATTGACGAGTTTTTAAGAAGAATAAATTCACTCAATTATAGTTTTGCAATGCCTCTATAATGAAGGCCGTGCTAAAAACAGATAAGTATTTTAAATTATAGAATATGAAAAAAGCAGAATATATTTTAATAAAAATTGAATACTTAACTACCTAATTAAACAGATGAAACTGTTGTCTCACTACCAATTAGTTCGATCTGTACAAAAAATCTGATTTTAGTCGAAAATTCAATTTTTTTGTTCATGAGTGGTAATTTTTTGTTATCTATGTACTTTTAGCACTGCCATAGTTGAAATACAAACATATTTAACTTTTTAAATATCTTTTGTATTTAAATTTTATTGAGTTTTCTCATTAATTTATAAAAGATTTAACTTATGCTAACTTAATGTTATTGCGCTGATACTTAAGTTATCAGTGCTAAAACTTAATAGATAAAACAAAATTACGATTTATAAACAAAAGATTTGATTTTTTATCACTTCAGTACTTCTTAGCTGCCAGTAATTTTTTCTCGCAAAATATAGTAATATGGTAGCGTAACGAGTTTTGACACTATGGGTGGGTATACATGCTGCACCAATAAGCCGCCTTTTTTGCCTGGCTAATAAAATCATAATATGTTATCTACTTGTTTTTACAACTGCGACTTATTTCAACATATTTTTATTTTGTGAACACTTTGATTTGATGTTTTTATATATTTCTTTAATTTTTATGTTTATATATTTAACTTTTTTATAAAAACAACAATATTTAAGAAATTTTTTACAAATTATTACGAACTTAATAATTACACTGGTTATAAACTCTAAAATATTAAAATACAAAAAATAGATTCCAAAAATTATCCTATTACTACAGTTTTGCCTTCTTTTAAAGATTTCTTAACGTCTATAATCCTCTGATTTTTTGACCCTTTAAATTTTAAAAGTAAGCTTTTTTCTTTTATTTTAAATGGGCCGTCAACCAAAATATCTATGTTATTGAGAAGATCAAACACACCTTCGTTGAAATTCCTTCCATTACTTAATAAATTTTCAAAAATATACCCCGTATATGCCATAACACCAAGGCCAATACTATGTACCTTCCTAGCAAGCTTTGAAAAATTCGTTGCTTGCAAAAATGGTTCCCCTCCAGAAAACGTAACACCAGTAATTAGAGAGTTTTTTGAGATTGATTTAAAAACCTCGTCTAAAGTAATTAAAAAGCCACCATCTAAAGCAAAAGTTTGTGGGTTATGACATCCTTTGCAATTATGCATACAACCTTGCGCAAAAATTACGAATCTGATTCCAGGGCCATCCACAATAGACTCCTCAATCATACCAGATATGCGTAATTTGTCCGCCAAAATAATACACCAAAATCCTTAATTGTGAGACACCTAATATATATATCATAAAAAAGAATATAAAAAAATGTACAACTGATAACGGCAGTGTAAAATCCTAATAGACAGTTTGATATTTTGTAACTTAAAGAGGGTATTCAGAACAGAAAATTAATTGGAAACTGTTACGGAAAAATTGGTTTTTAGAATTTTCTTAGCGTAACGTTCATAAAGTGTTATCTTTTAATCTACCTACTTTTTAGTACTGCACTGATAACATTTTAAATCTCTACGAGTATGCACTCTAATAACATCCTTAAAATTCTTTAAGATTAAAAATACTAACTTATAAATTTAACTTTCCCAAAATTATTTTATTAGAAAACAATCAAAAATAAGAAAAAACATAACTAAACAATCGGAACATTTTTTGCAAATTAACTATTATGCATGTAAAAACAATTTATACCTCAAACTTATATCCCATTCCCCATACTGTAACTATATATTTTGGATGCGAAGGATCGTCTTCTATTTTCATCCTAAGTCTTCTAATATTTACATCTACTATTTTTTCATCATCTATTGTATGGTTTTTTCCCCAAACATAATTTAGAATATCACTTCGGCTGAGTGGCACATTTGGATGGGAAAAAAAATACTCCAGTATCTGAAATTCCACCTGAGTAAGCCCTATTAGTTTTTCATTTTTTGAAAAAGTCCGCTTTTTTAAATTTAAATTAAAATCCCCTACTGTTATTATTTCTCTAAAGGTACTATTGCTTTTTGTCTTAGAAAGCACAACCCTACGACATACGCTATCAACCCTTGCTACCAACTCAGACGGACTAAAAGGTTTACTTATGTAATCATCTGCTCCCATCATTAAACCTGTTACTTTATCCATTTCCTGATTTTTTGCAGAAAGTATGATTATTCCCACGTCTTTGCTGATTTTTCTTAGTTCTCTACACACAGAAATACCATCCATGCCAGGCATCATTATATCTAAGATTACCACATTAAAGTCTAAATTTTTCTTGTAACAGCTAAGTGCCGCTTCCCCAGATGATACATCTGTAACTAAGTACCCTGCTCTCTTAAGATTAATAACTATAAATTCCCGTATTGAATCCTCATCTTCAACTACCAATACCTTCTTTAAATCTTCCATATAATTTTATTTACCGCCAAATTCTTTTTAAAAACTTTAAGAACACACAAATTAGTTTTCTTAATAAAATTTACTTTAAAATATAATAAACAAAGAACAACCAAACATAGTTAAAACTCGAAACTAAAAACTAAAACGTCCAATAATTAGAAAAAACACGCATGCTAGCTACATGTTTAACATTATATCAAAAAATTAACAAAAAAAATTAATTTTATTTAAGAATTTGGTGAATTTCTTCTATTACGTCGTTTTCTACACCTTTATTAGAACACCTTTGCACATAAAATTTCATATTTTTAAAGCCTTTGTATTGTAAAAATACTTCTTGTGAGTATAAAGTTTCAAAGTAACGGTTTTTCTCGTATGCTTTAGTATAAATTTTATTCTTATAAATATTTTGAAAGTACAAAATAGTGGTAAACATTTTTATAGTCACTCTAGGGTCTAAAGAAGCTAAAATCATCGGTATTGTGCCAAAAATACCAGATTCCACAACTACTATTTTATTTTCTTTAATATTCTTGAGAAGTATTTTTATTGTATTTAAAAAGGCTGAGTATTTAGAAAGACTCTCTCTAATTTTAGGAAAAGAATATTCGCAAAATTCGTTATAATTTTTTACTTTTCCGTATTCTAAAGCTTCTATTAAAATATTACGAAATTTATCATCTATATTCTTTTCTTTAGTAAAATCTTCCATCATTTTTCTGGATATAAGATACGGATATAAATTTTTGTATTTTTTATTTTTAAAATATAAATATGGAAGTAAGGTATCTCTCAACAAAAAAATATACGCTGTGTCATCTTTGTAACCTATCCAATTACTAAACGCTCTAATTTCATCTATAAAAGGATTAATACTTCCAATTTTTTCAGATGTATTTAATGCAAGTTTTAAGTAATAAGATAAGCATCTACCTAGTTCTAATTCTTCATTCTTATATAAAAACTTTCCTTTATTAAGATCAACTAATTTTACTACAAACGGTCTATCATTATTTTTTTCTAAATATTTATGTAATCGATCAATGCCATTAAAATCTTTCTCTATAGCATTAAAAAGACTTGTATATCCTTCATCTACAAGGTCATCAATAATTTTTAATAATTGCTTAGCTTTGTATATATTTTCCTTATTGGGAGGTTCTCTTTCTAATTTAACTATATTGTCTTTAAAATACTTAAGACTAAAAGATATAAAGCCCACTAAACTAATACGACTCCCGATTTTTAAATTTATGTAAAGTGCTCAAAAAATTGTCTATAATCAATTAATAATAATTTATAACTAACATACTTTCTCGAAAAGCTTAAATTATAACTTATGAAACAATGTACGTATAAGCAATATATTTATAGCTATTGTTTAATCAAAATTCAACACAAACTGTTTTACCACATATAATTTTTACTAATAAATATTGTAATAAAAGTTGTATAACTCACTGAAAAAAGATAAGTCGAATATTAAAAGTGCTAAATTTGTTTTAAATTACTGTTTGTGTCATCTAAAATTTATTTATAAAGTCTTTTTATAGAAATATAACTAAGACAGAAAACTTATAATTTTTTTAATTTAAGTGCTAGTTACGCTTAAATTATGGGCAGCGCGTATTCATTCACTAAGCATGTAATTTAGGGTAGTGCTAAATCCTAATAGATAGTTTGATATTTTGTAATTTTAGAGGTGGTCAAACAAAAAAATTAATTGGAGATTTTTACTAGAATTTAGTTTTTGGTGTATTTTTTAGCTCAATTATAAGAAGGTTACATTTTTTAATCTACCTGCTTTTAGTGCTGCCCTTAAAAAAGTCTTGAAATAATTAAAAATTTAAATCTCTTTATTATGAAGCGTAATCTTTGGTCTTCTATTCGGTTTTAGCACTGCCAAAATCTGAAACATAGGACTATTATACTTATCTATTATGCTTAGTTGTTATCTAAATACACTACTTCTCCATTTGCAGAATTTCTTGCCTTTAACGCTGCTTCCATATTAAATGGTGTAGCAAAATTAGTCTGCTTGCTTATATCTTTATTTTTTGTAAGAGTTTCATCAGTAGTGTAAAACTCGCTACCATTTTCATCTATACCCCTATAGACAGTCTGACCTAGAACTTTATCTTCAATTTTTTCATATCCTCCACCTATTCCTTCGAGTTCTGTTTCACTTAAGGCTTTTAAGCCTCCATTATCATTTTTTTTTCTTTTTCTAAAAAGAGCGGCCATAACTCCTTAACCCCCTTCGTTTACAAACCTCTATATGATTATTATTGAAATAATTAATCAGAATTATATCAAAAATCAATAAAAAAGTCAAAACTTTTACATTTTATTTAAAATAATTGTATAAAATAAATATATAAATTACCGATGTGATAGTTTTTATTTAAAATAAAAAAAGATATTTTAAGATATTGGCAGTTCAAAAATCAAAATACGAGAGCTTGCCCAAAATACAGGCAAACAAAATAGTTTTACTCAAAAATTAAATTTTACTAGCACAAAAATATGACGATTGGATAAAAATTTATAAAATTACTTATTAAAGGTAAAGAAAAAATTTAATAAGATTAATAATCTCAGAAAAGCAGTTCTATGTTTTGAAAGTAATTTAGCAAAATTGAATAATTTTTAAGTTTTAGAAATATATAGTTGAGTAGGATATAGTGTTATATATTTTTTAGTTATAACTTCAGTATTTGTTTTTGATCGAATTTTTATTTAAGTAAATTATAAATTTTTCCTTTACATTCTTTTTAAAATAGTGGTAAAATAACCATGCTGTTAAGTTGTGCAGTTTTTGCTGCCCACACCTGTGAGACTTGTTTATTATTTAAGTATAGTTCTTAACATAGGTTGATTTTGCTAGTAATTTTCGTTACGGTAGGTGTGGGTATTTTTGCTTGCACCTTTTATTTTGTTTTGGAGGTATTAATTTATTAGCGCTAACGATCTGCAGATAAATTCAGAGATCAAAGATAAGGAAGTCCGGCTTATTGGCAGTGATGGTTATCAGTATGGAGTGGTATCAATAGTTGAGGCTTTGAAAAAGGCTGGAGAAGCTAATTTGGACCTTGTTAAAATTTCTGCTAAGGCAGTTCCCCCAGTTTGTAGGATCATAGATTATAGTAAATACAAGTTTGAAAAAACGAAGAAAGAAAAGGAAGCCAGAAAAAACCGTAACCGTAAAAGTACAGATGTAAAAGAAATAAGACTTTCTGTTAATATAGATATTGGCGATTTCAACACAAAAGTTAATCATGCTAGGAAATTTATGTTAGCTGGCAGTAAAGTAAAGGTAACTTTACGTTTTAAAGGTAGGGAGTTTGGGCATACAGAGCTTGGTAGGAAAGTCTTTTCCAGTTTTTCTAAAGCTTGTGAGGATTTTGCAACTACAGAAAAAATGCCTAAACTTGAAGGTAAGAGTTTAGTTATGTTTTTGGCTCCAAAGTCTAATATTTCTAAAAATAATTAAGTAAGAATATGGAGGTTTTAATAAAAATGCCTAAACTTAAAACACATAGTGGAGCAAAAAAACGCTTCAAGATCACTAAAACTGGAAAAGTTTTGCGTGCTCATGCGAATAAGTCGCATATTTTGAATAAAAAAACAACAAAAAGGAAAAGAAATCTTAGGAAAACTACAGTTATGAACAAAACTAATGTTTTGTCTGTTAAGAGATTATTACTTCCGGCAAATAATTAATATTTTTTATAGAAAGGGGACTGTCTTATTATGGCAAGAGTTAAAGGAGCTGTTACTACAAGAGCTAGACGTAAGCGAGTTTTGAAATTAGCAAAAGGTTATTTTGGTGCTAAAAGCAAGCATTTTAAAATGGCTAAGCAGGCTAATATGAAGTCTGGAAATTATGCATATATCGGTCGAAAGCAACGTAAAAGAGATTTTAGACGGCTTTGGATAACTAGAATTTCTGCTGCTTGCAAGCTTAATGGACTAAATTATTCTACTTTTATTAATGGATTAAAAAGGTGTGGTATCGGTTTAAATAGAAAGATGCTTTCTGAGATAGCCATAGCAGATGAATCTGGATTTAAACAAATTGTAGATAAAGTGAAGTCTGTGGGTTGATTCAGAATTTGTGCTAAAAGTTATAAGTTAAAAATGTAACTTTTAGCTTTCTTATAACTGATTATAGTTTTTCTGCTCTTTATTGAAGAGTGGTCATTGAGGGTAGTTAAAAGTAATTAGATTAAAAAATAACACCTTATTAATATTACAGTAAAAAAGACTTAAGAAACCAGTTTTTTCAGTAACAATCTTTACTTAATTTTTTTAAATATCTTTCTCTAGATAAGGTATCAAACTATCTATTGGGATTTAGCACTGCCAATTTATGTACCAACTGTGTTAACATTAAAGTCACTAAATTTGTATTTTCCTAATATCTTATTAGCTTTAAAAAAGAAATTTTTATCCTCTTTAGTTAAAAAAGCTGTAAAGTTAGACGATTTGTTAATTGTGTTAATTAACTTATTATTAATTAAAAAATCTATAGCTTTAACAGATACACTATGACCTATATCTAGTAAAGTAATATCAGGCCCTAAATATTCAGAAATACAATTTTTTACTAAGGCGTAATGAGTACACCCGAGTATCAGGGTATCAATGTTTTTATCGTCAAAAGGACTTAAATAGTCTTTCAAAACTGCCTTTATACTATCACTAAAAATATTATTATTTCCAGCAGTGCCGCAAATATCTCTCTCAATAATTGATGCCAGTTCCGGGCAGGATTTACAAAAAACATCCAAATCAGGGTCTATTTTTTTTAATTTCTCACGATATACCCCTAGCTCGATAGTTTTTTTTGTGCCAATCACACCTATTTTTTTATTTCTAGTTAATTTAACTGAATCAGAACAAGCAGGCAAAACAACATCTAAAATTGGTACATCCCAGCTTAAACACTTTAAATCAACATATTTTTTTAATACAACAGAGCTTGCCGTACCACAAGCTATAACAATTATTTTTGGAAAAAATTTTCTAAAAAAGTCTATAGCCTTAGACACGAATTCAAAAATTTCGTCACTGGACTTATTACCATACGGCAAATTCGCTGTATCTGCAAAATACACTATATTTTCACTCGGCAACTTTTCCAAAAAGCTAGAGACAGCCGTAAGCCCCCCTACACCTGAATCGAAAAAAGCCACAGGTGCACTACTTGATTTTACCATGGTACTCTCTTTTTAGTTTAGCAAAAGTTATAAATTTTTCTAAAAGCTTGCCTGTTTCGTAACCGGACTTTTTCAAGAGTCTTGGAAATAGACTCTTTGATGTAAACCCAGGCACTGTATTAACCTCGTTTACAAACAAACGATCAGTATCTTTTTCTAAAAGAAAATCTACTCTTGCAAAGCCATTACACTCCAAAAGATTATAAACAGTTTTCGCGGTTTCTTTGATTTTCTCCGTTAGGGTATATGGCAATCTTACATCTTCAATAAGTAATGAATCACTTATGTATTTTGATTCATAGTCATAAAAATCATTAACTGGAACAATTTCACCTAAAACAGAAACAAAAATATCTTTCCCTGCACCTACTACAGCGCACTCTATTTCTCTTGCATTTATTGCCCGTTCTATCAAGACTTTGTAGTCATGATTAAAAGCAAGCTCCATAGCCTTTTTCAGTTCTTCTTTACTCTTTACTTTACTTATCCCAACCGAAGACCCACCCTTAGCAGGTTTAACAAATACTGGGTATTTATCTTTTGCCCACGAGTGAATTCCCTCAATCGAAATACCTGGATCCGAAAGATAGTCATAACTGTAAATCCAAATATACTCTGGTTTTTCTATATTGTGCCCAGTCAAGAAAAAATTAGTTTGCACCTTATCCATACAAAGCGCAGATGCACAAACTCCACAACCTACATAAGGAATATCCGCTAATTCGCAAAGTCCTTGTATTGCTCCGTCTTCACCTTTTTTACCGTGCGCTATCGGGAACACCACATCCACTTTCTTTGTCTCAAAAGTTTTGTTAACTTCGTCTACAATAAAAAGATGTCCTTTGTTCCTTGAAGGACTAATAAATGCCTCCTTTAAATTAGGTCCATCCTTTATCCAGCTATCATTTTCAATATTAGCAACGTCTCCACTGTAAAGATACCACTCACCACTTCGCGTTATTCCAACAGGTAAAACAATGTACTTCTCTTTTTCAAGATTAAACCAGTTTATCAAATTAGTAGCAGACTTTAAAGATACATCATACTCCGAAGATACCCCTCCGAACAACACAACGACATTTTCCATATTTTAAGCACAACTCCTAACAATCAAAAGCAAAGCACGAATAATCTTGAAAGCAAAGAAAAACCATCTATGAACACATTATTCAAAAAGCCTACCACAAAACACAATAAAACTTTTTTAAGAATTAACTTTAATTACTTCTCTACCATTATATACCCCGCAAGTTTCACAAACACGATGTGGCTGTTTAAACTCTTTACATCTCGGGCATATACAAAGTGCTGGTTCATTCAATTTCCATACATTAGATCTTCTCTTATCTCTTCTTGCCTTTGAACTTTTTCTCTTTGGTACCGCCACGACAATAGCCTCCTGGTCCTAAAAACCTGAAAATCAACATAATGCATTGTATGCTCAATTTTAAAAAATGTCAATATAACAAAGTAATAGGGCAGTGCTAAAGCTTAATAGATATTTTAAGTCCAATGTACAATAAAGGAGAAAAATTGCCTAAAATGCAAACCAACAAAAAATTAAAAATTGACCTAATGCATATCACTGATTAATACAGCCAACCTGGAAAACTCAATATCAGTCAAAAAATCTTTGAAATAATTAAAAATTCAAATCTTTTGTTCATGAATCGCAGTTTAGTGATATATATGCATTTTTTGCCAATTAACAAAATTAGATAAATATATCAAAAAACTAAATAATGAGATAATTTAGTAATAGAAAAAGCAAAAAATATATAAAATACAAAACCAATAGAAATATCTAAATATAAATTTTTAGGAAAAGTTTTTTGTGTTGGGAGATCGCAAATTTTGTCAGTGATAAAAGTAGGTAGATTAATAAATATTTTTTGGATGAAAAAAGAATTTTAAAAACCAATTTTTAGGAACAATCTCTATCTGATTTTTTAGTTTGAGCACCTCTTAAGAGACAAAATATCAAACCCATGTATTAAGATTTAGCACTGCCATATTTTTTAGTTTTGGTATAAATCAGTGCTAAATATTTTTGGCATCAAGTTTTTATAATACTAAGTCAATCGTCTATAAGTACACGTTTATAATTTTGTTTTCTATTTATTTGCTAAATTTATTCGCTTTTTGATTTGATATTATCTCCTTGTTTATGTCGTTTTAAAGTTTTATTTTTCTTGATTATCTTTAATTTTCGGACATCTAATCTTTTTTCACCCTTCGATTTTGATTTCTCTGTAATACTTAATTTTTATTTAAATATATTTTTGAAAGAGAATAAAAATTTTTAATAGGTATTTTATAAATTTATATTATGTAAAGAAATATGAGAATTTATATTGTAACAGAAAAATAAATACTAAATATTATGTATAAAGATTATATTAAAAATTTTATTGGGAGGTTTTTTATTATTAATGGCAGATAACAACGTTTATAACGGTTTGGGTAAAATTAGTAACAATAATAATGGAGATGATCAGACAGAGACTAAAAAGAGTAATAGTTCTTGCTTTAAAGAAGCGGTATGCATAGACGCTTATAGAGTGTATGATTCCTGTGCAGACAAAGATTGTTTACAAAATTTAAGAGTATATTTTACAGAGTCGGGGCAACACGTAGTTGACCAGGCGTGTAGTGCAAGGATAGACGATGTTAGTGTTATAACTGTATATGTGAATCTGGAACCAGTACCGTTTAATAAAGGATTTTATTCGGTAGATATGACGTTTTTCTTTGAAGTAAATTTAGAAATATTCTTAGCACCGAGTTCTGCACCAATTAATGTTTGTGGACTTTCTGTTTATAATAAAAAAGTCATATTATTTGGAAGCGAAGGGAACGTAAAAATATTTAGTTCTAGCACATGTAATGAAGACTCGGATTTATCTAATATTAGTTCATGTAATTTGCCAAAAGCATCTGTGCAGGTTGCCGAGCCCATAGGATTAAATGCTATTGTACAGCAACAGAAAGATTGCAACGCTGAGCCGTTATGTCCGATACCGGAAAGTATTTGCAGAAAATACGGTGGAGAGTTCTTAATTAAAAATTCTGGAAATTTTGTTTACGTTACCATAGGTATATTTACTATTGTACAAATTGAACGCAGTGTACAGATGTTAGTACCGACTTATGATTTTTGTATACCTGAAAAAGAATGTACAACAACCTCGGATGACCCGTGTGAATTGTTTGGCAAACTGGAATTTCCCACAGAAGAATTTTTTCCACCAAGAGTAACAGATTTAAGACCAGACGTTCCAAGCGGCAGATGCGGGTGTAGGAATTAATAATATTAAATTTTTCTATGCCTAATATTTTTAGTAAATGTAAATAAATTAAGTTTATATTAAGGGTCCGCCGCCGACAAAATTTTTGTCGGCGGCGGAAAAGTTTACAAATTTAAGCGAAAATATTCCATAAAATGAGTTAAAGTAATCGTTTTTTACGTGCTAAAACTTAATAGGTAAAACTGAATTTTGACTCTTAAAAGTTAGTTAGTTCAAAAATTTAAGTTAAGACTTACCACCCAAAACTTGGTTTTAAAATTCTGTTTTAACATTAAATCAAAAAAGTTACTTATAATATAACTACTCTTAGCGCTACCTATTTTTAATTTCTTTATTTTAGAAAATTATTTCGATTTTCAAAACCGCAGTACTGAAAATAGGTAAATTAACAAATAACACCTTACAAACATCACGTAAAAAAGATTTCAAAAAACCACTTTTTAGCAAAAATCTTCACCTGTTTTTTTGTTGAGCACATCTGAAGAGACAAAATATCGAACTACTTATTAAGGTTTAGCACTGCCTCCCAGACTGTTTTATTTACAATGTTATAAAAATTCACAGCTAAATACGTTTATGTTAAAATAAATTTAGTATTGATCTTTAAGAGACATAGGCCGTATTTTAGTATGAATATTATAGCTATAACAAATCAAAAAGGTGGAGTCGGCAAAACGACTACGGCCATAAATTTATCTGCCTCCTTGGGGTATTTGGGCAAAAACGTGCTTTTGTTAGATGCAGACACTCAAGGGAATTCAACAAGCGGATTAGGAATAAGTCGGAAAAATATATCTTTTTCGCTTTACGATGTTTTGGCCGATTCTTCAAAAATTAATGATGCAATAATAGAAACCGAGTTTAAAAATTTAAATTTGATTCCTTCAAGCTATGCTCTTTCAAAACTAGAGTCCGATTTTGCAGGTACGCAAAGTGTAAATTATAAGCTTAAAAATGCTATAGATTCGATTAGCAAGAGTAATTTGCCAGACTACATAATAATAGACTGTCCACCTGCGATAAATTTATTAACTAGCAATGCTCTAGTATGTAGTAACTATATATTAGTTCCTATTCAGTGTGAATATTATGCATTAGAAGGTCTTTCGCAACTAATAAACTCAGTTAGGCAGATTAGAAGATCTTATAATAGTTCGCTTAGTCTTCTAGGTGTTGTGTTTACTATGTATAGTAAGAGGCTGAAGTTAACAATTCAAGTTGAAAATGAAGTTAAAAGGTGCTTAAAAGATAAAGTTTTTGATGTAACTATTCCCAGAACTGTTAGATTGTCTGAAGCGCCTAGTTTTGGAAAACCCATTTTATATTTCGATAAATCCTCATACGGCGCAAAAGCATATTTAGATTTAGCAAAAGAGGTAATAAATAAATGCAATACTTAAAAGCCAAAAAATTAGACATAAAAATGTAGTAAACATTATAGAATCTTATTCATTGACTTGTTGTCCACTATTAGGAGTAGTACTCTTTTCCTCAATAATATCTTTTTTATACTTTTTTATACTCATCAAAATCATCAAGTTCTCCACTAACATTTTTATCTTTATTACTACCACTAAATACTTCACTAAATCCTTCACTAAATCCCACCTTCAAACCGACACCAACCGCTACTAAAGGAACAACATAAGCAGCAATTAAAGAAAGAATAACACCTACTTTGTGTAGATCACTTGGATTTGGATCTGGATCTGAATTATTTGAACTTAGATTACTTGGATTTGGATCTGGACTTGGATTATTTGAACTTAGATCACTTGAATTTGGATCTGGACTTGGATCTAGATCTGAATTATTTGAACTTAGATTACTTGGACTTGGATTATTTGAATTTAGATCACTTGGATTTGGATTATTTGAACTTAGATCACTTGGACTTGGATTATTTGAACTTAGATTACTTGAATTTGGATCTGGACTTGGAATATTTTCTTCACCGTTTCCAGATGATTTTACCAACTTACTAACACCAAAGGTAGCACCAGCTAAAGTACTAGCACCAAGACCAGCTATTGCAAGACCTTTAACTATACCTACGTCATTATCATTTTTAATAGCTTGCCCTTTATTATTATTATTTTAAAAAAACGTAATCACCATCCTTATTGTCTTTTTCACACACATCATCGCGCTCAGTTCTCTTATCAATATCACTACCGTCATCAACATTGGTAATATCTAATTTTTCGTTGCTAACTTGAATGTCCAATTGTGCAGAATCATCACGAGTATCCGTGTTCTCGATTACTGTATTTACCAAGTTTTTCGTGTCGTTCTGAGCACTTACTACACCACTAGAGACACAACCAGTTGAAAAAACACCCAATAAAACTAAACTTGCAAACTTAACTTTATCCATATAACATAAATCCCTCTTTGCAACTGTAAATAAGTTTAAGTTATTAACATTTATAGCTAATTATAACAAAAAAAAACTTATAATATCAACAAAAAAATTTATCTTGGCAATACTAAAAGCAAACAGATACTTTAAAACATAGAGTATAGAAAAGTGAAAAAAGTCCAAAATGTAGGTTATTGAACTAACGAAACGATTGCCGCCCTACTACTGAGCGGAGTTTGTGCAAAAAAACTTAATATAGCTAACTCAACAAACCTGACAACAGAATTTTAATCTTATATTTGTTAACTGTAACTTTGTTTTTTATATACTTATGAGTATTGCCAAACTTATTTTAATTTTACCCGGATTTAAATACAGACTAATACCATTTTATTTATAAATTTTTTGAAACTTTCTCAAAATATACGCTTATTATATTGATAATATACTTAACCTTAATTTATATTTCTGAAAAACTACAAAACTTACAAGAACAGCAAAAATCCACTTTATTTCCAAACAAGAACTCAGCAACTCAGGTCAAAATGTAAAAACTAAAATATAAATAAAAATAAGACTATTTCATTCAAAGCTGCTCAATTAAATAGTTATCAATGCCAATTTGTTTTATTATGCATAAGTGTTCTTTAACCCAGCCATAATGTTCCTGCTCATCAATAATAAATTTTTGTAGCATGTCTTTTGTCACATAGTCATCATCAAATTCTGAAAGAAACTTACTCATATTCGGTAAAGCTTCAGATGCCATTTTGCATGTAAATTCTAACATTTCTTTAACGTCGGTAATCACTGGATACTTTTCTATTTCTACTTCAGGAGTCTCACCCAGCTCTATTAAACGAGCATTGACTTTTTTCGCTTCTTCCCATTCTTCGTCAGACTCAGCCATAAATTTATCTGCTAACTTTTTAAGACCACGCGCTCTAAGTAACTGTGCGTGAATAGAATCCTGTTGTGAAGTGCCGAACCAACTTTTAGCTAATGTCTTTAAAAATTCAACTTTTGTCATTGTTAGTTAATCCTCCATAAATATTTTTGACTTAGTTTATAGCACAGTTCAAAGCAATTTAAACATATAAACAAATTTAGCGCAAACATACGAAAGAAGATATTTTTTATATTCTTTAGCAGTACAAAAATAGGTAGATCAACGGACAATGTCTTATGAATATAATAGCAAAAAAGATCAAAAACTAATTTTCTAGTAACAATTTTCAATTAAATTTTTGGATTTACTACTTTTAAAGAGATAAGGCCTTAATTTTATCTATTACAGTCTAGCTTCGAAACAAAAAAACATAGAACTCAAAAAAAATTGGTAAACTCAGAACATTAGAATATATTAAATTAAATCTTTCAATACATAGTTCACAAAATAATATATCAGTGAAAAAATTTGATAAATAGGATGAAACTTAGTTTCTTCAGAGCTAGTCAATATAAAAAGCTGTTAATAAATTGCTACTCGAAAATTAACCTTTTAATCTTCTTTTGCTGTGAATTTCATAAAATGTTATCAGCTAATTTACTTATTTTTTAGCACTGCCAAAATAATAAATCACTTTTCATTTAAAATTTTTTCTATGCCTGCACTTATTCTATCAATAGACTCGTTCTTTCCCAAAATTTCTAGAAGATCAGTACAACCACCGGGAGTTACTAAAAGTCCAGAGAGAGCCACTCTAATTGGCCACATAACGGTATTTATTTTTACATTTAGATCAATTGCCAAATTTTTAAGTGCCACATAGATGTCTTCGTGGGAATAATTAGATATACTTTTTAAGATTTCTTTGCTTTTCTTTAAAACTATTAAAGATATTTTCTCATCTGTTTTGCTTTTTTTATTTGTGAATAAATCCCTACTATAGTTGTTACATTTATTCAAAAATGCAATTTTTTCTGGTATTTCGCTAAAAATTGAGATTCTATCTTTAAGTAAGGAGGCTATTTTTTTAAAGTTATAATTTTTTCTTTCCAAGCTAGACTCAATATAAGGTAAAGATAATTCTATAAAATTATCTAAAGACATATTTTTAATATACTCAGAGTTAAACCATTTTAATTTATCGTAATCAAAAACAGCGGGGGATTTACCTATTCTCTCAACTTCGAACACTTTTTCAAGCTCATTTAAAGTGAAAATTTCCCTGTTTTCTCTAGGGCACCATCCTAAAAGTGCAACATAATTAATTATTGCTTGTGGCAGATATCCTAAATTAGTTAAATCTTTAAAACTAACTGCACCGTGTCTTTTAGATAACTTTTCTACAGTACCATCTGTATTTTTACCCATAATCAGAGGTAAATGGATATACAAAGGAGGTTCCCAAGCAAAAGATTTATATAATAAATTGTATTTAGGAGTAGATGTTAAATATTCGCATCCTCTAACTACGTGAGTAATTTTCATTAAATGATCATCTATAACATTTGCAAAATTATAAGTAGGATATCCATCAGCTTTAATAAGAATTTGATCTTCAATTTCTTTATTATTTATTGTTATTTTTCCATAAACAGCATCGGTAAAAGAGGTTTCTCCTTTTAACGGTACTTTTTGTCTTATTACATACGGTATATTTTTTTCTAGCAAACTTTTAATATCATTCTCAGATAGTCCTCTACAGTGTCTGTCGTAAGTTGCAAAATCATTATTTTCTTTTATTTTTTTTAGTCGTTCCTCTGTACAAAAGCAATAATACGCGTCACCACTATCTATTAACTTCTTTGCATATTCTCTGTAAACATCAAGGCGATCACTCTGCACATACGGGCCATACTTACCTTCATTATTTGGCCCTTCATCACAATTAATCCCAACTTTTTCTAATGTTTCATAAATTAAATTTAAAGCTTCGTTGCAATATCTAGATTTATCTGTATCTTCAATTCTTAAAATAAACTTTCCGCCAAACGATTTAGCAATTAAATACTCATAAAGAGCAGTACGTAAATTACCTATGTGCATATTCCCCGTTGGACTAGGTGCATAACGTGTTCTTACATTATTATTTATTGTTGTCTTCTCTTGCACAATTTTCCTCCTATAAAAATGTAGTGATAAGTTATTCTGTGTACACATAACATATTTCAAAGTTTATATGTTAGAAAGACCATATATAAACTATAATCTCACTTTAATACTTGACTAACGTTTTTATAATGTTTAATGTTAGCTTTATTTTTACTTCAAAAAATATAAAGTGTAAACCATACAGTTAAAATACAAACTAAAATTCAGCAAACATTAATAAAAATATCATACAAACCTCGTAATTAAAACTTAATTACATATTATCTTAACAATATTTGTGTTTTGTTGGTTGTGCTAAAATTAGGTATATTAACAAATTTAACTGTATGAAAATTATGTTAAAAAAGATTCCAAAAACTAATTTTTTAGTAACAGTCTCCACTTAATTTTTTGCTTTTAGCACCTCTTAATAGACAAAATATAAAACTATCTATTAAGATTTAGCACTGCCTGATTTTGTGCTTTTGCTTATTTTTTTACATAATTTATTATTAGAACATAATACGTATGCAAAATTTTTCTAATATTTTAAACCATATCCATTCTAAATAGTATCTTAATTTCTTTATGTTTTAAATAATCAAAGTGTTCGCTTTTTGTATCCGTATAATTAAATATACAATTTTTATAAAAATATCTCTATTTGTTATATTAAGTTTTCTTTTTATTGATTTACATCTTGGATATTTTTTACTCTTAAACCGTATAATTTAGCATATTTATTTGGTTTTAGCAAATATAGCTAAAGTTATGAAACTTTGTATATACTCAATAAACATTTTAAAAATACACGTAATCGGAACAAACAATCAATGATTAAGCTAGATAAATTCTAACCTAAGCAATAATTGATTCATAAATTATATAAATTAATTAAATTGAATATTTTTTAATAACATAAATCTTAATAGATGTGTGTTTCTGAATAGGTGGTCAAATCAAAAAATAAGTGGAGATGTCACTAAAAATTATTTTTTGAAATCTTTTCTTATGTAATATTCATAAGCTTCATTTGTCAATCTACCTATTTTTAGCATTGCCTATAATATAGGTACTGGATAAATAGCTACTGGTGGTATAAAAAAGTAAGAATCCAACTTTTGTTCACATAAGTTCGATACAATATATTTAAATAAAAAGTAAATTTTTAATACATGAATATAAATTAATGGAAGTAGTTTAATTTCTATAAAATTTTGTGCTGACTGTTTTTCTAAAAGTATATTTATAAAAAATTTAGTAGGTTTTGTTGCTTTTACATAAAGTATAGCAAGATTTAGACTCTTGCTAAACAAAAACATTTTTTTAAACTTTTCGATATAACTGACGTAACATTATATATATCTATTTGCGCATCAATTTTTTCATATTATTTTACGTAAACAGGTAACAAAATTTAAAAGCACAACATTTTCCATTTTAAAAAAGTTTATTAAATTTATATATTTAAAAAATATTAATTTTATCCAATAATTAACTAGTTTTTATCGATATTTAGGTTTGCACTGTGGGGTATATCGACAAAAATATTAAGGCATAGCCTTCCAGCACCTCTATATTACATACTTCCTCCTCTATTACATTACTTATTCCTTTTGGAAAATTAGAATATAAGTAATCGCTTCTTAATTTATATTTTAAACCTGAACAAGTTAGTTTACATTGCTCAACTCCGAAAGGGAAAATTGAAACTAAACTTCCCTTCATGTTTTCTATTACTTTGTTATTCCCCTGTTTTATAACAAAAATTTTAAAATCATCGGTAATTAATTCGTGTTCTATGTTATTCTCACTCAAGTATTTTGCTACACACAAATTGGCATATGAATGATCTAGCCTTTCACCCAGAGCTCCAAATATTTTAAAATTGTTCGCATTTAACTCTATTCCTTTTTTTACAGCACAAAAAAGATCTGTAAAGTCCTTTTCTTCAGGCAATTTAATAATTTTCGTGTTACAATTTGGAATGTAACTTATATCGATCGAATCCATATCTCCAACTAAAAAATTTGGATCAATGCCTATGTTTTTCAGGTGAATTGCTCCACCGTCTGCTGCTATTATTAAATCGGATTTTCTACAAACATCTAGAAAATCCCGATAGTTACTAAATTTTGCACTACCTACGACGGTACATAACATATTTCTTACTCTTTATATTTTAAAAATTTTAAAAATAATAAATTAAGAACCAACTCTCCCATTGTAGCTAAAAAAGTATGGTAATCTCAACAATTATAATACAGACAGTACAAAATTTTAATAGATAGATTGATATTTTGTTTTTTTAGAGGTGCTCAAACAAAAAAGTTAACAGGAGATTTTTACTAAAAATTGGTTTTTGGGATCTTTTTTAACTTAATGATCATAAGAAAAAGTTACATTTTTTAATCTACCTGCTTTTAACACTGCCATAACGTGCTTATTAAATAAAAAAATTTAATTTTGAGGTATTACGAAACAAAAAAATAATAAAAAGGTAAAGCCAAAAAGTTTTATAAGAAAATGGGTAATCTAATTTTAAACAATATAGATCCAACGAAATAAACGCTATTTATTACTTTTTTTCTTTTTTATAACCTTAAGCCTGGAGAATTCCTCTCTTTCTTTTTCTTCTAAAGAATCACTAATATACTTAATTGAATCATTAAACTTTGGTATTATAATATTCCTTAAAGCATTTGCTCTTTTCTGAGTTTTAACAATTGAATTCGTTAAACGATAAACACTACTTTCGAGCTCTGCTAATTTTGCAGTTAAAGATTTTACTTTACAAAATTTTTTATATGTTTCATCTAAAAAAGAGTTAGAACTATAAAAATCGTAGCATATTTCATTTTCTCTAGGTGCATCTAAAGAAACTACGGGTATCTCTACACCCATAATGCTTCTGTAAGAAATTTTTAAACTATCATCTACTGGTATGTCATTAGATGTTTTTTCAAAAATGCCAAGCGTAACATTAGCCATTTGAAGGTAGCTATAAGCTTCACTATAAGTTTTCTCAATTTCATTTTGTATATCTTTTATACTCTTTATAACTAACATGAGCTCTTTTATTAAAATATTTCGTTTTTTATCCATGAGCTCAAATCCTAGCTTGGAAAGAACATTAGACTTTTTTGTGGCTATTAAGTTACCCTTTGTAGGTGTGATGTTACCCATAAAAACTAGCCTTCCAAAATTTTATTTTTAGAAAAATACATTGCAACAAAACAGTTAATTTGCAAAACACAAAAACAAAATCTTTACATATTTTTTATAAATTTATTTTTTAAAAATTCATTTAGATCTATTTTTAACTTTCCCCTTACACTATTTTAATGTTCAAAAAATCTCAGAACTAAGTCTTAACAGAAAAATATTTTAAAATAACTAAAACACGTTTTAACAATTAAATCATAACCAAATCATTTTCTAATAGCAAATATGGGTTCAAGTTTTAATTGTTGCTGACCCAACAGTACTAGTTTGTGACACTAACTTTTCCCTATGATACTTTTCAAGGAGTTTATCATTCACTCTATCGAGGGAACTTTTAGGCAAAGAGCTCAATAACTCCCAGCCAAGGTCTAGACTTTTTTCAATATCTCTATTTTCATGATTCCCTTGATTAATAAACTTTGTTTCAAAATCCTTACCAAACTTAATGATTTTTTTTAAGTCACTAGATAATTCATCCTCCCCTATAACAGAAGCTAAAGATCTTGCCTCAACTACCTTTGCGTACAAAGCAAAAAGCTGATTCGCTAAATCTGCATGATCCTCCCTTGTAAATCCTTCACCAATGCCATCTTTCATCAATCTAGAAAGTGACGGTAAAACAGAAACTGCCGGATAAATTCCAAGATTTTCTAAATTTCTATCCATAACAATCTGTCCTTCAGTTATGTATCCTGTTAAATCCGGTATAGGATGTGTAATATCGTCATTTGGCATAGTAAGAATCGGTATCTGAGTAACAGAACCCTTGTGACCCTTTATCATACCTGCTCTTTCATATAAAGACGCTAAGTCTGAATACAAATAGCCAGGGTATCCCTTTCTTCCCGGTATCTCTCCTTTGGACGAACTAAATTCTCTTAAGGCCTCTGCATACGAGGTTAAGTCAGTCATAACTACTAAAATGTGCATACCAAGCTCAAAAGCTAAATATTCAGCAGCAGTTAGAGCACATCTTGGAGTTAAAATTCTTTCTATGATAGGGTCGTTAGCTAAATTCAAAAACATAACAACTCTATTTAAAGCACCAGTATCTTCAAAACTTTTTTTAAAATAATTTGCAACATCATTTTTTACACCAATTGCAGCAAAAACTACTGCAAATTTCTCATTTGTATCTTTTGAAAGTCTTGCTTGCCTAACAATTTGAGCCGCTAATTCATTGTGTTTCATTCCAGAGCCAGAAAAAATCGGCAATTTTTGTCCACGAATAAGTGTAGCTAAAACGTCTATTGAGGAAATCCCAGTATTAATGTAATTTTGAGGGTATTCTCTAGATACAGGATTAATTGCAGTACCATTAACATTTAAAAATTTATCCGGATATATCTCGCCAAGGTTATCTATAGGTCTACCTATGCCATCAAAAACTCTCCCTAAAATTTCTTTAGATACTGCTAGTTCCAAGGGCTTACCTTTTAGTCTAGTTTTTGTATTACTAAGTGATATTCCGTTGGTTCCCTCAAAAACTTGTATTACTACTTTATCACCATATATTTCTACTATTCTGCCACTACGAATTGTTCCATTTTCTAATCTTATGTCTACTATTTCTTCAAATGATGCTCCCTTTACACCATCTAAAATAATTAATGGCCCACTTATTTCCTTAACACCAATATAATTTATAATCAAAACTTTAGTTTTTACTCCTTTAAAAAACTTTATGATAAAAAATTAAACTCATTTTTTCTTTATCTAAACACAATTTTAATACTTGTACTAATAACCACTATATAAATAGAACTAATGAGCCTTTAAAACTTTATCGAACACCTCATTTATTTTAGACTCATATTCACTAAATTTTTCTAAGTTATCATTAGGTATATCATATTTCATCTTTACAACATAATCTAATATTCCTGTTTCCTTTATTCTATTTATTGGTATAGATGCATCTATTAATTGTTTACATTTCTTATTAAGATCTAATATCGTTTTCATCATAAGACTTTGTTTATCTAATGGAACAAACGTATCATCCTTGTGAAATGCATTTTGCTGTAAAAATCCAACTCTAATTACTCTAGCTATTTCAATAATTAATTTTTGCTCATCTGGTAAAACATCTGCACCAATTAACCTTACTATCTCCATTAATTCATTTTCTTTATGAAGAATATTACTTATTTTTTCTCTATAATCAATAAACTCCTTGCCTAACTTTTCAACATACCAGTCATTTAAATCATGGTAGTATTCGCTGTAACTATTCATCCAGTTGATCGCTGGATAATGCCTTTCATATGCTAGAGATTTATCTAGTGCCCAAAAGCATCTAATAAACCTTTTAGTATTTTGAGTAACTGGTTCAGAAAAATCAGAACCTTGTGGTGAAACTGCACCTATAATAGTAACTGAACCATTTGTCCCATTTAAATTTTCACTAAGACCGCTTCTTTCATAAAAAGATGCCAGCCTAGAAGGTAAATATGCAGGAAACCCTTCTTCTGCTGGCATCTCCTCGAGTCTTCCTGAAATTTCTCTTAAAGCCTCTGCCCAACGAGATGTAGAATCTGCCATTATAGCTACGTTGTATCCCATATCTCTGTAATATTCAGCAAGAGTTATGCCTGTATAAATTGATGCCTCTCTTGCTGCTACTGGCATATTGGAAGTATTAGCTATCAAAATTGTTCTTTCAGTCATGGGTTTACCAGACTTCGGGTCTAAAAGATTAGTAAACTCCTCTAAAACCTGACTCATCTCATTGCCGCGTTCCCCACACCCAACATATACTATTATGTCTGCATCACACCATTTTGCTAACTGGTGCTGAGTCATAGTCTTACCCGTACCAAAACCACCGGGCACAGCAGCTGTACCACCTTTTGCAACTGGAAACAGAGTGTCTATTATTCTTTGGCCTGTAATTAATGGTATATTTGTTTCTTTTCTTTCTTTTATTGGTCTAGAGGTTCTTATAGGCCATTTTTGCATTAAATTTAGTTTTAATAATTTTTCATCTTTAGTTTTAACAGTTAAAACTTCGTCTAGAACAGAGTATTCCCCATTTTCTGATAATTTTACAACTGTACATTCTGGCAAATCTGGCTGTAGCATACATTTATGCGTAATTATGCTTGTTTCCTTGACTGTAGCATAAATATCACCTGGTTTTAAAATATCCCCAACTTTTACTGTAAATTTAACACCCCATTTTTTATCTGTATTTATAGAACTAACAGACACCCCTCTACCAATAAAAGGTCCTGTAAGCCGCTCAATATCTTTTAAAGGTCTTTCTATGCCGTCAAATATATTGCTCATCAATCCTGGTCCAAGTGTAACACAAAGAGGAGATCCTGACCCAACAACTGGTTCACCTGGCTTTAAGGATGTAGTCTCCTCATATACTTGTATAGTTGTAAAATTTTCATTTACAGATATAACCTCACCTATTAATTTTAAATTCCCAACATATACCATCTCTAGCATAAAAAAAGACTTGGTTCTTTTAACAGTCACGACTGGACCGTTTATACTGTATATAACGTCTGTTTTTACAGCCATCTTTTAAGTTTCTCCATACAAAATTATATCTAATTTAAATAACCTTAAGCCCAGAATTCATAGTGAACCAAAGGTCTTGATTTTTTAATTTTTCGTCTAAAGTTTCGTTTATACTAATCCCAATTTTTGTGTTAATACAAATGATCCCACCTATCTTTATTTCTTTGCTTTCTTTAACAGCACAAGGCTTTTTGTACTCTTCTTTTATTAAATCCGAAAATCTAATATCCTCAGGTTTTAGATAAAATACAGTACCGGAATAATCCAATACTTTCAAAATAGACGATATTGAATTTTTTAAAAGTTTTTTGTAAGCATCATCATTTTTTTTGAAATCTATTAGCATCTCTAGCGCTCTATCAAAAACGTTTCTCTTTATTTCTTCTCTTTTTTTTAATAATATTTTTTTACTTTCAGTTTCTGCCTTAGATACTTTACTATCTATCTCTTTGTGCATAGCCACCATTTTGTCTTGAATATAATAATAAGCATCCCTTAAAACTTCAGCTTCTGCTTTTTGAAGTTCCTTTTTTCTAAGATCTCTATACTTAACTTTTAATGCTTTCTGTTGTTCTTTAGAATAGCGCTCTATGGCGTTTAAAAACTTACTATTTTTTTCTTCTGACATAAGTCCCCACAAATCCTATAAATTAAAAATCTACGCTCATTCCTGTGGCTTTGTGTACATAATCAGCCATAGATTTAAAAGATTTAATACTACCATTACTAAAATTATATCTATCTGGTATTTCAACTATTAACGGACGTTTTACATTAAGCTTTATATTAAAAATATAATCACTACAAAATTTTACTAAACTACTGCTTAAAAGTATTATTCCTATTTCTTTATCTTCTAGCAAATCTTTAAGAGATCTTTTAAGATCAAGCTCTGTATGAACAACCTCACCATTAACCCCTGCAAGACGCATACCAAGTATTGTATCGACATTATCGCTAAGAACAAAAAATTGCAAAATAAATTCTGCCTTTCAAAGTGTTAAGAAGCCTTGTGTTTTTTATAACCCAAAACTTAATTGATCCCGTTATAAATAAATATGGATATTAAAAGTCCAAAAACTGTAACACCTTCGGCCATTGCAACAAATATCAAAGCCTTACCAAACACTTTTTCGTCTTCAGTAATAGCACCAATGGCGGCCGGGGCTGCAGCTGCGACTGCAATACCTGCTCCAAGGCACGCAAGACCCATACATAAAGCCATAGCTATAAAACCCAACCCCTTGCTATTACTACTATTTTCAGAGGAAGATTTTTTCTCAGTATTAGTAGTATCACCTTCTGATGATGTTTCATTAGCACTAAGACTCTTAGCTTCTGTCACACCACTAATACTAATTTGTTCAGACGAATTTGCTACTCCTTTTTCACCCGAGCTAACAGCAAAAGCGATACTAGAACAAGTAAATAACGAAAATACAAAAGATAATACTTGAATTAGCAGTACTTTTCTAAAACTTACACCTCTTTTATACGCTCTGTTAGATATAAATATAGACGCTAATATAAACAAAATAAATAAAAAAGCAACCAAAGAAGCAATAAACATAAAAACTCCCCCACTAATAAAAATCTAGACAAAACTATCACAATCTACTTGTCTTTACAACTTTAACAGGTTTAAATTCTACTCCTCCGCCGGAAAAACATCTACTGAATATTTCATAAAATTCAAGTCTTAATACTTGTATTCCTACTAAAAGTCCCTCGAAACCTATTACGAATACATTCCCAATAATCAATATTAAATAATAAAGACTCGGAAACATACCTGCCATTATAAAAACTGCCATCATTAATCCTGCATGCACTAGAACATACGCACCGACTCTTAAAAATGAAACCGTATTTGTTACGTATTCTAAAATTACAGTAAACAATTCAAAAAAGTTTTGCATTAAATATTCACTAAACTTTTGTCCAGAAAAAAGACTTTTTCCATAAAATAAATTTGCTAAAGGTGTTTTAAATAGAATCGAAATTAATGGTACAATTATTAAACCAATAACATAGAACATTGTAAAAATTTTTAAATTTAGAAGAAATTCAAATACAGCTCCAATTAGTACAGAAACATAAAATACTAAGCCACATATACCATTTGGACCAAAGATTCCATTTTCTATATCTTTATTCTTAAAAGAAGAGATTATGTTAATAATCATAGCCAAAATAACAAGTATTACTCCTAAAACAACAGCAGCGGCAATTATTTTAGGAATACTAGCGGCCGACATCACCTCTATTGGTTTTTCATTTAACGAAAACAAAAATTTATAAAAAGGATTTAAAGCCTTTTCAAAACCAAATACTGATCCATACAAAGTTCCAAACAAAGATGCCGACGCTCCACATCTAATCATAACTGGCGCCAGAGAAAATTTCTTTTTAAAAAACAAACCCAATATAAAAAGTACTAATCCATGCCCAAGGTCGCCAAACATTATGCCATAAAGTAAAGTAAAGGTTATGGCCACAAAAGTTGTTGGGTCAAACTCTTTGTATTTCGGAAGCCCGTACATCTTAATAAAACTCTCAAATGGCTTTGAGAACCAATTGTTTTTTAATTTTACTGGCGCACGTTCCATCTCGGTTTTTGTTTCTGTTTCTTCCGTATTATATTCTATACCGTCTATTTCCTCTAATTTATTGCAAAAACTTATTTCATTTTCCTCTGGTATCCAGCCCATTAAAAAGAAACTTTCGTCGTGAATATACGAATGTTTCTTTATATAAAAATATGAATCTAATTCGGTTAATTTAGTGTAAAACCTAAAACACTGCTCTTTTTGTGTTTTCCAAAATTTATTAAATGCTAACTCTATATTTTTTAAATTTTCTTTATCTTTTTTTATTATTTCTTCAATTTCTTTAACACTAATTTCTGGACTAACAGAAAAATTTTCTTTATTAACGTCTACATATTCAAAATAAAGGTCAGAAAAGAAATTATCTATTTCTTTTAAATTTTCTAAAGGTGCAAAGTAAATTCCCCAATAATATCCTGATTCTTCTGTACAAGGAAAAAATTTTATAAATGAATCCTCTTTAGTTGATTCTATTTTTTTAAAGCTTTCTTTAGAAAGTCTCCCAAAGCGAACTTTAATATACTCGCATTTGAAAACTTCCTCTAATTTTAAGTCTAAGCCACAAAAGTGTTTGATAAGTTCTAAATCTTTTTCTTTTTCATTTATTTTTTTTACTATTTCTTTTTTGCTATCATTTAAATTCTTAGCTTTAATAGATAACTCGTTTACGAACTCCTTGATATTACTTAACTCAACATTAAAATTAGTAATATCTACAAAATTTAAAGTCTCCCCAAAAACCAAAGACGCATCTTTTATTTTCCTTATTAAATCAGAATAAGGGTTACTTTCCGTGAAAGGCAAAAGACCTTTTGTCTTTGGATAGAATTCCAAAATGTTTATTGGCTGAAAATGACCACACTCTCCACAAACTTTAGATACAATATCTAAAGATGGAACTGTGCCAATTATACTAACTATTTTAAACTTTGAAACCGCCAAGTTTTTCTACACCTCACCTACTTACTAAACACAACATAGCTCAAATATTGTGTTAACATTTAATAAACAAAAATTCAACCAAAAACACAAAGACAAAAATCCATTCACTATTTTAAGGCTAAATTTTATACCTAAACTTAATTAAAATAAAATTTGATACATATGCTACTATACATCTAAGTAAAGAATTAATCAAAAAATAACTAATCTAAACATCCACTCACTAAGCTACAAGCAACTCTTCTATCTTATTTTGTGGTAAACCGCACCTTAAACCTTCGATAATTTTAATTATATTATTTATTTTTATTTTCAATAAATGTATAAAAGATATTATTACTAACGGTACGCTTGAAGAAAATGACATGTTGTCCTTACACTTCATGTAAAGATATTTTTCTGGGAGTTGTTCAAGGTATGAATAAGAGATGTCTTTTATACTCGAGTATATACTGGAATTATTCAAAGCATCAAAAAGTTCAGATTCTATGTTAATTTTCCTAAGTTTAGATCCTAATTTCAATTTAAGATTTTTAAATTCAGGTAAAATGTCTGTTTCTGTATTAGTAAATCTTTTATATCGAACTGTCATGACAAAATTATTAAGTTCTAAGTAAGTCTTAAATGTTTTTGTACAAGTAGATCTTAATTTTTGGGATTTTATTTTATTAAAAGCTTCAAAAAGTTTTGTATACAAACTTTCATAAAGTTTTCTCTCAACAAAATTTTGAATATAAACTTCACTTTTATTTAAATCTTTAAATAAATATCTATAACTAGTTTTACTTAAAATAGAAAAAAACTCACTAAACGTCTTTGCGCTACTAAGTCCCGACAATCTCCTATTAGTACAAAAAAAATCCTTACCAAATAAGTTGTAAGAATATTTTAAGTTTTTATTAAACTCGACTATTTTTTGTAATCTTTCTAATATAAATAAATAATCCATATAAAAATTTACATATTCTAACAAACACCCTCCTAAAATTTTTTCATACTTAGATACAATACTCAAAACCTCTAAAAATCTATATTTCAAAAGTTTTTCTAAATCTTTTCTGTGTATTAAATCCTCGCTTTCTGGTAACTCTTTTAAAACTTCAGAATAAAAACTATTTCCTTTCAAAAATTTTAAAAGCTCAGAAACACTGCCGCAAGAAATCATGCTGCCATAGTCTAAATCACTAATGCCACGCGCATACCACACCCGCACTTTGGCTAACAAAATGTTACCAGAATAATCTAATATGCTCAAAAACACAACATCTCCCTAGGCTATTAATACTCTCTCCACTATTTTTTCTGCCCAAATATCCTTGTTATCTTCAAACATCTTTTCTAATTTTTTTAATCTTTCCGCTGTGGAGTTCTGTACCTTAACTATTTTGCTTTTAGCAGCTTCCTCTTCAAGTTTTCTATTATGTTCTACTCTTTCTTTAGCTCTTTCTAAATAGTCACTACGAATTTCATTTTTTCTTTGGCTTATCTCTTCTTCTAAAGTTACATTTTCTTTCTGAATTTTATCTTTAGCTTCTCTTGCCGCTTTGTCTACACTGAGGATTCTATTAATCATATCTTTCATAAATATTCTCCCTCCTTTCCTAGCGTGAAACCATATTATTAATTATTAGTTAAAAAAATTCAATACCTAGCCCGATAGATTAATACTAGACTTTAATAAATTAACTGAAATTATAATCTTTAAAGAGTAATAAATTCGAATAACGAAACAGCATTATGACTTAAAAAAATTAGTTTTTGGATTCTCTTTTGCTATGGTATTCAAAAGTTATTATTTATTAATCTAACTATCTTAAAACTTTTGGTAATTGCGCTAATTTTTTGTTTTTGTCGATCGTATTAATATTTAAAAATTAAGTCATCCATTAGTGTAAAAATATAGTCAAAAATGCAGACTAATTTCATAACAAAAAGTAAATAAAGTTGATTTTACATTAGCGTAGAATTTTTTTACAAGTGATTAATATTGGAAAAAAGTACATTCACTTTGCTAATAAGTTTGTACTTATAGACAGTGCTAAAAGCAGATAGAAATTATTAAATTATATTACTCAAATTATGGTTTGATAAAAATTGTGCGTTTGACTATCGACAAACGGACAAACCCATTTCCTAATTACTAATTAGTTCAATTTGTACAAAAAGTTTAATGTTAGTTAAAAATTTAATTTTTCTGTTTATTTAGTAGTAATTTTGTGTCGTCTATGTACTTTTATCACTGCCTCTGCAAAGTTTTAGTTGAATACTTTATTTCTTTGAGTAGAACACTTAAAAAGTGGTTTACGTCGTAACAAAAAGTTGCAACTAATTTTTTTACAAATACATAGATTTAAAAAATTTCTTTCAAATTATTTTAGCCAAAATAGTGTATCAGCTAAATTTTTTCTAGTATTTCTAAATTTATTTGCAGCCTTTTCGCTAAAATAACTTTTTTCCAATAAATTAAAAATTCCACTAGTAGTAAATGCTGCAGCCACAGTCGCAATTACGCCTATTAAACAACCTTTGGTATAGCCTTGAACTTTAGTTTGCGCTTTTTCAATTTTGATTTCTTCTTTGTGTCTTGACTCCAAGTCTTCTTTTAATTTCATATAATCTTTTTTAGTTGTGTCTTTTAGTGTATATTCTTCAATATTTTCAGGATGAAAAAAGATGATTATATCATCTGTAGTTAAATTATTTTTGTTTACAATTTTTCCTGTTTTTTCTTTTTCAGAAATTGTTTTTGCTGCGATTTTGTCAAAATCAAGTACTATTCCCGGATTATATTTACTCTCAAAATATTCTATAAGTCTATCTGGACTAATGGATTGATAATCTCCTTTATTGTACACTTTAAGACAAGGATCTTTCATAAATTGTAACTCACCATTGTTTTTTCTAAATTTAACTAAAACTTTATCTCCCATATACGTGTAGGCAGATACTATATTAACGATATCCCACGTATCTATGTTTGCAGCACCCTTTTCTATAATTAATTTTTTAATATCCTCCAATATTTCTTGTCTATAAACACCCCAATAGAAAGCGTTACCTTTCCAAAATTCTTGACTAAGAGAGTTTAAATATCCAATAAGCCAATCATGGGAAATGTGAGGACAAATCTCACCTATATCTTCTATCTTTATATCAAATTTAACAGCACTGGTAGCACCTGCACCAAGCGAATTTAATGTTACAGCACAAAGCGAAGCTGAACATACTTTTCTAAATTTATTCATCATTAAAACAATACCCCCTTCACAATTTCCAGTGTATTATATAAAATGTATTTATAAACATTTTTTAATAATATTATTGTATATAAAATTATAAATTTTTGTCAATATACTATCTTTAAATGTAAGATCTAAAAGTAAATTTATAAAAAATAATTTAAAAATAAATGTTATTAAGTATTACTTCTGAAATTTTTCGATTTTATTTTTTATTAATTAATTAAAATCATAAAATTTTGGTGATATCTTAAAGTTTTATATATTGATTGTATTTACATTAAATGCTACAATTACTGCGGAATTTATGTGTCTTTTTGTGTATTCATTAATGCTGAGAATTTAGGTTTGTTTTCCCTTTGTATTAATTTGTGGAGAATAAATTATTTTTTATGAATGAAAATTTAAAGAATAAAATTAAACAATTTGTAAAAACAAAAATGAGCAATGAGCGGTACAATCATTGTTTATGTGTGTCGCTTGAAGCAAAAAGTTTAGCGAAACATTACGGTGAAGATACAGAAAAAGCTGAAATTGCTGGACTCCTACATGATGTCACTAAAGAATTTTCTAAAGAAGAACATTTAGAGCTTATAAATAAAAACAAAATAGATTTAAGTAAAATAGAAAGGAATACCCCAAAACTGTGGCATGCAATCACGGCACCTTTTTATATTAGAGAGAAACTAGGCATTAATGACGAAGATATCTTAAGCGCTGTACGTTACCACACAACTGGAAAAGAATGTATGACAAAATTAGAAAAAATAATTTTTTTAGCAGATTTTGTATCTGAGGATAGATTTAAAGAGTTTAGTAATGCAAAAACCGCTAAAGAAATTGCATATAAAAATTTAGATAAAGGCGTTTTGTACGAGTTGAAAGAATCTATTAATAAATTAGTTGAAAAAAACAGTCTATTGTGTTTAGATACGGTTAAGGCTTATAATTATTACGTTACGAATTCTTGAAAATAGGAAAATAGATGATTAAGTATAATTACAGATACATAATAAATTTAGAGGGTACCTTAAATAAAAAGTTGCTGTCCAAGTCAGGGTTTATTTATGAACTCGGGAAGTGCCTGAATTTAGGTAGTTCTGGTTCTTATTTTTATGTTTTGGCAATAAATCGATTATGAAAGATAATCTGTTTTTGTTCTGGTTTGGTGATACATTTTGTTGTACAGCATTCTTTGTTTTGTTGGTGTGAGCTCGATAGTATGTGTAAAGTTAGATAATATAATTTTTTAATAAATTGAATAAGCTTTTTCATTTTGTTTGTAAATTAAGTTGTAAATATAAGTGGTTTTAAATGTGCAGTTGATTCAAAGCCTTGGACACTACGGTTTTTTTATAATTATAAGTTCAGGTTGTACAGTTTGTTAAATTATATAGACGTGATTTGACTTTATAAAATTGTGAAATAATTATTAAGATATGAGAGACTAGTAAGCTATTAAATTGTGATATCATAAAGTTTTTTTTAGACGAAATTAATTATTATAATTTTCTAAGCGAATAAAGTATCACGTAGGTTATTTTGTTTAGTTTAAATCTGATTAAAAATCTTTAAACATAAGGAATATAAGTAATGAAATATGATCATAAAGAAATAGAAAAAAAATGGCAAAAAGTTTGGGATGAAAAAGAATCATTTAAGGCAAAAGATGATTTTAGTCTGAAGAAGTTTTATGCATTGGTAGAATTTCCTTACCCTTCTGGGCAAGGATTGCACGTTGGGCATCCTAGACCATACACCGGGCTAGACATAATTGCCAGAATAAAAAGGATGCAGGGCTATAACGTACTGTATCCTTTTGGCTGGGATGCTTTTGGCTTACCGACGGAAAATTATGCTATGAAAACAGGACGTCACCCAAAAGACGTTACAGATGAAAATATCAAAAATTTTAAAAAACAAGTAAAATCTTTGGGGATATCTTTTGATTGGTCTAGAGAGGTAAATACTACAGACCCTAGTTATTATAAATGGACTCAATGGATATTTTTAAAATTGTTTAAAAAAGGTCTTGCATATAAAAAAGAAGCTAATGTTAATTACTGTACGTGTTGTAAAGTTGTTCTTGCAAACGAAGAAGTCGTTAACGGAGTATGTGAAAGATGTGGGGGCGAAGTTGTACGTAAGGTAAAATCTCAGTGGATGCTTAAAATTACTGCATATGCAGAAAGATTGTTAAAAGATCTAGACACTGTAGATTATCCAGATAGAGTTAAGCTTCAACAAAAAAATTGGATTGGTAAATCTGTTGGAGCCAATATTAAATTTAAAACAATAACCGGTGACATTATTGAGGTTTTTACAAGCAGACCAGAAACAGTATTTGGCGTAACGTTTTTAGTTTTAGCGCCGGAACATCCGCTAGTTAGTGAGTGGCTAAAAGATAATTTAATAAAAAACAAAGACGAAGTTAATAGATATATTAAAGAAACGTCCAAAAAGTCAGACTTAATGAGAACTGATCTTAATAATGAAAAAACCGGCATAAAATTAGAAGGAGTTAGTGCTAAGAATCCATTAAATGGTGAAGATATTCCTGTTTTTATTGCTGATTATGTCCTAATGGATTACGCATCCGGAGCTATTATGGCCGTACCCGCACACGATGAAAGAGATAAAGATTTTGCCAAAAAATTCAATTTAGATGTTAAAGATGTAATTAGTGAAACTGACGATATAATAATAAATTCTAATTTTTTGAATGGACTGAATGTAAAAGATGCTAAGGAAAAGATAATATCTTTTATTATTGATGAAAAAATTGGAATCGGTAAGATAAACTATAAATTGAGAGATTGGGTATTTTCCAGGCAGAGATATTGGGGGGAACCTATACCTATTATTATTTGCCCGAAGTGCGGGTATGTACCGGTACCTGAGGAAGAATTGCCGTTAAGACTTCCAGAAATTAAAGATTATAAACCCAGTATTAATGGTGATTCTCCACTTGTAAATGCTGAATCTTTCGTAAATGTTAAATGCCCGAATTGTAAATGTGACGCTAAGAGAGAAACAGATACTATGCCACAATGGGCAGGCTCATCATGGTATTACATAAGGTACATAGATCCTAAAAATAATAATGAAATTGCAAGCAAAGATAAGATAAACTATTGGTTACCAGTCGACTGGTACAACGGTGGAATGGAACACACAACACTACATCTTTTATATTCAAGATTTTGGCACAAATTTCTTTATGATATCGGTATTGTGAATACTATAGAGCCTTATACTAAGCGTACGAGTCATGGTGTGATTTTGGGTGAAAATAATGAAAAAATGAGTAAGTCACGTGGAAACGTAATTAATCCGGATGATGTAGTTAATGAATATGGAGCTGATACTTTAAGACTTTATGAAATGTTTATTGGTGATTTTGAAAGTGCGGCACCATGGAGTACTCAGAGCATAAAGGGATGCAGAAGATTTATTGAACGGTATTATAATCTTGGTGATATGCTAATTAAAGAAAACCAAGGTACTATTAGACAAGACCTAAGAAATGAATTTAATAAAACAATAAAAAAAGTAACAGCGGATGTTCAAAACCTCAAATTTAATACTGCAATTGCGTCTTTAATGGAACTTTTAAATTTAATTTATAAAAAGGAATCAGTTAATAAAGAAGAATTAAGACTGTTTTCTATACTTTTAAATCCTTTTGCACCTCATGTTACAGAGGAAGTATGGAATAAACTAAATTTAGGCAAAGATCTAATATGTTATGAAAGATGGCCTGAATATTCAGATATAAATAACGAAAATGAAAATGTAAATATTGTTGTGCAGGTTAATGGTAAATTAAAAGATTCTTTTTCTGCTCCTTTTAACACTAGAAAAGAAGAGGTTTTGAAAATTGCTTTAAATTTAGATAAGATAAAAAAGTATGTAGATGGTAAAACGTTGGTTAAGAGTATTTATGTTGAAAATAAGCTAATAAATCTAGTTATAAAATAATAGGTAGTACTAAAAGTAGGTAGATTAACGAATAATACTTTATGCACACCAAAGTAAAAAAAGTTCCAAAAACAAAAATTAAGTAAAAATATTCACTTAATTTTTTGTTTTGAATATCCCTTAAGAGTCAAAATATCAATCTGTCTACTAGAAATTTAGTGTTGCCTGACAAAAGACAGTGCTAAAAGTGAGTAGATTAAAAAACAACACATCTTTCACACCAAATAAAAAAAGACTCCAAAAACAAATTTCTCAGTAACAATATCCACTTAATTTTTTTTGTTTTTAACACCTCTTAGGAGACAAGGTAGGTATATCTATCTACCAGGATTTAGCATTGCCGACAAAAAGCAGTGCTAAAAGCAGGTAGATATGTTGAAATATAAAATATGGGAAAAATTATGGTTTAATATAGACCGCATATTTAACTATGGGTAAGAAGACAAAACCTTTGTTTCAACACTACTTAATTCAGTTTGCACAGAATATTAGCCGAAAATTCAATTTTTATGTTAAATTAAGTGACATTTTTTGTTATCTATGTATTTTTAGCACTGCCTTATGTTAAAACAGTACTAAAAGTAGGTAGATTGACAAGTAATTTCTTTTGAGCTTCACAGCAAAATAAAATTAGGAAACCAAAATTTTGGTAAAAATTCTTAACTAAAATTTTTGAATTGAATAACTCTTAAAAGGCAAAATCCAGCTTTATCTATCAAGTTTTAGCACTGCTTGACAAAATTTTGTGTTGACTTTTTTTTCTTTTAGATGTTAGAATGTGGGGCGTGGGTCCGGGGGTTTAAAGCGCGCGGGTGTAGTTTAGTGGTAGAACTCTAGCCTTCCAAGCTGGTAGTGTGGGTTCGATTCCCATCACTCGCTCCAGGTTGCGGTTCCTAATTTGGGTTGTATGCGTCAATAGCTCAGCAGGATAGAGCAACTGCCTTCTAAGCAGTAGGCCAGGGGTTCGAATCCCTTTTGGCGCACCACATGGTGGGTATAGCTTAGTTGGTTAAAGCGCCAGTTTGTGGCACTGGAGACCGTGGGTTCGAATCCCTCTTCCCACCCCATTTGTGCTTTTGGTTTTGTGTGGGGTGTAGCCAAGCGGTAAGGCAACGGACTTTGACTCCGTCACTCGTTGGTTCGAATCCAGCCATCCCAGCCAGTTGTTTGGTTTTTTTTACTTGAGTCATTAGCTCAGTCGGTAGAGCACTTGACTTTTAATCAAGTTGTCCGGGGTTCGATTCCCCGATGGCTCACCACCTTTGAAGTGTTTTAATCCGTTTTTAAGTTGCTTTTAAGGTGTCTAGTTTTTTGCGGGGGTATGGCTCAGTTGGTTAGAGCACCTGCTTTGCAAGCAGGGGGTCAGCGGTTCGAATCCGCTTATCTCCACCAGCTTTTATAGAATGCAATACGAAAATTAGTTTTCGGTTTATTAATTTCTGAATCTTAATATTGTGTTCTGCGTAGTAGGTTTGCTGCTACGTTTTTTTGATTTAATATCTAAAAATTGATTGAATATTTGATACAAACTTGATTTTTTAAGATGAATAAAATTGATTTATAAAACAAGAATGAAAAAATTGATACTAAATGTTTTTTACATAATTAACATTTAAATTGTGTTTTCAGGTGCTAAAAAAAGTTTTCCACACTTTTATTGGACAGTTTCTAATTCAGATGTCTTTCTTTTAGTATTTTGCGCTAACTATGCTTGTATTTCTATTGTTTTCATGACTACTATTGTTGATGCAATAATAATTACTAAAAAGCACAGTATCATAACTATTAAAACGCTAATTATTTCGGCTATACTTTTTAATAATTTTTGTGCACCTTTTATACCGAAGATTTCGCCTATAGACGAACATATGTTTGCTATTAAGTACCATAAAATACTTTCTATTATTTGTGGTAGAAACGTTATAAACATAGAAATAGTAAAAAATAAACTAGTACCACTTTTTAATACATTTATATAACTTTTTATCGTAGATGTAGCTTCGCCCAGTGCTTTACCCACAATTGGTACGCAACTTCCAAGTAAAAATTTTAAAGATCTAGTTCCGGCATCTTCCATTGCTAAATTTACAGTTACTTTCATACTAAAAAAGCCTATGAATATAGTCACCAGTAGTCCAAGAACTATTTTTGTTATTTTTAAAAAATTTATATATAAACAATATAAATTAGTATAGTTAGTAATAGATGCTACTACTGCAAAGGCTAAAAGCAAATTTAGAATAGGAATAAAAAATACTGAGGATATTTGCAATACTAAATTTGCAAAACCAACTAAAAAATTGCTATGTACGTATGAAGATAATACTTTACCATTACTTAACATTAACCCTGAAATTATTGGTATATAGCAAAGTAAAAGTTTGCAGCTTAATCTAAGAACGTTAGAAATACAATTTATTGTGTTTATTATAGGATTAACTATAAATATACTAAGAGTTAAAACACATATTAAATTTATAATGTCATTTGAAAACTTTTTATTAAATTCTGAGCTAAAATTTTTAAAAACAGAACAAAGTAGTATAACGGTAGTTGCAAGTAAAATAGGTTTTATAATTTTTTTAAAAGTATTTTTTATTTGTGATGTAATTAAGCTTAAGATATTTGTTGGCTGAATTTTATTTATATTTTCTAAAGATGTTCCATCTATTCCAATATTTTCTAAATTTTTTAAAGTTTCATTGGGAAATTTTCTTCTTAATTCTAAAACTTTGTTTTCCTTTTCTAATGATTTATAAATTTGATTATTAGGATAGTCATTAGAGTAGTCATTCGCAAAAGACATCTTAATAGGAATAAATAAAAAAATAAAAGATAACGCCAGAATTATTTTTTGCATTATACTTCCTTAATTTTGATAAATATTATTTACTCAATTTATTCTTACATATAAGCTGATTGGGTAACTTTTTAATTTAAAAAATATATTTTTTGTGCCAAACATCTTACTACGTAGACTGCTGATTAAAAAGAGGTAAATATTTAATTATGTTGGTGCTAAAAATAGATAGATTGATAATAGTTTTTTTACTTAAAATAAAATTTAAAAACCAATTTTTCAGTAACGTTTCTACTTAATTTTCTATTTTGAAAACCATCTTATAGAGATAAAATAGCAAACTATCTATTAAGCTTTAGCACTGCTTTATTTTTTTGACTTTTAACAATTTGTAATATACAATGACGCAGTGTTTGTCAGTCTTAACTTTATGTTTATTAAAGGAGCTTTTGCTTTATGAAAAAATTTTTAGCAGGCATAGGTATTTTGGCTCTTCCTTTTAGTGCTGTTGTTGGTGCAAATACTGTTTTTGCAGATGGTGGGGTAGAGAAAGAACAGCAAAATTTGTCGGTAGCAAGTAACGAAAATAAAGGCGACCTCGTAAATGCTCAGTCAACAAAAAAAGGCGCTGGAAATAAAGAAACTGTTAAAGAAAAAAGTATTGCTGAACTTTTCGATGCAGAAAGTATTAAGGACGAAGCCTTTAGTACAAAAATAGCTACGTTAGAAGACGTCGAATTTATGGCCGAAAATATGCCTGCGATTCAAGGAGAAACATGGTTAAAGACGGCTGACTTAATAAAAGAGAAAAAGACTAAAGAACAGTGGAAAGAGATTTTTTCTAAGAGAATAAAAAATAAAAACGTTGAAGAAATTTTAGTAAAAGATAAAGCCGGAAAAATTGTTGGAAGTGTTGAAGTACATAAAATTAGCCATACATACAGGTGTTATTTTGTAAGTATGAATGAACACAAAGGACTGTTAAAAAAAGTAGCTCAAAGTTTGTTGATTAATTTTAGCAAAAATGCACCTAAAGGTTCAGTTGTAGAGATTTTATTTGATGATGTTGAAGATGGAATTGTGAGTGAATATGAAAGATTTTGTGAGGATATATTAAGTGCTGTAAAAGACAGATTTAGTGTTGTGTTTAGACGGTCGCGTTTTGATGTTAAATTGAAGAAAGGAATTAAGACTCTGGCTATTAAACTGTAGAAAAAATATTTTTAAGCCTTGCTTGTAAAACGACCTGCTACTTTTTGTTGAAAGAGTAGGAAGGTCTTTTGTATATAAAGATATATAAATCTTTTTTAACTAGCATGGTATATGAGTTAAATATTTTATATTTAAGTCAAAAATCTTTCCTGAAATAAATGATGCGATTCTTAGTATTTACTAAGTTAAATACGCTGCTGGTATAAGTTTAACCTGTTTTTGTTAATTGCTTTTTTAGCTATTGTGTGGTAAATTTCCTTTCTTATCTGTAATAAAACAGTGCTAAAAACGCATTAATAGAAGAATTAATCTTAAGATTTATAAAAATAAGAACCAAATTTTCGATTCGTTTCGAAGCCCCTTGACTGGCACACACATTTTTCATGCAGTTTGGCTGAGTAGTGGCATAACAATCGATTTTTCCGTCCAAATTACCCACATTTTGGACATTCTTGCTTTCCCTATAATTATATATTTATTTGCTTTTAGAACCACATACAATAAAAAGTGTTCCAGTAATTGGTTTTGGCTTTGTTTGGGACAATCTATATCGAAATTAGAAGATAAATTCATATTAGCAGTTGTTTATGATAGTTACTAAAGACTATCGTTTTAAGATCCAGTTTTATCTATATTGGCTTTTACATGCTAACGCGTTAAATCTAATATTAAATTTATAAATTCTAAAAGTATGGGTAATGACGTATAAATAATTAATATTTTACCAACAAGTTCTACCTGGAAAGCTAAAGATGTTTCACCAGAATCTCTTAAAGAAGTAGAAATAAATTGAACTAGAATACAAATTCCTAGGATTTTAAAAACTAATGTTAAGTAGTTGTTTTTTAATCCTATATTTTCTATTATTCTTTCAATATTTAGCATAAACGGTTGAATATTTACTACAATGTAAATAAGAAGAGTAACACTAGTTATTAAGCTAAGAACTAGTGCGTAGGTTTTTGAATATGTTTTTAAAGTTACGCACAATACTGCTATAGTTATCAATAATAAAGAAGCAGAAAATATGCTAAAATTGTCCATGATAATAAGTATAAATTTTTGATTTAACATATTCATTGAATTTTTAGATTTAAAAATTCGGTAGATTTGGTTGTGAAATGTAGTAGATTTTCTTGTTTATTTAATGACCGTGCTTTTTAAAAACTCAATTTATTTATAATTTATGAAATTAAATAAAAGTAATTTTTTCTATTAAATTATATAACCCACAAATACAAAGATAAAAATTAAAAATACTGAGCGCAATCTTAATGGCATTAAAAGCAAATCAGAAGCTATTTTTTGAAACAGTTTTATTAGTTTCATTTTTAATACTTTTTGGCCTAAAACTATAGAACTTCATATTTTGTTGTAGCTTTGTTTTTGATTACTTAACTAAATGTTAATGTTTCTTTATTATTTTATTAGCATTTTATCTACAGCTAATCTCTAAATTTTTCACTTTATCATCAAAATTTATTTAAATAAAGAAAATGTTAATTATGCTAAAATAAATTTTTACGTTAGCTTAATATTTATTTTTTGTAAAAAACTACAGATTGTTATTTTTAAGCATAAATTATAAGGATTTTAGATCATGATCCAATACGAAGAACTAAGGTTTGAGTGTGAGAGCTTGAGGTCTAAAATAGAGAGACTAGAGAGTTCTATAGAGCCAGATTCTGTCCGTCAGAAAATAGAAAATTTAGAAAAAAAGACTACACTAACAAACTTTTGGGATAACCCTGAAGAATCTCAAAAAATACTTATGAAAATTAGTAGTTATAAAGAAAAATTGAAAAAGTACGATGACTTAGTTAATTTGTACAATAATACCTTAGAGTTCATAAACATTGCAGATGAAACAGGAGATCTAAGTGTATATGAGGATGTTTTAAAAGAATTAAAAAACACAAAAAGTCAGCTAGAGATTCAATTAATTGATACGCTTCTTAACGGTGAATACGATAATAAAAATGCCATTGTAACTCTTCATTCTGGAGCAGGAGGAACAGAAGCTCAAGATTGGGTGACTATGCTTTACCGGATGTATTTTAAATGGGCAGAAAAACATAATTATAAATTCAAACTTTTAGACTTTTTAGAAGGAGAATCGGCAGGATTTAAGAGTGTATCTTTTTTAGTGTCAGGAGATAACGTTTATGGCTATTTAAAAAGTGAAACTGGAGTACACAGATTAGTTAGGATATCTCCCTTTGATTCTTCGGGACGTAGACACACTTCTTTTGCTTCAGTTGAAGTTATTCCAGAAATAGACGATACCGTAAAAGTTGAAATTTCACCTGATGACATCAAAATGGATGTTTTTAGAGCAAGTGGCGCAGGAGGTCAGCATATTAATAAAACCTCTTCGGCCGTTCGGCTTACTCACATTCCAACTGGTATTGTAGTTGCTTGCCAAAATGAAAGAAGTCAACACCAGAATAGAGAGACTGCTTTAAAAATATTAAAATCTAAACTAATTGAAATTAAGGAAAAAGAACACCTAGAAAAAATTGAAGATATAAAAGGTATACAAAAGGAAATAGCTTGGGGATCACAGATTCGTTCATATGTGTTTATGCCGTACACTATGGTGAAGGATCACCGTACAAATTTTGAAACAGGAAATGTAAATTCTGTTATGGATGGTAACATTGATGATTTTATTAGTTCATATTTACAAAAGAAAAGCAAAGAAAAAGATATTTAGTAAGTAATCTATATATTAATTAAATTTGATTACTTTGCCTATTTATTTAAAATTAATACATATTTACACAATAATGTTAAAGTTGAATGAATATGTTGTATAGTTTATGTTTGAAGATAAATATAAATCAGCTCGATGTAATTAGAAATTTAGTTTCAGTTTAAATGAAACTAACAGATAAATTCAATATAAATTTTTTATGTACTGTTTCACGTTCTGAAAATTGTTTGTAATCAGAAAACTTTTCGATAATGTTGAACTCCGTATTCAGTCTACATAAAGTCCATTAAAAAATTATGTTATACAAAGCGAATTTTGAAAAAGTCAAAGCAGAAGAGCCTTGTCATTAGTTTTAATTGTCATGTTTCACAAAAAACATCTGTTGATGGAAAATCAAAATTTTTAAACAGAATTTTCTTAATGAATCGACCATTTTATAACATTTCGTTCGGTAATACAATTTCAACATTTAACAAAAGTAATATGCATTTCACCTATTAAATGATTAATAAGAATCTTACCATGAATTTACGAAAAATTATTATTTATATTTTGACTTTTCCTACGCACTCTAATAGTTAATATTTTTATTGGCTTATAATTTTAATGACAAAAAACACGCTAGAACAAATGTCTAGCGATGTTTAGCGTATTTTTGATTTAAACATCGAGTAAACTAATAACTTGATTGACTCTGCACCTGGTTAAGATACTTTCTAACCATCAACGCAATCTTAAAGACGATTGCATCATCAAATTCACGAAGATCTAAAGCAGTTAATCTCTTGATCTTATCTAACCTATAAACTAAAGTATTACGGTGAATAAAGAGTTTTCTCGAGGTCTCTGAAATATTCAAGTTATTTTCAAAGAATCTTTGAATAGTGAATAGAGTTTCCTGGTCCAAACTTTCAATGGACCCGTTACGGAAAACTTCTTTTAAAAAGATTTTACACAACGTAGTTGGTAGCTGATATACAAGTCTAGCTATACCCAAATTTTCGTAACTTACGATTAATCTTTCTGAGTCAAAAACCTTAGATGCTTCCAAGGCTACCTGTGCTTCTTTAAAAGAAAATGTTAGGTCTTTTACCGTTTTTACAATTGTACCTATTCCTATGGTACTTTGTACATAGTGTTCGCTCACTAAAGTGTCTATTATGCTGCGCGCAAAATCTTCTATTTGAGAAGTAGTCGTACCTTTTTCCACTTCCTTTACTATAGCTATTTCGTTCTCACTTATACTTACAACAAAATCTTTATTTTTATCTTTAAAGAACGTCTTTATAACATCGTATACTGAGACATTGGTTGGGGAATTAGATGTTACTCTTAAAAAAAGGCAAACCCTAAAAACTCCAGTTCCAAAATTAAGCTCATGTGCCTTTGTGTGAACATCGCCTGGTAAAATGTTATCTAAAAGGACATTTTTTATAAAATTTCCTTTGTCGTACTTTTCATCATAATACTGCTTTAAGTTACCTAAAGAAATGGCCAAAATAGAAGCATAGTGTTGGGCAGATTCATCATCACCGGCAACAAATATGGCAAAATCGGGCTTATCTTTACACATAAAAGATTTGTAGGTATATCCGTTCACAACAAAAGTGGACGCCGGCGTAAAAAAATCTGCAGATATTCCTTCTTTTTTCTCGCCTATTTGATCCAAATTACTGCAGGCTATGACTGTGGCACTTGAATCTATAATTCCCACCGTTCTCCCTATTGCATCGTGCATCTGATGAATGTAGCTTTGAAAAAGTTTATTAGACATAAAACTAAAAAAGTCCTTTCCAACAAAAAATAATATATTAAAAATGCATTATACTAGCCATTGTAAAAATATATTTAGGAAAATGCAACCATAAATTAACCTCAAATTAGTGGAATTTAGTTCTACATCTTCAATATTTATGAGATTTAAATATTATTATTTTAACTAAAGCCATTTAAACATTTTTTAAAGTTAATCTTGGATACAACTTGCCTAAAAATGATAAAGTATTTTTTATTAATTGTAAATTAAAAAGAAAAAAATCTTAAAAACAAAAAATTAAAAAAAACATCTACAAATGCTGAAACTACAACCAAAATTAATACAAAACCAGTCTTTAATAAATAACTTTTCATATGTTTTTCGTTATTTTGCCAGGGAGAAATATTTAGTAATAAACTTGAAAAAATATTAGATATTTTTATAGCTTCTTTTGCCATTAAAATTGTAGCTATTGATGAAATAAATGTACCTGGAAGCAATATTAATAGTTCAAATAAAAATCCTTTAAGTCCGTATTTTGCACATAAAAATATTTGCAATATTCCTAAACAATATCCTTTTAGAAAAACAACTGACGGAATAAGTGTTAACCCAATAGCCGAAAGTCCTATTAGGAATATAACTAAAATAAATATAAAGGAGCTGAAAGTTGATTCTGTGAGTAAATTAAAAAAATTTAAAGACTGTCTAATTTCAAAGTTACTCAAGAACAGACTTGATACTTTATATGAAAAATTCTCACTAGAATTTTTAAATACTATACTGCCGATAATAAAGCCAAAGATAAAAATAATAGAAAAAATTGTAAAAGATTTGTTTTTAGCCAAAAAATTTAATAGTCCATTTTTTTTCTTAATTTTATTTTTTATTTTTGCAATTTTTATCCTCATTTAATGAACATCCTTAACGTCCAAAAACGTATTTATTTAGTTTAAATCTTATGTGATCAATGTATCATTTATTACATGTATAAATAACTTATCAGGACAAAATGCTAAACATTTGTTTATTTAGTATTTAATTCGTTTGTGTAATTTTTAAAAAATATAAATTAAAACAAAATTTGAAATTGGGTCTATAACGGTTTACAAATTTTGTTAATAATGTTAAAATGGGGACGAGTGTAGTGTTGTTAAGTTAGGTTAAAATTAGCAGAAAGTTTGGTGATTCTATGGCGAAAAGCAAATCTTTAAAATTAGCAATTAGTGCGGCTGTAATAGGCCAATTGCCATTGGCTGGTAATTTACAAAGCTTATCAATTGGCGCGGGAAAAATTTGGGATACAACAAAAGTTTTGTTAGGATATTTAGATAATTTCGCATCTAGAGCTAGGGGATATTCTTTTTCTGTGTGGTTTTTAAGGGACATGAAATATTATGCAGAAGATTTTTACGATTGGCTTAAGCACAAGCTGTACAAAACAAAGTTTAGAGAGCCTGTGGAAACAGAAAAAATACTAAAAAAAGGATTTGAGAAAATTAAAGGTCAGAAACGTGCGAAAGAAGAAGTAATGGATTTTGCTTTAAGGGTAGCAAATGAAAAAAATGAAGCACAGATGAATAAACGGCAAAGAAAAGGAGCCGACATAATTTTGATGACAGGAACATCTGGTTGCGGCAAGAGTATGATGGCTAAAGAACTGGCCCACGCGGTTTCTAACGCTCCTGCGTTTGTTATATCTTCCGGAGATATTGACAGTAAAAACAAAGACTCTATAGTTAGTCAGTTATTTGGCGAAAGGCATAGCGAGGTTGGGTACGATAAATACCAGAAAACTAGCGAGAAAAATTGTTTAATAGCATACATAGAAAGAGTAAAGCATGGTGTAGTAATAATAGAGGAATACGACAAAATGCATTGCGAAAGTCTAGATGAAGTACTTAGGGCTTTTGCAGACAATGGTTCGGCGTACGTATGTGGTCAAAAAGTAGATGCAAGTAATATTACTTTTATTCTTACTTCGAACGAAAGCAAAGACTCGGTGAAATGTAAATTAAAAAATAAGACAGATAATAAATCGGCTCCAAATAAAGCAAATACAGAAGATGTTAACAGTGAAAACCAAAATGAGAATAAAACGGAAAATGCAACTTCAAAGGAACCTACCTCTGATGATTCTACGGTAAATAAGGATAACGTAGCGACTGTACCTAGTAATTTGGATAATGGTGTAAATACGCATATTAAGGATGCAGAAGTTGAAGATCTTTCTAGAACCAGTGTAAGTCATGACAAATCATTTATGAACAGATTAACAACGGTTGAGTTTGACAGATTGAATTTAAAAAATTTTGAGGAGATTATTAAATCTGAATATGGTGAAAGTGTGCCTAAATACTGGAAAAGCTACGCTAATATGACGCTTGATATTTCTGCTATATTTAAACCTATAGCAAAGAAAGCTATCAGCATGGATGAACATGGTAGAGCACCACGCAAAATAATGAGCAAATTGACAGGACTTTTGAGTAGGGAATCAAGAAAATTAAACGGTAAGAATGTTAAAGTAAAGTATAATGAAAAAGAGAACAAATTTTATTTTAAAATTAAGTAAAATATATAAAAATATAAAACAAAATGATTTATTACTAAGTATTTTTGAAAATATTGTTTACTAATTTTAATAAATAGTGTATAATGTCACTGACATTTTGTTGGTTTTAAATTTAATTGGTTTATGCAGATTGAAAGTTTATTTTTGGGAGATGACAGGCGTTATGAGAAATTGTGGTTTATCTAGATTTGCCGTTGGTGCATTGTTAGCTTGTGAAGTTGGTAGTTTGGGAGCAAGCGCTGGTTTTACAGAAGTTATGGATTCTGTACCTGGTATAAGTAGTCTTAAAAGTGGCGCTGAGGAAATAGGGAATTTTGCAAAAAGTAACCCAATTTTGTTTTCTACAGTGTTCGGGTCTGGGCTTTCAAGATTTTTTGGTAGTATGCCCGTGTATTTAAATAAGGGAAAGAATTATATTGGGAATCTTTTTAAAAATTCAGATGATTTTAGTACAGAAAAGGAAGCTGCAGAAAAGTTACGCGAAGGTTTTGGTAGAGTTCAAGGATTTAAGGACGCTAAACGGGACTTTTTAGAACTATCTAAAGTGATTGCTGAGAGTAAAAAAATACAAGTGAATGACGAAAGTGAAGATGAAAATGAAAAAGCTAAACAAACGCATGTGCTGTTGGTTACAGGCGTTAATAATTCTTCAAGGGAAATGTTAGTAAACGCCTTTGCGAGTTCTCTTTATAGCGGCAGTATACTAAATTTAGATTTAACAAAATGCAGTTCGAAAGGTGAGATAATTAGTGCTCTTTTGCCTGGTGAACAAGATTTCTTTTCAGGCAGTAGGTCTGACACTTCCGGAGACAAATTGGGAAAATACAAAAGGTCAAACGAGCACGGTGTTGTGGTGATTAAACTTTCTAAAGATGGGCTTAAGGCTGCAGATAGCATTTTTTCTAGACTTTTAGATTACAATTCAAATGGAAGTGTAACTCTGAAGGGTAAGAATTTTGAAACAGGAAATCTGACATTAGTTATAACAGTAGAAAACGATATTCCTGATATAGATTCTTTAGAGTTCTTAAATTTTGCCGATTGCGTTCATTTGTCGACTAACAACGGTAAGGGTGAAGTTGTTAATTTGTTAAAGAGTGCATTTAAGGGTCAAGTTAGTTATTGGCAAAATGAGGGTGTAAACGTAAATACAAAGTTGCTTTTGAAAAGTATGTACGAAGCACTAATTGAATCCGAAAGTAGTAGTTTAGAGCTTTCGATCAAAGGTTTGGTAGAAGATTTTAAGCGTTATATGATTAAGAATAAAAACAAATTTTTAGGTAAAAATGTACCGGTGTATTATGACAAAGAGACTGGAGAATTTCGCGTGAAGACAAAAAATCAAAAAAAGGTAGAAAATGATAATGTTGAAGTTCAAAGACAGTTTAATATAAAAGATAACCAAAGGCAAATATGATATTTTTAAAGGATTTTTGTGCAGGTTTTCTAAAAAATTAATAAAAATAAATATATTTAGTTACTAACGATTGTAATTTATGGCAGCTTTCGGTTTTAAAAAATTACTGTTGAGTCTTATTTTCGGCAGTATTAAAAGTGGGTAGATTAACAAATAACTTATGTACACCAATTTTATTAACATTCTATGCTTAAAATTCTGTTTTGAACAACTCAGAAGGGACAGAACATTAAACTATCTATTGGGTTTTAGCACGATCTACTGATTGTAGAGTTTAAATTATTTTTTAAAAGACGTACAATGTTAAGAATTTAAGTTTTGGTTTTATTACAGTGTAATAAATTGGCACTACATTTTTTGTGTATGTATAATCAGTGCTAAAAATGCATAAATAACACAAAATTATGATTTATTAACATAAAAACTGTTTTTTGTCTTTCTTCAGGACATCATTTCTTGTGCCCGTTTAGTTGCGCGCGCAATTAGTGCACACATTAATTATTGCATCCATTCTAGCTTTTTACTGATATACATACATTTAACCAAAATTCTACTATAATTCTAACAATTTTTATTTACTTTTAGCACCACCCATATACATGCAGTGCTAAAATAAGATGGATGTCTAATTATAGAATGTGTAAAAAGGAGGCGGTTCAAAATATGGTTTAATAAAAACAGCACGCTTAACTGTTAATAAGCAAACAAACCTATTTTTTAACTACTACTTAGTTTGGTTTTTAAAAAAATTTAGTGTCAGTCTAGAATTAAATTTTTCTGTTTATGAGTATTATTTTTTTGTTATCTATGCACTTTTAGCACTGTCCCATATACGTTTTGCTTGTTTTTTTTTTTTTTTTTTTTAAAATATAGAAGTATTTTTTTAGTATTTTACGAGTTTATTTTTATATTTTTTATAATCTCTTGTATGGTGTTTTATATTGATTTTTGTCGAAAGGATTTGATTTATGTTAAAATCGGAAAAGGCTGGGATAATTGAGAGCTTCTCTTCACATAAAGGGGATACTGGCTCAACGGAGGTACAAGTTGCTATATTAACAAGAAGGATTGGTAATTTAACCGATCATCTTAAGATTCATAAGAAAGATCATCATTCAAGACGTGGACTTTTGAAAATGGTTGGTAACAGAAAGAGTCTTTTGAGTTATTTAAAAAGAAAAAGTGTGGAGAGATATAGGAATTTAGTTTCAAAATTGGGGTTGCGTGACGCTAGTAGGGCTTAACGTCTTTGGTAGCAGCTTTTAAAAAATCTTTACTTATTCATATATTTTAAAGGGTAGTTTTTCTTTGTTTGTTACATCTTTTTGAGCGCAGTTCTTTGTGTTTTGGGTAGCTTTTATAAACGGTTTGCCAGCTTTTGCTATAGTGTCATGTTTTGTATTCGCATGGTTTGGTTTCGTGCTCAGTGTTATGTGGATTTCGAATGAGTTGTTCTATTGATTAATTGGTTTGATGTTCGTATAGATATTTGGCCAATTTTTAGTTTTTTGCTTTTATGAATGATGTGGTCAGGGATTATTCATGGGTACATTTTTTTATGGTGTTATAACTTAAATTTAGGAGAGTGCGTGTAGAAAAAATTTAAGATTTGAATTTATGGTTAAGATGTGTAAAGTTTATTCTATCGATCTTTTAAAAAAAAAGCTGACTGTTACTGTTGGTAAGTATGCAAGTCTGGCTGACGGTTCGTGCATGGTCCGGTACGGAGACACAGTTGTGAATGTGGCTGTTAGCGTGTCGAGTAAACCTAAGGATGGTGTAGATTTTTTCCCGCTTTCTGTAGATTACGATGAAAAGTTTTATGCTTGTGGTAGGATTCCTGAATCTTTTCCTAGACGCGAGGGCAAGCCTTCAGAAAAAGCCATCTTGACTTCTAGACTTATTGATCGTTCTATACGTCCACTTTTTCCTAGTAATCTTAGGAATGAGGTTAGTATTGTTTGTACTGTTATGTCTATGGACCCTGACTCTTCTCCAGAAGTTACGTCAATTATTGGCGCTTCGATTGCACTGAGTATATCTAGTATTCCGTGGGGTGGACCAGTTAGCGCTGTTAATGTTGGGTTGATAGACGGTAAAAAGATCGTTTTTAACCCGACTACTAAGGAACGTGAACTTTCGAGTATGCTTACAACAGTTGTTTCTACTACGGATTTAGTTACCATGCTTGAATCTGGTGCTAAAGAAATCCCTAACAATGTTATGCTGAATGCTATAAAAAAAGGGCATGAGTTTAACAGTAAAGTTATAGATTTTATAGAAAAGATAAAAAAAGAAGTAGGTAAAAAGAAGTTTGCTTGTTCTCTTAGTAGATTTTCAGAAAATATGTTAAAAGCAGTTACTGAATATATAAAAAAAGATTTAAAATCTGCTTTAACTATAAAGGATAAAGATGTTAAAGAACAGAAACTAAATAATATTTATGAAAAAGTTAAAGAAAGATTCGCTGATATCTACCCAGAAGAAATTGATAATTTAGACGATTATTTGTATTTAATAAAAAAGGACATAGTTAGAAATTGGATTCTGAGGTACAAAAAAAGGGTAGATGGTCGTAAATTAGATGAACTCAGATCACTTAGTGCTGAGGTTGGAATTTTGCCAAGAGTGCATGGGTCGGCTGTTTTTAGCAGAGGACATACGCAAGTTCTTTCAGCAGTAACTTTGGGTTCTTTCAAAGATAGACTGCTTGTAGATAATCTTTATGGTGAATATGAAAAAAGATACTTCCATCATTATAACTTTCCTTCGTATTCTGTAGGTGAGACTAAACCGTTAAGAGCTCCTGGCAGAAGAGAAATTGGTCATGGAGCTTTAGCGGAGAAAGCTTTACTTCCGGTTATTCCTAAGGAGGAGGAGTTCCCATACACTATAAGGGTTGTCTCTGAGGTTTTATCTTCAAATGGCTCTACTTCACAAGGGTCAGTATGTGGTTCTACATTGGCTTTAATGGATGCCGGTGTTCCGATAACCGCACCTGTAGCTGGAATTTCTTGTGGATTAGTTTTTAAAGATGAAAAAAATTGGAAAACAATGGTAGATATTCAAGGGATTGAAGATTTTTTTGGAGATATGGACTTTAAAGTTGCGGGAACAGAAAAGGGGATAACCGCCATACAGGTGGATACTAAAATCAAAGGGCTTACTTTTGATATTATAAAGGAAGCTTTAGATAAGACTTATAAAGCAAGATTAAAGATATTAAATGATGTAATGCTAAAAGTTATTGAAAGTCCTCGTAAAGTACTTTCCAAGTATGCACCGAAGCTGTTGGTACTTAAAATTAGTGAAGATAAAATTAAAGATGTTATTGGGCCAGGTGGTAAGGTTGTTCAAAAGATTTCGACCGATTATGATTGTAAGATTGATATTTCTGACGACGGTAAAGTCTTTATTGAAGGAAATTCTTCAGAAAAATGCAATAAAGCTTCAAAAGCTATAGAAAACATAGCTAAAGATTTTAAAGTGGGTGAAGTATATGACTGTACGGTTACAAAAGTAGTAAAATTCGGAGTTTTTGTAGAAATCGTTCCTGGTAGAGAAGGGTTTTGCCATATATCTAATTTAGATTCAAAGAGGATCGATAACATAGATGATTTTGTAAAAATTAAGGACAAGTTGCTTCTTAAGGTTATTGAAATAGATAATCAAGGCAAGGTAATACTTTCCAGGAAAGATGCTTTAGGTATGTAATCGCGTAGTTTTAAATTAATTTTTAGTTCAAAAAATTGATTTGGTGCGATCTTTTTGTATTTTTAGCTAAACTTAAGTATCGAAAGTTTACTTGTTGACCTTTTGGTTTAGGGATTTTGGTCAGAACTGTTTAAAATTTGGTCCATTAATGTATGCGGTACAGTGTTATAAGAGTGGTAGTGCTAAAATTAGGCAGATTAACAAATTATACCTTTATGAACATCACGTAAAAAAAGATTCCAAAAACCAATTTTTTAGCAATAATATCCACCTAATTTTTTGGGGTTGAGTACCTTTAAGAAAGAAAATATCAAAATATCCATTAAGATTTGTCACTGCCTAAATAATTGGTTTAGTGCAACTTTTTTCGTGCTTTTAGCCAAGTTTTAGGCATTGAAAGCTGCTTGCCTATCAGTTTTTTATTTTTGAAATTTTGGATTAATATATTTAAATTTTGATTTATTTAGATGTATGACATTACTAAAAACGCATATACAACATAGTATAATAATCTTATTAACCCGGCGAAAAAACTTATAGGCAAAGCGTACAATTATACTGTTTAAGTGTACAGGTCGATTGTTGTGTCAATACTTAGCACATTTTGCGCGAAAAGCTTAATTCCGATCAAAGAGTCTCTATATGATTTAAAAATCCAGTTCTTGTTTTCATTAAGTGTCTTGTGTTTTCTCGGTACCCTTGCTTATTGGTTCAGATTATTCTAACCGATGTAAAGTATGCTAAAATACTATATATGCTTCGGTTTTATATTTGTATGGAGAATTATTAATACAAATTATGGGAAGAAGAGTCTCAAAAGTTGTTAATATAGGCAAAATAAAAATTGGTGGAGATAACCCAATAGCTGTTCAAACTATGCTTAAATTGGACCCTTTGAATATAAAAAGTAATGTTGAGTCAGCAATTAAGTTAAAAAATATGGGTTGTGATATTTTAAGAGCCGCTGTACCTAATAGTGAATCTGTAAAACTCATATATGAAATCAAAAAAAATGTTGATATTCCTTTAGTTGCAGATATTCACTTTGATTATAGATTAGCGATAGCCTCTATAGACGCAGGTGTAGATAAAATTAGAATAAATCCGGGCAATATTGGAAATAAAGAATACATAAAAAGTGTAGTAAATGCTTGTAACAAAAAAAATATACCAATTAGAGTAGGAGTAAATTCTGGCTCATTAGAAAAAGATATTTTAGAAAAACATAAAAAAATTACCGCAAAGGCTCTGTGTGAAAGTGCTATTAGAAATATTCGTATTTTAGAAAGCTTCGATTTTAATAATATTGTCGTTTCTATTAAATCCTCAGATGTAGTTACGAGTATAAAGGCGTACGAATTGTTAGCATCCATATGTGATTATCCATTTCATATTGGTATAACGGAATCTGGTAGTGGTAATTTAGCTTTAGTTAAGTCCTCTATTGGGATAGGATCTTTGTTATTAAAAGGTATTGGGGATACCATAAGAGTTTCTTTAACTGGCTCTGCTGAATCTGAAATTGAATGCGCTAAAGATATTTTGAAATCTTTAGGTCTTATTAAAAATTCTGGTGTAGAGATAATATCCTGCCCTACTTGTGGTAGAACAAATATAGACTTGGTTAAAATTGTTAACGAGATCAAAAATCGACTTAGTAACTGCAAAAAAAATATAAAAGTCGCAATAATGGGTTGTATAGTGAATGGTCCAGGAGAAGCAAAAAGCGCAGACATTGGTATTGCAGGAGGTAAAGGATGTGGAGTCTTATTTAAAAATGGAAAGATTTTAAAAAAAATTCTGGAAAAAGATCTGGTAAACGCTTTAGTTAGTGAAGTAGAAAAATTGCAATAATAGAAATATGACGAATTGCAGATTACACCAATCTGGGAGAGAATAGTGTTGGGTTTTCTTTGAAAATGAAAAGATTTTAAAAAAGGCCCAAAAAAGGATCTAGTAGATATTTTAGTTAATGAAGTAGAAAAAATGTAGTAATAAGGGAATACGGCAAGGTGAATAATACACTAAGTTTATTTAAAAGCTATATAAGAGATGATCTGTTTGAAAATTTAAATAATAATGCAACTAAGATTGAAAAAATAAAAATAAGTTTTAAGCACAAAGTGATGTCTTTAGTGCTTCAGTTTAGTAGGTTTGTTGAATTTGACTTAATAAATAAAATAAAAGATTGTTTTTTAGATTTTAACTTAGATTCTATTGAAATAATTCCGAGATTTCCAGAAAGTGAACTTAATGAGTTTTCTTTTAAAGATCTTTTGAATAGTTTAATAAATAAAAATTCTCTTTTAAGGAGTATATTGTCGGATTTTAGGTTAAATCTAGATTTAGAAAATAAAAAAATAGCTATAATTTTAAAAACAAAAGGTAAAGAAATATTAGTAAAAAGAAAATTTGACTCAGAATTAATTAGTTTAGTAAATAAGTGTTTTAGTGCAAATTTCGCTTTAGAATTTATAGAGTCAGAGAGTAATATTATATGGAAAGAAAAAATTAAAGAGTTTACTATGACTGACGAATATTTAAAAGATCAAAGTTTAGAAGAGAAGAAAAATGCCACTTCGCCCAATAAATGTTTGGAAATTAAAAATGATGAAGATAAAAATATAAAAGAGAAAAAAACACCTAAAACCATAAATATTAGAAAAGAAGGTCATTTGTATCCAGAAATAGACCTCAGTACTGCAGGGTCATTAATTGGTGTCATCATAAATAATGAGCCAATAAAAATTTTAAAAATAAAAAATGAAGCTAAAAATGTAACTGTTTGGGGCGATGTATTTAAACTAGACGAAAGATTAACTAGAGATGGCACAAAAAAGATTTATAGCATTAATATAACGGACTACTCTAGCTCTATAACCTTAAAAATTATTGCTACAAAGGAAAAATGGGAATTATTAAAAAGAATAAAGTTGGGGTTAAGTTTGTTAGTGACTGGAGATATCGTTTTTGATACTTATGAAAAATCGTTAACAATGAAACCGAAAAATATTAATTTTGTTGAAAAAATTAAAGTTATGGATACTGCAATCAAAAAAAGAGTAGAACTGCACGCACATACTAATATGTCTGCAATGGATGGAATAAATCCTGTAAAAGATTTAATAAATAGAGCATGTTTATGGGGACATAAAGCCATAGCTATTACCGATCACGGTGTTGTTCAGAGTTTTCCGGATGCTATGAATGAAGTAAGTAAAATAAGAAAAAGTGGAAAAGATATAAAAGTTATTTACGGAGTTGAGAGCTACTTTATTAATGATGATCTTTGTAGAAATTTAGATGCAGAATATAAAAATTTAAAAAGTTATCATCAAATAATTTTGGTCAAAAATAAAACTGGACTTAAAAATTTATATAGGCTTATATCAGAATCACACCTTAATTATTTTTATAAAAAACCAAGAATACCAAAAAGTTTGCTGTCTAAGTATAGGGAAGGATTAATACTTGGTACAGCCTGTGAAGCAGGAGAGCTTTATAAAGCAATAGCTAATGGGCAAAGTGAAGAAGAAATTTTAAATATTGCAAAATTTTACGATTATTTAGAGATTCAACCTCTAAACAACAACAAATTTATGATTAAATATCAAAATGCGACGCAAGAAACATTAAAAGAAATAAACAGAAAGATAGTAGATATTGGTAAAAAATTAGATAAGCCAGTTTTAGCTACATGTGACGTACATTTTTTAGATCCAGAAGGTGAACAATTTAGAACAGTTTTAATGGCAGGGCAAGGCTATGAAGATGCTAATGAGCAAGCTCCACTTTATCTAAAAACAACAGACGAGATGCTAGAAGAATTTAGTTATTTAGGTAAAGATTTAGCGTATGAGGTTGTTGTAACTAATACAAATTTAATAGAAAGTTTAATAGAAGATATAAAACCTATTCCAGATGGAGTTTATCCCCCATATATTGAAGGCGCTGAGGAAGAGCTAGTAAAAATTACTTTAGAACGGTCAAAAGAGGTTTACGGAGATCCTCTACCTCAAATAGTAAAAGAAAGATTAGATAAAGAACTTACATCTATCAACAAACACGGATTTTCCGTGCTTTATATGATAGCTCAAAAATTAGTAGCAGATTCAGAAGCACATGGTTATTTAGTAGGCTCAAGAGGTTCTGTAGGATCTTCTTTTGTTGCTACTATGGCTGGAATATCTGAAGTTAACCCTTTAACTGCGCATTATATTTGTCCTAAATGTAAAAATAGTGAATTTATTAAAGATACAAAGTATGACTCAGGTTTTGATCTACCAATAAAAAATTGTCCTAAATGCGGTAGCGAATATAGAGGTGATGGCCAAAACATTCCGTTTGAGACGTTCCTCGGATTTGACGGCGATAAAACACCTGATATAGATCTCAATTTTTCTGGTGAATATCAAAGTGAGGCACATAGGTACACAGAAACTCTATTCGGTAAAAACAACGTTTTTAAAGCAGGAACTATTGCAACCATTGCTGAAAAATCTGGAATAGGATTTGTTAAAAAATATGAAGAAATGAACTCGATTACTTTAAATAAAGCGGAAGAACTAAGACTTTCTAAAGGATGCACAGGAATAAAAAGGACAACTGGTCAACACCCTGGTGGAATGGTAGTTGTACCAAGTAATATGGAGATTTATGATTTTTGCCCTGTACAAAGGCCAGCTAATGATCAATCCAGCGAAAATATAACTACACATTTTGACTTTCATTCAATTCACGATACCATCTGCAAGTTAGATGAACTCGGGCACGATGTACCGACAATTTATAAATATTTAGAAGAATATACTGGTATACCAGTAAAAGATGTACCTATGCAGGATAAAGACGTAATGTCTTTGTTTACATCTACTAAAGCCTTAGGTGTAAAACCTGAAGATATCGATTCTGTTACCGGTACATTTTCTTTACCAGAGATGGGGACTCAGTTTGTAAGACAAATGCTAATTGAGGCTAAACCTAAAACTTTTGCAGATTTGCTCCAAATCTCTGGACTTTCGCACGGCACAGATGTTTGGGTAGGTAACGCAAGAGAACTAATAAAAAATAAAGTATGTACGATATCTGATGTTATAGGAACGCGAGATAACATCATGACTTATCTTATAGAAAAAGGACTAGAGCCAAAAAAAGCCTTTAAAATAATGGAAATTGTAAGAAAGGGTAAAGCGAAGACTCTATTAACTAGCGATTTAATAAATGAAATGAAAGAACATAATATTCCAAACTGGTACATAGATGCATGTATGAGAATTAAATACATGTTCCCTAAGGCACATGCAGCAGCTTACATGATTTCTACATTAAGATTTGGCTGGTATAAGGTGCACAGGCCTATTGAGTATTATGCAGCTTATTTTACAGTTAGAGGTGAGGATTTTGATGCAACAATAGCCTTAAAAGGAAAAGATTTTGTAAAAAGAAAAATTGATGAAATAGAAAGGATGGGAAAAGAAGCCAGCATTAAGGAAGTCGCTTTACACGCTACCTTACAAATTGTTAATGAGATGATGGAAAGAAAAATAGAAGTTTTGCCAATAGACATTTATAAATCTCATTCTTATAAATTTTTAATTGAAAACAGCAAGCTAAGACTCCCATTATGTACTTTACCTGGTATAGGACTTACAGCTGCCAAAAGTATAGAAGAAGCAAGCAGAAAGTACAAAAAGTATATATCTGTTGAAGATTTTCAGGATAAATCTGGTGTTTCAAAAATCGTAATAGAGCAGCTTGAAAATTTAGGTGCTCTTGATGGTATCCCCAAAAGCAGTCAGGTTACGTTTTTTTAATCTTTAGTTTTCTCGCTAGTTATTTTGTATTGCGTAATCTGCTAGGTAGCAGCAGCTTTCACGCTTAGAGTAAATTTATACTTACAAAAAATTATGAGCAGATATAAGGCAGTTTTAAAAATATATTTATATTTTTAGAATTAAGCTTATATTTCAAAAATTGGAACATGTAGCTCTAAAATTAAGGACCCATGCTGAATATATTAATAATTCAGATATATTATGTAGTAATAAATTCTAATAGATAGTTTTATATTTTGTCTCTTAAGATGGTGTTCAAAATATAAAATTAAGTGAAGAATGCTACTGCAAAATTGGTTTTTGGAACTTTTTACTTTGGTGTACATATGGTGTACATAAGGTATTATTTGTTAATCTACCTACTTTTAGCACTGACAATATTGAGCAAATTAATAAAAATCTGCCATATTTAGGTTATTCATTTATTTTTAAATTTACTTAATGAACTTTATTGTGTTTAAAAAGTACCGTAAAAAGAATGATAAACATTAAGTCTTTTATTTAAACCGGACTAAGTAGTGGCGTAACAATGAACTAATCCATTCGACAATACAGTTACGTGCTATACATATGATCCTTTTTTCATTATAAATAATCTTACATTATGTTATTTATGCTTTTTTAGCATTGCCCATAAAAGATTTATCTTTTGAATATAAAGTTAATTTTTATAGTAAATTATTTTTCAAAATCCGCAAGTGGATTAGATGAAATAGCCTCTTTTATTTGTTTGTTTGAAAGATGAGTGTAAATTTCTGTTGTTCCTAGATTATTATGGCCAAGTATATCTTTTAAAATTCTTATATCCACGTTGCCATACTGATACATTAAAGTCGCTGCAGTATGCCTTAGTTTATGTACGGAATATCCTTGCCCTCCTAAATGAATAAAAGCAATATATTTGTAAACCAAATATTGGACAGTCTTTGGGCTTATCCTTTTTCTTCTGTTACTTAAAAACAGAGCATTTTTATCCAAAATTTTTTTATTTTTGTTTTTTAATTTTTCTATATGTTCCTCCCTAACAATAAGATAATTATTTAACGCTTTTAAACACGCCTCATTTAGGTATACCATCCTTTCTTTGTTACCTTTACCTGTTACTTTTAAGGTGTTATCATCTCTTATATCGCCTATGTCAATATTTACAAGCTCTGAAAGCCTCATTCCACAATTTAAAAACAAAGTTAAAATACAAAAATCTCTTTCTTTAAATGACCCATCAACACTTTCTAATAACTTCATGCTTTGTTCTAGAGTCAAAAATTTTGGTAAAGACGATTTCCTTTTTGGTACATCTAGCTCTTTTGCAGGATTATCTCTAATTAATCTTACTTTACTACTTAAATAATAAAAAAAAGACTTTAGACTAGCGACTTTTCTAGCTCTAGTAGAGGCGTTATTGTTTCTAACAGATGATACAAAATTTAAATAACCATATAAGTCCCCTAAAGAGACAAGTTTTACTAAGTCTATGTCTATATTAGATATTGAAATTTCACTAAACTCTATATTTTTTTTTACTAAATTTTTAGTTTTTAAGATATATCTAAAGAAAGTCCTGAGATCAAGGTAATACTCGTCTATTGTTTTTGGCGATTTCCCTTTTACCGTTTGCATATAACCTAAATATTCTAAAATAATCTGAGGGGATTCTTTAAATATTTTCTCGTTCATTTTTTACGCTCATACATAACTATTTTATTTATAAAAAATAACTTACACCTTAATTTTTGAAAATACAAATAATCTAAAATAAAATAAATATTTAGTAACTTTTAGATTACAAATTAAATTTTAAAAAAACCAAAAGTAGAAAAAATAATATATCTCAACACATAGTAAAAAAACTTTTTGTTTATGCATTAATGTTTGTATACAAATGCTTTGAAGCATAGTTAAAAGTTGAAGAAAAACTATAGAAATATACGTAAAAAAATTAAGTATAGCAAAGACTAATATTTTGATTTTAAACTATTAAATCAAACCAATTAATGATTTTTTCTAATTAAAAAAACATGAAATGCTAGCATCACCATACCTACAGTAATATAAATATCTGCTAAATTAAAAATAGGCGGAAAAAATTTTAGATCTATGTAATCTAAAACATAACCTCTTATTAACCTGTCTAAAAGATTGCTAACTCCACCGGAGATAACAAAAGTCAAAAATAGCCTAACAGCTTTGTTTTTTAGCAATTTATAGTTTTTAAATATGTAAAAAGCAAACGTCAAAAGTACTAATACAACTAAAACTATGATTATAAATTTATTTAGTCTATTAAATATTCCAAACGCTATTCCATGGTTTTCGGTATAGTTAATGTACAGAAAATTTCTAATCAAACAAATCTTTCTAGGACCGTTAAAAGATACTTCAAATATGAAGCACTTAATGAGCTGATCTAACAAAATCAGCAAAAAAAACAAAAATATCTGCAAAAACATTATCTCCAGAATATTTTTATATATAATCTTTTCTTGATTATAACATTTTTATTCAGAATTTTTATAGCAACAAACATTGAAATAATTTAATAGATTCGGCTTAAATATTACATAAATATAAAAATTACATTAAGTATAAAATAAGAAAATAAAACTAGGAGTAAATATATATTTATGCAGAGAAAAATACTGCTATATTGTAAAATTGTTTGGTTGAAGACTCCAAATTAATAGTACTTAAAATATTGCCTATATTATATAAAGTTAAATAAAATGCTCCAAAAATAATTTTCTATCTTTATATCTTTTTTATTCTATTTTTTATTTAAACACTTATTAATACATATTTTTTACTAAATTTATTGTTTAAAACAGAAAAATATTATTCAAAAATTTTTAACTAAATTATTTATCTTGCTATTTCCATAAAACTTTTTAAAGTTATTAGGCTTACTCCGTTTTATTTTTAATATTAATTCATTAAGAATTATTTCCAGAATTTGACATAAAATTTAACAAAGACATGAAATAATAGCAAAATAAATTTTTTTGGGAGGAGTAATTAGTGTATGAAATATACATAGATGTCTTAGTATGCACAAACATATTTATAAATTATTTTATTTTACTAGCAATTTCTAGACTTTATTCTTTCAATTTAAATAGATTAAGACTAATTATAGGTGCAATTTTAGGGGGAATGTTTTCTCTTTTAATCTTATTACCGGAAGTAAATTTTTACTTAAATCTGATAATCAAATTTCTAATATCTTTAATTATTGTTTTAATATCTTTTAAAATTTACAGTGTTTATAATCTTATAAAATTGGTGGCATCGTTTTATGTAGTCAATTTTATTTTTGCGGGTGCAGTAATATTTATCTGGTATTTTTTAGATTCAAAAAATGTTTTTGTAAGAAATAATACAGTTTATTTTGATATTTCACCATTATTTTTTATAATCTCTACTTTAATTACGTATTTAGTAATTAGATTTTTAAGTTTTCTTACAGGTCAAAAAGATACAGAACAAAGCTTTTGTAACTTAAAAATAGAGCAAAACAATAAGATAATAAACTTAAAAGCAAAAATAGATACAGGAAATAATTTGAAGGACCCTTTTTCTAATAAACCCGTTATAGTTGCGGAATATAAATTTATTAAAAATATTATACCAACTGAACTTATCAAATTCTTTTTAAAAGGAGAAACAAATTTTGGTTGTTTAGATATTACAAAAATAAAAGATTTAAAATTTAGAACAATCCCATTTAATACAGTATTGGGCTCCGGTGTTATGCCTGCTTTTATGCCAGATAAAGTAAAAATTATAAAAAAAGATAAAAAAGAAATAGTAAAAGATGCATTTATAGCAATATGTAAAAATAAAATTTTAAATGAGGGATACAATGCATTAGTCGGTGTAGATTTGTTGAACTAGATTTTTATAACCGTCAAGGACTAAATGCTGCTAACTGTAAAATACATGTAAAAGAATCCATGTTAGCAGATTATTAAATAAAATAATAAATGTTACTAAAAGATGATCAAAATAAGAAAGGAAATAAAAATTATGTTAAGTTTTAAAAATTTAATAATTATTATTTTAAAAAAGTTAAAATTAATAAAAGGTATTCATTATATTAATGGGCCAGAAACTCTTCCAGCACCTCTTTCACAAAAAGAAGAAGAAAATATAATAAATAAAATAAAATGTGGTGACACTAATGCAAGAGAATTGCTAGTTATACATAATTTAAGACTCGTTGTTTATATTGCCAAAAAGTTTGAATCTAGTAATCTATGTGTGGAAGATCTTGTGTCTATAGGTACAATCGGATTAATGAAAGCTGTAAATACATTTTGCCCAGAAAAAAACATAAAACTTGCAACTTATGCCTCTCGCTGTATTGAAAACGAGATACTAATGTTTCTTAGAAAAAGCTCTCAGATTAAAACTGAAGTGTCTATAGATGAACCGCTGAACATAGACTGGGACGGAAACGAACTTTTACTTTCTGATATTCTAGGAAGCGACAAAGATTTAGTAAATAAAGATATTGAAAAGGAGGCAGAATGCAAGATTGTACAAAACGTAGTTTCTGGTCTTTCTGAAAGAGAAAAAAATATAATGGAACTAAGATTCGGTCTTTCTGGAAAAAAAGAGCACACACAAAAAGAAGTAGCAGATTTTTTAGGAATTTCACAGTCATATATATCTAGGTTAGAAAAAAGAATAATGACTAGATTAAAAAGAGACCTCGAGAGAGTTTATTAGAACAAAATATTATTGAAACAGTATTAGATTAAATTTTTTGATATATAGAATTCAGTTTAAGGTAAAATGTAGCAAAATAAAGTTTTCCTTTAGAAATAAAAGTTATGAGTATAATATTTAAAGGAAAGTAAGATTTATTCTCATCCTGCGTTATTTTGACCAGTGGTAGACTTTGTTAAATTATTAGAAAGCATATTTATTCTTGATTTCCTTTTAAATTAAGATTCAAAAAAGCTTCTTGTTAGTTTACTTATTTTTAGCATTGCCAGTTAATATATTGCCATTTTAGTACTGGAAACAAACTGTTTTTGTATCTAGTTTAACCAAATGAAATTTAAAGTTTTGTTTTTAATAAGTTATTCCTATTCAAGGTGGTTTACTCTAAATTTTTAAATTATATTTTTTATTTAATTTAAGTTCATATGCCAAATGTAACCGCATTCAAACTTTAATAAATACCTAATAACAAATCCAATAACTACACCTTGCTTATTTTTTTTAGAGCTCTTAAAAAGATAGCTCTATCCATATAATATCGAGAGACAATACATATTGGAACACCATAAACTAAACGAGTAATTTTTATGTTAGGCTCAGACAATCTCTCCTGCGTATGCAAGCAATAATCAACCAAAACAGTCATTGCTATACTTCCAATGTTGGATTAATGGAGTCGAGTAACTAATTAAACTTAAGGACATTACATTTCGCCTCTGCCCTCTAAAGCCCTTAAAAGTGTAACTTTGTCTGTGTACTGAAGATCTCCACCTATTGGTACGCCACAAGCCAAACGAGTAACTTTTATATTAAATGGCTCTAATAATTTTTTTATATACATAGCAGTAGTTTCACCTTCCATAGTAGGATTTGTTGCCATTATTACTTCTTTTACTTCACCACAACTTTTCTTTATTCTATTTACTAAGTCAGCAATATAAATTTCCGAAGGACTTATTCCATTAAGTGGAGATATTACACCGTGTAAAACATGATACTTGAAATTAAAACCAGAATTTTCAAAAGATACTACATCCTTTGGAGACTCTACTACGCATATTGTAGAACGATCTCTTTTTTCATCACTACAAATTGAACAAATTTCATCATCTGTTAAATTTTTACAAATCTTACATAAACGAATGTTTTCCTTCACACTAACAATTGCCTCAGCAAAACTCTTCGCTTCACTTTTAGGTAGATTAATAATGTAATAGGCAAACCTTTGTGCTGTTTTTTGCCCTACTCCAGGAAGGGACTGAAATTTTTCTATTAAATTTTGAAAAGAAGGAACAACATATTCACTCATAATAAAAACCAAAAATAATCTATCGAAAAAATTAACAAAAACAATGAAGGACTTTAATAGTACACTAAATACGATTTCGACTTTTAAAAAACAATTATTAAAATGAACAGTAAACTAAATTAAAATAAAAATAAGAAAATCTCTCATATTCTTAATATAAGCATAATTCTTTACCAAGCTAATACAACTAAAACATGCCTAGCATGGCACTTAAGTCTACCTCACTAGTTTGAGCGTTAAGAATCTCATCTTTCTCCTTTTTTGCAAAGCTTATTGCTTCATTTATTGCAGCAGTTATTAAGTCAGAAAGCATAGAAACATCGTCTTTGTTCACAACTTCTGGATCAATTCTAATAGACTTAACTCTCATACTTCCCATAACTACTACAGACACAACCCCTCCACCAGAGGTTGCTGTATATTCTTTTTGATCAAGTTCTTTCACCTGCTCTTCAACTATTTTTTGTACTTCTCGTGCTTTTTTTAAAGCTGCTTGTGCTCTTTTATTTCCACTGCCCCTTAGTTCTTTTGGTATATTAGCTTTCAAATTTTAATCATCCTTTCAATTTATTCATCCTCTACAGTAACGTCGATTCCTAGATCTATTGCTTTATTTACAAACTCCTTAAGTGGGTCACTTTTTTTACTTAAACTAACAGCATTGCCTCCACACGCGTCATCACGTTTATAAGGGCCCAGCCTATAAGATATACCCGTAACTCCCTCTATTATAGCTCTAATTTTATCCCTTTGTACAGATTTTTTAAGTAATTCAAAAGCTATTTCAGATTTAGAATCTATTAAAACATATTGACCACTTACATAAGCTTTAGAATCTTTAAAAGCGTTATATACAATTTGAGACACTTTTTTTAATTTTTCTAAAACAGCGTCCCATGAAGACATTAGTCTTGCATTCGCGTACAGATTACCCTTTATAATATCTGAATTATTTACCTCAGTTATTACTGGTTTTTTCTCTTCTTTATCTTTTGAAATGTTTTGACCTTTGTTAGTTACTTCATCGGAACTAACAAAATTTTCTGAATTATCTAAATTATTTAAACTGTATTCACGGCAGTGCTCCAGTTTATGCTCCAAACCACTAATCTTTTTTTCTAAATTTTCTAATTTTTTTATAAGGCCATTTTCATTACTATTTATCTTGATATTACTCTCTAATTTTTCCAAACACTCCAGGTTATCGTTAATTTTTATTAAGAAAGATTCTAAACAAAGTTTTGCATCTATCGAATAGGGTATTTTTTCTGCACATTCTTGCAAATAGTCTAAAATTTTTAATATCTGTTTTAAATCTAAATATTTAGTTATACCTTCTAATCTTTTGTATTCTTCTTCACTTTTATTTATAATTTTTTTAAAATTATCATTACTAGATTCATTGTTTGCTTTAATTAACATTAGATTTCTGAAAAATTCTAAAATCTTTGTACAAGCATTAATTAAACTTGTAGATCCTGAGTCTAGTTTATTAACTAGGCAAAGTGATGTACTCAAATCCTTTTGTATTATACTTTCACAGATTTCAGATACAGTTTTAGAATCTGCTACCATCAGTATTTCAGATACAAGTTCTTTTGTAATATTGCCATTAGCAGCAGACGCGCATTTATCCAAAATAGAAAGCGCGTCTCTCATAGCACCATCTGCATACTGAGATATTATTCTTAAAGAATCTTCATCTAGATTAATTCCTTCTTTTTCTGCAACAAAACTTAGCCTTTTAGCAATATCTTCAATTGATATCTTTTTAAACTCAAATTTTTGACACCTTGATAATATGGTTGCTGGAATTTTCTGAACTTCGGTTGTAGCTAGTAAAAAAACTACGTTATTAGGTGGTTCCTCTAAAGTTTTTAAAAGAGCATTAAAAGCCCCGGTTGACAGCATATGAACTTCGTCTATTATATAAACTTTATATTTGCATATGTTTGGAGTAAATTTAGAAAATTCACATATTTCCCTAATATCGTTCACCCCATTATTGCTGGCTGCATCTAGTTCAGTTATATCGGTTAAAGTTTCCTTACCTGCCGATTTGCAAATATTACAAGCACCACATGGCTTTTTCAACGGATCTTTTTCCAAACAATTTATTGCTTTTGAAAAAATTCTTGCACATGTTGTTTTGCCTGTACCTCTGGGTCCTATAAACAAATACGCATGAGCAATCTTACCAGATTTAACTTCGTTTTCCAATATCGTAGTTATATAACCTTGACCTACAACATCGCAAAACTTTTCGGGACGATATTTTCTATAAAGTGCTCTGTACATACTATTTAAAGTAAAAATCCTTTTTAGATTTATAAGTAGCATTATACCAAGTTTATTAAATTTCTAATTTAAATTTTTCATAAAAAATGACGAATAGCTTATAGTGTATAAATTTGTTTTTTGCTTTTTAATATTACCTAATCTATAACATCTTGTATATCATCTTTAGTTTACATAACCCTGTATAAAAACAAAAAGTAATAAGACGACATTAAAAGTAAATAGATGAAATTGTAGAAATTGCCCAGAATACGGGTAAATGAAAAAATAATTAGATTGTATTAAACTAGAGATGGCTTTTAAAAAAACTGCGTGTACAAATGGGTAAAAATGATACCCTGACTCTTTGTAAAATTTAAAATAATATAGTTAAAAAAGTGAGACAACTCTTGCATACGGTTTTTTTCGTTAATAAATTGGGTAAAAATTCATTCTAATTAAATAAAAAAGAAAAATTCAAAACAAATTATGAAATCAAATTTTTTTGAACTACATGATATAGATTTTAATTTAAAAAATATTACTGTAGTTTATTAAAAAATAGAGAAAATTCAAAAAAGTGAGAAATTTTAAAAATTTATCTTAAAATTCTTAACAAATTCAGCTTAAAAAAACAGGCTAAAAGCTACTACATCACATTTTTGTTGCCGGCAAAAAATGCCAATTATTAATCGTATATTTATACTGCTAGTGCATAAGCATATTGTCTTGCCATTACTTAGTTTGGTTTGTACAAAAAATTTAGTGTCAGTCAAAAATTAAATTTCTCTATTTAAGTATTAATTCAATGTTATCTATGCACTTTATAACACTGACCGATAAAACTGTATGTTGTTTTATGCACGCTTAATTGTTTATAATGTAAATGTTTAAAGAATTTGATATAAATAAGATTTAGTTACGGCATAGCTGAGATTTTATATTTGGGAGTAACTTTTTATAAATTGACGACATATAAAAAAGATAGAAAAATTAAAGATATTGAAAGGGAGCTTGCTTTAGCTATTAGGAAAGTTAAAAATTCTAAAGTTAAGGATTCACTTATTAATATCGTTAAATTAGAAAGTAGAGATAAACTTTCGTTAGTTAGAGTGTACATTAGTACAATAAAGGGGATTTCCGTAGCAAAAAGGGCCTGTGAAGGACTAAAGAACGCTAGCGGATTTATAAAAAGCGAGATAAGCAAAAATCTGCGATTAAAGTATATGCCAGATTTTATATTTATTGCTACAGATTCTATAGAGCATGGAGATACTGTTTTGAAGTTATTGAGCAATATTATGAATAAAGTAAAAGAGCAACCGGTAAATCAACTATAAGTTAAAGTCATATTTTTATTTTTTAAATTGAGGTTTGTATATTTGTCTTGTGAGGAGAAAGAGGTCTAATTGGAGATAAGCCTAGAAAAAATTTCAGATATTTTAAAAGATAATGATGATTTTTATATTTTAACGCACCAGTACCCAGACGGTGATACTTTGGGTTCGGCTTTTGCATTATGCTTAGCGCTCCAAAAAATGGGGAAAAAAGCTAAAGTAATTAATAACGAAAATATTCCAGAAAAATATAAGTTTTTACAAAGCAATGTAAAATCTCAGGATTTTGAGCCATTTTTTTTTATTTGTGTAGACGTTGCGACTGCAAAATTATTGGGACCTAATTTAGAAAAAAGCTATGCTAATAATATAGATCTTTGTGTAGATCATCACAGAATAAATGAAAAATTTTCAAAATTTAGATATGTTGATCCAAATGCTGCAGCTACAGCGGAAATTATTTATGAAATTTTAAAAATTATGAAATCGCCAATAGATAAAGACATATCTAATTGTATATACACGGCAATTGCAACAGATACAGGATGTTTTAAATATAAAAACACTACATCTAATACTCATAATATAGCTGCTGACATGATAAATTTTGGTGCAGATATTTTTAGTATCAATAAACTTATGTTCGATTCAAAAACAAAAGAGCAATTTTTGGCTGAAAAAAATATTTTGGACACCATCGAATTTTATTTTAACGATAAAATAGCAGTAATTTGTGTAATGCTTTCTACATTAAGAAAAACCAACGCTGACGACACATTAGTAGATGGAATTGCCGGAATTCCAAAACAAATTAGTGGTGTAAAAATAGGTATAACTTTCAGGCAAAAAGAAGATAAAGTCTTTAAGATATCCGTTAGGACTGAAGAAAATATAGATGCTGCAGATATATGTAGTCGATTTGGTGGAGGCGGACATACCAATGCAGCGGGATGCACGCTTTTTGGAGATATAGATGAAGTTAAAAACAAGTTTTTGGAGCATGTTAGTACTTTTCTAAAGTGAAAAACTATTTAATAATCTCTTGTTAAGTTATTTAATTAGCTTATATCATGTCCAAATACTAAATTTTAATATAAAAACTAGCAGTTTTAGGAAAATCTAATATATTTAATTTGCGAAAATTATAAAAAACAATTTTTTAAGAGAAAAAGGTTAGTTAATATTAAAAGAGAATTAGAAAAGAGACATACAGTACCAGTTTATTAATTACAATCACTATAAACGACAACTTATGGCTGTAAGTAACTGGTATAAAAAATAAAAATTGGTACTTAATCTATTAAAAATTTAGTAAATAAACAAAAAAACAGTGCCATAAGGCAAATTTTTAAATTAGCTAAAACGAAAGTCATTATAAATATTGATGGCATTTTTCTACACTTTAATAGCAAAAATATCGATATTTTTATAATGTCCATTTAAGTTAGGAAAATTAGCCAAGAAAAAGTAACGCTTGCTTAAGTGGAAGTTTAAAAACAAAAAAAGAAAGTAATTTGCTTATATTAAAAAATTTCTTAAAAAGGCAGTACTAAAATTAGGTAGATTTGTCAAAATATATAAGAAATTTTTGTCCAAAAGAAGTATCAGTAAAAAAGTTAATAATGGAATTTAATAAATAGAAAATATATTTATGCAAAATCTGCAGATATAATTACACGAATAAGAAAAAATGTATATTTTGAAAAATGAGTAAAAAATCAATTTTTCTGTTTATGAACCACAATTTTTTGTTGTCTATGCGTTTTTAACACTGTCTAGTTGTTTTACCTATGTAGCTTTTATACTGCCCTCTGCATTTGCAGTGCTAAATCCTGATAGATAGATATCGATGTTTCGTCTCTTCAAAGTTTGTTAAACCAAAAAATCAAGTGAAAACAGTTACTAAAAAGATTGTTTTTTAAAGTCTTTTTTAACGTGATGTTAATAAGGTTTTATTTGTTGATCTACCCACTATAAAGCACTACCACGTAGTGTGTGGCGGCTAGTGCTAAACTTAAATATTATTTGTCTGCTATTATGTATTTAACCCCAAAATTTAAGTTTATAAGTATTACCAAAAATTAGCTTTTGAGTTTTTTTAATGTGAAGTTCAGGAAGAACTATTTATTAATCTATCTATTTTTAGAACTGCCCAAAGTTAACATATTGATATTTTAGTACTGGAAACAAATTGTTTTTGTATCTAGTTGAACTTTAGCTCCATTATTAAGTAAACTCAGCAGCCTTTACTCTATAGTACCCTTGCACCAAGTATACCTACCCCTGTATTTTTTCATCTGCTTACTACTCATTAGTCCAATAAAAGCAAGCTCTCTACAGTCTCAGTATACAAAAAATGCGCAATAACAAATTTCTTTTATTTTTTCTTTACAGTTTTTAATCACTTTTTTAAATTCACTAAGTGTGGAAACATCTGGTCCATAACCGTTATCATAAATTTACGACAAGCTTTCTTGATAATTTTAACACATTTATTAGCGCATGAAATAATTTTCTGATAACTATATTCAATTCTTCTATAGAGCTGTACACCAAGATAATCAACTACAGCTTTCGCTGCAGCTGCCAAATTTTTTTCAGAAAGTATACTGTAATTTTTTTGCTTACTCTTTATTGAAGCTAAAACTTTCAGTCACATCTTCCTTAAAAAGACGAAAATCATTATCTTCTTTACCCACACTACTGTCTTCAACCTTTTCAAACTGCTCTTTACCATCATCATTATTATAATTGACGAACTGCTCCTTAATATTATCGCTATTTACTCTTTTCTTATATTTTAGTCGAAGAAGCGCTACAACAATCACAACAATAATGACAAACAATACCACTCCTAACAATATTGGCACAATAATATTTCTCGAATTTGACTTCCGTTTCTCTAAAGTTTGATCCTGTGAACTTATTTCAGTATTGCCAGCATTATCACTATTACCGCTATCCTGATTATTGTTTTCCTCATTCTCCTCCAACACTTTTTTGTTATCAACTTGTTGTTCTGGAACCTCTTGATTTTGACTAATTTTTTTGTCTACTACAAATTTTTTAACTGCATACCCAATGCCACCAAACGCAGCTAACGCACCAGCTAATTTGTTCATGGCTCCTAACACTATTTTTGAATTTTTGCTTAAACCGGACTCATCCTTTGGTAAACCATCAGTGTAAATGAAATGGACGTCTTTGTTAGTATTGTCAACGGATAATAAACATGAACCTTCGTTCTCGTTTTTTAAATCTGAAGCTAAAGGGTCATTGCTAACAGTCTGTAAAGTTTTATTCTCAAAATTACTATTTTCATCAACTGCACTTACCAACATTTGATTACTAGATCCCAATGCCATTACTCCAAGCAAAACCGACGCACTCTTTTTTCTAAAACCCATACTTCCAACTTCTCACAAAAAAATGTAAACATACAACAATTTGTATAACAAAACACTATACAGTAATCTAACTATAAAGCGTACTATTACAAGATGTTTTTTAAAATTTTCTAAAAAAATTTTTATAAAAACAACAAAAAATAGAAAGTGCTAAAACAGCACAGATATTAAAAAATAGGACAGTGTCAAAGATGAATAGATAACACAAAATTAATATTAATGAACAGGGGAATTAGACCTTTA
>JAEEGL015465794.1_pt1 | contig 120567 bp, 102 predicted proteins | sample 9134231 | NCBI WGS metagenome assembly JAEEGL01 (sample SAMN16246548, study PRJNA631951) | gut metagenome | biome: gut microbiome; feature: rumen; material: fiber-attached | host: Bos | place: Iran: Karaj | collected 2018-10 | reverse complement strand
AGTTTGTTTTCCCACGGAGTCGCGTTTTTACGGAGATCCTTTGCTTTCTCATTCAGGCTTCCGTTATATTTTAAATTCATACGGACTCCTTCCGTCACGGCTTACGCCGTGCCACCTCCCCCAGAGGAGGAGGCCACGACGGAAATAAACTTCGATAAAACTCTTTTATAGACTAAGATTTTTTAAGAAAACATGAAAAATCTAATATTTTCAAACTACATGATGCAATCAGCGCTCACTACTCCTTGCTGATTGCTCATTGTTATTAAAGGTTGTCCATAGCGGTGTACATACTTGCCATGGGAAGCATAACCGCGAGGATTATGGTGCCGACAATACCCGCCATAAGGATGATAACCAGGGGCTCAAGCATACCGGTCAGCGCTTTTGTTGATTCGGCAACCTCGTCATCATAGAAGGCGGCAACACGATCCAGCAAAGAGGTAAGATTACCTGTTTCCTCACCGATTTTGGTCATATTCGTAAGAAGAGGCGGAAAAAGCCTGGTATGATCGAGGGCGTCGGCAAGAGTAGTGCCGACCTCGACTTCGCTCTTTGCCTGATAAACAGCTTCTTTGAAGAAGACATTTGTCATTGTATCTGCCGCAATGCCGAGACCCTCAACAAGCTGAACGCCTGAGGAAAGCACGGTAGCGAGAGTTCTGGCAAGGTTTGCGCAGGCGGTATAAGTTATAAAGTTTTTTACAACCGGCATTTTTAACAACAGATTGTCAATAAAATGTTTGCCGAAATCGGATTTTTTGAAGAAAATGATACCGACAATAGCGCCGACAACAACAATAGCGATAATAAGGAAATTCTGTTTTGTGAAATCTGAAAGAGCAATAACCGCTTTTGTAAGAGCGGGAAGGTCGGTGCCTAAGGTCTGCAGAGTGTCCTGAAATTTCGGAACAACGAAGTTGAGCATTATGATAACAACGGCAACGGTGATAAGCAAAAGGATGATGGGATACATCATGGCGCTCTTAATCATACCTTTCAAAGCCGCGTCTTTTTCAAAACGCTCGCTCATACGGGAGAAGGAGGTTTCAAGCGAGCCCGTCTCCTCACCGGCGGCGACCATTGTCGCGAAAACCTCGGGGAAAACTTCATACTGTTTCATACAGTCCGCCATGGTGTCGCCCGCCTGAATGCCCTTGCAGCAGCCGAGGATTGCATTTTTAAGCTTTTTGTTGGCGGTCTGCTCACCTATCATGCTCAGAGCGTCCGCCATACCTACGCCCGCCGAGAGAACACTGACCATCTGGTTACAGAAAACGGACATCTCCCTGGGCTTCGGTTTTTTTTCAAGGAACGAGAGTTCAACGCTGGAGTTGAGGGCGTTCGCGCCTTCAATATTGAGTGTGGTAAGACCCTTTGCCCTGATTAACGCCTGGGCCTCTTCGCGGTCGTTTGCCTCAATGGTACCCTTTTGCTCTTTGCCGGCGGCGTCCATTGCGACATAGTTGAATTTTGCCATAAAATACTCCCCTTTGCTGTGAAATCATTTTTTTGTTCTGATATATTTAACCTGACTTAAATTACCTTTTTGCTCATCGCTTCGCGGTCGTGCGCGAAGGTCACGGCGCTGGCGCCGGAAATTTTGCCGCGGACATAAAGCTCATAAATGCAGTCGTCCATAAGCATCATGCCCTGCTTACGCGAGGTGGAAATGGTGTTGGGAATCTGGAAGGTTTTCGCCTCGCGGATGTGGGCGCGGATTGCGGAGTTGCAGAGCATAAGCTCGGTGGCAACCACGCGGCCGTCCTTGTCGATTCTCGGGATTAACTGCTGCGAAACCACACACTCGAGAACGTCGGCTATCTGGGTACGGATCTGTGACTGCTGGTGGGCGGGGAAGGAGTCAATCATACGGTCAACCGCGCCGGCAACGTCGATTGTATGAAGCGTTGAAAGCACAAGGTGGCCGGTTTCAGCCGCGGAAAGGGCGGTCGCGATTGTTTCATTGTCTCGCATTTCGCCGACGAGAATGACGTCCGGGTCTTCACGGAGGGCGGCTCTCAGAGCGTTCGCGAAGCTCTTGCAGTCCGTTCCTATTTCACGCTGATTGATGATCGCCTTGCCCTTGGGGTAAACATACTCAATAGGTTCTTCGATTGTGATTATATGGTTGCTGAAATTCTTGTTTATAAGCTGCACAAGAGCGGCAAGAGTAGTCGATTTGCCCGAGCCGGTGATGCCGGTAACAAGAATCAGACCGTGCCTTTTGTGCCTTAAATTGGTGAGCGCTTCGGGAAGCTCAAGATCCTCAATCGAGGGAATCTCGTTTCTGAGAAGACGGGCGGCGATTGCCGTGGTGCCCGACTGCTGGTAAACATTTATTCTCAGACGGGTGTTATCAACCGTGAAAGCAAAGTCTATTTCGCCCTCTTTTTTAAGCGTGTCAATCTGAATGGGATTGAGAATTTCGTAGGCGAGCGAGGTACATTCCGCCGGGGTCAGCGGCTCTTCAAAGTCAATTGCCTCAAGCGAGCCGTTGTGCCTCATTGAAGGGGGATAGCCCGCGCATATATGAAGGTCGGACGCTCCGACTTCGGCGCATTTACGAACACAGTCTGCAAATTTTAACATCTGTCTGTCTCTTTTCTTAAAATTAAAAAGTTTATAACATTAAAAATCATTATACAGGGCGAGCCCTGTTTTGCGGGCGGCGGTCCGCCGCCTGTGATTTTGCGGGGAATACCGTAAAACGCTTAGGTTTCGTAGGAAACCTTGAGCATTTCGGTAATTGTGGTTACGCCCTCAAGAACATACTGCGCGGCGCTCATACGAAGGGTGTTCATGCCGTCTTTAAGGGCGGCGTTTTTGATTTCCTCCGTGTTGGATTTTGCCGTGATGAGTCGCTTGAGTTCCGGTGTGATTTCCATTATTTCATAAACACCGGTTCGGCCGTAGAAGCCCGTGTCGCTGCACATCGGGCAGCCGGCGGGGTCGTATATGGTGAAGGGCTTGTAAACGGGAATGCCGAGAATTCGCTTTTCCTCATCGGTCGCGTCCCTGCCCTTTTTGCAGTGCTGGCAGAGTTTACGCACAAGTCGCTGGGCTATAACGCCCACGACGGAGTCCGCTATAAGGTAGGATTCAACGCCCATATCCAGAAGACGGGTGATGGTTGCCGCCGAGGAGTTTGTATGAAGCGTGCTTACAACCAAGTGGCCGGTGATTGACGCCTGAACCGCTATTGAAGCCGTTTCATAGTCTCGAATTTCACCGATCATGATAATATCAGGGTCCTGACGGAGGATGGCGCGGAGGGCTGACGCGAAGGTAAGACCCGCCTTCGGGTTAACCTGAACCTGGTTAAGACCGGAGATGTTAGCTTCGACAGGGTCTTCAACGGTGATGATGTTAACCGTTTCGTCGTTGAGCTCCGAAAGAGCCGTGTAAAGGGTTGTCGATTTACCTGAACCGGTGGGACCTGTAACAAGAATAATGCCGTTCGGGTTTGAGAGTATGTGCTCGAAGCGCTTGAGCTCCGCCTCTTTCATACCGAGCTGTGCCTTTGTTTTGGTAAGGCCTACGGTGGAGGCAATACGCATAACGACCTTCTCGCCGTATGATGTGGGAAGTATGGATACACGAAGGTCATATTCGAGGTGATCGACGTAGATGGTGATACGGCCGTCCTGCGCGCGGCGCTTTTCGGAAATATCCATACCGCCGATGATCTTGATACGCGTGATAATAACGGGTAAAAGCTCAATGTCGTACGACATGACGTTTTTGAGAACGCCGTCTATACGGAAACGGACAACAACCTGTGTCTCGTGAGCGTCTATATGAATATCGCTGGCTCTGGAACGTACCGCCTGCTCAATGATTGATTTGACAAGCTGTACGATGGGAGCCGACTGGAGGTCGACTTCTTCCTCTTCCTCTTCGTTGGCGAACGCCGCCTTCTGCCTCTCGCGGTCCTTGGTGAACGCTTCGGCCGCGGACATCGCTTCTTCGGTGCCGTAGTATTTATCGAGAAGGGCGTTGATTTCGGTTGCCGTTGAGATTCTCGGCTCAATCTGGCAGCTCGTTATCATTGTAAGGTCGTCTATCGCGACCATATCGAGCGGGTTTGCGAGAGCTACAACGAGGATGTCCGTGTTGCCGTCGAGGAATTCGACCGGGGCTGCGTTGTGCTGCCTGAGAACACGGCCGTTTATCATCCTGATAATCTCGGGCGGGATTGTTACCGCTCTCAGACTTATGTAGGGCACGTCAAGCAGTTCGCCCTGCGCCCTGGCGATGGATTCGTCATCGCACAGTTTCAAGTCGCGCAGACACTCGCTTAAATTTTTACCTGTCTTCTGGCTTTCTTCATAGGCCTGCTGGAGTTTTTCCTGCGTAACCTTACCATTGGCAAGGAGTATATCGCCTAAGTTATTGCCGTCTCTGTTAAAAGTCATTCTCTTTCCTTCCTTGCGGGCGGCCTGCTGACCTTTTAAGCCGCCTGACCCGACTGCACGGGTTTCGCAATCAGCGAATATATTTAGGTGCAATAAGCGTATTTTATGCTATAGTTCAATCTTATTATCCTACATTTCGGCGCCGCTGTCAAGAAAAAATTTTTAAAAATTATATATATAAAACAATATATGCAAGATATTGTGCGGTCCCCCTCTGAAATTGACCCGCTTTAAACAAAATATAGCGCAAAAAATTTTCCGGGCTCCCGAAAAAAATCGGAAGCCCGGTCGGTTAATATTCTTTTGTGAAATTATCGGGTCGCGGTGCGCTGTGAGAGACCCTTGATTGTGCTCACCGCCCAGTCGAAGGTGTCGGTTGTGAGAATCGAGCCGCAGTATTCGCATTTCGCGGAATGGTTTATGTCGATATGCGCGCCGCAGTTCGGGCAGACCTGAACGGTTGTGCCGCTGCTCTCCTGAGTGGAGAGACCCGTTGTGCGGACAAGCTGCCATTCGTATTCCATAAACTTTTCAACACTGTCCGAGCCGCGGACAATGTTGCCGGACAGATCGTCAACAACATAGTCAACAATTCTCGTTTTGAGTTTTGCTATCATAACATCGTTGCCGTATTCCTGCTTCCAGCCCACAAGATTTACATCGAGCACGGCTATGCGGTCAACGCGGTTTGTGCGCTTGTCTCTGCGGTAGTTGTCAAGCTGACGGTCAAGCTGGGTGTAGAAAGCGTCCGTCAGATAGGGGCGCACATCCTCCATGTTCTTGTCCGTCCAGGCGTTCTGGAACCTGACATACATATTCGAGAGTTTTTCGGTGAACTGCGCCTCATTGAAGGAGGGATCCTCCTTGAGGTATTCATCAACCGGTCTGAGAGTCGAGGGGTCGGTAGCCATCGCTCCGCCGCCCTGAACAACAGGCACGGAGGGAGTTTTCTTCCTTGTGATGAGGTAGACGATAACAAGAATAATCACCGCGACAAGGATGATGCCGAGCAGTCCGCTTCCCGAGCCGCCGGAGCCGCCGCTGTAGCTTCCGCCGTCGCCGCCCGAACCGCCGTAGAAGGGAATGACATATGTGCCGCCGCTGCCGTAACTGTCATCGGAGCCGCCGTAATCATATCCTCCGCTGTCATAGCTTCCGCCGTAATCATAACTTCCGCCGTAATCGGAGTCTCCGCCGTAATCGCCGAAATCCGCGCGGGCTGCGACAAATGGTATCAGCAGAACCAGCACGGCTGAGAGAATGCATATTATTTTTTTCAGTTTCATATCGGCACCTCCGTTCACTTCGTATTATTATACCGCATTTTCATTCCGATTTCAAGAGTCAGGGCTGAAAAGGAACGGGATGCGATTCGCTTTCGTGCTCGAATGAGAGAAAATTGTTGCGCGCGCTGTAGCACCATTTCATTCCGAACGCTTTCGCGAAGCCGTCCGCGGGGATATACAGCTGCCCTCTCGCGCCTTTGTAAACCTCGCCGCCGAGCGGGAGAACGCCTTTTTCCGTCTGAGCCGAGTCACTGCCGAGAACGAACTCCGCGGTGTGCCCGTAAAGCGAGATTTTTACGCTCCCCTCCCCGCGCAGAACATCCGCTCCGATAAATGAGGCGAGCACCGCCCCCGCGATGTACCACACGCCGTTTTTGTTTTCGGGCGGCACATCGACCTGGGCGAGACCGGGATCCATACCCTTGAACATCATTCTCGGGCGGTTGAATCTCGGGGCGACGGCATAGGGCAGAATCACATCGTTTTTTCTGTCGATTACACATTTGTCGACAATCCTGCCGTCGTCGAGCATTTCGGTCAGAGTCAGTTTGTCTTTTTCAACCTCGATTATCGCGAACGCGCTGACATTTTCCTCCTGCGGAAAGAAGGCGCAGTGCCAGATTTTAGGCACTGTTCTCGACCCGGGAGGATTGCAGTTGCCGTTGCCGAGCATATAGTGGACCGTGCCCTGCGACGGGCGGTCGAACAGTTCCTCGTTCCTTATCGGAAAACTTCTCGAAAAGTTGTGTTCGTGCCCCGAAAGCATCAGATCGCACAGTTCCATGCTGCCTCTCATATGCGGGTAGGCGTCGTCGTTTTCGCAGTCCGTTCCCGAGTAATAAATCGGAAAATGATAGGTTCCTATTTTCCAGTTTTTACCAGTATTTTCAAGATCTTTTTTTGCCCATTCGTCGGTCTCTTCGGGACCGTTTATGCTGAAAATTATGAAGTGGGCGGGGCCGAAATCGAAGGAGTAATTCTCGGTTTTCCAGTTCTCGGCTCCGTTGTCGGGGTAGGACCCGCGGAACTGATTCACAAAGAATTCCGCCGGCTCGGCGTAGTATCTGCCCTCGCCCTTTTCATAGTCGGCAAAGCCGCGGTTGTCGTGGTTGCCGAGAGCCATCATAAACGGCACGCTCTCAATCACGCCTCTCAGCCCCTCAAACATTCCGTTCCACTGCTGCTCGTGCTGACCGCAGTCGGTGCTGTCGCCCGCGCTGAGAATGAATTTTATTTCCGGATAATCCGCGAGAACCTTTTTGAAAAGTTTTCCCGCGTGGGAATAGTCGGGCAGGTCGTGCGGCTCGCCCTTCTGGAAATCGGCAACGGCGAGGAAGGTGAATTTTTCAACATTTTCGCCCTGGGTTTCAAACGAGAACTCCCCGCTTCTGTTCTTTTCATCGCCGCAGGTGTAGTAATATTTTGTGCCGGGCGTGAGGTTTTCAAGTTTTGCCCAGTGCATCACGCTTTCATCGATATCGCTTTTGAAAACGGAGTTTTCGCTGTCGCGTCTCATTGTTTTCCCGTCTGCCGCGCGGTATTCGACATAGCCGTCCGCCGTGTCCGTGCTTGTACGCCAGGTCACCGCCATTGTGTAACGGGAGTCGCCGCAGATGCTCAGCATAATATGGTCGGGCGCGGGAGATGACCCGCGCGCGGGTTTTGTTATGTTCATTCAATCACACCTTTGTATCAAAAAAGGGACTGCGAAAGTCCCTTTTTTCCGTTATTATAAAAGATTAATTCCAGCCGCTTCGCATTCCCTGACCATTTCTTCAGGCCAGACAGACGCCTGCACTTCGCCGATGTGCGCCTTGCGAAGGAAGAACATGCACATTCTGCTCTGACCGATGCCGCCGCCGATTGAATAGGGCAGCTCACCGTTGAGAAGCGCCTTGTGGAAGGGAAGTTCCTTACGCTCGGGGCAGCCGCGGATTTCGAGCTGCTTCGCGAGCGATTCCTCATCAACTCTTATGCCCATTGACGAAAGTTCAAAAGCCATATCGAGCACGGGGTAATATACGACTATATCGCCGTTCAGTTCCCAGTCGTCGTAGTCGGGGGCTCTGCCGTCGTGTATGGCGCCGGATTTAAGCGCTCCGCCTATTTTCATAATGAAAACCGCTTTTTTCTCGCGGGCTATCGCGTTTTCCCTCTCCTTGGGAGTAAGCGAGGGGTACATATCCTCAAGTTCCTGAGTTGTGATAAAGAATATGTCCTCGGGAAGAAAACGCTCGAAAAAGTCGTAATCTCTCGCCACATAGCGCTCGGTATGGCGAAGCGAACTGTAGATGAGACGAACCGTCTTTTTAAGTGTCTCCTCTGTTCTCTCGCTTTTTTCAATGCGCTTTTCCCAGTCCCACTGGTCCACAAAAACGGAATGCAGATTGTCAACATCCTCGTCGCGGCGAATGGCGTTCATATCGGTATAGATACCCTCGCCCGATTTTACATTGTATTTCTTGAGAGCGTATCTTTTCCATTTCGCGAGCGACTGAACTATTTCAAAATCTTTGCCGTCATAATCCTTGATGTCGAAGGCGACAGGGCGCTCAACTCCGTTGAGGGTGTCGTTGAGGCCGGAATCACGGTCAACAAAAAGAGGCGCCGACACACGCATGAGTTCAAGCTGAACCGCTATATCGCGCTCGAAATAATCCTTGATTTTTTTGATGGCTATCTGAGTCCGTCTTACATCAAGAGCGGATTTGTAGCCCTCGGGTATGGTGAGATTGTACACGCACTGCCACTCCTTAGAAAAAAATTACTTTGTAATAATAACACAGTGAAAAATCGTTTTCAAGAAAAAATTTCAAAAAGTCGAAAAGACGCCTCTGCGGTGAGGCGTCTTTTCTTAATAGGGTTGAATTGAGGAGGGGTATTTGCACTTTCGTGCTCGTACTCGAGGGTGCGGCTCCCTCTGTTGAGTACAATCTGATTGTAACCGCCAAATGTTAAACAATTATGAATTAATACAAAATAAATTGTAAGCAATTTGTTAATTCTGCGCCGCTTGTAAACACTTGTTTTTTATTGTGTTTGACTTTATTGTTCTCCGGGATTTTCCGTTTGAGAAAAAACGGAATCTTCGGGCGCCGGCGAGGGCGCGGGCGGATAAGAATTCTGTTCGGGTGAGGGCGCCGCGGAATTGAACTGCGGCTCACAAGCGGGAACGGAAGAATCGTTAATCCCTGTTATTGCAGGCGTTCCGGGGAACGGAGGTGTCGGAGCCCTTAGCGATTTTTCTATTTTGGAACCAAAAAGGCAAATCGTGAAAAGACCGAAGAAAATGAGCAGAAGACCGAAGCCCTTGCCGCACACATCGACTAACTTCGCGACCATCTGAGTGTTCTTTTCGACGGTCTGTTCAATGGTCGTGAGCGACTGAAAAACGGTGGTCAGAACCTGTGACACAAAGTCGAACAGTCCTTCGCCTCCGATGCCGTTTGCGGGGGTGATTCCATTCTCCGCGATATCAAGCGAGATGTTTTTTACGCTCTGACCGAGCACGAAGCCCGCCACAACGCTCGCCACGCCGCTTATACAGCCGAGAATCGAAAAAAACGGTATTTTTCTTTTCATATTCTTCTCCTTATTTTGTTTCGAGATAGTCGGAAATGGCAACCACGCCGCCGTCCTCGAGGTAAACTCTCGGCACGCGCTTGTTGATTCCGCATATTATTTCGTAGTTTATAACATTCGCGTTTTCCGCGATGTCGTCAACCGTGTTTTTACTGCCGAAAACTGTAACGGTCATGCCCTCGCTCACGTTTTCGATTCCCGTAACATCGAGCATGCACTGATCCATGCAGATTCTGCCCACAACAGGCACCTGCACGCCGCCCACGGTCATTTTCATTTTGCCCGAAAGATTGCGGGGCAGCCCGTCCGCGTAGCCGACGGGCACGGTGGCTATTTTCATGGCCCTGTCGCTTATGAAGGTTCTGCCGTAACTTACGGGAGTGCCTTCGGGGATTTCCTTGACCATTGAAACCACGGTTTTCATCTGCATTACGGGTTTGAGTTTTATGCTTCTGCCGATAAACTCCGAAGGGGCAAGACCGTAGAGGATAATGCCGGGGCGCACCATATCGAGCTGCATTTCGGGATAAATCACCGTGGCAGCCGAGTTGCAGCAGTGGCGCAGTTCGAAGGTGACTCCCGCCTCCTCAACGCCGTGAATCAGCCCGAGGAAGAGGTCGTACTGCAGGCGGGTGAACACCTCGCCGTTCTCCTCGTCCGCGCAGGCGAAATGGGTGAAAATGCCCTCGGGATAAAGCCCCTCAAGGCGGCACGCGTCCGCTATGAGTTCGACCGCGCCCGAGTCCTTCTCGCTGTCCTGATAAGCAAAGCCGAGACGGCTCATACCGGTATCGACTTTTATGTGAATGCGCACTTCAACGCCGTTTTCGCGGGCGTTTTCGGCGAGCGCTTCGGCGTATTCGGGGTTGAATACCGCCTGTGAAATGCCGTTTAACGCGAGCTGTACGGCGTACTCGGGCGGAGTATAGCCGAGGATGAGCACGCAGGAGTCGGGCTCGCTGTTCTTGACCTGCATCGCCTCCTCAAGATTGGAAACGGCAAACCAGGAGCACCCGCATTTTGCAAGTTCCTTTACAATGTGCTCCACTCCGTGGCCGTAGGCGTCCGCCTTTACGACCGCCATAATCTGCGTTCCCTCCCTGAGGCGCGAGGCGATAGCCCCGTAGTTGTCACGCAGGGCTTCGGTGTCAATATCAAGCCAGGTTCTTCTGAAATATTTTTTCAAAACGGTTCCTCCGTAAATTTTTACAATCTAAATAATTGTAAATTTTTACCGCCGCAATGTCAAGAGTAATGTAATATTTTTTATATTATTATAATCTTGACTTTTTTAATTAATGCGGTGTATAATTAGAATTCCTATATTATTACCAAAAAGCAATCTGCGTTTTTTCAGAGCGCTCATTTCCCCGGTAAAGGAGGCGTAATATTGGATATAGAATACAAAAGCAGCGCAACGATTCACCTCGACGACCTGTGCGAACAGATTGAGCAGAACACCAAGGTTGACACAGCCGACTACGACATGTTCAACATAAAGCGCGGGCTGCGCAATTCCGACGGCACCGGCGTTATGGCGGGGCTTACAAGCGTGTGCAACGTTGAGGGCTACTACATAGACGACGGCGAAACCGTTCCCCGTGAAGGCCGCCTGCGTTTCCGCGGAATCAATATGAAATATGTCGTTGAGGGCTGTGAGGCGGAGAACCGCTTCGGCTATGAGGAAATAGTCTGGCTCCTGATTTTCGGTTCGCTGCCCACAAAAGAGCAACTTGAGGGCTTCACGAAACTTTTAAGCGACAACAGGGAACTTCCCGACGATTTCATAGAGGATATGATTATGAAGGCGCCCTCGCCGGACATTATGAACAAGATGGCGCGTTCGGTGCTCGCCCTCTATTCATACGACAGCAACCCCGACGAAACCACCCTGCGCAATGTTCTGCGCCAGTGCTTGCAGATTCTCGCGAAGATGCCCGAAATAATGGGCAACGCCTACCAGGTAAAGCGCCGCACTTATTACAAACAGACAATGTCGATTTCGCCCACGGTGCCCGGTCACACAACGGCGCAGTCGATTCTTGACGCGATAAGGCCCGGTTACGCCGACGACGAGGCGAAACTGCTCGACACCTGCCTTATGGTTCACGCCGAGCATGGCGGCGGCAACAACTCAACCTTCGCCACCCGCGTTCTCACCTCGAGCGGAACGGACACTTACTCCGCCATAGCGGCGGGCATAGGTGCTCTCAAGGGTCCGCGGCACGGCGGCGCGAACATCAAGGTTACCGAAATGACGCGCCTTATGCGCGAAGAGATAACCGATGTTTACAACGACGGTCAGATAGCCGACTATCTCGCGAAAATAGTCCGCAAGGAGGCGGGCGACGGCTCCGGTCTCATCTACGGTATGGGTCACGCGGTTTACACCCTTTCCGACCCGAGAGCGGTTATTCTCAAATCCCGCGCGAAGCAGTTCTGCACCGGCACGGAATACGAGGAGGATTTCCTTCTGCTCGACGCCATAGAGCGCCTGACCCCCGAAGTCTTCCGCGCAATAAAGGGCAGCGGCAAGGCGATGTGCGCGAACGTTGACCTCTATTCCGGTCTCGTTTACCGTGTGCTTCAGATTCCCGAGGACCTGTTCACCCCGATTTTCACCGTGGCGCGTATGGCGGGCTGGTCCGCCCACCGCATGGAGGAGCTTCTCACGGGCAACAGGATAATCCGCCCCGCCTACAAGAGCGTGGCAAAACCCGGCAAATATATTCCCATTGAGGAAAGAAAATAAATCAGATTGGTGGTACTTTGAAATGGAAAAAAATCGCAATGTCGGATTCCTTATTTCAACAATAGCGTTCTGCCTTGTGGCAGTTGTCACTCTTCCCCTTCGCACTTATCAGTTCCTTACGAACATCAAAGCGGACGAGACCGGCTTCTTCATTGACCCCACAAACCCGCTTATCTATGTGCTTTACGGCGTTATCGGCGCGGGTGTAGTAATCTCGCTCGCGGCCGCCCTGCTCTACAAAAAAGAGCTCGGCTATGACAGAATCGCTCAGAAAAGACCGGTTCAGGGCATAATCGCCTTCCTCACCGCCGTGTCCATTCTCTACAACGCGGCTGTCGATCTCAACACGATTCTCACATACTCCCCCGAAACCAGCGATATGACAAAGGTCTCCGTCTATGTTCTCATAGCGCAGTCGGTCTTCGCGGTGCTCGCCGCAATCTATTTCGTTGTTTTCGGTATCAGCATGCTTTCGGGCGCAACAAACGCTTCGGAATACAAAATCATTTCCGTCGCTCCCGTTGTGTGGTTTATGCTGCGCCTCGTTTTCCGTTTCACAATCGCCATTTCCTACATCAAGGTTTCGGATATCATTCTCGACCTCCTTATGCTCGCGTTCATGCTCATATTCTTTATGGCGTTCGCTCAGCTCAACTCGAAGGTTGAGTCCAGAGGCCTTGACTGGAAGCTTGTGGGCTTCGGCCTGCCCGCGGCGGTGCTCGCGCTCCTCTGCTTCGTTCCCCGTTTCCTTATGTTCGTTCTCGGCAGAAAAGAACTCATCTATTCGGGTTCCTCCGCTGATTACTGCGACCTCGCCACGGCTCTTTTCGTGATGTCGATTATATTCACGAGAATCGGCTGGATAGGCGGAAACGCCGACGACAGGGAAGAGGCACTCGCTCAGGCGCAGGCGCAGGAACAGGCGGAAAACGAAGAGGTTAACGGCTGAATAATATGAACTTTGCCGAAATGGCGGGTGTAATGAAGCTTGCGGCAACTCAGGTATGTATTTTATACATAATGGTTGCCGTCGGTTTTATAACCGACAAGGCAGGTGTTTTCACCGAAAAAGCCGCGCTCAGATGCACGGACCTGCTCTTCTATATCATCACACCCGCGAAAATAATCGAATCATTCTTTACACTTGAATATTCGTCCGACACGGCAAAAAAACTGTTTGTGGCAATGGGTATGGGCATGATAATGCACGGCATTGCCGCTGTTATAAGCACACTCTCATTCCGCCGCTGTGACAAGGAAAAGGCGGCTGTTTACAAATACGCCTGCGCGTACGGCAACTGCGGATATATGGGTCTGCCGCTCGCGAGCGCGCTCATCGGCAGCGAAGGCGTTTTCTACACCTCGGCGGTAATTATCACATTCCAGATTTTCAGTTTTACCCACGGCATAACCGTTATGGACAAGGGCGAAAACGGCAAGGTCGGCATAGATGTCAAAAAGATTATCCTGAACCCCGGCGTGATAGCCGTTATAATCGGCCTTCCGTTCTATCTTCTCAATGTGCATATGCCGTCAATCATACTGCAGCCCGTAACATACATCGCCTCGCTCAATACACCGCTCGCGATGCTTATGTTCGGAACATATATGGCTCATTCGGATTTCAGAGCGATGCTCAGAAACGCGAGAATACCCGCCGTGGCGGGGCTCAAGCTTCTGCTTCTGCCCGCAATTATGCTCGGGGTGTGTAAAGTATTCGGCCTTTCCGGCGCGCTGTTCTCAACAATCGTTCTAAGCGCCTCGGCTCCACCGGCGAACAACACGGTTCTGTTCTCGGCTAAATACGGGCGCGATACGGGGCTTGCCTCGCAGGTTGTGTCCTCCGTGAGTCTTATGTCGATAATCACCATACCCTTGATTATGGGGGTGGCTTCGGTTATATGAATAAAAAAATAGCCCGCGTTATGGACAGCGCCGCTCCGTCCTGGGGCGTCTGCGATTTTGAGGCGCTGCGCTCACGGCTTATAGACTGCCGCGCGAAAAGCCGCCTGCCCGAAGACGCGAAACGGGTTATCACCGCGGTTTTCCCCTATCTTTTAAGCGAGGAAAACTACGAAAACTCCAACATTTCAAAATACGCCGTGGTAAGCGATTACCACACGGTTATCAATTCCCGCCTGCAGAAGGCGGTTGAGGAATTGCGGGAACTGTTTCCCGATGACAAGTTCGTCACCTTTACAGACAATTCCCCGATTCCCGAGGTTTCCGCCGCTCTGCTCAGCGGTCTGGGCGTGATGGGCGAAAACTCGCTTTTCATCCACGAAAAATACGGCACCTATGTCTTCATCGGCGAAATAGTCACAACCCTCCCCCTTGAATGCACGGGCAGTGAAGTGAAATTCTGCGCGCGATGCGGCAAATGCCGTGAGGCGTGTCCGACCCACGCCATAGGCGACAGAGGTCCCGACCCGTCAAAATGCCTTTCGGCTATAAATCAGAAAAAGGGCGAACTCACGCCCGAAGAGGAAAAACTGATAAAAGACAGCGGCTGCGCCTGGGGGTGCGATATCTGCCAGACGGTCTGCCCGATGAACAGAAAAGCCGCTCTCTCCGAAATAAAGGAATTTATCGAAAGCGCCGTGCCCAGGGTTGAAAGCGGCTGTGAAATCAGCGGCAGGGCTTACGAATGGCGCGGCAAAAAAGTAATCGAACGGAATATTGCGATTCTCGAAAAAGATTAAAGGAGTGCTCTTATGAAACTTGTCATTGCGATTATCGGCAGCGACGACAGCGCCAATGTGCTTGACGGTCTTGCCCGTAACGGCTTTTACGCCACAAAACTCTCCACCTCGGGCGGCTTTCTCCGCGCGGGCAATGTGACGCTTCTCATAGGCGTTGAGGAGAGCAAGGTTGACGATGTTATGCGGATACTCGGCGAGTTTTCCTCAAGCCGCAAAAAGATTGTTGCCCCCATGGTGACATCGAGCGAGCTGAGCCTCACCTCCAATCCCATTGAAATAACAGTAGGCGGAGCGACCGTGTTCGTAATCGACGTCGAGCAGTTCCGCAAACTTTAAGAACCGTATGAACTATTTTCACACCGATATAAATATGTCGCTGGGCGAGGATATCTGCGCAGCGCTCAACTCTAAGAGATACCCGAACTCCACAATAATCGAGGGCGGCTCGCGCGCAAAAAGGATGTCGCTCGCGAAGGGTATTGCCGAGGCGCTTGTGTGCCGAAACGGCGATCTCGCCTGCGGTGAGTGCTCAGACTGCAAAAAGGCGCAGCAGGGAATCCACCCGGACATTGAATATTACACTGAAAACGAAAAGGGCATATTTATTGCCGACACAGCCCGCGATGTGGTAAACTCCGTGAGCATTCTGCCCAACGAGGCGGACGCGAAGGTCTATATACTCGAGGTCACGGGTCCCATGTCGCAGATATCGCAGAACATACTCATAAAAAGTCTTGAGGAGCCGCCGAAATACGCCTTTTTCATAATCGTCTGCCCGTCAAAAGCCGACCTCCTCGCCACGGTCATATCCCGTTCGAGAATCTTCTCCCTCGGCGAGCAGGAAAACGAGACGGACGGCGAACTCTACACCGAGGCGTGCAAAGCCGCCTGCTCCGTTGCCAAAGCGGTATGTTCAAAAGCGGAGTTTGACATTCTCGCGGCGGCGGGAGTTTTTGAAAAGAACAAGGAACTTCTCGCGGCGGCGCTCCCCATACTCAGCGAAATATTCGTTGAGGCGATGAAGATAAAAACGGCAAAAACCGACAGCGGCGTGTTTGACGGCGTGCCCGCCCTTCTCGCCCAAAAATTTACGGTCGAACGCCTTGACACTCTTTCTAAAACATCGCGCAAACTCAGGGACGACCTCGAATTCAACAGAAACTACAACCTTATCATAACCCGGCTCTGCACACTTTTCAGAGCGAACACTTAACCGGAGGATTTACTCAGATGGCAGAAGTTATCGGCGTCCGCTTCAAAGAAGTCGGAAAAATCTACTACTTCGACCCCGACGGTCAGACTCTCAAAAAGGGCGACCGTGTTATTGTTGAGACCGTGCGCGGCATCGAGTGCGGCGAAATAACAATGGAAAACAGGGAAATCGACGACGAGCAGATTGTAAAGCCACTCAAAAAATTCATAAGAACCGCGACCAAGGAGGATCTCGCGACCCTCGAGGCAAACAAGCAGAAGGAAAAAGAGGCGTTCAAAATCTGCGAGCAGAAAATCGAGAGTTTCGCCCTCGAGATGAAGCTTGTGGATGTTGAATACACCTTTGACGGCAGCAAAATTCTTTTCTATTTCACCGCCGACGGGCGCATCGACTTCCGCGAGCTTGTAAAAAGCCTCGCCTCCGTTTTCAGAACAAGAATCGAACTGCGCCAGATAGGCGTGCGCGATGAGGCGAAAATGCTCGGCGGTCTCGGCGTGTGCGGCAGACCGTTCTGCTGCAAGACCTTCCTCGGCGAGTTCCAGCCCGTGGCTATAAAAATGGCTAAGGAGCAGGGGCTCTCCCTCAACCCGACCAAAATCAGCGGCACCTGCGGCCGCCTTATGTGCTGCCTCAAATATGAGCAGGACGGCTACGAGCACCTTCTGCGCGTGACCCCGAAGGTCGGCGCCATAGTTGACACCAAGGAGGGCAAGGGCACCGTTGTTGACTGCAACCTGCTTTCCGGCATCCTCAAGGTTCAGCTCGAATCCCGCCCCGAGGCGGCTCCCGCCGTATTCACCCGCAAGGAAGTCCGTCTGGTGAAGGATTCCAAAATCCGCGTTGACAACGCCGAGCTTGAGGCGCTCAAAGGCATCGAGGGCTGATTTTTATACGGATTTTTGCAGGATTGTAAATTATTTTTAAAATCGGCTAAAAAAATATTGCATTTTTAAAAGTAAATGTTATAATCAAATTGACCTTAAAACGGTACGTTTTCAAAGAAGGAGGATTTTGCAATGGCATATGTAATCAATGACGAATGCATCTCCTGCGGCGCATGCGCAGCTGATTGCCCCGTAAACGCGATTTCAGAAGGCGAAGACAAGTATGTTATCGATGCCGATACCTGCATCTCCTGCGGCGCTTGTGCAAGCACCTGCCCGGTAGGAGCTCCCTCTGAAGACTGATTAACAAAATATCATGCAAAGGCGCCGGCACGGTTTTCCGTGCCGGCTTTCCTTTTTTAATTCACGGCCGGGATTTCATATCATTTCAGGTGAGATACCGCGGTCGTTATTTGCAGGTAAACTTAATATTCATTCCTTCTGCAATCGGCTTATATCTGATTATTATTAGTTTCAGGTGAGATGCCGCGGTCGTTATTTGCAGGTAAACTCAGTTTTCATTCCTTTCTGAATCGGCTTGTGTCTGATTTCTTATCGCTTCGGGTGAGATGCCGCGGTCGTTATTTGCAGGTAAACTCAGTTTTCATTCCTTTCACAATCGGCTTATATCTGATTATTATTAGTTTCAGGTGAGATGCCGCGGGCGTTTTTTACAGATATATAAATCTTCATTCATTCTGCAATCGGGTTATAAATGAAATCGTGTGTCCGGTTTTTGTTTTTTAACAACGCTTTATCTTTACATTTATATATTTTTATACTATAATATCTTTTTGAACGATTTATATCGGAGGTACATTATGGAATATAAGATTTCAGGCGGTCTCGCTTCGCTCAAGCCGTCAATCATCAGGGAAATACTCAAAAACACGGGCGGGTCGGTAATCCCCTTCGCCGCGGGCAATCCCGCGCCCGACGCCTTCCCCGTTGACGATGTCAGGGAAATACTCGGCGAGCTTATGGAAAACAACCCCGTTCTCGCCCTTCAATACGGCGTTACCGAGGGCTACGCCCCTCTCATTGCCGAACTCGAAAAGATGTGCCGCGACCGCTACAATGTGCTTTCGGATTCCGACAGCGTTATTGTCACATCCGGCGCCCAGCAGGTTATGAGTCTTCTTTCACACACTCTCTTGAACCCCGGCGACACGGTCATCTGCGAGGAGCCCGCTTTCATAGGCGCTCTCAACTGCTTCCGCGCTTTCGGCGCGAAACTCGTAGGCGTGCCCCTTGAGGCGGACGGTATGAACATAGAAGCGCTTGAGAACGCGTTCAAATCCGAACCCAACGCGAAGTTCTTATACACAATACCGAATTTCCAGAACCCCGCGGGCTCAACCACCTCTTTCGAAAAGAGAAAGGCGATTTACGCCCTCGCGAAGAAATACGGCATAATCATTCTTGAGGACAACCCCTACGGCGAAACGAGAGTAGCGGGCGAGGACATCCCCGCCATCAAGACTATGGACGACTGCGGGCTTGTGGTTTATTCCGGCTCGTTCTCAAAAATCGTCGCGCCCGGCATCCGTGTAGGCTTCGTTTGCGCCAACAAGGAACTCATAGCGAAAATGACCGTTGTAAAGCAGACTCAGGATGTTCACACTCCGCTGACATCACAGTATATCGTATATAAATGGCTTCACGATTACGACTATGAGGCGCACATCGCAAAAATCAGGGATATCTACCGCAGAAAGTTAAACCTTATGTGCGACCTTATTGACGAGGAACTCGGCGATTATGTCGAGTATGTGCGTCCCCAGGGCGGTCTGTTCGTTTGGTGTAAACTCGACGACCGTTTCGATATGCTCACCTTCGTCAGAAAGGCGAGCGAGGCGGGCGTTTCAATCGTGCCCGGCAGCGCTTTCCTGTGCGACGAGAGCAAATCAACCCAGTATGTACGCTTAAACTTCTCAACGCCCACCGATGAAGGCATAGTAAAGGGCGTTAAAATCCTCGGCGAAGTGGCGAGAAATTACCGATAAACGGAGAAAAAGTATGGAAAACACACCCGCACCCGAAAAGAAAAAAAGAGTTCTCAGTCTTATTCAGCCCACATCCGTGCCCACTCTTGGCAACTACCTGGGCGCGCTCAAGAACTGGAAGGCGATGAGCGAGGAATACGACTGCATATACGGCGTTGCCGACCTGCACGCCATAACCGTTCACCCCGAGCCGGCGCTTCTGCGCAAACAGTCGCTTGAAATGTTCGCGCTTATGCTCGCCATAGGTCTTGACCCCGAAAAAAGCATAGTCTTTTTCCAGAGCCATGTTCACACCCACAGCGAGCTTGCCTGGATACTCAACTGCTACGCCCAGTTCGGCGAGGCGTCGAGAATGACCCAGTTCAAGGACAAATCCCGGAAACACGCGGATGATGTCAACGTGGGGCTTTTTGATTACCCCGTGCTCATGGCGGCGGATATTCTCGTCTATCAGGCGGATTTCGTGCCCGTAGGCGCCGACCAGAAACAGCACCTTGAACTTGCCAGGGATATCGCCGACAGGTTCAACACCCGCCACGGTCAGACCTTTACGCTGCCCGAGCCCTTCATAGGCAAGGTCGGCGCGAAAATCGCGAGCTTGCAGGACCCGACCCAGAAAATGTCAAAATCCGACCCGAACCCCAAGGCGTCCATCTCTCTGCTCGACCCGCCCGAAGCGATAATGAAAAAATTCAAATCGGCGGTCACCGACAGTGAAGCGTGCGTGCGTTACGCCGAGGGCAAGGACGGCATAAACAACCTTATGGCGATTTACTCCTGCTGCACGGGCAAATCCTTTGACGAAATCGAGAAGGAATTTGACGGCAGGGGCTACGGCGATTTCAAGGTAAGCGTCGCGGAGTCGGTAATCGAGGAGTTAAAACCCGTTCAGGAAAAATACGCGCAGCTTATTGCCGACAAGGCGTATCTCAACGACTGCGCAAAGAAGGGCGCCGAATCCGCCCTGCGCCTCTCATACCGCACTCTCGCGAAGGTGCAGAAGAAGGTCGGGCTTTATCAGCTTTGATAATCGGGCGCGGCAATCTGCATATTCTTTTGTTGATTACGCCGATTTTGCATAAAAATACAGAATTGTGTTGACTTTAATTAATATTAATGTATAATCAATGCATAAACATTCACGGAGGAAATAAATAATGAAAGAAATCAAAAAAGTTGTTCTCGCTTACTCGGGCGGTCTTGATACCTCAATAATCATCCCCTGGCTCAAGGAGAATTACAACGGCTGCGAAGTCATCGCGGTAAGCGGCGATGTCGGCCAGGGCACCGAGCTTGACGGCCTTGAGGAAAAGGCAATCAAAACGGGCGCTTCCAAGCTCTATGTAATGGATCTCAAGGACGAGTTCGTAAACGACTACATTTTCCCGACTCTCAAGGCGGGCGCCGTCTATGAGGGCGAATATCTTCTCGGCACATCGTTCGCGAGACCTCTCATAGCGAAGGGTCTTGTTGAAATAGCGAAAAAAGAGGGCGCCGACGCCATCTGCCACGGCTGCACCGGCAAGGGCAACGACCAGGTGCGCTTTGAGCTCGCCATCAAGGCGTTCGCTCCCGATATGCAGATTATCGCTCCCTGGAGAATCTGGAATTTAAAGAGCCGCGAGGAGGAAATCGACTACGCCGAGGCTCACAACATTCCTCTTAAAATCAACCGTGAAACCAACTATTCAAAGGATAAAAATCTCTGGCATCTCTCACACGAAGGTCTCGACCTCGAGGACCCCGCCAACGAGCCGCAGTACAACAAGCCCGGCTTCCTTGAAATGGGCGTGTCGCCCGAGCAGGCGCCCAACGAGCCGACCTATGTGACGATTCATTTTGAAAAGGGCGTACCCACAGCCGTTGACGGCAAGGAAATGGGCGGCGTTGAAATGATAGAATACCTCAATAAAATCGGCGGCGAAAACGGCATCGGTCTTTGCGACCTTGTTGAAAACCGTCTTGTGGGTATGAAATCGAGAGGCGTTTACGAAAACCCCGCCGGCTCAATTCTCTACAGAGCCCACCATGTGCTTGAGACAATCTGCCTTGACAGGGACACCCAGCATTACAAAACTCTCGTTGCCGAGCGCTTTGCCGAGCTTGTGTATTTCGGCCAGTGGTACACTCCCCTGCGCGAAGCGATTTCCGCCTTTGTTGACTCAACCCAGAAGACAGTCACGGGCGATGTCAAGCTCAAGCTCTACAAGGGCAACATCATCAACGCGGGCGTGACCTCCCCCTACACCCTCTACAGCGAGGCGTTCGCGACCTTCGACGCGGACGAGGTCTATAACCAGAAGGATTCCGCGGGCTTCATCAACCTCTTCGGTCTTCCCATCAAGGTAAGAGCTATTCTCGACGCCGAGAGAGAGGGCAAATAATTTTAAAAATCAAAAGAGCCGTTGCGGCGGCTCTTTTTCACTATTCATAAAGGACTGATAACTATGAAATTATGGGCAGGACGCTTTTCAAAGGAAGCGGATAAAAAAACCAACGATTTCAACTCATCAATAGCGACCGACTCAAGGATGTTTGAGGAGGATATCACGGGCAGCATCGCCCACGCCACAATGCTGGCGGCTCAGGGTATCATCTCGAAGGAGGACGGCGCGGCAATCTGCGAAGGGCTTGAGAAAATAAGGGCGGATATAGAAAGCGGCGCTCTTCTCATAGACCCGGACGCCGAGGATATACACACCTTTATTGAGGCAACCCTCACCGAGCGCATCGGCTCGGCGGGCAAGCGTCTTCACACGGGGCGCAGCCGTAACGACCAGGTAGCCCTCGATGTGCGCCTGACCCTCAGAAAGGAATGCGACGCTCTTTACGCCCTTGTTGAGGGGCTTATCGCCTCGCTCGAAAACAAGGCGGAGGAATACAAAACGGCGATTATGCCCGGCTACACCCACCTCCAGCGCGCCCAGCCGATAACCTTCAAGGCGCACCTGACCGCCTATGTTGAAATGCTTAAAAGAGACCTCGGGCGGCTTGAGGACGCTAAAAAGAGAATGAATGTATCTCCCCTCGGCAGCGGCGCTCTCGCGGGCACAACCTACCCGATTGACAGGGCTATGACCGCGGAGCTTCTCGGCTTTGACGGCTACACAAAAAGCACTCTCGACGGCGTTGCCGACCGCGATTTCTGCATTGAGCTCGCGGGCGCTCTCTCAATAATTATGGTTCACCTTTCGCGCCTTTCGGAGGAGATTGTGCTGTGGTGCTCCTGGGAGTTCAAATTCATTGAGCTCGACGACGCCTTCTCAACGGGCTCGAGCATTATGCCGCAAAAAAAGAACCCCGACATCACCGAACTTGTCAGGGGCAAGAGCGGCAGGGTGTTCGGCGACCTTATGACTCTGCTTACCGTTATGAAGGGGCTTCCCCTCGCCTACAACAAGGATATGCAGGAGGACAAGGACGCCGTTTTCGACGCCTTTGACACGGTTAAAATCTGCGTTGACACACTTATTCCGATGATTGACACAATGAAGGTTCTGCCCGAAAACATGCGCAAGGCGGCTGCGGGCGGATTCATAAACGCCACCGACTGCGCGGACTATCTCGTTTCAAAGGGGCTTCCCTTCCGCGACGCCTACAAGGCGACGGGCGAGGTTGTTGCCCTCTGCATCAAGACCGGCGAAACACTTGAGACGCTCCCGATTGAAAAATACAGGGAAATCTGCGACCTGTTTGACGAGGGCGTATATGAGGCGATAAAACTCGAGAACTGCGTAAAACGCAGAGGTATGTAAAATGCGGCTTCTTGTTTTTACCGATTCACACGGCAGGGTCAGTCTTATGCGCGACGCCCTTGAGAAGCACCCCGAGGCGGATATCATCGTTCACCTGGGCGATTGCGAGCGCGACGCCGACAGACTCGACGACCTGCTCAAAGGGCGCGAGCTTGTGCAGGTGTGCGGCAACTGCGATTTCGCGGCGCAGCACCCGCTAAACGAGCTTATAAAATGCGGCGATGTAACCGTGCTTTGCACGCACGGTCACCTTGAAAGGGTGAAATACGGCACTCAGACGCTCGAGGAAAAGGCGGGGCAGCTCGGCGTGAAGGTCGCGCTTTACGGCCACACCCACGAGCCGGACAACCGCTATGAAAACGGGCTTTACATCTTCAACCCCGGCGCGATGCAGGACGGCGCCTACGGCGCGGTTGACATAACCGACAAAGGAATTATCTGTATAAATATGGAACTGTAAAAGATGCACCCTGTCGTTTCCGGCAGGGTGCACTGTTGTTATTATTTATCCTATAATATCTTTTATTCTCTGCTCTTTTTCTTCGTTTGAAATAATACCTAAATCAAACTGCTCTTCAATGCGCGCTATTTCATCGTAGTTGTCAAGTTTCTTCTGCTGTTCCGAAACTTTGCTGTCGTGCTCTTCCTGTGTGATTACGCCAAGTGCAAGTGCCTTGTCGAGTTTTTCTTTTTCACTGTTGATCTTTGCTTCGAAGGCCTTTTTCTTTTCTGCGAGCTTATTGTTCATTTTGCTCTTTTCGACTTCAAGTATCTCATTTTTAAGATTTGCGATTTCCTGTTTTTTCTCAGCTATTGCTTTGAGTTCTTCGTCAGCATTGAAGTCCTCCGAACCGCTTTCGGCATATTTTTTGCCCAAAGCCGTATAGATGGGCTGTAACTGACCTTCTATTCTGACAATTTCGGCTTTAAGTTTGGAAATAGCCGGATCTCTGTCAGTCGAAAAAGAGGATCTGTTTTCCGATGTTTTTATTTCATCAGATTTTGCAGGAATGGACGATGCAATATTTTTTACTGTTTCCGAACTCTTTTTCGCTATTGTGTTTCCTACTTCCTTTATACTGTTTAAACTGATCTTTTCGCTTGAATTAACGAACTGAACGGGCTGACCTTCCGAACCGCCTTTCAGCATAAGGAATACTGCTATGCCCGCAGCCGCAAGATTTGCAAGAATATTGAAAACAAAGCCGACACTTGCTTTTGCACCTTCCACTCCGAAAGCTTCCGCCACACCGTTTGCAGACTTCATTGCGCTTATTATTATAATATGAACAATTACAGCAACGGCGGGTATGGCAATAAGAATATATTTTGTATAGTCTGTTTTAAGAACATAGTTTACAACTATCAGTGCAATGGGAAGCAACAGTGCAATAATGGGAAGAATACCCGCATCTTCGCCTATAAGCGAAAACAGATTGAATTTAGAATCCTCGGCGACTGTAACATACGGGAAAAGCGAAAACAGTAACGAAATCGCCGCACAAACGGTCAGTGCATGTTTGTTTAATATCTTTTCCATTGAAAATACCCCCTTTTATATTTATATGAATTATACTCAAAGTTTGAGTAATTGTCAATACTCAAACTTTGAGTTTGATAGAATAATCCGGGGTGAAAACTATGGATTATCTGGACCGTTTGATTTCCGAAAGAATCGACCGTGATCTGACTCAGCGTGAGGTTGCTGCGATTATTCACAAATCCCAGCAGGGTTATGACCATATCGAAAAAAGACGCGCAAAACTGACCATTGAGGATTTTATCAAATTATGTGAGTATTACAATTTACAGCCCTCTTATTTTCTTTGCCTGAGCGACGAAAAAACTCCCCTCGACAGCTCAGCCCGATAAACAAAAATTACGGACCGCGTGGAAAACCGCGCGGTCCGTTTTTGTATGGAACGGTTAATATGAAAAGAGTTGTTCAGGTTAAAATCATCCGACTTTTCTGTAAACATTGAAGTCGCCGGAGACGGCTGTTTTAATCGCGGGGATTTTGTCTGCGCTGTCGGGTACAGCGAGCGGACGAACGGTGTTCTCAATCGCTGTTGACGCTCTGTCGGGCTCCTCCTGCCTGACCGAGGCAAGGCATACCGCCGTAGTAAAAACCGCCGTAATTGCAAAGCATAAAATCATCATAATGTTACCTCCTGTTTTTCGGGAGCTTTTCGCTCCGTCTGATTACAGCCATACAATAACATACAAAAACGCTCAAAAGCGCCTGTGTTCGCGAGCGGTATTATTTACGGCGCGAACGGCAACAAAAAAGGCAGGGATAATTCCCTGCCCTGTGTTTTTATATTCTATTTTCTCTTTTTCATTTTCTTTTGTGCCTCATAGCGCTCCCTGTCAATGCGGCGCTCCTCGGCAAGACGCTCCTGCTCGGCGCGCTCTGCGTCGTGGCGGGCTTTGCGCTCCGAAACGGTTTTGTCATAGTCCGCAATAAGCGAATCGAGGTCGTTGTAGCCGTTATAGAGATCCAGCGTGCGCACTGCCGCAAGGTAGGGCGCGGCGTAGGTGGTGTACATATTCTGCTCCGCGTTCGCCTGTTTCATCGCGCGGCGGCGCAGTTTCGCGTTTTCCCTTGTGTCATCGGGCATTTCGAAAGCCCGCTCCGCCTTTTCGGGGTCGTAGTCCACGCCGTCGGGATAATACTGACTGCAAAGCGTACGGGAGTGCTCAATCTGTTTGGCGTTTTTGATTTCCTGCTTTCTCCAGGTACGCTCCTCTTTTATATCGCTTTCGGGCAGCGAGTGAGCGAATTCCTTTATTTCCTCCGCTTTGTCGTGGAAATGCTCCTCACCGCCGTCAACAATCATTCTGCAAAGCTCATACTGCTTTTTGCCGAACGGTGTCTCAAAGCGGTTGAGCTCGCGCATTACGAAATGAGCTATTTCAATTTCCTCGTTGTGTGTTCTCGCGTCCTCAATCGCCTGCTTCGCCGCCTTTATCGCCTCAATGCGCGCCTGCTTTTCCTCCGGTGTTTTCGCGGGCAGAGCCCTCGCCTCGCTTATTATACTGTGGTGAGGCACCTCAACCTTTTCCTCGTCTATGTATTTGCGCGCCTTCATTATTGCCTCGCAGCCCTCAATATATGACGCCTCGTCGCGGGCGGGATTGTTCCTGTCCTCAACAATGGTGCGTATTCTTATGACCCTTATCATAGATTTCTGACCCGTTTCGGAAATGTCATAGGCAAACCACGGCAGAACATCCACCGCCGCGCCGAAAATCGAGATTTTGAGAAGGGTGTCCATAAGACTGTAAAGCACGCAGCCGGGATTCTTCACCTGCTGCGAGAGCGGCTTTGTCTCATCGTAGTCCTTATACACATCGAGCACCGAGTAATCGTTGCCGTCAAAGCCCTTCTTCCTGTAAACCCAGGGAATGAAAAGCCCCGTTACAGCGCCGATTACGCCACCCGCGTAAGACTGAATAAAGCCGAACGCGCCGTCAATGCGCTCGCCGATGAGATACTGCTGGTTGTCGCGCATATCCGACTCAATGGCGGAGTCGATGACATTGCCGGTGTCAACAAAGCGGTCAATCGTGTAAACAATAAACAGTCCGATTGCCGCGAAACGGGTTTTGTAAAACAGAAAATATGAGGCGATGAGGAAAATCTGAACGGTGTTTTTGAATATTTTGATTGTGCGTTTGCCGAATCTTTTTATAAACCAGGGCGACAGAAGCATACCCCAGAAATTGGCGTTGTATGAAATGGTGTTGAGCACGCCGTAGGTTGTGCTCTTCATAATATGGGCGCGGTAAACCATCCAGTCCCAGATGTTCCCTTTCGCGCCCTCGAGAAAGTCGTTCCAGCCGTCGGCGCATTTTATCCAGAAAATCTTGTTGCCCGCTACCGCGCGCATCGAGTTTGAGAAACTCATTCTGGTAATACGGCTCTTGGGCAGCACAAGGCGCTCCCTCGTGCCGAAATAGGCGACCATAACTATAGGCATAAGCAGGGCAACGGGCGTGTATGTGCCGCGGAAATAGCGCATATTGTATTTGTCGCCGTTTTCGCAAAGCACGTCAACCATAAGCGGAAAATATATGTTGCTTATGGTGTAGCCCATTGAATAGATGATGCTCGTTATAGCCATTATTTTGGTGCGCTCCTGGGTGTTCGGAGTCATAACATGAACCATATTCGTAACGCCGGTGTTTACCCAGCCCTGAACATAGCCCTGCACCTGACCGACGACAAACAGCATCGCGATCATAAAATAAATGCCGTAACGCCCTGAATCGCGTACCCTTTCGTAGGGCAGCCAGAGCGAAACGACAGTTAAAATCATAGACGGCAGTGCGAGTTTGATATAAACTCTGTACTTGCCGTCCGTTGAGCGCAGGTTGTCGATAATCCACGCGTTCAGGGGCGTTGTGAGATAGCCGATGCCCGTGCACACATAGCTCATTACCAGCAGCTGCGTGTTATTCATTTTTAAGGTCATGCCCGTGAACTGGTTGCCGACGCCGAAGCCGATTGTCCACGAAATGGACATCAGCAGCGCCATCCAGCCTATTGAGAGCATAACAACTTCCCTGTACGGAACATATTCGCCCGGACGGGGCTGACGCCAGTACATCCTGACCTCAGATATAAAATCCCTGACCTTTACAACGAGTTCTCCCAAAGAAACACCCTTTCGGAAAGAATCAGCCGGTGAAAATCTGCGCGTAGTATGTTGCGCCGTCGGAACCGACCGCGTAGCCGATACCCGTGAGAGTCATACTGTTGTTTATTATGTTCGAGTAGTGGCCCGGGGATTCCTTCCACCCTTTGCAGACCGTCTCGTCGCTGAGGTTTTTCTGATAGGCGATGTTCTCGGCGGCGGTATTGAACGAGATATCAAACAGATTTATCGCGTCGGAAAAAGACGCGTTCGGGCTGTAATGGTCCATATCGCAGTAAGCCGCCATAGCCACCGCCCTGAACAAAGCCGCGCAGGTGTCGGTGTAATCAACCTTCAGCGCCGTCACGCCCGCGTCGGCGCGGTAGCCGTTGGTGGTTGTGAGTATGGTGTTGATTGTTGAATCGCTCTGCAGGTTGTACCCGCCCGAGGAGTTCTTTATGAAGGTTACGGAATTGCCGTAGGTTCTGCCGCCCGATGTGTAGCGCGCCGAGAATACCTTTTTAATCTCCGCGCCCTGCGAAAAGTATGTTTCGGTCGTGCAGATTATTGATATTCCGTTGTCTTTGAGGTCAACCGTAAAACTGCTTGTGGTTTTGTTGTCGCCCGTGCCGGTCGTGCCCTCGCCCGTGTTATCCTCCGTACCCGTGGGCTGCGGTACGCTCGGGTCATCCGGCTTTGCGGTAACAACCGCCGAAGTTGCAGTCGCGGTTACGGTTGGATCCTCGGGATTGGTTCCCCCGCGGAAAAAGCCGATAACAGCCATTATCAGCGACAAAAGAAAAGCCAGTATTTTAAGAACAGCGCTTACAAATCCGTCCACGGTGTTCACTCCTTTTTCAGGGTTATATATTAATTTTATCTTTTTAATATGATTTTGTCAACAGCGCGGTTTCAGCCCGCCTTTGCCTCATCCATAAATTCGAACACTCTTTCAAGCAGCGAGAGTTGTTTTTCGCCCCTGAGCATCCTCACGCCGATAAACGGTTTGCCGTTGCCCGCGCTGACGGTCACCCTGCCCTTGAGATGGGCGGCGAGAGCGCGGACGACATCCATATCGATATCGCTTATGAGCAGTATGAGGCGGTCGCCGTTTTTGCGTATTTCGTAGACATTGTTCGCTGCCGCCCTGCCTCTTAACAGAGCGATACGCACAAGCCCCTCCACGCTTGAGGGCGGGTCGCCGAAGCGGTCGCAGAGTTCGTCAATAACATCGCTCGCCTCGTCCTCGTTGTGTATGTCGGCAATGCGCCTGTAAATTTTGAGCCGCTGGGGCACGCTTTCAATGTAACTGTCGGGAATGAAGGCGTCAATCGGCAGATCGATAAGGCAGTCGCGCTCCTCGGGTTTCGGCTTTTCGCCCTTCTCCTCGCTTATCGCCTGCTCGAGGAGTTTTACATACATCTCATAGCCGACCGCCTCCATATGGCCGTGCTGATGAGCGCCGAGAACACTGCCCGCTCCCCTGAGCTCGAGGTCGCGCATGGCTATTCTGAAGCCCGAGCCGAACTCCGTAAACTCGCGTATGGCGTCAAGGCGTCGCGTGGCGATTTCGGAGGGCTGGCTGCCCCTCTCAAATGTGAAATAGGCGCTTGCCCTTCTGGCGGAACGGCCGACCCTGCCCCTTATCTGGTGAAGCTGGGCAAGCCCCATACGGTCGGCGTGCTCTATAATCAGTGTGTTTACATTCGGCACATCCACACCCGTTTCAATAATGGTTGTGCAGACCAGAATGTCAATTTCGCCCTCGAGGAGTTTACGCCAGATTTCGCTTAACTCGTCCTCGCTCATCTGACCGTGCGCGATACCCACGGTCGCGTGGGGAATCGCCTCCTTGATTTTCGCCGCTGCGCGTTCGATTGTTTCAACGCGGTTGTGAAGATAATAGACCTGACCTCCCCTGCGAAGTTCGGATTCCATCGCCTGCACAAGTACGGGGAAGTTGTGTTCTATTACATAGGTCTGCACGGGGGAGCGGTCCTGCGGCGCCTCCTCGAGCACGGACATATCGCGTATGCCCGTCATAGCCATATTGAGAGTGCGGGGTATAGGCGTTGCCGTGAGGGTGAGCACATCCACCTCGGGGAATTTTTCCTTGAGTTTTTCCTTCTGGGCTACGCCGAACCTCTGCTCCTCGTCAACGATAATAAGCCCGAGGTCGCGGAATTCGACATCCTTTGAAATGAGCCGGTGCGTGCCTACGGCTATATCCACGGTGCCGTTTCTCAGCCCGCTTACGGCTGAGGCAATCTCCTTGCGCGAGCAGAAGCGCGAGAGCATGGCGCACTCAATCGGGAAGCCGTCAAAGCGGCGCAGAATGGTCTGGTAATGCTGGAGAGCGAGAATGGTGGTGGGTACGAGAATGGCGCACTGTTTGCCGTCCGCCACGCATTTGAATGCGGCTCTGAGCGCCACCTCGGTTTTGCCGAAGCCCACATCGCCGCACAGCAGACGGTCCATGGGATATGGCTTTTCCATATCGCCCTTTATCTCGTTTATGCAGCGCAGCTGATCCTCGGTTTCGTCAAACTCGAACCTTCTCTCAAAATCGCTCTGCATATCTATATCAGGTGAGAATGCGTGCCCCTGAATTTTCAGGCGTTTTGCGTAGAGTTCGGTCAGTTCCTTCGCCATATCCTTTACGGCGGATTTTACCCTTGTGCGGGTTTTCTGCCATTCCTTGCCGCCGAGGCGGTTGAGTTTTACCGTTCTCTCCTCCGTGCCCGCTCCGATGTATTTCGAAACCTGGTCGAGCTGGGTTACCGGCACATAGAGCACATCCGCCTTGTCATAAAGAATTTTTATGTAATCCTTCACAGTGCCCGAGGCGTCCATCTTGATTATGCCGTCAAACACGCCTATACCGTGGGCGGCGTGAACAACATAGTCGCCGCGGTGAAGTTCGTCAAGATTGTTGAAGGCGTTTTTGTTCGGGCGCTTCGCCCTCTGTGCTTTTGCGCTTCCCGCCTCGCTCCTCGCCCTCGCGAGGTAGGTGATGAGCGTGAAGGCGGCGTTCGGGTATTCAAAGCCCGCCGAGAAGCAGCCCGTGAGCACATTCACGCTGCCCCTGACGAATTCACGAGGGGGCTTTTCGAAGAAGTTTACGGCAATGCCCTCGCTCTCGAGGTCGGTGCAAAGCGCGGCTGCCGCCTTAGGCGTGCCCGCCATAACCGCTATTGTCTGCTTTTTTCTGTTCGCGTAGCCGTTTATATCCTCAAGCAGGGAGGAGAAAGTGCCGTCCCAGGGGTTTATCTGCTTAGCCGTGAAGGTTACAAGATCCTTTACGGGCGTGTCGAAACTGCCCCTCGGGAGGTTGTCGAGATATATCGTTTTTCTGTTTACATAGGCGGAAAGAAGGTCGCCCTCGCTTATTGTGAAACGGTCAAGCCCCTTGCAGAGCGTACCCTCCTCAAACAGCGATTTTACCGTCTCGTTCATAAGAGTAAGCGAAGCGGTGAAGTTGGAATGCGTCTGAAAACTCTCCGTAACAAACAGGAAGGATTTTTCATCCATATAGTCGAAAACGCTCGCCGCCTGCGGATAGATGAGCGGCATATATTTGTCCGATGACGGCAGGAAAACGCCGTTTTTCAGATAATCGATATCCGCCTCAAGCTGAGCGAGAGCGGCGCCTTTTACGCGGTGCGTCTTTATGAAAGATTCAATTTTGAGCGCGAGGGATTCCGCGTCGCAGAGTACCTCCCTCGCGGGGGTGATGCGCACGGATTTTATGTTTTTTGTGCGCCGCTGAGTTTCAATATCGAAGGTGCACACGCTGTCAACCGTGTCGCCCCACAGTTCGATTCTGTACGGCTCGGGAGCGTCCGGCGCGAAGAAATCGATTATTCCGCCCCTGCAGGCGAAAAGCCCCTGACCGTCCACCTCGTCGCAGCGGGTATAGCCCGCGCGCAGAAGCAGGTCAATGAGCGAATCGAGTTCAACATTTTCGCCGTCCTTTACGGTAACGCAGCGCTCCTCAAGCGTTTCGGGCGGCACGGTAAGCTGGCTTGCCGCCTCCGCGGACATAACGACAGCCCCGTAATCGCCGCTCTGCATTCTGTCAAGCGCTTTGAGGCGCTCGTGCTCGTATTCCCTTGAAACGCTCTGCTGAGTGCGGAATGAGAAATCCCTCGCGGGGCAGAGAAAGGCGCTGACACCGAAGGCGTTTATGTCGCTAACAAGCCGTGTAGCCGCCGCCTCATCGGGAGTTATCACAACGGCGGGCATATCGTAAACAGAAACAAGGGAGCTTATAATATGCGCCTTGTGTATGTTTGAAAGCCCCGTAGCGCCTACGGGGTATCTCTCGTTTTCAACATCCGCCATAACCGTGCGGAAGGCGGGACTGTTTTTTAGAACCTGACTGTAACAGCTCATATATTGACTCCGTTGTTTCTGAGCGCCGTTTCAAGCGCTTCAATATCGTGGTCTTTAAACCAGAAGCCGGTTATGCCGCACTGAGAGGCAGCGTCGGCGTTTATTTTTGTGTCGTCTATAAAAACGCACTCCTCCGCTTCAAGCCCGAATTTTCTGAGGGTATATTCGTAAATCTCCTTTTCGGGTTTGAGCATTTTGATATCCGCCGAAGCGACAATGCCGTCCATAAGCGCGAGAGCGGGCACGGTTTTCATAAGTTTGCGGATATAGGGCGGAACGTTTGAGAGAAGATAAACCTTCGTCCCACTTTCCTTTATCCTTTTTATAAGATTGTATGTGTCCTCAAACGGGGGCATGTAATCGCCCCAGTTTTCAACTATACCGAGCATTCTGCCGTAGGTTTCGTCCCCGAGGGCGTCACGGTATTTTTCAAACGCCGCAGCCGGAGTGAGGGTTCCCCTGTCAATTTCCGCCCACTCGCGCGAAAAGAAAATGTTGCCGAGAATAAAACGGGCGTCCTTTTCGCAAAAGCGCTCCGTTATGACTTTTTCGGGGTTAAAATCGACTATTACTCCGCCCAGGTCGAAAATTACATTTTTAATCATGAGTCCTCCGTCACAAAAACACCTTGCCCCCGGAGCCGTAAGACCCGGGGGTTAAAGGAATTATTTTAAGTTAAATCAGCCGTTTCTGCGGGGCTTTCTGTCGCCGCGGTTAAAATCCCTGCGGCCGCCCGAACGGCGCTGTGATGATTCGGAAACATCGTTTTCGGGTACAAGTCCCTCAACCTCGATGAGCGCCTCGCGGCGTGAGAAGTTGAGTCTGCCCTGGTCGTCCTTCGGAAGAACCTTTACTATAACCTCGTCGCCGACATTCACAACGTCCTCAACCTTTTCGGTTCTCTTGACATCGAGCTGGCTGATGTGAACCATACCCTCTTTGCCGGGGGCGATTTCAACGAAAACGCCAAAGCTCATAAGGCGGGTTACAACGCCCTTGTAAATGGCGCCGACCTCGGGATCGTTCGCGATTGTCTCAACAATGTCGATCGCTCTCTGAGCGCACTCGAGATCTGTTGACGATACGAAGATTGAGCCGTCTTCCTCAACATCGATTTTGCAGTTGCACTCGGCGCAGATCTTCTGGATAACCTTGCCCTGCTTGCCGATGACATCGCCGATCTTTTCGGGGTCAATCTTGGTTGTGAGCATCTTGGGAGCCCACTTGGAGAGTTCCTTGCGGGGCTCTGCTATAACGGGAAGCATAATCTCGTCAAGGATATAGCATCTTGCCTTATAAGTCTTGTCGAGCGCTTCGCGGATGATTTCGGGGGTGAGACCGTGAATCTTGAGGTCCATCTGAATGGCGGTGATGCCCTTCTTTGTGCCGGCAACTTTGAAGTCCATGTCGCCGAAGAAGTCTTCAAGGCCCTGGATGTCAACCATAGTCATAAAGCGGTCGCCTTCGGTGATAAGGCCGCAGGAGATGCCCGCTACGGGAGCCTTGATGGGAACGCCCGCCGCCATGAGCGAAAGGGTGGAGCCGCAGACGGAGCCCTGTGATGTGGAACCGTTTGATGAGAGGACTTCGGAAACAAGTCTTATTGTGTAGGGGAATTCCTCAACTGAGGGGATTACGGGAAGAAGCGCCTTCTCGGCGAGAGCGCCGTGACCGATTTCGCGTCTGCCGGGGCCTCTTGAGGGCTTTGTTTCGCCGACTGAGTATGAGGGGAAGTTGTAGTGGTGGATGTATCTCTTGCTCTCCTCTTCGTCAAGGCCGTCGAGGAGCTGGTTGTCGCTCATTGTGCCGAGGGTTGTAACGGTGAGAACCTGAGTCTGTCCTCTTGTGAACATACCCGAGCCGTGGACTCTGTCGAGCAGGTCGATTTCGGCGTTGAGAGGACGGATTTCGTCAATGCCTCTGCCGTCAACGCGCTTGCCGTCATCGAGGAGCCAGCGGCGTACAACGTATTTCTGAGTCTTGTAGAGGCAGTCCTCAATCTTCTCTTCCATTTCGGGATAGATTTCGTCGAACTTCTCGTGAACCGCTTCGTAGATGGGCTTTAAGCGCTCATCGCGGACGCGCTTGTCGTCCGTGTCGAGAGCTGCGCGGATATCCTCAATGGCGAAGTTCTTGATTGCCTCGTACATTTCGGGGTCGGGGTCGTTTGACGGGAAGTCAACCTTCTCCTTGCCGCATTCCTCGCGGATTTTCGTGATGAACTCAACTATCTTCTGATTCTCTTTGTGGGCGAACATAATGCCGTCAAACATATCGTCGTTGGACACTTCGTTCGCGCCCGCCTCAATCATCGCGACAAGTTCGCTTGTTGAAGCGACGGTTACATACATTCTCGATTTGCCGCGCTGCTCGAGGGTGGGGTTGATGACAAACTCGCCGTCAACAAGGCCTACAACGGAGCTGGCAACGGGGCCGTCCCACGGAATTTCGGAAATGGAGATGGCGATTGAAACGCCGAGCTGAGCCGCTATTTCGGGCTGGCAGTCGGGGTCAACGGACATAACCGTTGCTACAACGCCTACATCGTTGCGCATATCCTTCGGGAAAAGCGGACGGATGGGGCGGTCGATAACACGGGAGGCGAGGGTCGCCTTTTCGCTGGCTTTGCCCTCACGGCGCTGGAACGAACCGGGGATTTTCCCTACCGAGTAGAGTTTCTCTTCATAATCGACGGAGAGGGGGAAGAAATCCACGCCCTCGCGGGGTTTCGCCGCCATTGTCGCGGTGCAGAGCACGTTTGTCTCGCCGTAGCGGACAAGGCAGGAGCCGCCTGCAAGCTGAGCCATTTTGCCGATTTCAACCACGAAGGGTCTGCCGGCTATTTCGGTCTCGTACTTTCTGAAGCTTTCAAAAAACATAAAATACCTCTTTTAAAATATATTTCCGCAGGCGGTCCGGTTTAGCAATAAATCCGCTGTTCGTACCGGAAAAATCAATCTGCACGAGCAGTCGATTCACTGCTAAAACCGTTGCATACCGCCTGATTGGATGCGTGTAAAAAACCACAACAGAGCAGGAGGGAATAAATCCCGCCTGCTCCGGAGCAAACTTATTTACGCAGACCGAGTCTTGCTACGATTGAACGGTAGCGCTCGATGTCAGTCTTCTTGAGATACTCAAGAAGGTTGCGGCGATGACCTACCATCTTGTGAAGACCGCGGCGTGAGTGATTGTCCTTCTTGTGGATTTTAAGATGCTCGGTGAGATCGGCAATTCTCTTTGAAAGAACCGCTATCTGTACCTCGGGGGAACCTGTGTCGCCCTCGTGTGTGGCATACTCTGCCATGATTGCCTGTTTTTCTGCCTGTGTCATAATTTTCACCTCATTTATTTATTTGCCTCGCACCCAGCATGCGGCAGGTGAACACCCGAAGGTTTGCTCCGCATTCCGAGTCACGGGCACAGTGCAAAAGGGAGTATAGCACAATAAATTGTTTTTGTAAAGAGTTTTTTATTATTTTATTATATACTCTTAAAAACACCGGCACGCCGCGAGGCGTGCCGATATGCTTTATTGCTTACTGAATTTCAACGCTGTCCGCTTTTACTATCGCTCCCGAGGCGCTGCCCGATACGGTAATCGCAACGGTGTCGCCCTGCGAGAGGATTATCGCCTGCTCGCTGTCGGAGGCGGATATTGAGTAGTATGTTCCGCCCGATGTGAGTTTTATGTAATAGACCGTGTTGCCGTTTATGACCGCTTCGCGGATTTCGGCGACCTTGCCGGTTATCGCTCCGTCGGCGGGTGTCACGGGTTTGTCGGGAGTTTCGGGAGTGTCGGGGGTTTCCGGGGTTTCGGGTGTCTCTTTTGAGCCGCCCTCAATCTGCTCAGCCACATCCTCGGCGTCGATGTTGTTCTTTACGCCGTTTTTGTCGAGATCCTCAATATAATCCTTGAGGCAGGATGCGAGGTCGTCGCCCGTTGCGCCGATTTTGTTGTACTGGCGAACATTGATGAGCGCGTACTGCTGAACAATGCTTGAAGCGTCCTTGAGCGAGAGGAAGTATGTCGGCTCGCCGCCGATGTTGAGAAGAAGCGGGAAGGTCGCGGTGTAGCCCTTTTCCTTGACTCTGCCTTCCGCCGCCTCCTGCGCGGACGCCTCAGTGCCGCCGGGCACGCCGTAATAGATGGCTTCCTTGGTTCTCTGATTTATAAGGATGAAACCGGTGATGGAATCGTCGCTGGTTATGGATGTTACGCCGGTGTACATATATACGTCGTCGTCCTTGGCAACATAGTTGTAGCCGGTGGTCGAAACATAAACATTCTTCTGACCGAGCAGCGAGTTCCAGAAACCGCTGTTGTATTTGCCGAAGTAGTTGTACTGCTCCACAAGCAGGTCGGAATCGTAGATTCTGTCGAGCCACATGATATCCGTGCCGTCGGCACTTGTGCCGTCAATGATTTCCTTTATGGAGTACTCGTGGCAGGTGCCGTCCGCCTCGCAGAGAATGATGGCTTTAACATCCGTGCCGCCGAAGAGACCGATTGTTTTGTCAATTACGGGAGTTACCCAGTAGGGCTTGCCGTTGTCGTCTATTTCAAATGTGGAATCGCCGAACATGTAGGTGGGATATTTGAATCTCAGGTGACGGGCAAGCAGCTCGTTGAAGTGCTCCGCGGGTGAATATTTTACATAGCCGCCCATCGCCTCGGTGCATTCAACAAAAGAGGTGCTCTCATCCGCCATATCGACTATGATATAGCCGGGAAGGCCTTCGCCCGTGTTGGTTATCCACTTGATTATGTTAGAATACTGGAGCGGAACGATTCTTACGGGCTTTTCTTTATAGTTAATCTGCGTGTATTCCGGATAGACCGTGAACTGCGATACCTTATCCAGTGAGGCGAGTTCGGAAAGCGCTCTTGTGGCGAGCGATGAAGCCGCGTCCTCGTCAAGTTTGGGGATGGACGAGAAGCTTTCCGCCGTCTCCTCGTTGAGTTCATCTTTAAGGCTGCCCTTCTTGATGCCCGCCGAACCGTTGAAGGTCTTGTTGGCGTCAAGCTTTTCCTGTGTGTAGAGCGACCTTGTGTTTGAGATAAGGTTGCTGTATTTCGCTGAATTGAAGAACACGCTCGAGACAACCCAGCCGATTGCCACAACAACGACGAGCAAACCGATGATTATGCCGGGCACAATGGATTTGCGCTTTACATAGGGCATATATTCGGGGCGTTTGCCCGCGCCCGTGAACACCGTGAGCAGAGCCACGAACGAGGCGGCGACAATGCCGATATAGATATAGAAATCGTATGATTTCGGGTTGATAGCGGGCATCATCACATAAAAGGCGACAAAAGCCACAATAACCGCGCCGATTATGCTCAGAGCGATTTTAAGACCGCCTTTTTCGGGCGGAATGACAATCTCTTTTTTGGAGGCGCCGCGGTCCTTTGAAAAGTCAACTTTAATAGGGTCCATTGTTTCAACTCCCGTTTGTGTAATAAACACAGTATATATTAAAACGGGAAAAAATACAAGTGCATATTTTCGGTTTGACACGGGCGCCGTAAGTATGGTATTATTTGTAGTTGGATAAATTGTTTTTTAAGGAGATTTTGAAATGTTCTCAGATTACCTTGACACCATCGGATTTGTAGAAAAATCGGACCCCGAAGTAGGCGCGGCAATGCAGGCGGAACTCAAAAGGCAGAGACGCAATATTGAGCTTATCGCCTCCGAAAACATCGTCTCCCCCGCCGTTATGGCGGCTATGGGCAGCGTGCTCACCAACAAATACGCCGAGGGTTACCCCGGAAAAAGATATTACGGCGGCTGCGAATGCGTTGATGTGGTTGAAAACCTCGCCATAGAGCGCGCGAAAGAACTTTTCGGCGCGAAATTCGCCAATGTTCAGGCGCACTCCGGCTCGCAGGCGAACCTCGCCGCCTATTCGGCGCTCATCAAGCCCGGCGACACGGTTATGGGCATGAACCTCGCCCACGGCGGCCACCTCTCCCACGGCTCGCCCGTAAACGCCAGCGGCATGCTTTACAACATAGTTCCCTATGGCGTAAACGAAAACGGCGTTATCGACTATGACGAGCTTGACAGAATCGCCAACGAAGTTAAGCCGAAGCTCATCGTCGCGGGCGCGTCCGCTTACCCGAGAATCATAGATTTTGAGCGCATTTCAAAAACCGCAAAATCCGTAGGCGCGTATTTTATGGTCGATATAGCCCACATAGCGGGTCTTGTGGCCGCGGGGCTTCACCCCTCGCCGATGAACTGCGCCGATATAGTCACAACCACCACTCACAAAACCCTCAGGGGTCCGAGAGGCGGTCTCATACTCACAAACGACGAGGATATCGCGAAGGCGGTCAACAAGGCGATATTCCCCGGCAATCAGGGCGGTCCGCTCATGCACGTAATCGCCGCCAAGGCGGTCTGCTTCGGCGAGGCGCTCAAACCCGAATTCAAGGCATATCAGCAGGCGATAATCGACAACTGCGCGGCTCTCGCCGAAGGTCTTGTTTCAAGGGGCATAAACCTCGTGTCCGGCGGCACGGACAACCACCTTATGCTCGTTGACCTCAGGGGCACGGGCGTAACGGGCAAGGAACTCGAGCACCGTCTTGACGAGGTAAACATCACGGCAAACAAAAACGCCGTTCCTAACGACCCCGAAAAGCCCTTCACAACAAGCGGCGTGCGTCTTGGCACCGCGGCTGTAACAACAAGGGGCTTCACGACCGACGATATGGACAAAGTCGCCGAGTACATCGCCCTTTGCGTAAACGATTTTGAGAACAGCAAAGAGAAGATAAAAGCGGGCGTTGAGGCGCTCTGCGCGGCCCATCCCCTCTATGAATAATACCGGAATGAAGGGCATATTCACCGCCCTGCTCACCCCGTTTTATGACGATTACTCGCTCAACGCGCAATCGCTTAAAGAGCTTATTGAGTTCAACATAAAATCCGGCGTGAACGGCTTCTATGTCTGCGGCAGCACGGGCGAGGCGATGCTTATGAGCACCGCCCAACGCAAGGAAATACTCCGCCTTGTAAAGGAGATAACGGGCGACAGAGTAAAACTCATTGCCCATGTCGGCTCAACGAATACGGACGACAGCGTCAATATGGCGCTTTACGCCCGATCGCTCGGCTACGACGCGATATCCGCCGTAGCCCCGTATTATTACAGTTATCCCGTTTCCGCAATCAAGGAGTATTACTATGAAATCGCGCGAAAGAGTGAAATGCCGCTGTTTATTTACAATTTTCCGACGGGCAGCGGCTTCGGTCTGACCCCTGAAATCTGTGCCGAAATGTTCGGTGAGGAACCGCTCCTCGCGGGTGTGAAGCACACCTCGACCGATCTTTTCGCCCTCAACAGCTTCAAGCGCGAAATTCCCAGTATAACGGTGTTCAACGGCTTCGACGAAATTTGCCTCGCGGGTCTCGCGATGGGCGCGGACGGGGCGATCGGCAGCACCTACAATTTTATGGGAAGCAAATTCGTCGCTCTCTATGACGCCTTTTGCGTGGGCGATATCGGAAAGGCGCAGGCGCTCCAGAACGAGGCGTGCAAAATCATTTCGGTTCTCTGCAAATACGGCGTTTTTCAGTGCGAAAAGGAAATACTCACGCTTATGGGAATAGATATGGGCCCCTGCAGAAAACCGATTTTACCCCTCTCCGACGAGGGAAAGGCGGCGATGAAGGAAATCGTCCGTTCACTGTGAAAACACTTTCAATTTTATAATTATCAAACCGCTCTTCGGAGCGGTTTTTTGCGTAGGGAACGCCGTTCGGCGTTCCGGATGAAACGAAGTTTCATGTCATTCCGAGCCCGCAGGGCGTGGGAATCTCATATTTCCAGCAGGCATTGCCGAGATTGCCACGACAGTGTGTGCACAAGTGCCCTCTTGCGGTGCCCGGAGTCTCGCCGCTGTGGCGTCTCGCTTTCCGACCGCTGCGCCGACAAACACTCGTTGTTTCGCCCACCGGGCGCGCTCGTGTGTGTTGCCCGCAATGACATTTTTAACGTAGGGCACGGATTTTTCCGTGCCGCAAATGTTTTTTCGCCACACCCGTCGGCTTCGCCGCCACCTGCCCCCTCGCAAACACAGGTCGCCTTGCTCGCTTGTAGCACTTCGCAATTCTCCCGTTTGCTCACCTCAGCGCCTCGCTTTATCGTCCGCCGGACGCGCTTCGGCGCTTCGCCCCCGTTCCCGGAGAGGGCCAAGGGAACGCGGTTGAGTATTCCGGGCAAAACGGAGACTTGCGCAGACTCCTTCCGTCACATCGTCACTTCGTTCCTCTGTGCCACCTCCCCCAAAGGAGGAGACCACGACGAACGAAGGATTGTGCCGTAGGGGCGGATATCATCCGCCCGCTTTTCCGCATAACAATTTCTTAATATAATATTATTCAATTATTAATTGAATTGCAGGGGATTATGTTCTATAATACATACATACTCGCGAAAAAGGAGGATTGACTTTGCGAAGCGGTAAATCAATCACCCGCAATCTCGGCGCGGCGTGGCTCTATTTTTACATCCATTTCGCCACCGAGGTTATCTGCTTTTTCTCCCTCACCCGCCTTACGGGCGACAGCGTATGGCTCTGGGTTGCCCCCTTCGTCTATGACGCGCTGGCGTTCGTGCCCCAGGGCATAGTCGGCAGAATAAGCGACAGGTTCCCGAAAATACCCGTCTCCGTTATCGGAATTATTCTTATGGCTCTCGCGGGCGCGGATTTCGCGCTCGGAATACTGCCCGGCAAATACACGGCGCTCGTCATCCTCTGCCTCGGCAATGTCTGCACCCACGTAAACGGCGCGGAGGTCACCCTGAGATGCTCGGACGGTCGCCTCTCGCACTCCGCCATATTTGTATCGGGCGGCTCCTTCGGCGTAATTACGGGCAGACTGCTTGCGGACACCTTCCTGCCCGCCTGGGTTGTTTCGCTTTTCGTGCTCACGGCAATTCCCTTTGCCCTGCTCGCCGAATACTACAGAAAAGACGCCGACAAACTTGAAAACCCCTGCGAAAAATTCAACTACAACAACCCGAAAATACCCGCGGGAATCGTCATTCTGACAGCGACTCTCATAGTAATAGTGCGCGGGTATATGGGCTACGGCATACCCACCTCATGGAAAAAAACGGTATTTCAGACCGTGCTTCTCTATGTAACCATGGGCTGCGGCAAGGCGCTCGGCGGAGTGTTCGCCGACCTTTTCGGGGTCAGAAAAACCGCCGTGTTCAGTATGGTGTGCGCCCTGCCCTTCCTGTTTGCGGGCGACAATATAATGGCCGTGTCGCTCATAGGCGTAATGTTCTTCAGTATGACAATGTCCATAACCCTGGCGCTCATAGTCTCCGTTTTGCAGAAATCACCCGGGCTCGCCTTCGGCTTTACCACAACCGGTCTGTTCCTCGGCACCGCGCCCATATTCTTCTTTAAATTCACCACAGCATTCGCGAACTGCGCGGTCATCGCGATACTCACCGTGCTCTGCCTCGCGGGAGTTCTGATTATAACGCGAAAGGACGGTAAAAAGAATGAACAGCTTTGAGTTTATCATCGATTCGTTTTTTCTCCGCCATATTTCAGCCCCCATCGCCGTCATTTCGGCAATCGTGGTGCTGATAATAATCATCACCTCCGTCGCGGCGGCAAAGGAGATAAAAAAGAACAAAACAGAAAAGGACGGCGGAGCGCGGGATGTTTAACATTGCCCTGATTCCGTTCTATATGGCGCGCGCCCTGTTGCTTACAATCGTTTTCGAAACGGGGCTCGCCCTCATCCTCGGCGTGCGTAAAAAGCGCGATATCGCCGTGGTTGTTCTCGCCCAGGCGGTAACCAATCCCGTGCTGGTCATAACGGCTGTGATTATAAACCTTCGCTTTGACATAACCGTTTATTACATCGCGCTCGCGGCGCTCGAGATTTCGGCTGTTGCCGCCGAGGGATTCATTTATAAATCCGTACTTGATTACAAAAAGATAAACCCGTTCCTGCTCTCGCTTGTTCTCAACGCCTTTTCGTTTACGGCGGGGCAGATTCTCAACAGTTTTGTATTTTGATTGAAGTGTGAACAAAAAATTGAAAGGAATAAAAACAATGAAAAGGTTATCATCGCTCATTCTGTGCGCGGCAATATTGCTGTGCTTTCCCGCAGCCGTTTACGCGGATCTTGTGGCACCCATAAGACATGATACCCTGTGTGTTGTCACAAATCCGGATGGCGCGGTATTCTATTATATTGGCGCTACAAATGAAGGCGAACCGGAAACGAAGGTTCTCCCTTACGGCACGGAAATCCTGATGACACATCGTTATACTTTGGCCCCGTTATATAAGGATGAGGACGGCGAAATACACTACATAACAGATGTCGGTGGAGTTCAGTTTAACGGTGAGGCGGGTTATGTCAGTTTATCCGACATTTCTGAAATAACAGATGAGGACGGGACGACAGAGGAAACGACCGATAACACCAAAGAAACAACCACCGCGAAGCCCTCGACAACCGCGAAACCCATCGAAACAAAAACCGTAACCGAAACAACCTCCGATGTGACCGCGACGGACACAACCCTTACGGAACCGACCTCCTTTTTTGAGGAGACATCCCCCGCGGTTCAGACTTCAACAGAATCAGCAGGCGAAAAAACCGAAGTTAAAGATTCAATAAAATCATCAAACAAAATGACGGCGGCGTGCGTTGCCGCCGCGGCCGCGGTCGCCCTCACCGCGGGCGTCACAATCGCGCTTATAAGAAAGAAAAAGAACTCCGACAGCAGTAATGAAAACGGCAGATAACCGTTATCATATATAAGGAAAGGAAATGAAGTTATGAAAAAACTCATCGCTGTTCTGCTCGCGGCAGTAATCTGCCTCGCCGTACCCTTCGCGGCTTTCGCCGACATGGAAGGCCCCATGGTGCGCCATATAAAATGCACCGTAACCAACCCGAACGGCGCGGTATTCTATTACTATCATTATGACGAGGCGCTCGAAAAATCCGAATACATCAGAAGCGTTATTCCCTACGGCACCGAACTGTCGGTCGAGGCGATTTACGACGATTCCTATTACTCCGATGAAATCGGCGATTTTACGGGCAAGAGCATTGGCCGTGTTAAATACGATGACGAAGACGGCTATATCCTGCTCTCCGATGTGGCTAAAACCGAAGGCGATTATTCGATGAGCGAAGCCAAGAAGGTTGTAAACCCCTCAAACTATATCGTAACCAAAAAAGACGGTATAACCATGTATAAAGGCCCCTCCAAGCTGTTCGGAGAGGCGGGCACAATCCCCGACGGCGCGAAAATCACGCTCACTTATTATGACGGCGGCAGCGGCACCGGCGAAGAGACAAACTACGCCAACTGCCTTTATTACACCGAATACAAGGGCACGGGCGGCTGGATATATTACTATCCCCAGCCCGGCGAATATTCTCTCATCAAACTCGTTGACAAAAAGAGCGAATATTCCGGTAAAATAAAAGTTACAGGCAGCGGTATCCGCCTTATTGACATAAACTCAGACACAACCGATGAAAACGGTGACTGGGTCGGATACAAGGAAGTCGGCGAGGTTATCCCCGCGGGCACGGAACTCACCTTTGACAAGTACTACGACCTTATTGAATGCTATGCCCTTGTAACCTACAAAGGCGTGACCGGCTACCTTGAATTCAACGAAAGATGGCCCGGGGATCTCAGAACGGTTGTATATCTCAAGGACGGCGCCGATGAACTTATCACGAAGTCCGACTGCACCGTATATTCCGAACCCGGCAACTTTTCAAGCGGCACGGGCGAGACCGTTCCCTCCTACACCAAACTTTCAGTAAAGGCATACGGCTACTCCACACCCGATGACGATTATGAAAACTGGTATCTCGTTGATTACAACGGCAAAGACGCCTGGCTCTGCGACAACAGAGACAACGATATAACAAGATTCTGGAAATCCGGCGAAAATTCTTTTTATTATAAAATCAAATCCTCCTCGGCGGATATGATTGAAAACCCCGATAATCCGACCGTTGTCTGCACCCTGACTCCCGATGATGTGCTCGTGCAGTACACCTGGGGATTCGAGGGCGACGAGTATGTCTACTGCGAATCAATCGACGGCAGCAAAGCGGGCTGGATAAAGGAAAGTATGCTTGAGGAAATCGAGGGTTATGTTCCCCCCGTAATTGAGGAAGAAGAAGAGACCGAAGAGGAAACAGGCGAAGACGCCCCCCTCGCCTTGCGCGACAAGGACGGGGACGCTTTGAAAGAGGCGGCTGAAAAAGCGGATGTCTCCACCCGTTCAATCATCGCAATCTGCGCTGTCTCAGCGGTGGTAATCGCCCTGACCGCCGCAGTTGTAATTATACTTATCAGGAAAAAGAAGAAGTAATCATCCGGGCAGTTCAGATTTACGAAAGGACATTCAGTTATGAAAAGATTCATTTCAGTTGTGCTCGCGGCGGTTTTATGCCTGTGTATTCCTCTGGCGGCGTTCGCGGATGCCGGCCCGCCGATGATGCGGCAGATAAACTGCATCGTTACAAACCCGAACGGAGCGACTTTTTATTACCGCAGTTTTTCCTCAGGTGAAGACACCCTGGAAACCATGGTGATACCCTACGGCACAGAGCTTCTGATTTCAGCGGATTTTGATTATTCGGATTTGTTTAAGGATGAGGAAGGTCTTGCGGGCAAAAGCTTCGGCGAACTGAATTATAACAATGAGTGGGGATATGTTCTTCTCTCCGACATATCGAGCACCGAAAAAAGCTTTCCGCTTGAAAACGCTCAGAAAATCACCGTGCCGTCAACCTATATTGTCACAAACAAGGGCGGCATAAAAACCTACAAGGGTCCCTCTATGCTGTTTGAGGAAACCGGCACAATCCCCGACGGCACAAAAATCAGACTCACCTACAGGGATTACAACGAAGAGGGGAACTATTCCGAAGCCTTCTATTACGCCGAATACAGCGGCGGAAAAGGCTGGATTCACTACCACCCCTTCTTAGATATGACCCTTCTCAGGGTGCTTGACGAAAGCAACCCGCTGACGGGAAAACTCAAGGTAATCGGTAACGATATTCACCTTCTTGACCTGTCGTCCGAACCGAGCGATGAGGAAACGGGAGAACACACGGGGTATAAAGAGATTTCCGACGCGATACCCGTCGGCACGGAACTTAATTTTAAATGCTATTATGACACTGTCAACAGCTATGCGCTGGTAAACTATAAAGGCGTTGAGGGCTATGTGGAGTTTTGGACCAATCACGGCGACAAACCCGAATTCATTGTGTATGTGGACGAGATGCTGCTTACGCAGAAGGACTGCGCGGTTTACTCCTCCCACGACGAATCGTCAATAACGGACGCTGTTATACCCGCCTATACAAAACTGCCGTACAAGGGTTATGTATACTACGAAAACGATTACGGTTCTTCCGACTGGATTCTTACCGAATATAATAATAAAGAGGTCTGGCTGAACAACAGCGATTACGACATCTGCACCTGGTCTGACAAATACAACGAAGACACAACATTCAGCAGCGTTGTTTCCGATTCGGCCGAACTTGTCAAAGCCCCCTCAGACCCCGAGACGGTGTGCACCGTTTCAAAAACCGACGTACTCGCTAAGCTCGCCGATTTTTATTCCGAAGAGGCAGTGTGGTATTACTGCAGAGTTGTCGGCACGGACAAAGAGGGCTGGATAAACCAGGACGAGCTCGAACAAATCCCCGGCTATATTCTTCCCGCGTCCGAGCTTCCCGCCGTTGAGGATATCACGGAGGAAACCGGAGAAATCGACGGTGAGGAAACCGAAATCGCAAATCCGCACATTTCAGTTGTTACCATTATAGTGATCTGCGCCGTCGCCGCTGTGGCAATCGCCCTGACCGCCGCGGTTATAATCCTGCTTATCAGGAAAAACAAAGGTGCTGAGCGCAAATGATAATCAATATTCCGCTTTTGATTTTATACGGCGTTCTCGACGTGGCAAGCCCGTTTAAATCCGTGGGCGAAATACTCGTTTCACCCACGGCGGTAATCGTTTACATCGCAGCGGCTGCGGTTATTGCGGTCACCGCGACGGTAATCATAGTTCTGATAAAACGCAGAAAAAAGAAATAACGCTTTTGAGCCCCTCCGCCGGAGGGGCTTTTTTTGCAAAAATCGCAAAACTATAAATTGAATTCATAAAAATAATATGCTATACTTGTTTTGTTATTGACTTTCGGGGCTAATCCCGGCAAAACAGGAGGAATAACCATGAAGAAATATTTCAGAACAGCAGTCAGCGTTCTTCTGTGCCTGAGTCTTGTTTTCGGGCTTGCGGCAACGGGCTTTACCGCCGGGGCGAAGCGCTCGTCCTGCGGCGATGACTGCGAGTATTACCCGACAATCATCGTTCCCGGTCTCGGTCAGTCCCCCGTGTGGGTAACGGACGAAAACGGCGAGCCGATAACCGACGGCGACGGCAACCGCGTAACCGCCTTCCCCGCCTATCTTCAGATAGGCAAAATAGTTGGCACGGTGCTCTTCCCCGCCCTGCTTTCAATCCTCACGCAGCGCGACATAGGGCTGTCGGATGCCTTCGCCAAGGCGATTGACGACTCCTTCGGAATAAACACGAGCGACCTGACCGCCCACAACACGGGCAATGTCGTCACGCAGAAATTCCTCCACTCCTACGCCGAGTGCGATGAGAGCGAAATTGCCCTTATCAATATGCACATCCCGTTTGAAAAATACACAACAGAACTGCCGAAGGACCACATCTATTATTTCACCTACAACTCATTCGGCAACCACATCGACCTCGCCGCCGAGCTCCACGATTTTATAGATATGGTAAAGGAACAGACGGGTCACGACAAGGTAAACCTCGTTCCCCTCAGCCAGGGCGCTTCAATTGTGAGCGCCATGCTCGAGTACTACCCCGACACATATAAGGAACTTCACAAGGTGATGTTCGTTGTGCCCGCGCTTGACGGCTCCATAATCATCGGCGATGTTTTCAACGGCAGAGTGAACTTCCTCAACAAGGATTATCTCTACAACGGCTTCCTTGAGGAGATGACGCTGCTCAACGAATACACCGCGCGCCTTATCGAAGTGGCGGCGAGAATTCTTCCCGACGAGGTGCTTATGGCAACGCTTGAAAAGGGCGTAAAACACCTTGTTGAAAACACCATGATAAGAAGTACAAGTATGTGGGCGCTCTGCCCCTCGGGCGATTACCCGACCGCCGCGGAGAAATATCTCTCCTCCCCCGAAATGGCGGATATAAAAGCGCAGACCGACAGATATTATCAGGCTCAGCTCCACGCCCGCGACAATATTCAGAAGCTGGTTGACAACGGCGTGCAGGTGTTTGATGTTGTGGAGTACAACATACCCGTAATCAATGTTTCCGAACGCTGGAACACAATGAACGGCGACTTCATAATTCAGGTTGATTCAACCTCGATGGGCGCTTACACGGCAAATGTCGGCGAAACGCTTCCGGACGGATATCAGCAGAAAAACACCCATTGCACAAACCCCGGCCACAACCACATCTCGCCCGACAATGTCGTTGACGCATCCGCGGGTCTTCTGCCCGACACAACCTTCTATTTCGACGGTCAGAGGCACGACCTGACCCAGCACAACGATGTAATTCTCCGCCTCGCCATGCGCCTTATAGCGGACGATGAAATAACAGATGTTTACTCCTCACCCGAATTCCCGCAGTTCCTCTCGGGCAGAAATGTCAGCACGCTCAACTCCCTGCTCGAAACGGCTCAGGGCGTTGACAGAAGCAAGCTGAGCGCCGACAAGGCGCGCGCCCTCGATGCGGCGGTTGAGCAGTCAAAAACTGTGCTCTCCGACAACCTCACCACAAAGGAAGATATAGCCGACTGCGAAAAGGCGCTCACCGACGCCCTTGTTGACGCGGGGGCGATGAAGGCGCAGAGCGAAAAGGACCCCTCAACGCTTCGCAGAGTCAGTCTTTACCTCTACGACAATTTCGGTACAAACGGCTATTCCGAAATTCCTCTGCTCGCGATAGCAAAGCTCTTCGCCCTGCTCAAATCGGCAATCTCTTAAATAATATAAACGGTTCACGGGTCTGCCTAAGGGTAGACCCGTGTTTTTCATCTTTCATTTTGATATTGAATTCTCCGTGTTTCAAATATATAATAAAATCATAAAAAAACGGGAGGTATCATTATGGCATTGGATTACGTTGTTCTGCAGGTGACTCTTAAAGAAAAAGCAATAGGCACGGGCTCGGGAAACCTGAGCGAACTTGAGAGAGTAATCAACAAGCAGTGCAAAAAGGGCTACCGTCTGCACACCATCACAACCGCCGCGGGCGGAAGCACGGGCCCGCACGGAGGCGACAGGATTCAGGCGACAATGGTTTTTGAAAGCACAGGAGAGTAAGAGTATGCTCAGACTTAAATCAATGTTCTGCATACTGCAGTCGCTGCTCTTCATAGTTTCGTCTTTTTCGGTCTATGATTCCAATTTCAAGCGCTGGGTTGACCGCGCGGCGTTTGACCTGACGGGTCAGACCGACATTGAGTTTGAAAAAATCACCGCCGGTGAACTCGCCGTTTCCGAAAACGAAAGGAAACTCTGCCGCGACTGGTATGAAAACAACATCCTCACCGCCGTATCGCCCGCTTACGATTTCACCGTCGGCGGAAAACCGCTTCGCAAAAACTTAAGCGACTGGAATATCGAAATCGGTGAAGAGGGAGCGAAAGGCGAAAAATACCGCGGAGGCAAAACCGCGGTTATAACACTCGCTCACAAAAAGAGCGACCTTCGCGCCGAGGTGGAAGCGACAATTTATGAAGAGAACGCCACCTGCGAATGGACGGTATATATTACGAATAACGGCAATTCCGACTCGCCCGTAATAAAGAATTTTTACGCGGCGGACTGCGACATAAAAACGGGAACGGCGGATGTCTATTTCAGCAAGGGCTCCGAGCCCGCCGCAGATGATTTCGAGCTTATCAAATCCCCCGTGTGCCCTACCGCAATGGTCTTTAACGGCAACGGCGGCAGAAGCGAATCCGCCCTGCCCTATCTGAATCTTTCGGGCAGAAATTTCGGCGTTGTTACGGCGAACGGCTGGACGGGTCAGTGGTACACCTCGATTAAACAGATACCGGGCGGCGTTCGCCTGAAGCAAAAGCAGGAATTCTTTGACGCGTACCTCACCGCGGGCGAAAAAGTGCGCTCCCCGCTTGTGTCAATGACCTTCTACGAGGGCAATCCTTTAAAAGGCTTTAACACCTTCAGAAAATGGGAAAACGACTGCGTATATCCCGAAAACACGGGCATTCTCAACTGCACGGGTTTCTGCAACGAGTTTGACACCCGCACGGCGGACGAGCTTATTTCCTCAATAAACGATATGACCGACAGTCTGTGCGAGGCAACGGATTATCTGTGGATGGACGCGGGCTGGTATGAAAAGGACGACGGCTGGTACGCGGGAGTGGGCACCTGGAAACCGGACCCGAAGCGTTTCCCGGACGGACTCAAGCCCGTATCCGACGCGGCGAAGGCGAGAGGGATGGGGCTTCTTCTCTGGTATGAGCCGCACCGCTGCTGCAAGGGCACAGAGGTATATGAATACTGCAAACAGCGCGAGGGCTGGCTTATTGAGCAGAGCGATGAGGTAAACACTATCAACTTCGCGAATGACGACGCCTGCGACTACATAACCCGTGTTGTTTCCGATTCTCTCAAGGAAAACGGAATCGGGCTTTACAGGCAGGATTACAACTTCCAGCCGCTCTCCCAGTGGCAAAGCGCGGATAAAACTCTTTACGGGGGCAGAACGGGCATAACCGAAAACCACTATGTTGAAAACTGCTACCGCTTCCTTGACGCTCTCGCCGAGGATAATCCCGGACTGATTATTGACAACTGCGCCTCGGGCGGCAAACACCTCGACCTTGAAATGAGCCGCAGAAGCGTACCCCTCTGGCGCACGGATTATAACTGCGCCGACTCACAGGGCGTAAACAAACCCGACTGCTGCGAGGCGTCGCAGGTCTGCACCTACGGGCTTTCATTCTGGTTCCCCGTAACGGGCACGGGCTTTTCAATTCCGGGCGAGTATGCCGACAGAAGCGTGCTGTGCGCCTGCGAGTCAAGAGTCGGGTACGAGGACATAAGGGAGTGTTTCCTTAAAAACTATTTCCCGCTCGATTACGGCGCGATGAGCACGGATAAATACCACGCCGTGCAGTTCGGCGATGAAAACGGCGGCGCCGCTCTTATATACAGGCGCGAAAACGTTTCCTCCGAATCTTACATACTTAAACTCAACGGTCTCGATGAGGGCAGAACCTACACGCTCAAAGATTACGACAATCCCGATGTTTCTTTCACACTGAGCGGCAGGGAACTTATGGAAACAGGCATCGAAATAAACACCGGCAACTCGCAGAAAGCGTTTATTATGACATATTAAAAAAATTAAAGGGCGGTCTTAAGGACCGCCCCTTCTTTTTTAAAGTTCTTCAAATATCCGGGCGCCTTTGGTTTTTATCCATCTGAGGGTGATGAAGGCGCAGGCGGCGATACCCGCCGTGATTATTACAAGCGGAACCGCCGGCGGCAGGGCGCTGAGCGCGAATGTAACACCGAGGCAGACGAGAATAACCGCGAAACTGAAAAGCATTGAAAACAGAACGGGCATATCCTGCTTTATCGGCACAACCTCGTTTGTCCAGGTGAGATTCGGCTTTTTCAGATTCAGTTTAAGCCCTTTCGCCGCGCTCAGAAGAATAAACGCCGCGACAAGAGCAGTCATAAGCAGGGCGCAGACGGCTCCCGCCTTTATGACATAGGCAAGACTGCACACCGCGATAACCGCGGGAATTACATTGAATATGAATTCAAGTCTTATTTTCGCCATAAGGGCGTCGCCCGCCCTGACGGGCATGGACTGCAGAATCCATAAGCTTTTGCCCTCGAGCGATACGGCGCTCGCCGTGCTCGAATTCATGGCGAAAAAAATGCAGACCGCGCAGGCAGCGGCGGCGGGCAGAACATTTTTATAAGCGCCTAACTGACCGTCAATAAGCGTGCGCATGGCGTCCGCCTTTATAATCGCCGCCACAGAGGCAGCCACCGCGAAAAGGGCTCCCGTGCCCGCGTTCATCAGATAGAGCGGAGTGCCGAAGAATTTGCGGCTCTCCTTGTAAAGCAGGGCGGAGGAGACGCTTTTTGATTTTATGTCGTCCTGTTTGTAGCCCCTCTTTTTAAGCCCCTTGTTTGCCGTGGCGAGGGATATAAATGTGCGTGACATCACCGTGCGGGCAATGAAGAACGCGCCGAGGGCTATGACGGAGAAAATCAGGAAATCCAGTATGTCTCCCGTGCAGCCCCTTCCGAACGCGCCGAGGGGATAGAGATACTTTGAAAACAGCGAACCGAATTTTTCCGTGTTCGCCACCACATTGGTAATGACCGAATTGAGGCGCACCATCACATAGTAATAGCCGCCGAGCAGTATCACATAGAAGGCGACTGTAATGGCGCTCTTGTTGCGCACCCTGCTTGAAATGAGCGCTATGAACCAGCCGAAAAGGCAGGTCAGCGCCAGCACAAGGAACGCCATAATGAACATTGAAAGAACGGTAAATATGACAGCCGCGGCGCTGAAGCCCGAAACGGCGATATACTGAACCGTCATGGGCACATAGATAATCGCCTCGAAAAGCAGACTCATTATGTACGCGCTCGCCATACGGGAATCGAGAATAACCGAGGGCTTCACCGGCATTGAGAGCAGAAAGTCGTTGTCCTTCGAGGTGTAAAGCGTGTTGTAGGTGTTGAACACCGAGCCGAACACTCCGAGCCCTACCGAGAGAGCGCCGAAAAACGCGAAATAAAGCCAGCCGTCACCCGTAGGAACGAGCTGTGCCGCCATTATCTGAACAATAGGATAAATCGAAGCGGAAAACATCGCGAGAGCGAAAAAGAAGACGGCTATAAACACGGCAATCTGCTTTTTGCTGCGCAGTTTTCCTGTTTTGCGGTCAATGAAATAGTTGCGGAACAGTTCGGTCAGCTGTTTTTTAAGAAGGAGTTTAAACATAATCAGCCCTCCAGTTCTAGGAACACCGATTCAAGCGAGGAATCGCCCTTGACCTCCTCCATCGTGCCGGAGCGGATAAGCCGCCCCTCTTTGATAATAGCGATTTTGTCGCAGAGTTTTTCGGCAACATCGAGCACATGGGTTGAGAAGAAAATCGCGCCGCCGCCCTCGCAGATTTCACGCATAATCTGTTTTAATGTGAACGCCGATTTCGGATCCAGCCCCACAAAGGGCTCGTCGAGGATTATGAGCTTCGGCGAGTGAACGAGAGCCGAAATAACGGCGAGTTTCTGTTTCATGCCGTGCGAGTAGGACTGAATCGCCTCGCCCAGATCCTTTTTTATTTCGAACGCCTCGGCGTATCTGTTGATTTTTTCTTTGCGTTCGGCAGAGGGCACGCCGAAAATGTCGCACACAAAATTGAGATACTTTATGCCGCTCATATAGTCATATAAATCGGGATTGTCGGGGATATAGGCGATTTCCTTTTTGCAGGCGAGCGGGTCGTCCTTTATCGATTTGCCGTCGATATATATTTCGCCGCTGTCGAATTTCAGTATTCCCGTGCAGCATTTTAAAGTGGTGGTCTTGCCCGCTCCGTTATGGCCGATAAAGCCGTAGATTTCACCCGGCATAATGTGAAGCGTCAGGTCGTCAACCGCCTTTTTTTCACCGTAGGTTTTTGTGAGATTTTCAATTCTCAGCATAATTTCACCTCGTTTTGTTTCTGCCTGAAAATTTTATATATTATACCACATTTCGGGTAAAAAGTAAATAAACACCGCCTGCCCGTAAGGGCAAACACTTGCCGTTTCAATATTTGAAAATCATCTTGCCCCTGTCAAATTCAACGCTTACGCTGCCGTCCGCCTCGTCCTGAGTGCCGAGCACGGCGGCTTTTATGTGCGCAAAGCCCTTTGAGGCGTCGCCGCGTTCAATTCCAATGCGGTAGTTCCCGTCTTCGGGCACGGTAAACGGCAGGAGTTTTTCCTCCCACGAGGTATTTGAAAAATCGAGTGAAGCGATTAATTCACCCGTGTCCGAGGAGCGCACGAAAAGGCGGCAGGCGTCTCCCGAGGAGCGCACATCCGCTTTGAAAAGCTTCGGCTGACCCGCTTTGAGATAAATGCCCTGATAAAGAGCGGCGTCTCCCTTTTCGAGCAGGTCGATAAAACCGTACGGTTCCTCCCCGTTTCGGTTTACACCGGCTGAGTTCTCATCGCCGTTTTTTCTCATCGCCCAGAAGCATCTGCCCTGTTCAAATCCGCCGTTTTGCAGATGAGCCATTGAGCGGAAACCCGTCATATCGCTTACCTGCGTCTCAAAAAAGTTTGACTCAATGCCGTCAATTCTGTTGTTTTCAAAGCGCACTCCCGTCACGGGCGGATATCCGCCCCTGTCGGAATACGGGTTCCACAGCCAGTTGCCCATCGTTTCAAAATAATTGTCGTGCACATAAATGTTGCGCACCTCAACCTTTTCAAGGTCGGGACAGTCGATTCCCCAAAGAATCATACCGAATGCCTTGCAGTGGTTCGAGCGCAGATGATTGTTGTCGATTTCAATGTTCTCGCTCGGCTGCGGGTTGTCGGAATTCCACCACACGCTCCTGCGCGGATCGCGGTATGAGGAAAAAATATAGACCGAGTCGTCGCCCGTGTACATATCGCAGCCCGTCACGCGCATATTCCGGCAGTTCATCATACAAATTCCGTCGCCGTTGCCGTAACTCCAGTCCGTGATTTTAATGTTGCGGAAAAGTCCGTTTTCGCAGGTGAAGGGCATAATCGCGTAACTGTGGTAGTTCGTGATATGAATGTCGCAGATTTCAAAATCCGAGCATTTATAAAAGCCGACGGGGCAGATTTTTATTATCTTTTCGGGGTCGGTGACCTCCATCATGCGGACAGTTCCGCTGCCCCTCACGGCAAAGCCGCGGCTGCCCTCGGGCGCGAAAATAAGCGGATAGTTTTTATACCAGCAGTGGCTCCATTTTATTTCGGGCGAAAAGTTGTGGCCGAACATCGGCGTATAGGGCTCATATCCTTCACCCGCGGGTTTTACATAGTGCGAAGGGTCGCCGCTCTGGAGCAGTGTCGCCCTGTCCTCAAAGAAGAGTTCGACCCCGCTTTTTATCACCAATCCCGCGGTCAGGAAGGTTTTTCCGGCGGTGAGTATAACCCTGCCGCCTCCGTTTTTGAAAGCGTCGTCGAGTGCCTGCTGAATCGCCTGCCTGTCGTCTGTTTTTCCGTCGCCCTTCGCGAAATAAGGCGCGTTCGTCACGCGAAAATCAAATATCTTATTCATACTCATAATCCGCTCCTCCGTTCTCCGTTTTACGCCTTCGATTATACCACCTGCGTTTATGTTTGTACACCGTAAAACGCCCTTTGGCGTTATTTTTATTATCGGGAAAAATCCGTTTGGATAATATGCTTTATTAAGCAATATTCAAATTGTTTAAACTGCATAAATATTGAAATCGTGTTAACAAATAATTAATAATCTACTTGAATAATCGGTAATTAGTATTATAATAGCAATATATTAATTGAAAGGAAAAACAGATGAAAAGAGTAATTGCCGTTTTCCTTGCGCTTATTATCACACTTGCGGCGGGAATAACCGCGTTTTCGGAGGAACTGCACCCCGTAAAGGAGCAGAAAAGATCCATACGCAATGTTTTTGTCGCGGATGAATTCCGCACCTCGGATACCGCCGAATACACCGAACCCGATGGCGAAAAACTCCTGACGCTCGACCTTATTTCCGACACTCACATCGGCTCGGGCGACGCGGCGGGAATCGTGAGCACAAGCATCAGAACCATAGACGCCGAAAAGGATTCGATTGACGGTGTCATCGTTTCGGGCGACCTGACACACCGCGGGTACGACAGCGAATTTGATGAGGTTTATTCCATTCTCGGAAATTACTCGGGCGATAATCTCATAACGGCGAACGGCAACCACGACTACGGCCGCTGGTCCGATTCGGGAATGATGAGGCCCTACGCCATCAGACACAGAAACGATTATCTCGGCATAGACACGCAGAAAGACTATTACAGCACCGAGATAAACGGCTATAAATTTATCATTATGGGCAGCGAGGGCAACAAGCCCAACAGCGCCGACATAAGCGACGAGCAGCTCGCCTTTGTCAACTCGGAACTCAAGGAAGGCACCGAGGGCGGAAGACCGGTATTCGTCATCTGCCACTGGCCGTTGAGGAACACCCACGGCGAGAGAATCTCCTGGCCGATTATTCCGGGCGGCGCGCTCAACTCCTCAACAACCAAAAAACTCACCGCCATACTTGAGCAGTATAAAAATGTTTTCTATATCAGCGGCCATCTTCACGCGGGTCTCAGCGGCAAATTTATACGCAGGTTCTTCAAGGCGTGTTGCGTTGAACAGCACAACGGCATAACCTGCATAAACGTTCCCTCCCTGGGCAGCGGAAACCATCTCGGACTTACCTCCAAGGGCACGGGAATGCGGCTTACCGTTTACGGCGACAAGGCGATTGTCGAAGGCAGGAACTTCTACACGGGCGAATGGCTTGACAACTATGTCTATGAGGTTTCGCTCAACAACGCGCAGCCCGCATCTCAGGGCGGCGGTTTACCCGCGATTCTCCCCGACGCTCCGGTTCTTCCCGGCGATGACAGGGATCAGGCGGCTTAAAACTACAAACGATAGGGTGATATTATGAGAAAAAAACTCGCTGTTTTTCTTGCGGTACTTACAGCGTTCCTGAGTTTTTGCATCTGCGCCAAAGCGGGCGCTCCCGAGAGCGACGGAACCGCCAGTGTAATTGATTACGGCGGCGCGGGCGGCGAAACAACAACCGTTCCCTCAAATCCCGAGGATCCGACCAATCCGGAAGACCCGACGAATCCCGAGGACCCCACAAATCCCGAGGAACCGACCGAGCCCGAAAAGCCAGAGGACACGGCTCATTACGCGCATATGTATCTTGTCTCCTACTGGAATGTGGCTTCTCCCCATATTTTCATCTATTTTGAAAACCTCACCGATCACGATATAGAAGTGGGAATATACACCTGCCCGAAGGGTCAGGGCGTTTCAATCGGCTCACTCGGCTTTTCAACAGCGGACGGCGACGGCGCGGGAGTCTATTACAATATGGAGACCTACCGCATAGGTCAGACCGGCACATTCCCGATGGTCGTTACAATGGAAAGGGTAATCTCCAAGGAGGAGCTTGCGGCTGTTTCCGAGTTTGTGCGCGACCACAACCAGTGGGACGCCTTCATATTCAACTGCGGCTGGTTCGCAGCCAAATGCTGGAACACGGGCGGCGGCTCATATCTTGTTCCCATTACCGTATTCCCGTCAATCCTCCGCCTTGAAATGCTGTTCCACCGCCACACAGGCAAAATACAGCTCTACAAGACCGAGAGAGACCAGGTTATGCGCCAGATCGGCAAAGGCCCGGGAGCATACCTCAAAGTCGCGAGCGACAAATCGGTAGACCTCAAAGAATCACAAATCAGAGCATAAAAAACAGCCACCCTTAGGGGTGGCTTTCTTTTTTTAACTGTTTTTGCTTAACTGAGCGAGCCCTTTGTTACCACATCGAGCTTAGGATTTCTGGTTCCGGGTATACGGTTCTGCTTGTAAACCTGCTGCGGTGTGGGCACAAACATATTGATGTTTTCGCTTGTCGCGCCGCGTGAGCGGAGATTCGCCCTCGCGATGTTGGGAAGCACGGTCATGGGGAACATCTTTTCCCCTCCGCTCTTGTTCCAGCACTGAATGGCGAAGAAGCAGCAGTTTATAATCAGCGGATCCCAGAAATATACGCTTTTGATATATTCCGAAACTTCCTCAAGCTGTTTTGCCGTAACAGTGTGCTGAATGTGGAGGAAGCCGCCGATTTTTTCCTTGTCGCGGTTGCGGTAGCACTCAACATTGTAATAAACTCCCGCGCCGTCGCTCACGGTCATACCGAACGAGCCGAGCGACACGCCCTCGCCCTTGGGACAGGTGTAGGCGCCGACCTGAATATCGTGCTCTGTTATATTTTCAAAATATACAAAGATGTGCGGGAGAATTCCCGTCCAGGTTGAGCAGAGGTAAACAATCGCCACGGGGTCGGTGGGCAGAACCACAGGCTCCTCGGGTTCGGCGGGGTCATCGGGATTTGTCGGGTTTTCGGGATCCGTGGGATTTGTCGGGTTTTCGGGGTCGGTGGGAGTCACCGGGTTTTCGGGGTCGTCGGGATTAACCGGGTCGGTTGTTCCTTCGCCCGTTCCCTCTCCGCCGGTTACCGTCACGCCGGGCGTTTCATCCGCAAACGCCACAACGCTGACCGAACCGAGCGCCATTATAACAGAGAGCAACAAACATAACAGTCTTTTTTTCATTTTTTGTTCCATCTCCAAAGAGTTTTTCTGTAAAAGTATACTGATTATATCAAAGCATTGCGGATTTGTCAATTCAACCTTTCAGCCCTTCGGCTTTATGCCGTAGAGGTGAACCACATTCATATCCTCTTCCATGTCGAGCCCGTGCGAGCCCCTGCCGCCGTCAATTAAGTGGCAACCGTGGTCCGGGCAGAAGCCGTAAAACACACTGTAATCCTTAAGATTTGTTCTTATCGCCTCAATCATTTTGCAGTAAAAATCGAGGTTTTTGCGCAGGGCTTTGAGCGCGAGCCGACCCTCGGGGCCAACGGCGTGCATACGGCTGTCGTAGTTGCCGTTGTAGATTACAACAAGGTCGTATTGCCCGTCCTTTATGAGCGAGAGCGCCTTGCGGTTTACTCTGCCCACGGTCGGGTAGATGAAATAATCTATGTCGCGCTCGAGAAAGATTTTCGAGATGCTGTCGCCCGCGGTTGATACAATCGCCGCCTTTTTGCCCGAGCGCGGATACACATCAAACAGCGTTTCGACCTTGAGCACGGGTTTTGTGTATTTCATAATTCCGTGAACCTCGGGCATTACTCCGCTGTACATCGAGCCGAAGCACACGGGCGTGACGCTCGGCATTACCGAGCGCAGTCTCATTGTTATATCGCTCATTTCACGGGCGCGGGCAAAATCGCTTTTGTATTTTTCGTAAATCCACCAGGCAACGGCGTCGGGATTGTAGATAATCACCTTGTCCGCCTTACCGCCGGGCAGTTTTTCACGCGCCTTTTCGAGCACCCGCTCATTGGCAGGGGCGTTGTCGGGGTTCTGCCCGATGCCCGCGATTTCACTTACCGTGTTTTTTACGCTTGTTATGCAAATCTCTTTTTCCTGCATATTCATTCACTTTTCACCGCAATATCTTTCTTCGCTATTTTATCGCTCCACGCCCTTATCTGCGCGGGCGAGTAGTTTTCGGGCGCCGACTTGTAGAGTTTGCACGCTCCGCTCCCCGCGACAAGCCCTTTTATAAGGGCGAAGAAGAAGCCGGGCGAGCGCATTCCCCTTTTGAGTTTGCCGAGAAGCACCCCGAAATTCATATTCTTGCCCGCTCCCGCGAGATCCGAGGACTGAATAACCTCGTTTTCGAAAAGGAAATCAACGCCCTCAGACGGAAGTGAGAGAATCGCGTTTTTGAGCCCCTCGTTTTTGGCGGTGTCGCCGCCGTAAAGGGCGTGGAAATTTCTGTTGTAGTTCCAGAGATTCTCCGCCGAAAAATCCGCCTTTTCAATCAGCGTATCGGCGAGCATTCCGCCCGCGAGAATCGACAGGTCAATGCCCATACCGTTCATCGGCGTTGTCATAAAGGCGCTGTCGCCCACTGCCGCATAACCGTCCGCCACCATAAGGGTGAGCGGTCTGCGAACGGGAATTACCGCCCTGCATCCGCCGTGCAGTATTTTATCTCCGAGCCAGGGATGGTCTTTTCCGAATATCGCGAGCTGCTCGTTTATCTTTTCATCCGTCAGCGGAAAAACTCTGCCTATGAGCACATCGCAGCAGTCTCCGATTGTGTTGAACCACGAAAGCCCCTTTTCGCCCTCGTGATACATATAGACCTCAAACGGCACCTCGGGATTTACATCCTCCGCCTTGTCGAAATATGCCCTGTAAGCGTAGAACACATCGCCCTCCTTCGGTTCCTTTTCAATACCGAAGGAAGCGGGCAGGTTGCTCCTGACGGGTGAGAACACACCCGCCGCGTCGATTACGAGATCGGCGTCATAATCGCCCTTATCCGTTCTGAGGCCCGTAACCCTGCTGCCCTGAGTCAGAGGTGAGAGAACTTCCGTTTCATAGATGAACTTAACTCCGCTTTTCACGGCGTTTTCAATAAGCATTTTTATCAGCGGTTTCCGCCACATGATGCGCTGGCGGTTTTCATCCGTATAATTGATAATCACCTTTTTGCGCTTGGCGGGGCTCACGAAGGCGCAGTCGCCCCTGTAACGCCATATATCGGCGCCGAGTCCGCTTTCGGGAATGCCGAGAGCGTCACACAGGATTTTGAATGTGAATCTGTCCTCCCAGTCGTGACCCTGCTTGCCCTCTTTTCCCTTTTCGATTACGGTCACATCAAAGCCCGCGCCCGCGAGACGCGCCGCGGCGACAAGCCCGCCGTGACCCGCGCCGGCAACAAGTATTTTACTCATATATTCACTCCTTTACGGGAATGTCGTTTTCGCTTATTTTTCTGCTCCACTTTTCAATTTCGGGCAGTGAGTACTCTTCGGGCGGGGCGGCGTAGAGTTTTGCCGTTTTTTCGCCCTTCAGAAGTCCCGAAACAAGGGTGAAAAACCATTTCGGCTTTCTGATTCCCTTGAAGAATTTTTCAACAACCGAAGCGAAACTCACCCGTGTGCCCGCTCCCATAAGCTCGTTTCTGCCGATTATTCCGCTCTCAAAAAGGAAGTCCACCGCCTCGGGCGGAAGGGAGAGAAGAGCGTTTTTGAGAAGGGCGTTTTTCGAGTCGCCGCTCCCGCATTCAATATGATAGCGGCGGTTGTATTTCCAGAGATTCGAAGCCGAAAAATCAGGATTTTCGATTATAGTTTCCGCGAGCATCTCACCCGCGTCAAAGCACAGGTCAATGCCCATACCGTTCATCGGCGTTGTCATAAAGGCGCTGTCGCCCACAGCCGCGTAACCGTCCGCCACCATAAGTGTAAGCGCTCTGCGCACGGGAATAGGCGCGACCGTGCCGCCGTGAAGAATTTTCTCGCCCATCCACGGGTGCTCGCGGCGGAACTCGTCAAGCAGTTCGTTTATATGCCCGTCGTCAAGCGTAAAAACCCTGCCGATTAAAATATCGCAGCAGTTTTCATCGGTGATAAACCACGAAAGCCCCTTTTCGCCGTCGTGATAAACATACATCTCATAGGGAAAATCGGGATTTACTTCCCGCGTTTTGTCAAAATAGGCGCGGTAGGCGTAGAACACATCGCCCGTGCGCGTTTCCTTTTCAATGCCGAAGGAATCCGGCAGACTGCGCCTCACGGGTGAGAACACGCCCGCGGCGTCAATCACAAGATCGGCTTCAAAATCGCCTTTATCCGTCTTTAAGCCCGTCACCTTATTGCCACGAGTCAGAGACGAAAGAACCTCCGTCTCATAAAGGAACTTCACTCCGCTTTTAACTGCGCGGTTAATCAGAGCGTTCAGTATATAACTGCGGAACATCACCTTGAGACTGTTCTCGGAATAGTCGCTCGTAACCTCGGCTTTTTTGTTGGGCGGATAATAAATCATATTGCCGTTCGCGTGCCAGGAACCCTCGGGGTAATCGGCATAACCCGTGCCCGTGAGTTCGAAAAAGCGTTCAAACGAAAATCCGTCCTCCCAGTCGTGGCCGAGTTTTCCCTCTTTGCCTTTTTCTATTACGGTAACATCAAAGCCCGCTCCGGCTAACCGGGCGGCGGCAACAAGCCCTCCGTGACCCGCTCCGGCGACAAGAATTTTACTCATATTCTCTCCCCAGCCTTTCGAGGATTTCGGGGTGTGTGTCGAGGTCAAAGCGTTTTCCGCCCTGCTCCGGGTCGAAATACCACGCGCGCGCGTCTATTCTTTCGGGCGAGTGCAGAAGCGAGCAGCGCCCGTTTTCAAAACATATCGCGACATCATTTTCGAGGGCGATTGACGGAATGGGCAGTGTCGGGGCGACGCTGTTGAAATTCTGCCACCACTCACTTTCGTAGTGCGGGCAGTTCATATACGGCAGTATTCCCGTGCACTCGACCGTCATGAATTCGCCTTCGGGAGCGCAGTCGTCAAAGCCCTGCTTAAACCAGCACATAGCCCCCGACGAGTCGCCGAACAGCACCTTGCCGTCGCCGTACGCCTTGCGCAGCATATCGTCCGCGCCCGTGTTTTTCCAGGTTTCCATAAGAAAACGCAGGTTGCCGCCCGGCACATTGATAATGTCCGCGCGTTCTATCTTTTCCGCTGCGATTTCCCGTGTCATATAGGGGTGCGAGAGGCAGAGCACATCCACATTGCAGCCCCAATTGAAAAACCGCGAAATCATTGAGTTTGAATACTGATCAAAGCCCGCTGTCGGTATAAGCAGAAAATTCGGCTTTTCCTTTTCGCACAGCGAGAGAATGCAGCGCACAAGAAAATCGGCGTGTTCTCCGCCGAAACCGCCGCCGACGGCAACAATTTTACCCATAACACCGCTCCCGTAGCATTTATATTTCAATTTTAGCAGTAAAACAATAATTATTCAATAATAAAACAATATAACTATTCCCCGTTTTTCTTGTTGAAATATGATAAACGCCCCGTAATAATTGACATTCCCTTTTACGGGATTTATAATATAATTACCAAATTAAGAAAGGGGAAAAACCGATGAAACACTTTAAAAAGATTCTCGCAATCGCACTCGCGCTCACTATGCTGCTCGCGTTCGCCTCACCCTCGTTCGCGGCGGACAGCTCCTGCAAGAGCATAACCTTCCTTAAAGATTTTGTCACCACACGCACGCTCGGCGCCGCGCTTGACGACTCCGCTTTTTCGTCATCCGGCATACCGGTGTCAAACGTGAATGTCAAAATCAAGCTTGAGGGTGAAAACAATGTCAAGCTCTTCGGCTCGGCGGACCTCGGACCCATCAAGGATATAAAAGTGATTCTTGACAACGGAAAACTCATGGGATACATTTCCATCTTCAAAATCAACATAGGCGACATCGTCAGCGATCTCACCGGTCAGAGCTTCAACTTTGATTTCGGAGCTGTTGCTGAGCAGATAAACCCCATCCTTGACAAGCTGGACTCCGAAACCCTCGACCTTCTCGCGCTCAAAGAAACAAAGAATGTAACCCTTGCGGATTACGGCGAGGTTCAGGCGGAGGTGCTCACCGTTTCGCCAGATAAGATTGCCGAAAAGATTGCGGCCGCGGCCGCCGCGAGCGGAAACCCCGTTGACGTTACGGGCAAAACAGTGGACGAGCTTATCGAACTCGCCGCGCAGCTCAACATCAGCGACTTAAACTACTATATCGCGCTTTACAGAATCAGCCAGAGTGAAGACGGACTTGCCTCCTTCTATTATAAAGACGGCAAGCTCGTGGGCGTAAAAATCAACTTTATCAACGAGGAAACACAGGAGAGTATGTCGTTTGACACCTCAACCTTCGGCCTCAAATTCAAATCAATTGAAACAAACCTGCCCGATTCGGCGTTCTCCGCGCCTAAAATCGCTCTCAACATCTCAGGTCTTGTAAAATTCATTTTAAAGTTTTTTATCAGATAATCGATACTTAAACATAAATAATTCAGGGGGCTGCCCGGCGGCAGTCCCCCTTATTCTTTTATTCTGTCTATAAATGTCCTGTCTTGCAATCGGTTTTTGCCTGTGATATGATTTAAAAGAAAAATACTTTCGGAGGGTACGGCTATGAAAAAAGCGCTCTCATTGATTCTTACAATCATATTCGCACTCGGCTGTTTCGCCTTTCCCTGCGCGGCGCAGGCATCCGCCGGGGTTACGGTGGTTTTGCCGGAAGGTGCATCCGCTCAGGAGCGGTACGCCTGTGATATGCTTTGCGAATATCTTTCGGATATTCTCGGCTCGGATGTGCCTGCGGGCGGCGTTACGGACGGCGCGGTCAATATTATTCTTTCAGCCGACCCCGCGCTCGGCGAGGGGGCTTACACTCTCACGGAGCGCGACGGCAATCTGTTCATAACGGGCGGCGGCAAGCGCGGAACAATCTACGGCGCCTTCGCCTTTCTCGAAAAACTCTGCGGCTGTAAATTCTACACAAACGAGGAGTTCCTGATTCCGTCCGCCGACAGTATAGATATCCCCGCGGGCTATTCGTTTGAATACACGCCTTATTTTGAATACACCGAAACCGACTGGAAAAACGGCGGAAACACGGTTTTCACCGTCGCAAACGGAATAAACGGCGGCACATACTCGAACACGCCTGAAAATATGGGCGGGTGCATACGCTATATTTCGGGCTTCTGTCACACGCTCACAACACAGTTCTGCTCGGCAAACTCCTATTTCGCCGAGCACCCCGAATATTTCGCCCTTCACGGCGGAGAGCGCACCCCGAACCAGCTCTGCCTTACAAATCCCGACACGCTCCGCATTGTGACGGACGAGATTCTCTCACTCCTCGCTTCAAGGCACGACCCCGGTGAGGCGCTTCAGATTGTATCTGTCACCCAGCACGACAACGGCGACTTCTGCGAATGCCCCTCCTGCAAGGCGCTCGACGATGAAAACGGCTCACACTCGGGAACAATGGTGACCTTCGCGAACAGCATAGCCGAGGCGGTCGAAAACGCGGGGTATGACAATGTGGCGATTGACACCTTCGCCTATCAGTACACCCGTCAGGCGCCCTCAAAAGTTGTGCCGCGCGACAATGTCATAATCCGCCTGTGCTCAATCGAATGCTGTTTCGGCCACACATTTGACAACCCCTCCTGCCCTGAAAACGCGAAATTCATGAAGGATCTCGAGGACTGGTCGAAAATCTGCAACAGGATTTACATCTGGGATTACGGCACGAACTACAGCGAATACATAAACTTCTTCCCGAATTTTCATGTGCTTCAGAAAAATATGCAGATTTTTTACGAGCACAATGTCAAAGGTGTTTACGGCGAGGGCAACTATCAGCTTGACGCCTGCAACGGCGAGTTCTGCGACCTGCGTTATTATATTCAGGCAAAACTTATGCAGAACCCCTACCTCGATTATGACGCCGAGGTAAACGGTTTTCTCGATTTTTTCTACGGCGGCGGATATAAGGAAATAAGGGAGTTTATCGATATCTGCAGCGAAAAGGGAGTCACCGCCAAAAAGCACGCCGGTATTTTCGACCGCGCGAAAGGCTCACTGCCGGGGCTTACCTCCGCGGATATCAAGAAGTGCGATTCCCTCTGGCAGACGGCGAACGAGCTTGCCGAAACCCCCGAACAAAAGGAAAGGGTTCACCGCTCCGAATTCTGCTGGCGCTATTGGAAATGCGCTAACGGCAAGGACGAATTCTCGCTTCTTCACACGCCCTATCAGCTTATGAAGGCGCGTGACGACCTGTATCTCGACCTGGTTGACGCGGGCACGACCATTCTCGGCGAAACGGGCAGAAAGCGCCTGCTCTCTCAGTGCTACGCCCTGCACCTTCTGAGAATACCGTTCTGCTGGACAAATCTCTATGACAACGGCTTCTGGGATTTCATAAGCCCAGCCGTCGTGGCAATATATAAATTTCTCGGCAGTGTTCACACCGCTTTTGGAATATAAATCTTAATACACAAAGAAACGGACTGCCGGTTGACGGCAGTCCGTATTTTTTCAAATTTATTCGCCTTCGATAAAGCTAAGAACCACGGGGCAGAGTTCGTCGGCTCTGTCCTCAATGCACTGGTGGCCGCCGCCCTCGACAATGTATTTTTGCGCTTCGGGGAAGGCGTTGTAAAACTGCGCGCGCATATCGTCGTTTATTATAATATCGCCGCTCGCGTTCACAAGCAGAACCGGGCAGGTGATTTTATCCGCCTCGGCGAGATTCGTCTCGCGCACATTGACGAGCATCTGACACATTCCCGCCCCTATGCCGTCATATCCGAACGGACCCGTCACGCCCGTAACATCGTAACTGCGGCTGAATTCGAGATTCCTCGTCGCCGCGTAAATCACAAGCCGCACAACGGGAGTGAACTTTGTGCCGATTTTGAAAAACGTGTTCATCATCCATTTCATCGGCGCGCTCGTTACAATGCTCTCAAAGCCCTTCGGGCAGGTGCTCTGCGGCGCGGGGCAGAACAGAAGCAGGCGGCTGACGGGCAGTTCCTCGGCAATGTTCGTCGCAACTCCGCCGCCCATCGAGTGCCCCGCCAGTATCCATTCCTCCGCGGGCGCAATGCTCTGCATAAGCCCTGCTATGAGTTCCTCGCGGTCTGTAACCCGGGTGTTTTCCGTCTCACGCGTGCTGTAGCCGAAATTCGGCAGGTCAGCCATAACGCAGTCATAGCCCGCCTCGGAGAGGTTCGCCGCCATATTGCGCCAGGCGTAGGTCGAGCACATAAAGCCGTGAAGCATCATGATTCTGCCCCTGAATTCGCCCTTGTGCTCAACAATTCTGTAATGAATCTCGTAGTCGCCCTGCGTGTAGAAAAGGCTGTCTTCATAGGGCGTGTCAACCGCGTGCGCGGGCAGGCAGAAAAGCCCCGCGAGCAGGGAAATAACGAGAATTAAACTTATTATTTTCGAGTGTTTTTTCATACCGTTCACCTTATTTCGTTCCCGTTGAGCCGAAGCCGCCCTCGCCGCGCGCGGTGCTGTCGAGAGTGTCAACCTCAACCGTCGGCAGCGGGCATACGGGCATAACCACAAGCTGGGCTATGCGCTCGCCGGGCTCGATTGTGTAGGGAGTGTCAAACTGGTTTATTACGCCGACCTTTATTTCGCCCCTGTAGTCGCTGTCAATCACGCCCACGGAGTTGAGAAGACCTATGCCGTGCTTTACGGCAAGTCCGCTGCGAGCGAAAACGAAGGCGCCGTATTCGTTTGAAGGCAGTGAAATCGCTATTCCCGTGGGAATGAGCGCCGCCCCTCCGCCGTTAAGCGTTACGGGCTCGTCAATGCAGGCGTAAAGATCAACGCCCGCGCTGCCCTCGGTGGCTCTTTTCGGCACAACCGCCTTTTCGCTGAGTTTCTTTATTTTAAGTTCCATATTATCCCCTCAGTTTCTTCGCAATTTTCTGCGCGGAGTCAACAAGCATTTTGGCTGTTTTGTCAGTGGTCATATCCGCCTCGCCCATAAACTCAATGAAGTCGCCCGAAAAGCCCTTCTTGAAGCGGTAGAGCCCGTTTGAGTCATCGAGCACGCCCGAAAGCCCTCTGAAATCGTAGATGTCGCAACCGAGCGAAATCGCCCATTTTATGTTCGTCCACTGCAGAAGGTAGTTGGGCATAACATTGCGGTGGGAGTTGAGCGACGCGCCGTAGAAATACCACACCTTGTTGCCCCAGTGTACGCAGAGTGTGCCCGCTATCGGCTCGCCCTCATAGTAAGCCATATTGAGCATGGCGTTCTCGCCGAAGGTGTCGATTATTTTCGCGAAATAGTCGGCGTTCCGGATCGCGAAGCCGTCTCTCTCACCCGTCTCAACCATTATTCTGTAAAACTCCTCAGCCATCTCGCTGCCGCAGCGCTTTATTTCAACATTGTGCTTGAGCGCCACGCGCACATTGTAGCGGTGCTTGGAGGCGAAGGCGGCGAACACCTCGTCCTCGGTTTTTCCGCCTATGTTCAGGCGGAACACAAAACGGCACTGGAAGCCCTCGAAATTCATAAACCTCGGCTGCTGCACAAAGCCCGCGTCCTTTATGATTTTCGCGTATTCCTCATCGTCGGCGGGAGCGTCGGTGTCAATTTTGAGCATATAGCCTTTAAGCGTTTTGCCGTATTCCTTCGCGGCGGCGGCGAGGGCGTTGAACACCTCGCTGTCGTGCAGATCGCACACGGGTCCTCTGGGGGCGTAGAGCATATGGTAGGGCAGTTTTGAAATGCGCCTTGCCAGAACGGCGAGAGTGCCTTTTATTTCGCCCGAGTCATCCCTCGCTATAACGCCGAACCACTCCCAGTCATCCTTGACCTTGCCCCAGACCGAGGTCTGAAGAAAATGCCCTTTCGGGTGGCGGGCGACAAAGGCGTCAAGCTCCGCGGCGCTGTCTCGTTTTACAATTTCAGTAGTCATATTATTGCTTTTGCCTTTCAGCCGGATTTGTTCCGGCGGTATTTGCGCGGGTTTTATCTTTTTTCGCGTCAGCGGGAAGAAAAGCGTATTTTATCGCTCCCTCCGGGCAGACGGAAATACATTTTCCGCATCTTATACATTCCGCGTGGTTGGGCGCAACCGACGGGTCCACGCACATATCGCACGCTTTTGCGCACGCCTTGCAGTTTGTGCATCTGTTTTCATCCGTCTTCATCTGCACAAGCGCGACCTTGTTGAAAAGCGAATAGAACGCGCCGAGCGGACAGATGTATTTGCAGAACGGTCTGAAAATCAGGACGCTCGCCAGCACGACAATGCCGAGAACGCACGCCTTCCACATAAACATCGAGCCGAAAAGTGAAAACAGCTTTGTATCCGAAAACGCGAGCAGAATGCCCGAAAGCGTGCCGGACGGGCAGATGTATTTGCAGAAAAACGGCGTGAGTTTAACGCATACCGGCAGAACTATAACGCAGAAAATCAGCACGAAGTACTTGATTTTTCTTAAATATTTGTCCGCGCGGAAGGTCTTTATTTTTTTGAAAAACGGGATTTTGTAAATCAAATCCTGCAGAAGCCCGAACGGGCAGAGTAAGCCGCATACGACCCTTCCCAGCAGAACCCCGAAAAATATCATAAGCCCCAGCACATAGTAGGGAAAACGGAACTTATATGAGGAGAGACTGCTCTGAAGCGAGCCAATGGGGCACGCGCCCACCGCCGAAGGGCAGGAATAACAGTTGAGCCCGGGCACGCACACCGCCTTTGTCGGGCTGCCGGACACTCTTCCCGTGAAGAAGCCCCTGAAATCCGCGTTCATCAGAAGAGCGGCACAGGACTGTATAATCAGTTTTCTTTTACTATCCAATTCCTATGCACTCCAGACACACGGTCACCGCTTTGTTGAGCACCTGAGCGACATCGCCGTTAAAACAGCCGGTTACGATGAGCGCCGCGGCGGCAAGCAGAAGAACCGCGAATATAATTTTCTTTTTCATATCAGTATAAGTATGGACGAACCGTCGCTTCCCACTGACTGTAGGACATTGCGCCCACAATCGGCTCGGAAGTGAGGACGTTTCCGTACGAATCGATTATTATTGTTGTGGGCACATAGCCCGTGTAGTAATCGCTGAAGCTCTGTGTGCCCTGAATGACGGGATAGGTTATGCCGTTGCTCGCAACGATCGACACCGCGTCGGAGTAATTGTCATCAAACGCGCCGACAATCACAAGTCCGTCATCTTTATAGTTCGCGTAGAGTCTCTGAAGGTCGGGCAGTTCGCTTTTGCAGGGCGGGCACCACGGCTCCCACATATTGATAACTATAATTTTCGCGCCGCTGTTTCTCAGATCGGAGAGCGAGGCGGGGTTGCCGTAGATATCGTTGGCGTAAAACGAAACATTTCCGTAAGAGATTCTTGTTGATGGTTGCCTTGTCGTTGCGGTTGTGGTCGGCCTTGCTGTGGTGGTCGTCGGGCGCGCGTTTGTTGTAGTCGGTCTTGCCGTTGTGGTGGTCGGTCTTGCAGTCGTCCTCGTGGTGGGTTTCACTGTGGTGGAGGGTGTTCTTGTTGTGGGGCGTGTTGTGGTGGTTGTCGCCCTGGTGGTAGGTCTTGTCGTTGTAGTCGCCCTCGTGGTTACCCTCGTGGTGGGTCTTGTTGTTGCCTGTGTGGTAAATACCGTTGTGGGCTGTGTATATACAGTCGAAAACGGGTCGCTCGGCAGTACGGTGATTGTAACGACATTGTCGGCGGAAGTCGCCGTCATAATGCTCGTTGCCGCCGTCAGCGTTTCGCCGAACCTTTCTTCCTGCGCGATGGTTGTGCGCTTGTTTCGTGTTGTTAAATCCTCTTCCTCGCTTGTTCTGTTGCGAATGCTGCATCCGGTCAGAACCACAGCGATAATCACGGGAATTATCAACGCCGCTTTTTTCATTGTCTCATATCTCCTTTTATTCAACCGTTTCTCCGGTTTCTTTTCTCTTTTTGCTGACCACAAGCGCCGCTGCCGCCGCGGTTACAGCCGAGAGCACAGCCGCCGTGATAACCACGGTTTTTCTGTCGCGCACAATGGTGTCGCCTTTTTTCTGCGTCTGCGCTTCGGGCTGAGTGGTCACCCTTGTGGCGAAGGTCAGGGTATAAACCGTTGCCTCTGCGCTGCTCTCCTGCGCGGTTTCCGATGTGGTTTCCTCAACGCTTTGGAGCGCGGCGAATCCGGGATTTTCCGAAGTTTCCTGTTTCTGAGTTGTTGATGACGTTGTTTTCTGAGCGGATGTTTCACTCCGCTTTGTTGTATCGGGCGCTGTCGTTGCCGGCTTTGCGGTTGTTGTCTCCTCGCCGCCGTCCGTTTTGCCCGTTGCTGCGGCCGCGGTCGTTGTTGAGTCGGGTTTCGTGGTTGTTGTCGAGGTTGTTGTAACGGTTGCGGATGTTGCCGACGACGGCTTTTCCGTCGATGTGACGGTCTCTGCCGTGGTTGTGACGGTTGTGGTTTCCGTAACCGTTGTTGTGGCCGCGGTTATCGGCTCAGTCGTCTCGGGCGGGGCGTTTTTAAGCACCGGCGCGGGATATCCCGCCTTGGCGACGGGCGTGTAGATGTAATAGTAATCGGACGGAAACTGAATGGTTCTGCCCGTGCCCGCCTTGCCGTTATAGCGCACATTCTGCTCAAACAGCGTAATCACGCCGTTCGAATATGATTTTACTATAGCCCAGTGGTCGCCCTTGCCCCTTCTGAATTTTGACGGGGCGTAGATTACATCGCCGGGTTTCGGCACGGAAGGTGTTACGAATTCATAGCCCTCGCTGCGCATAATCAGACCGCCGACGAAGGAGGCGAAAACATTGAGCCCGTACGCCTCTTTGTAGAAGCGTATTACCAGTTCGTTGCACTGGTAATAGGTGTTCGCGCTCGTGTCGGTCAGGTTGTAGTAGGCGTTCACGCCGCAGAATGTGTCCGAAATAAAGCCGTTTTTGTTAATCGCCGTGTACTTGCCGCTGTGTATTTCATCATACCAGTCGGCACAGACGCAGGGTGAAAATGCCGCAATCAACGCAATAATTGCCGCGACAGCCGAAATTACCTTTTTCATTTTTGTTCCTCATTTTCGGGACGGCTCAGCCGTCCTCCTCACTCTGTAAAAGCGAATCGCGCAGTTTTTCCGCACTTTTATTCATTAAACGCCTGCAGATGATTGTGTAAGCCGCCGTGCGGGCAAAATTCATCTGCCGCGGATAATCCTTATAAAACTCATCGGGTGAAATGTATGTGCCGAGATCCTCTTTTATTCCGCTGTTGTAATAATTGTCATCCCCGTTCACAAAGGTCTGAAAACCATCGACCGCCACCAGACTGCCGATGTAGCCGCCCTCGATGTCGGAGTTCGCCGCGCGTACAGCCGCGGCGAGGTCGGAGTCAAGCGCCGTGCCGTAAAGCGTTCTCCACTCTCCGCGGACCAGCGCCTCAACCTCGGTGAGCGGCAAACTGTCCTCGGCAACGCGGTAAATAAAATCGGGCACCGCCCCGTAGATGTAATCCTTTGTTATCATACGGCATCTGAGTCTGCAGGGAATACCAGACGAGCGCAGCAACGCCATAAGCAGAACCGCCTTTGTGTTAACGGTTCCCATACCCTCTTTGAGCACCTTTGAAGCGGGCACGACAAGGGCGCTGTTGAAGCCGAACGGAATTTTATCCCGCACGAAGGAGCAGATGTATTTTACCCGCTTCTCCTCGTCAAGATCCTTCCAGCGCTTTTGTTTAACGAGCGTTTTTATGTTTTCGCTGCCGTAATTCAAAAGGGGTGTGCTGAGTATGAATTTTTCGCTGTCGTCGGCAATACTGCTGCCCGCTCCCTTTAAAAGTTTTTCAACCTTTTCGGCCTTTTCGGGCGGCTCACAGCCCCTCAGGCGTGTTACCGCGTAAACAAGCACCGCCGCTCCGGCTACCATCATAACAATTCCGAGGGCAATGACCGTTCCGCCCTTTGAAAGATAGAGAGCGCCCGCGATAACGCAGAAAACCGCCGACACAAAATAGATGAGGGCGAGGATTCTGTCGTTTTTCATATTGAAATGCAAAGTCACCGCCCCCTTCTTTGTTTTTCGTCAATGATTACTGGGTGTATCTTGCGGGATTTCTGAATAACTTTTTGAAAAACGCTATAACTTTCTTGAAAAATCCCGCGTTTACATTTATCTTTTCGGACGCCGTTATTGCTTCGCCGCTCTCCGTTTTGAGCGCGGTGCCGTCGGCGTACTCTATTTTCACCGTGAGATCGCCCGGGCTTTTCACCTCGAACTCAATCTCATTTCCGCGAACGGGAGACATTCCGGGGTAATACCACACAACGGCGCAGTCCTCGGGCAGGTCGGTGACCTCCGCTTTGAAGCGGGCGACCGTGCCGTAGTCGAGAGTCACGCTGCCGTCCTTCGGCAGATTGACGATTTTGAGAGTCGGGTCCTTCTTTACGGGGATTGTCTCCTCCCCTATCACCTCGCCGCAGATCTTGCAACGGGTTTCCTTTATGCCCTCCTCGGTGTAGGTGGCGGGCTTTGTTATTCTGTAATAGCCGGAGACATGCTGTTCACAGGGCTCGCCGAGTTCCCTGCCGCACTGCGCGCACACGCGCACGCCGTCCTTTTCCTCAACAACGTGGTTGCAGGTTGTGTAAATGTGCATCCAGGTATTGCAGATGTTCTTGAGGTTTTTGAATTCCTGCTTTACATCGGTCAGGGCGTCCCCTTTGTCGGTGCGCACATAACTCTCGCCCGCGTTGCATTTAAAGGAGAAGTCCTCCATATTTTTTTCAAGCGGAAGGCAGATTATGCACTTTTCCGAATCCTCGCAGGCGATTGTAACGGCGTAAATCTCGTCCTTTTCAAGGGAGATTATGTCGGGCACCTCAAAGGTGTAGCAGCCGTCGTTTGTGTATTTTTCGGTGTATGTCGCGACAAGTTTTCCGTCCGTGGGGCTTGTGTAGTTTTCCGGCAGGAATCTGTAAATATTGAAAGTCGCCGTAACCTCGGTGAGTTGACCGATTGTGTCAAGATAGAAACAGATATCGTTTATCGTCTCGTTGCCCTGCGCCCTGAACACATCGCCGTATTCAATAAAGGAGCCGAAGGCGTAGGTGTTGTAGATACTTTCGGAGTGGGTGTAGTTATTGTAGGTTATATCCTTTTTCGCGGTGTAACCCGCGAACTCCTCGATATACTGGCTGTATGAGAGATACATATAGTCGGTGTCGTCGCCGTACCAGGAGTTCTTGATAAGCCAGGCGCCGTTTTTCGAGGGGGTTCTGCCGCAGGGCGTGAATTCGCCCGCCGGCACATTGTCGTCCCAGCCGATAATGGTTATGGCGTGGTTTGTGAACCTTGAGATGCCGTTATAAATCATTTCGGCGCCGTAGGTGTCGCTGTGGCAGGAATCGCCCGACTCGAAGTAGCAGGCGCTTATCGCTCCGTGAGCCATAATCCATTTTTTGACCTGCGTCTCGTCAAAAAACAGCGTAAGGTCGTCAAGCACATAGCCGCTGCCCGTGTTGAAGCGGTCCGCGTCGGTGAATTCAAGACCGTCGCCGGGCTTTTTGTTGGGGTAATCCGCCTGAGCGGCAATACCCTCGTGATTCGCGAGCGGGCCCGAAGCGAACAGATAGTTGCCGCCGTCGTTCCAGGTATCCTCTGTGGTGGCTCCCTCGTTTAAATGATTGAACGCGAACCAGGTCAGATGGCTCTTTGAAAAGTGCTGTTCCTCGGAGGTGTCGGTCATAACGGACGCCTCGAGCGTGGACATTGTTGAAAACGCCCAGCAGTCGCCGTAATACTGCTCCTCGGGAGGGTTGATGTTGCCCGTCTCCCTCGCGTCATACGAGGCGGGCAGATCATCGCTGTCATTTTCATACCCCGCCTGCGGGGCTTTGCCGCCGCTCCTCGGAACAACGGAATGGCGCAGGGAATTGCCTTCAAATGTGATTTCGCCCGTCTTGATTGTGCCGTCCGCCGCGAAAGCGGTAACACAGCAGCCGCCGAGTGTAATCACGGCGCAGAGAGTCAGGGCGATTGCCTTTTTCATAATTTTCATTTCGGTTCTCCTCGTATATACAGATATTTCAATAAATGTTTATTAACTTTATCCTGAAATATTATTTTAACATAGAATATATATAAAATGCAACCGTTTTAACAGACTGAGGGACAAATCGAAAAAATACAGTTGAAAAAAAGAAACCGTTGTGATAGTATTAATTGCTCAAAAGATAACCCGAAAGGATATTAACACAAACAAAAAATGGTCTGCAAAAACATTCTCGAAGCCATGGGCAACACGCCCGTAATACGCCTGAACCGCATCGCTCCCGAAGGCGGCGCGGAGATACTCGTTAAATTCGAGGGGCTCAATATAGGCGGCTCCATCAAAACAAGAACCGCTTACAATATGATAAAGGACGCGGAAGAAAGAGGCATTCTCAATAAGGATTCGATTATTGTCGAGCCCACCAGCGGCAACCAGGGCATAGGTCTCGCCCTCGTGGGGGCGGTCAGAGGCTACAAAACCGTTATTATTATGCCCGATTCCGTCAGCCGCGAGAGGCGCCTTCTCGTAAACCACTACGGCGCCGAAGTAAAACTCGTTCACGATGACGGCGACATAGGCAAATGCATTGAGGAGTGCATAGCGCTCGCCGAAAGGATGAAGGCGGAAAATCCCGCGGTGTTCGTGCCCCAGCAGTTTGAAAATCCCGCCAACCCCGAAGTTCAGCGCAGCCGCACCGCGCGTGAAATCCTTGAACAGATAGGAAAACCGATTCACGGTTTCTGCTCGGGAATCGGCACGGGCGGCACAATAACGGGCATAGGCGAGGTACTCAGGGCGGCAAACCCCGATATCGAAATCTGGGCGGCGGAGCCCGAAAACGCGGCGGTGCTCTCGGGCGGCTCAATCGGCACACACAACCAGATGGGCATAGGCGACGGTCTTATACCCGCCATACTCAACACAGAAATCTACGACGATATCTGCATAATCACCGACGAGGAGGCAATCAGCACCTCGAAGGCGCTCGCCTCGAAAGAGGGAATAATGTGCGGAATAAGCAGCGGCACTAATGTCGCGGCGGCGATAAAACTCGCCAAAAAACTCGGGGAGGGCAAAACGGTTGTAACCGTGCTTCCCGACACGGCGGAGAGATATTTCTCCACCCCGCTGTTTGAGTAATTTTTATTGAATAAAAGAAAAAGGCAGGTTTTCCCTGCCTTGTTTTTTTTTGCCGTTATCCGGTTTTTTCCGGCTCTTCCGGTTCAACGGGTCTGCGGGCGAGAATGAGCGCCGTGTTGTTTTCAAAGCGCACAACCGCGCCCTCGACGGGCAGAAAGTTTTCGCCCTCATCCGTTCTGTATTTTATATTTCCCTTCGTCACGGCGACTATCACGGGCGAGTGGTTCGCGAGTATTCCGTAAAGCCCGTCGGATGTGGGCACGGTGAGCGAGAGGCAGTTGTCAACACTTATCTCCTCGCCCTCCATTGTAACGGTAAGTTTAAACGGTTTCATAAATCACCTTATATCTTTTTCGCCTTTTTAAGCGCGTCGTCAAGCGTTCCCACATTCAGGAAGGCGTCCTCGTTTACATCGTCGCACTCGCCGTCAATAATCGCGGCAAAGCCCTTCACCGTTTCTTCTCTTGTAACATATCTGCCTTCAACGCCGTTGAATTTTTCGGCTACGAAGAAGGGCTGAGACATAAAATTGCGCACCTTCCTCGCGCGGCTGACGGTGAGCTTGTCCTGCTCGTTGAGTTCATCCTCGCCGAGTATGGCGATGATATCCTTCAATTCGTTGTATTTTTCGAGTATTTCCTGCACCTTGCGTGCAACCCTGTAATGCTCGCTGCCCACAATGTCCTCCTCAAGGATTCTCGAGGTGGAAGCGAGAGGATCAACGGCGGGGTAAATGCCCTCCGAGGCGATTTTTCTGTTTAAAACGGTGGTGGCGTCGAGGTGGGCGAAGGTAGTCGCCGGGGCGGGGTCCGTCAGGTCATCGGCAGGCACGTAAATCGCCTGAACCGAAGTGATGGAGCCGTTTTTCGTTGAGGTGATCCTTTCCTGCAGAGCGCCCATTTCCTCCGCGAGAGTCGGCTGATAGCCGACAGCCGAGGGCATTCTGCCGAGCAGGGTGGAAACCTCGCTGCCCGCCTGCACGAATCTGAAAATATTGTCAATGAAAAGGAGCACGTCCCTCTTCTGCACATCGCGGAAATACTCAGCCATAGTAAGCCCCGAAAGCGCAACTCGCATACGCACGCCGGGCGCCTCGTTCATCTGGCCGAACACGAGGGCGGTCTTTTTGATGACTCCGCTCTCGTTCATCTCTTTCCACAGGTCGTTGCCCTCTCTTGAGCGCTCGCCCACACCCGTAAAAATCGAGTAACCGCCGTGCTCCGTGGCAATGTTGTGGATCAGTTCCTGAATAAGGATGGTCTTTCCTACGCCCGCGCCGCCGAAGAGACCGATTTTTCCGCCTCTCTCATACGGCTCAAGCAGATCAACCGCCTTTATGCCCGTTTCGAGTATTTCAACAGTCGGGTTCTGGTCCTCAAAGGGCGGGGCTTCGCGGTGTATGCTTCTGCGTTCGCAGTCGGTGATTTTTTCGCCGCCGTCAATTGTTTCGCCGAGCACATTGAAAAGCCGCCCGAGGGTTTTGTCGCCAACGGGTACGGTGAGCCCCGTGCCGTCCGAGCGCACCTCGAGACCCCTCGACATTCCGAAGCTCTCCGACAGCATTACGCAGCGTACTCTGCCCCTGCCGATATGCTGGGCAACTTCCATATATTTGGTTTTGCTGTCAACCTTAACGGTCAGTGCCTCCTTGATTTTCGGCAGATGCCCGTCGGGGAACTGCACATCGACAACCGAGCCGTTTAACTGCACTATTCTACCTGTCATTTCGTTTCCTTTCGTTGGAGATTTCGGTAATCTCCGTGGTTATGGCGTTCTGACGAAGGTGATTATACTGAATTTTAAGTTCTTCGAGAAGGGACGTTGCGTTTATGTTCGCCGAATCCATAGCGAGCATGCGCGAATACTGCTCGCTTATGTAGCTCTGCAGAAAAATATTGAAAAACACTCCGCTGAGATAAATCGGAACAAGGCAGTCGAGCACATCCGTCTTTGAAGGAAAATACTCAAATTCCGTAACCTGTGTTTCGGCACGCTCCGCGTTTATGGGCAGAAGTGTTTTTTCAATCGCCTTTCTGCCGTCCTCAAACGAGGTGTAAACGGCGCTCACCCGCGAAAATCTTTCCTCCCTGAAGGCGGAGCAGAAATATTCCGAAATCTTCGCCGAAAACGCCTCATCGGGGTTTTTCATCGGAAAATCGAAATCCTTTTCATATTCGATTCCCGCCGCGTCGAGAAGTTTTTTGAGTTTTGCGCCGATAGCGAAAACCTTCGCCTGCGGATTTTCCGCAAGTGTTCTCTGCAGGGCTCTGAAAACCGCGCGGTTATAGTCGCCGCACAGCCCTTTATCCGAAGCGACGGCGAGTACGGCGGTATCTCCCCCGCCTTTCCGGGTGTAGACGCATTCCTCGGCGGTAACACCCTCGCCCGCGCTCTCGATTTCCGCCTCAAGCGAGTTCATATAGGGCGAAAAAAGAGCAATCTGTGATTTGAGCGCCTTGTATTTCCCCGAGGAGATAAGATACATTGCGCTCGTTATTTTGGCTGTGTCGTCCACGCTTTTTATGTGGCTTTTTATCTCTTTGAGTGTAGCCATATAATACTCCGCTTATACGGTGAAATTCCTGATGATGTCAATCTCATCGTCCGTCAGGTCGCCGCGCTTTTCAATCTGCTCGCAGATATAGGGATATTTTTCCTCAAACTTTTTGCAGAATTCGTTAACGGCATTTTCAATGTCGCCGCCCTCAAGCCCGGCGAACTTTCCGCAGAGCGCCGCGGTGAAAGTCAGCACAAGCCGGGAGCGCGAAACGGGAGAATACTGCTTCTGCCTTAAAATTCTCATAAGAATACCGCCCGCCTCAAGGGTGTTGCGGGTTTCAATGTCAAGGTCGTTTGAAAACTGCGTGAACACGAGTTTTTCCTGATATTGCGAAAGCGCGATTTTAAGCCCCTTGCACGCCGATTTGACGATTTTCGCCTGAGCGTCGCCGCCCACACGGGAGACGGAGATGCCGACATTAATAGCCGGGCGCTGACCGCTGTAGAACAGTTCGGTTTCAAGGAAAATCTGACCGTCCGTAATGGAAATGACATTTGTCGGTATGTAGGCGGACACATCGCCCTGCTGGGTTTCCACAATCGGGAAAGCGGTAAGACTGCCGCCGCCCTTTTCGTCGCTCAGGTGAGCCGAGCGCTCAAGCAGGCGAGAATGCAGGTAGAAAATGTCGCCGGGGTACGCCTCTCTGCCGGGCGTTCTGCCGAGCAGAAGGCTCAGCGTTCTGTAAGCCACGGCGTGCTTTGAAAGGTCGTCATAAACTATGAAGACATCCCTGCCCGAATACATGAAATATTCGCCGAGGGCGCAGCCCGCGTAGGGGGCTATATACTGTAAGGGCGCGGTGTCGCTCGCCGTTGCCGCGACAACAACGGTGTAATCCATGGCGCCGTATTTTTTAAGGGTGTTTACGAGAGAGGCGACCGAACTCGCCTTCTGCCCTATGGCAACATAGATGCAGATTACATCCTTGCCCTTCTGGTTAATTATTGTGTCAACGGCGATGGCGGTTTTGCCCGTCTGCCTGTCGCCGATTATGAGTTCGCGCTGACCCCTGCCGATGGGGAACATCGAGTCAATCGCGAGAATACCCGTCTCAAGCGGGGTGTTTACGGGCTGACGTTCGATTATGCCGGGGGCTGCCCTTTCAACGGGGTTGTAGCCATCGGGCATTATTTCGCCCTTGCCGTCAATCGGATTGCCGAGGGCGTCTATAACCCTTCCTATGAAGGCGTCGCCCACGGGCATGCCCGCTATTTTGCCGCTTCTGCGCACGGTGCCGCCCTGCTCGACATTGTTGCCGTCGTCAAACAGAATGCAGCCGATGCTGTCCTCGCGGAGATCCTGAACAAGTCCTCTCGCCCCGCCGTCAAACAGCAGTATTTCGCCGTATTCGGCGTTTTCAAGACCGCCCACGGTAACAACGCCGTCGCCGACCTGCTCGACCGTGCCGATTTCCTCATAGACCGCCTCGGGCACAAAGGCGTCAACCGCCTCCTCAAGGAGGGGCAGTATATCCCCGCCCGCGGGCAGGTTCTGAAAATCCGCCCTGAGCTGACCGAATCTGCCTTCGCTCGTCCAGTCATATACCTTGTCGCCCACGGCAAGTTTGAATCCGCATCTGATGTTCTCATCATACACGAATTTCATTTTGTTTACAGAGTGCCTCTCTTTAAGGAATTTAAGAAGCTTGTCCCACTGTTCGTCATCGGGCTCGACATCCGCATAAAGATAGGCGTAACTGAGATTGTTAAGCATATTATTCTCCGTTTTCCTCCTCTTCGGGAGCGGGTCTGTTGACTGTTTCTATAAAGTTTTCATACGCCTGGGCGGTGCTCTCAATCACGAGTTTTTCAGCCGCCTGCTCTGCGAGGGCGCGAATCTGGTTGTCCGCGCTTCTGACCGCGGCGGTTTTCGCCTGCTCGGCTTTTCTGCGGGCATCCTCAAGGATTTCGTCCGCCTCCCTGCGCGCCTGTTCGCGGATGGCGTCCGCCTCCTCAACGCCCTTTTTGCGGGCGTCCTCGCGCAGAGATTTTATTTCATCCTCGATTCCGCTGAGTTTTTCCTCATAGGCGGATTTGGCGCTGTCCGCCTCTTCCATCGTCCTGTTTGCCCTGTCGTTCTTCTCGTTGAAATCCTCATCGCGTTTGTCCATAAACTTTTTTACGGGTTTGTAGAGAACAAAATACAGCACTGCAAAAAGGATGACGAAATTCAGCATATGCAGCAGAATCTGCTGAATGTCAATGTTTAACGGCATATCTTTCTGCCTCCGATATTAAAGGACGAATATTATTACTATTGCGACAATAAGCGCGTAGATAATCGCTGTTTCAATGAACACAAGGCCGAGCATTGTGTTTGTGCGGATATTGCCTGCCGCCTCGGGCTGTCTTGCTATCGCTTCCGACCCTCTGGCTATGGCAACAGCCATGCTCACCGCGCCGGCCGCCGCCGCTATGCCTATTGCTATCGCCGCCGCCAGCGCCTTTGTGCGTGTAACGGAGGAAGATGATTCATCCTCTTTCTCCTCCGCCTGCTGAGCGGCGACGGTCTGCGGCTCGTCTGCCGCGAAGGCGGGAAGCGTGAGCGCGCCGAGAATGAATATAACCGCGAGAACCGCAAGTATTGCTCTTATCTTTTTACTCATTGTTTTTTCCTCTTTTCTTTTTTATGTGAAGGTTCGGTTGATTCACCGTAGAATATCGAAACAAGCATTGTCAGAACATATGCCTGAATGAGCGCGTGAAGAAGCGTGAACAGCACGCCCACAACAACAGGCAGAACATAGCTTGTAAGCGCGTAATAGTAAACAAGTTCCGTCACGAGCGCGCCGGAAAGCAGAGCGCCGAAAAGACGGAAGCTCATGGAGAGCGGGAGCGAAAAATCCTTGAGCGCCTTGAGCATACCCTTGGGCCCGCTGCAAATAAGACCTCCGAAAAGAATCACTCCGTATGAAAAGAAGCCCATCGCTATCGCACCGTTTATGTCGGCGAGCGGGGCAGGCAATGAAATTGAGCCGCCCGACGTTGTCACCGCCTGAACGCCGAAAAGTTCAAATATCGTGCTCGCAAAAATATAGACGCCCGCCGCGAATATATAGCCGCCGATAAATCCCGGCCTGTGCGGGCTGTTGCCCTCGGCGAGAGAACTGAAAAGCCCCACGCATTTTTCGAGAACATACTGGAATTTTCCCGGCGCGGGTTTAAAGCGCGGAACGGCGAAAATCCTTACAAGCACGGCAAAAACAATCAGCGCGCCCGAAACGGCATAGGCGGAGATAAGCCCGGGGTTTACATCAATAAGCCCGAAAAGGCTGACCTTGCCCGTTCCGTGCAGCACGGCGTCACGCATAACTTCCTTTATCGGCTCCTTTTCCGCTCCGGGGTTTCCCGTAAGGATTATCCCCGCAATCAGAAGAACGATAAGGACGGCGAAAATGCCGGCGCTGACGAGTTTTCTTTTTCTGCTCAAATTACTGCCTCCTTCCTTATAAAAATAAGTGTTATTTATATTCTGTTATTATAGCACCGAAAAAATAAAAGTCAACTTGACGCGCCCGCTCAATCGCGCAAATCCGTCGTCGTTTTCAACAAAAAACAGAGGCGGTTTTCGGCTTAAAACACAAAAGGAAAAGAAAATAATAAATAAAAATATTGACAAAACCAAAATAATGGGGTAATATAAATCGCACAAAAGAAGCCGCAATGGCTTTACATAACCAAAGGCATAGACGAAGAGTTCTTGCGCACAGCGCCCTTACAGAGAGACTGCGGACGGTGCGAGCAGCCGGCAACGCGGCGCAAGATGTAGCTTCCGAGCCGGGAGGAAGAAAACGGAATGTGAGTAGAACCTCCCCGTGACTGCTGCGTGAACGCATAGGGCTTGTCAGAGCCCGAAGAGTGGTGCGGTTTTTCCGCGCAATTTGAGTGGTACCGCGGGTATTGAATTATGCTCGTCTCAAAGTAAGAACTTTGGGGCGGGTTTTTTTCGTCCCGGAAGAAAGGTGATTCTTATGGAACTTGGCGACCTCAACTACAAAATCAAGGAGATGGCTGCGCGTATTAAAGAACTGCGCGAGGTGGAGGGTATCTCCATCGAGGCGATGGCTGAAAAAACGGGCATCACCACCGAGCAGTACAGGGCGTGCGAAAACGGCGAGAGCGACCTCAACTTCGCTTTCCTCTACAAGTGCGCAAACGCCTTCCACGTGGATGTTACCAACATCATCGAAGGCCACACGCCCAAGCTTTTCTCATATTTCGTAAACCGCGCGGGTCAGGCGCCCAAAATCTCCGACGCGCACGGTATGACCTACTATAACCTCGCCTACGCCTTCAAAAACAGAATTTCCGAGCCGCTGTATGTAATCAGCAAATATGACGAGGCGGCGCAGACAAAGCCGATAGAACTCACAAGCCACAGCGGCCAGGAACTCGACATTGTCATAGAGGGATACCTCACCGTTCAGGTCGGCGAACACAAGGAAACTCTCGGCCCCGGCGACAGCATCTATTACGACTCCTCAACGCCCCACGGCATGATAGCCGTAAACGGCAGTGACTGCAGTTTCTACGCCATTGTCCTCAACCCCACGGGCGAGCCGATTCCCGAGCTCTCGCCCACCAAGAAGGTTGACGCCCCGCAGATGCGCCATGTAAGGGACACCAAGGACAGGGTCTATAAGAAGTTCATCGACACCGTCGAGGACGAAAACGGCACTCCCGTCTCCGTAAAATTCAAAAACACGGAACACTTCAACTACGCCTTTGACATAATCGACGAAATCGCCGCGAAGGATCCCGACAAAACCGCGATGGTCTATGTTTCAAAGGATAAGATACCGACCAAATTCACCTGGAAGGAAATAAAGCAGTACACAAACCGCTGCGCCAACTACTTCCTCTCGCTCGGCATCAAGAAGGGCGACAGGGTTATGCTCGTTCTCAAGCGCAACTACCAGTTCTGGTTCGCGACTCTCGCACTTGAGAAAATCGGCGCGATATCTATTCCCGCCACCTTCCAGCTTCTGCCCCACGACTATGAATACAGGTTCAAATTCGCCAATGTCACCTCAATAATCTGCACGGCGGACGGCGAGGAAATCTGCCCCAATGTCGAGGAGGCGCTCAAGAGCTACGACGGCATGGTCAACAAACTCATCGTAAATGGCGAGCGCGAGGGCTGGCGCAATTTCAACGAGGAATATATGCGCTTCAGCACCCACTATCCCCGCCCCGACGACGCACCCGGCGGCGAGGACTATATGCTTATGTATTTCACCTCGGGCACTTCGGGATTCCCGAAACTCGCGGTTCACAACTATCTCTATCCGCTCGGTCAGTTCCACACCGCGAAATACTGGCACGATGTTGACCCGGACGGTCTTCACCTGAGCTATTCCGACACTGGCTGGGCAAAAGCCGCCTGGGGCAAGCTCTACGGTCAGTGGATGTGCGAAACCTCACTGTTCATATATGACGAGGTCCGCTTCCACGCTGAGGACTTGCTGCCGATGTTCAAAGAGTATAACATCACCACATTCTGCGCGCCGCCCACCATTCTCAGAATGCTCGTGCGCCAGGATATCACGAAATACGACCTTTCGTCCATTCAGCATATGACCACCGCGGGCGAGGCGCTCAACCCCGAGGTTTACCGCCTGTTTGAGCAGGCGACGGGGCTTCAGATTCTCGAGGGCTTCGGTCAGACCGAAACCGCCCTTATCTGCGGCAATATGCGCGGCGCCGAGCACAAAATCGGTTCAATGGGCAAGCCCGCTCCGATTTACGATGTTCAGATAGTCGGCCCCGATGACAAACCGCTTCCCGCGGGCGAAACGGGCGAAATCTGCATAAATATCAAGGACGGCCTCCCCTACGGTCTCGCCGTATGCTACTACAAGGATGAGGAAAAGACCGCCGAAACCTGGAAAAACGGCTGGTACCACACGGGCGACACCGCCTACAGGGATGAGGACGGCTTCTTCTGGTATGTCGGAAGGGTTGACGATGTTATCAAATCCTCCGGCTACCGCATAGGTCCCTTCGAGATTGAAAGTGTTATTATGGAACTGCCCTATGTTCTCGAGTGCGGCGTCTCCGCCGCCCCCGACGAGGTAAGGGGTCAGATAGTCAAGGCGTCCATAGTGCTCACCAAAGGTACCGAGGGCACGGAAGAACTCAAAAAAGAGATTCAGGATTATGTAAAATCCCACACCGCGCCCTATAAATACCCCCGACTTGTCGTCTTCCGCGACGAACTTCCCAAGAGCATCAGCGGCAAAATCCAGAGAAGCCTGCTGTAAACCAAAATTATATATTAAAAACGGACGGTCGCGACCGTCCGTTTTGTTTTTTATTCGATTTATCTGACTATCTTTTCGCCGTCGAACATAATCACGCCCTCGGCGGCTCCGCCGGGCGCACCGCCGGATTTTATCCAGTCAACATAGGCGTGTCTGAGCGAGGTGTCCGCGGGCCACTCGTCAAAGGGCTTTTCGGCGTATCTGCCGAAAACTCTCCAGGCGTCGTTGAACTCCTTGCCCTCCCAGGAATCGATTATTTCAAAGTCATTTATAAATTTAAGAATATTCAGGTTTTCGGGCAGGAATTTGGGGTGATTCGGGTTTAAGAGCCAGGAGCCGCAGATGAAAATCACCCTGCCGTCCGGGAAGAGCCAGTGCAGATGCTCCCACGCGCATTTATACGACGCGAAACGCACCTCGTCCGTCAGCGGCACGCCCGATGAGGGAATGTGGAAGCCGATGAGACGGTCGCCGGGGTTGATGACATGGCCGCAGCTCATTGTGAAGGGCTTGTTCTTCTCGCTGAAATGGCAGAGCTGATACTGGAACCTGCCGTAGGCAACACGGTCAAGGCGGAAAAAGCCGTCAAACCAGTCGGCAACGAAGGAACCGGGCACGCCCTTGCACTCCATGCACTCGAGCAGTTTGCAGCGCAGATCGTCCATTGTGTCCCAATAGATCTGCTCGTCAATGCCCATAAGCCCGTACTGCTCCCACAGCTCATAGGTGAGCGACAGCGCGAACACGAAATGCAGGGTGTAGCGGCTGTAGCCCATACGCGCGGCGAGGATGTCGAGCTTCGCGAGCAGTTTGCCGTCAAGGCGTGCTTTGTGATGCTCGAATTTATCGTAGAGCGCGTCGAAGGTGCGGGCGTATGAATTGTTTGAATCGAGTTTGTCAAGCACCTCGGTAAAAAGCGATACCGCCTCGGCGGGGTAGTTGTAACGCGCCATGAAATCCTGTAAAAAAGGTGTGTTGTGAAGCATTTTTCTCCTCCGTACAGATTATTCGGACGGGAGCCAGACCGTCATATCGCATTCGCCTCTGTTTATGCAGGCGTAGAACGGTATGAGCCGTATCTCGCACGGCTCGTATTCTCTTTCATAGGCGTAGAGTCCGCCGTCAAACGAGTTCTGCGTGAGCCGTCTGCCTTTTATAACGATATCCATTGTGCCGAGCTCGTCATTATCTTTATAGTGATGCCATTTTACGCTGTTTTCCGAAATTTTCAGCGCGCGCAGGTTCTCGCCGTTGTCAACGCTCTCCGCGCAGTAAACAAGCGGTCCCATCGTAACCGCGACTCTGCCCGCGTCCTCGTTTACGAGGGGATTGGCATAAACGGCTTTGGGCATGGTGTCGAGAACCAGATTGACCGTTGAAGCACCGTCAATGTCGATGTAAGCGTAACCGTTTTCAATTACGACGGGCAGTTCTTCTTTTTCGTTGTCATATTTTCCGCCGTTGAAAACAATATAAAAAGCGTCATAATCGCCGTCATCCTGCGGTTTGTCTCCGCCTTTTTTCAGTTTTATTTCATAATTGTATTTTGAATATGACGGAATTCTCAGCGCGAGTTTTCCGCTGAATGAACCGTCTGTTGAAATATCAATTTCCGCGCCGTAGGGATAATCCGTTTTTATTGTGATATCGCCCTTCGAGGTTTTCACGGCTGACGAAATATACTGGTGAATATAAACGGTGTTTTCATCCTCGCCGCAGATATAATCGCCTATGGAAGCGATGAATCTCGTTATGTTTGGCGGGCAGCAGGAACAGCCGAAAACTCTCTGCCTGACCGCCTCGGGGAAGGGCTCCTGCTGATTGGGAACGCCTACATTTCTGCCTCTCTCTGCGTGCAGGAACTCGAGCGGATTTTTATAGAAAAACGCCGAGCCGTCAAGCGACACGCCCGAGAGGATGCCGTTGAATATCGCCCTCTCTATAACATCGCCCAGACGTGAGTCAACCTTCATTTTCTGCATTCTGCTTGCAAAATACACAAGCGCTATGGCGGCGCAGGTCTCGGTGTAAGCCCTGGAGTTGGGCAGGTCGTAGGGCACGGTGAACGCCTCGCCCACCGCGGACTGACCGATTCCGCCCGTGAGATACATCTTTTTGTTGTAAATGTCATCGAAAAGCGCGGAGCACGCTTTTTTAAGCGCCTCATCGTTATATTCGAAAGCTATGTCCGCCATACCCGCGTAGAGATAGCACGCGCGCACGCTGTGCCCCTCCGCCGTGAACTGCTCGCGGCAGGGCAGATGGCTCTGGAAATATCTCGAAGAACACCAGTAATCCTCCGGCACTTCCTCCTGCATACCTCTGCGGTCAATGAAATATTTCGCGAGGGTGAGCCACTTCTCCTCGCCCGTGCAGCGGTAAAGTTTGACGAGTGCGAGCTCGATTTCCTCGTGACCGGGGGTGTGGAAGGCGGCGGAATCCTCAACCCTGAAAACGCGGTCAATAAGGTCGAGGTATTTACACATTATTTTCAGCATTTTATCCTTGCCCGTGGCGTAATAATACGCCACAGCCGCTTCGGTAAGGTGACCCGCGCAGTAAAGTTCGTGCCAGTCGCGGTTTGAAAAGCGCTTGTCCGGCTCACAGACCGTGAAATATATGTTGAAATAGCCGTCGGGCCGCTGATTTTTCTCCATTAAATCAACAACCTCGTCAACCTGCTTTTCAAGGTCGGGGCGCGGCTCTTTTTCAATTATGAAAGCGACGCTCTCAATCCACTTCGCTATGTCGGAATCCCAGAAGATATGGGGCTTTTTCTCCATACCCTCCTTCCACTCGAATCTGAAGGCATCGAATCTGCCCGTTTCGGCGAAACGGTCGCGCACATTGTAAATCGTGCTTTCTGAATTAACCTTCTGCCTGTCTTTCCAGAAGCCGTCGCCGATTGTCACATCACGGAAGGATATGTTTTTCATATTGTTTCCCCTTATACTGTCAGTAAGCCAGCGTCAAGCACATACTGGGCGCCCGTGGCGAAGCGCGCCTTGTCGCCGGCAAGGAAAAGAACGAGATTAGCGACATCCTCACTCTCGAGCCACGGAGTGTCAATGAGGTTGCCCGCGGACGCGCCCGCCTCCTCCTCGGGAGTTTTGCCCTCAATGGCTGCAAGACCGTCGTTCATCGGCGTGTTGACCGCCGTGGGGTGAATGCTTAAAACTCTTATATTGTAGGGCGAAAGCTCGATAGCCCACGCCTTTGTAAGCCCGGTGAGGCCCCATTTTGAGGCGGTGTAGTGCGAAAGGCGGTTGCCTCCGCGAAGCCCCATCACCGAGGAATTGTTGATTATTACCCCGCTTTTCGCCTCCATCATATAGGGAGCGATTCTGCGCGTGACCATGAACGGGCCCTTGAGGTTTATGTCAATCATCGCGTCCCATTCCTCATCGGTCATCTTGTCAACGCTCTGGTGGGCGCAGATGCCCGCGTTGTTGAAAAGAACATCTATTTTGCCGAAGGCGGCGATTGTGCCTTCAACGGCGTTTTTAATCGCCTCATCGTCCCTGACATCGCCGGCGAAAACCTCGCATTTCCCGCCGAGCGCCTCGATTTCGGCTTTGAGGGAGTTCAACTCCTCATTCGTGCCGAAGGCGTAGGCGGGGTACTCGATTTTCTTTGCCACGTCAAAGCCGACAACGCTCGCCCCCTCCTTCGCGAAGGCGAGAGCGGTGGCTCTGCCCTGCCCGTGAGCGGCGCCCGTGATGAACACAACCTTGTTTTCAAAATCCTTCATTTTTTCATCCTGCTTTCCGTAAAAAATTACATTATAAAGTATATCAAACAAGACAATTCAAGTCAATGCAGGGGCGGGTAAATAATACATTGAAAAAACCGATTTTTTGTTGTATAATGATTTTTACAGTTCACGGGGAAGGAGGAAACGGCTTTGCCGAATTTTACCGAAAAGGCGATAAAAGCGGCTTTTCTTGAGCTGCTCGAAGAGCGTCCTTTAAGCAAAATCAAGGTCAAGGATATAGTTGACCGCTGCGGAATAAACCGCAACTCGTTTTATTATCACTACGCCGACATACCCGCCCTGATTGAAAGCGTAATAAAAGAAGAAACGGATAAAATCACCGCCGGTTTCTCCTCGCTTGACTCAATAGGCGACGCCTTCGCCTCAATGATAGGCAATATCACAAAGGAGAGGCGCCTGATTTTTCACATTTTCAACTCCGTTTCGCGCGATGTGTCCGAGCCGTATCTCCTCGAAATGAGCAACCGCTTCGTAACAAAATGCTTTGACGCCGTTTACAGAGATAAAAAAGTGGCGGACAGGGACAGAAAAATAATCATCCGCCACTACAAAGCCCTGCTTTTCGGAATGCTTGTCGAGTGGCTCAACAGCGGAATGAAAAGCGACATAATCGGCGATTTCAACCGCCTGTGCGAACTCAAAAAAGGGCATACCGACGAAATGGTGGAGAGAAGCGAAAAAAAAACCTGAGTTTTGCTCCTTTTTTTCGCCTGAGCAGCCGGATTTTTTAGGCATTTTCAGTAAAATGCCCAAAAAACGGTCAATTATTCATTTTTGACCGTTTAAATACAATTAAATATTGTTTTATAATGGGGGCGTAATAAGTATGGAATTCGGTTTATCTTATTAACGGGGGCTGTATTTTGCGAGGGTACAGTCCCCAATCCCCCCCTTTTTAAGAAGGTTAGGTGTGATTCAATGAAATCAAGATCGGTAGCACCGATGAGATTCGCCAAAATCGGATATATTATTGTATCAGCCCTGATTGCCGCAATCGGAGTTGTTTTTATTTTAGCACCTCTTGACAGTCTGGATATTGTCGGCACGATGTGCGGTTCGTTTATGCTGGCTTTCGGCGCAATCAAAATAGTCGGTTATTTTTCAAAAGATTTATACAGGCTCGCCTTCCAGTTTGACCTGGAATTCGGCGCCATTCTTATAATTATCGGCCTTTGCATAGTCGCGAAGCCCGAGCGTCTTGTTACATTTTTCAGCGTGGTTATGGGTATTGTCGCTCTGGCGGACGGGCTTTTCAAAATCCGCATAGCCGTTCAGGCGAAGGAGTTCGGTCTCGGCAGCTGGCCGGTAATTACGGGATTTGCGGCGCTCTCGTGCGTGGCGGGCGTAATTCTTATGTTCTGGCCCGAGGAGACGGCGCAGATAATCTGCATACTGCTGGGCATCTGCCTTTTGGCTCAGGGCGTGCTGAGCATAATAGTGGCCCTGCTCACTGTCAAGATAGTCAAAAACCAGCTCCCCGACGAGATTGACGAGCGCTACGGAGTTCTTCCCGACAGCGCGGAGGACGAGCCCTCCGACACGGAATAATAATATAAATAAGTATAAAGAAAGCACGGTTCGGCACCGTGCTTTTTTATTATGCTTTTTTCAGTCGTTTCCTCCGAAAAAATCGGATTCAATGTAATCGACATCCATAAGTTTTACCTTTTCGAAATCCTCCGCGTCGTTTACCGTCCAGACGGCTACCTCGAGGTTTTTCGAGCGGAAATCCGAAATTATCCCGGGAGTTACGGCGTTATAATCGCAGTCAATTGAGATGCCCTCGTCGAGGCAGAATCTGTAATCGCCGCAGTTGAAGCCATAGGTGAGCATAAGCGGCAGGTCGGGGAACTGCCTGCGCGCCTCAAGCAGGTTTTCCTTGTCAAAGGACTGAAGAATGCACTTTTTGAGTTCATACACCTCTTCAACAAGCCCGAAAACGCCCTTCACCTGCGCGGGGGTGAACGCCCCCTTGAGTTCAACAAAGCAGACCATATCAAACTGCTTCATAATTTCAAGGTAGCGGCGGAAGGTGCAGAGATAAACCTTCTGCCCCTCAAATTTGCTCTTTAACGGCTGAGCCGTGAGCTCGGCGAATGTGCTCCGGCTCACATACAGCTCCTCGCCGTTTTCGAGCACGGCGGTCTCGTTGTGGCTGCACACATAAACGCCGTCCGCTGTTACACGGATATCCGTTTCCGCTCCGCCCGAAGCGTGCTCGCCCGCTTTTATAAAAGCGAGTTCTGTGTTTTCGTGGTATTTTCCGCTGTAGCCCCTGTGGGCTATCATACATATATTTCTTTCTTTCGCCGTCATATCTTCATCGCCGCCTCGTACGCTCTCCAAATAACCGAGCGCAGGTTGCCTATGGCGAGGCAGTCGCCTACAAGATAAACATTCTTCGATTTTTCGGCTGTGAGAGGAGCGGGGATATAGCCCGCGCAGCTTATTACGCTGTCGCACTCAATCTCTGTGTCTTTACCGTCCTTGCCGGTGCAAACAATCGAGCCGTCCTTTACTTCCTTGAGGGTTGTTTCAAGATATACGGGCACCTTGTTGAGGGCGAACCACTCGCGCAGATATGAGGAATTCGCGAGGCACACGCCTTTCTGGCTTACAAGGTCGTCCTTCATTTCGACTATAATCGGCTTTTTGCCCGTGAGAGCGATTTCATAGGCGATTTCGCAGCCCGTAAGACCGCCGCCGATAACCGCGATTGTGTCGCCCGCGGGGGCGCCGTTCAGGAAATCGCACGCCTCGATCATCTTTTCGTAGCCGGGCACTTTTCTGAGAAGTCTCGGCGTTGAGCCGGTGGCTATAATGACGGGGGCTGAGCCGAACTGTGAAATATCCTTTATCTCGTCGTTGAGTTTTACCTCTATGCCGAGTTTTTCCATCTGAAGGCGGTACCACGCGAGCAGGTCGCGCAGTTTGCCTTTATAACTCTCAGCGCTCGCGGGTATGAATGTTCCGCCGAGCACGCCGCTCTTTTCGTGTATTACGGGAGTGTGCCCTCTGAGTTTGAGCACACGCGCCGCTTCCATTCCGCCTATGCCGCCGCCCACAATGTGTACGGTTTTGGGCGAGTTTGTTTTGACAATATGATGCTTGCCCTTCTGCATTGTCTCCGCGTTTACCGCGCAGCGCGCGAGATGAAGCGAGTCGCTCAGTTCCTGGTCGTTGGGCACGCCCTTGTAGTGGCACATATTAAAGCAGCCGTTGTGGCAGAGTATGCAGGGGCGTATATCCTCCGCTTTGTCGTCCATAAGTTTGGTTATCCACTCAACGTCGGCAAGGAACTGCCTCGCGAAGCCCGCGCCGTCTATTTTACCCTCGTTAATGCTGTTCGCCGCAACAACGGGATCCATTCTGCCGGCGCAGATAACGGGAATGTCCACGAATTTTCTTATATGCTCAACATCCGCGAGGTTGCAGTTTTCGGGCATATAAATCGGGGGATGAGCCCAGTACCAGGCGTCGTAGGTGCCGTTGTCGCAGTTTAAGCAGTCATAGCCCGCGTCCTGCAGGAATTTGACCGCCTCCTCGCTCTCCGCCATATCCCTGCCGACCTCAACATAGTCCTCACCGGGAATGGCGCCCTGACGGAAGCCCTTTGTTTTGGAAATTACGGAATAGCGCAGCGATACGGGGAAGTCGTCGCCGCACGCCTTTTTGATTGCCTTTACTATTTCCGCGGCGAAACGGTAGCGGTTTTCGAGAGAGCCGCCGTATTCGTCGGTGCGCTTGTTTACATATTTAAGAGCGAACTGGTCAAGCAGATAGCCCTCGTGCACGGCGTGAATCTCAACGCCGTCAACGCCCGCGTCCTTGAGGAGTTTCGAACTCTTCGCGAAGGCGTCTATGAACTGCTGTATCTCCGCCTTCGTCATCTCCCTTGAGGGAACTTTATCCGACCAGCGGTTGGGCGACGCCGACGCGCTCGCGGTGATTTTATCCAGATTCATAAAGGGCTTGCTGAGTTTATTGATGACGGGGGTTGTATAGAGCATCTCCATCATTGAGCTTATTGTGAAGGATCTGCCGAAGCCCGCGGTAAGCTGAACAAAAAGCTTCGCGCCCGTCTTGTGGAATTCGGGCATCCATTTCGCGAGGTCGTTGAACATCTTTTTGTTTTTGTGGAGCCACTGACCGAACATCGGGTTATATACGGGCTGACAGCCGGGCAGAACAAGACCGGCGTTGTTTTTGGCAACATCGAGGATGAAATCCGCGCCGTCTTTATCAAAATGGTTTTTCTCCATCCAGCCGAAAAGGTCCGTGCCGCCCATACTTGTGAGCACTATGCGGTTCTTGATTTCGCAGTTGCCGATTTTCCAGGGTGTGAATAAGGGTTGAAGCCTGCTGTCCATAATGATCCTCCGTTATTTTTATTTTAATCCCGCTTAAACCTCGGGAAAAGATTCCGCCTCAACTGCCGTATCGAGGGCCGTTGTTATCATCTCGTCAAAGGTCTCGCGCACCTCGTCCGCAGTCAGCGACGAGTACGGCTCATAGAGAAGGTTCGAAATTGTGCAGAGCGCGAGCGCCCTTTTGTCAAGGCGCATGGCGTTCATATAGAGAGCCGCCGCCTCCATCTCAACGGCGAGGCAGCCCATCTTCGCCCAATCCTTCTGCGAATCGGTTTCATCATAAAAGATATCGCTTGAGAAAATGCTGCCGACCTTGAGTTTTATTCCGAGGGTGTCCGCGCATTTTTCAGCCGCTTTCAGAAGCGCGTAATCGCACACGGGGGCTATATTGCCGCTTAAACCGAACTGCTTGCCGAAGGTTGAATCCGTGCACACGCCGAGCCCCGCGACGACATCGCGAAGCCCGCATTTTTCGCTTATCGCGCCCGCCGAGCCGATGCGGATAATATTCTGTACACCGAAAGAGGTGTAAAGCTCGTGGGAGTATATTCCGATTGAGGGCATACCCATACCGCTCGCCATAACGGAGACCTTCACGCCTTTATAGAAGCCCGTAAAGCCGTTCACTCCGCGCACCGAGTTCACGAGTACGGCGTTCTCAAGGAATTTTTCCGCCGTGTATTTCGACCTGAGCGGGTCTCCGGGCATAAGCACCGTTTTGCCGAAGCCGATATCGTCAAGGGGATTTATGTGAAGGGTTTTCATTCCTTTTCTCTCTCCTTTACGGCTTTTACCACTCTGCTCGTGCCGAGGCGCGAGGCGCCGAGTTCAATGAATTTTTCCGCGTCCTCAAGCGAGGATATTCCGCCCGCCGCCTTGATTTTGACCTTCGGGTCCACATACTGTCTGAAAAGCTTTATGTCGTCAAAGGTCGCGCCGCCCTTCGAAAAGCCGGTGGAAGTCTTTATATAGTCCGCTCCGGATTCCGAAACGATATTGCACATCTTTATTTTTTCCTTATCGGTCAGCAGGCAGGTCTCGATTATGACTTTGAGCAGTTTTCCGCCGCAAGCGGCTTTTATCTGTTTTATCTCATCGAGCACAAAGTCATATTCCCCCGCTTTGAGCATACCGATATTTATTACCATATCGATTTCGTCGGCGCCGTTTTCCACGGCGTCCTTTGTTTCGGCGCATTTCGCCGCTGTTGTCGAGTAGCCGTTCGGAAAGCCGATGACCGTGCATATTGCGATTTTTCCGCCCGCGTATTCCTTCGCCCTTTTCACATAGCAGGCGGGTATGCAGACGCTCGCCGTCCCATATCTGACGGCGTCGTCAATAAGCGCCTTTATGTCGTCAAAGGTCGCCGTCTGCGAAAGCAGAGTGTGATCGCATTTTGAGAGAATGTTCTTTATATCCATTTATCCGCCCTACCTTGAAAGATAATTCATCGGATTGAGCTGTTCGCCGTAGTAGATGACCTCGAAATGCAGGTGAGGTCCGGTGGAGTTGCCCGTTGAGCCGACTCTGCCGAGCGGCTGACCGGCATAGACGTAATCGCCCGCGGCCACGCACAGTGAGCCCGCCCGCATATGGGCGTATCTCGTTTTGTAGCCGTCGCCGTGGTTTATGAGCACGGTGTAGCCGTAGCCGATTTCGCTCCAGCCCGCGTATTCAACCCAGCCGTCGCGCGAGGCGATTACCGAGGTTCCGTTCGCGCCGCCGTCCGCGCGGCACAGGTCAACACCCTTGTGGAAGCCGCTGCTTCTGTAACCGTAGGGCGAGCTTATATAGTTGCAGCTCGGCGCGGGCCACAGGAAGCCTGCCGAAGAGGTGGTGTTTATAACCATTGCTCCGTAGTAGCTCATTCCGCCGACCGTCTTTATTTCCGCTACGGGCTCGGTGATTACCGTAACCTCCGTGGAGGTGTCCGCCAGAGCGCCGTCGATATATGTTTTTGTTGTGGTTATGCGGTTCTTGCCGTTTATGCCGTTTCTCGTAACATGCGAGTAGCCCGCGTACTTCGTGTTGTCCTTAGTGGTAATTGTGTTGTAGGGCACGGCGACCGTCTCGGTTGTGATGACGGTTTTCTGGATTCTCAGATAGTTCGTCTCGGTCTCGTAGATTATTCTGTCGCCCGATTTCATATTTGAAAAATCGTAATTGGGGTTCAGTTCAATCAGGCGCTCCACGCTGACTCCCGTAACAAGCGAGAGCAGTTCAACCGAGGTCTCGTCCTGAATCTTATACTCGTTTTCAACCATTTTCGTGCTGTGGATGAGTTCGTCGAGCGAGGAGGGTTCAATAATAATCGTGCCCGTGTCGGAGTAGATGCCCTGTTTATATTCGACATTCTCCGCGAAGCCGACAACATAGCCCTCCTTTTCCGCCTCCTCTATGTAGGGGGAGAGGTAGTTGTAGAACACCGTTTTGGCGTCCGCCTCGTTCTTGACCGCGCCCACGAACGAATCGTCAATATATATTCCGCAGGCGTTGGTGAGGTTGTCCGCCGAATTTTCTATAACGCGGTCGCAGATGGTTTCGGCATCGTTGAGTTCATCGAGCGAAATCAGTTTTAATTTATATTGCGCGTTGAGCGAGGAGTTTATGTCGGTCAGACTGCCCTCGCCGCCGTCGAATGAGTAAGCGCCCGTGTCGAGTTTTTCCTCAATAAGCTCCTGCGCCTCCATATACACCGCCTCGTCGCTTATGCTGCCGAGACTTAAATTGTTATATGTGACCTCGAGGGCGAAGGTTCTGTTCTGCCAGTAGTTGACCGTGAAGAACAGCACAACCGCCGCTCCGAGAGGCAGCAGGTGGTTCGCCGCGGTTTTGAGGAAATGTCTGTAATTTTTGCGGATATATCTGAAATATACGCCGAGCGCCTTGCGGAAGCGCTCCGGGTCGCGCCAGACCATACGGAACGCCTTGTTCGCCGCCGCCGAGTCCTCGCGGAAGCCCGCGAACTCCTTTGCGAGGTCGGCTACTTTGTGCCTGACCGTGCGCTTCTGCTCCTTCTTTTTGCCCGCGCCGAGCGCCTTGAAGAAGATGATGAACGGCTTTGAAACGCTGTCAATCAGGAACAGCGTAATCGCCTTTACATAGCGTATAACTCCGTAGCCGAAGGTGTAAACAAGCAGATAGAGCGCCTTGTAAAGCGGCTCGTCCGCGTAGGGGGATTGAGCCTTGCGCTGCTGCTTTTCCTTTCTCTTTTTGAGCTGGGCGCGGCGCTTCGCCTCAAGTTTTTCCGCCTTTTTCTGCGCCTTTTCGTCAACATTTATTACAAGATCAGAGGTGTTTATCCTCTTTGAACTCTTTTTGTTTTCGCGGGTTTCTTCCGGCTCGTCGGCGGCTGTCTCAACGGGGATCTCCTCCTGCGCCGAGGTGTCGGGAACAAACTCCTCCTGGTAGTCCTCGCCGAAAATCTCAAAATTAATCTTGTCGAAGTCCGCCGCTATTTTGTCGGGGCTCAGGACGGAGGCGAAAATATCCTCGCTGCCCTGCGCGTCGTTTCCGGGCGCGGCGGCGCCGGCGGCGGCGTTGACGCCGTCACCCTGCGGGGACATATCGGTATTTTTCCTTAATTCTTCGTCGTCCATCTTTGCTCCGTTTATTGTTTACTGCCTGTATTCTTCCAGAAATCTCGCGAGAGCGTTCTGCCACGAGGGCAGACGGTCAAAGCCGTTTTCATCGAGCGAGCGCTTTGAAAGGCGCGAGTTGAGCGGCCTTAAAGCGGGCCTCGGGTACTCCGCGGATGTTACGGGATTTACCCTGCAGTTCTCACCCGTGATTTTTATTATTTCACCGGCGAATTCACGCCAGGAGCAGAAGCCCTCGTTCGTAACATGATAAACGCCGTATTTTTCGGTAGTCACCATTTCGGCGAGAACCCGCGATACATCCTTTGTGTATGTAGGCGAGCCGACCTGGTCGTCAACAACATTGATTTCGTCGTTTTCCGCCGAGATGCGCGCAATCGTTTTCACGAAATTGCCGCCGTTCATACCGAACACCCACGAAATGCGAACTATAAACGCCCTCGTGCAGTTTTCGAGAGTGGCGTTTTCACCCTCGAGTTTTGTAAGACCGTAATAATTTTTCGGCCCTTTTTTTCCGTCCGTTTCAAACGGGATTTCCCCCTCGCCGTCAAAGACATAGTCCGAGGAGATATATACGCACTTCGCTCTATGCTTTTCGGCTGCCTTCGCGACATTTTCGCTGCCCGTCACATTTACCGCGAAACAGGCTTCCCTGTCGCTTTCGGCGCGGTCAACGGCTGTATATGCCGCGCAGTGTATGACCGCTTCGGGCGCAACACTGTCAAAATAACCGTAAACCGCCGCCGCGTCGGTTATGTCGCAGTCTTCCTTATGGGCGCGGATAACCTCGTGGCCGTTTTGCAAAAGGCAGTCAACAACATCGCTGCCGAGTTGACCGTTCGCGCCTGTTACGAGAATTCTCATCTATATACCCTCTCAGTTTTTCAGACTCTGAAGCGGGGCGGGTATTCTGCCGCCGCGGGAGATGAATTTGGCGGGTGACGCGGTGTTTATTTTCATAACGGGACCCGAGCCGAGCAGACCGCCGAAATTGAGTTCCTCTCCGCCGCTTCTGCCTATGGCGGGAATAAGGCGCACGGCTGTGGTTTTTGAGTTTACCATACCGATTGCCGCCTCATCCGCTATTATCGCCGAAATAACATCCGCCGGGGTGTCGCCGGGTATAACTATCATATCAAGCCCCACCGAACAAACCGAGGTCATCGCCTCAAGTTTCTCCATAGTAAGGCAGCCGCTTCTCGCCGCGTCAATCATGCCCGCGTCCTCAGATACGGGAATAAACGCGCCCGAAAGTCCTCCGACATGTGAGGACGCCATTGTGCCGCCCTTTTTGACGGCGTCGTTGAGAAGCGCGAGGCAGGCGGTTGTGCCGTGGGCGCCGCACTGTTCAAGCCCCATCTCCTCAAGTATATGCGCCACCGAGTCGCCTACCGCGGGTGTCGGGGCGAGCGAGAGGTCAACTATGCCGAAGGGCACGCCGAGGCGGTCCGCCGCCTGTGTTGCCACAAGCTGACCCATTCTTGTTATTTTGAAAGCCGTTTTCTTGACCGTGTCGGCAACCTCGGCAATATCCGCGCCGGGAATTTTCGAGAGAGCCGCGCGTACAACTCCGGGGCCCGAAACGCCTACATTTATAACGCATTCCGGCTCGCCCGGTCCGTGGAAAGCGCCCGCCATAAACGGGTTGTCCTCGGGAGCGTTGCAGAAAACAACGAGTTTCGCCGCGCCTATGCAGTTGTCGTCCTTCGTAAGTTCGGCGGAGCGTTTTATGACCTTGCCCATAAGGGCTACGGCGTCCATATTGATGCCCGCTTTTGTCGAGCCGATGTTCACGCTCGAGCAGAGGTTCTGCGTGCAGGCGAGCGCCTCGGGAATGCTCGAGATGAGCGCCTCATCGCCCGCGGAAAAGCCCTTCTGAACGAGGGCGGAATAGCCGCCTATGAAGTTTACGCCCACCGTGTCGGCAACCTTTTGAAGCGTTCTTGCGTATTTTACGGGGTCTCCGCCCGACGCGGCGGTGAGCATAGCCACGGGAGTCACGGCAATGCGCTTGTTGATAATCGGAATGCCGTATTCCTTTTCAATCGCGTCCACCTCGGGCACGAGTCTCTCGGCAAGCCGCGTTATTTTGTCATAGACCTTGCCGCAGGATTTATCAATGTCGTCACAGCAGCAGTCGAGCAGCGAAATGCCCATTGTGACGGTTCTTATATCAAGGTTTTCATTCTCGATCATCTGTATGGTTTCGAGAATATCGCGCGTGTTAATCATCCAAATACCCTCCCGGAATCAGACGTGGTGCATCGTATTGAAAACATCCTCGTGCATGGCGTGAATCTGAAGGTTCTTCTCCCTGCCCATCGCCTTGAGCTCGTCCGAAAAATCGGAGAAGGTGACCGTAGCGCCCTCCATATCGACGAGCATAATCATACAGAAAAGTTCCTGCAGAATGCTCTGGGACACTTCGATTATATTTATTCCGTTATGGGCGCACACTTCGGAAACTCCCGAAAGAATGCCGACCGTATCCTTACCGACTACAGTTATAACAGCTCTCATTTTTCATTGTCCTTTCAGTGTTGTTTCGGAACATATTTAATATATTATAGCACCGTTGTATAAAAATAACAATATTTTTTAAATAATTATATAATAATGCCGGATTACATCCGTACCAAAGTTTACAATTAATACACCAATTTTTCCCCGGCAGCGTGTATAATTATATCAAGCGAAAGGAGGATTGCCATGTCCGACAACACCGCATCGGCAGGTCCCGTGCTTGTGTGCATAACTCCGCAGCGCTCCTGCGCGCAACTGATAAAATCGGGCGAGATGATCGCCCTTAAAACCAGATCTCATCTCAAGGTTCTCGCCGTTTTCGCGAAGAAAAACGGCGCCGACAAAGAAAACTCCGCCATTCTCGAGGAGCTTTACGAGGCGGCGAGAATGAGCGACGCGACCATGAGCGTATATTTCAACGACAGCCCCGATATTCTGGCGGCGGTCGTCGCCGCAAAGGAGAGCGCGAGCGCCATTGTAACGGGCTTCCCGCGTGAAAACAGTTCGGGTTTCGTCAATCGGCTTCACGACCTTGTGCCCGCCATTCCGATTATTATGATTGACCCCGAAGGCAGCGAACACCGCATCCTTCCCGAAAAACCTGACAAAGCAAAATAAAAGGCAGGAGTTTTCTCCTGCTTTTTGTTTGCAAACCTATTGATAATACCTAAGAATATATGCTATACTGTGTCTGCCGGATAATCGGAACTGTGCGTTTCAGCGTTGTTTCCGGACTGCGCATTTTTTTGGAGGGTTTTAAATGAAAAAGAATATTTTATCCGTTTTATCTGTTATTTTGTGTTGCGCCTTACTTTTTTTCGGTGTCGCACAGGCGTTTGGACTCAAAACTTCCGCAGGCGGAGACTTTGAAAGTGAAGACGAACTTACATGGTCTTTAGATGAAAACGGAATACTAACTATCTCAGGTAGTGGTAAAATGGGGAGCCTTAGTAAAAACGCTCCCGACATCAATAAAGATTCAATCAGATCAATTGTAATTGAAAGCGGCGTTACTGGAACAATGGGTATAGTCTCGTTTCAGGATTGCAACAATTTAACAAGCGTTTACTTTCCGGATTCTTTTATCAAATATTACAGCGGCGATACCTTTTTTTCTTGCCCAAATCTTGAAACACTTTATGTAGATCCCGGAAATACTGTTTTTCACAGTTCCGGAAACTGTGTTATCGAAACCGCAAGCAAAACTCTTGTTTGGGGTGGTAAAAACAGTGTCATTCCCGCGGACGGAAGTGTTACAAGCATAGGTGAATGCGCATTTTCAGGATGTTCCGAACTCCGAAACATTACTATTCCGGAAGGAATTGTCAGCATAGGTGAATACGCATTTTCAGGATGTTCCGAACTCCGAAACATTACTATTCCGGAAGGAATTGTCAGCATAGGTGAATTTGCTTTTTCATATACCGGTCTTTCAACTGTAACACTTCCTGACAGCCTTAAAGACTCAGGCGGCATATACACTTTTTGGTTCTGTGAAAACCTAACCGAGATCAATTTCGGAACAGGAATCGAGAAAATCTATCCTTTTATTGATTGCCCTTCAGTTGAAACATTGACGGTGAAACCGGGCAACCCGATTTACCACAGTTCGGGAAACTGTGTTATAGAAACAAGCAAAAATAAACTTGTTTTCGGCTGTAAAGGCAGTGTAATCCCCGATGACGGAAGTGTTGAAATAATCGGTTGGGGTGCCTTTGAGGGCTCTGATATTGCAAATGTAACAATTCCGGTCACTATAACAAGTATTGAAGACTTTGCGTTTGAAAGTTGCCGCGAATTAACAAGCATATCAATCCCCTCCTGTGTTATAAACATGGGTAAATATGTGCTTTCAAATTGCACTGGGTTGACCGAAGCAAGGTTTCTCAACAGCCCCACTGCCATAAGCGACTTCACTTTTTCCGGTTGTAAGAATCTCACAAGCATAAATATTCCAAACAGCGTAACAACCATCGGTGCCTGTGCTTTTTGGGGATGCACCGGACTGACGAATCTGCCTGTTTCAAATAATGTAACGGTAATTGGTGAGGCAGCGTTTTGGGGATGCACCGGGCTTACAAATATAACTATCCCGGGTAGTGTAACAAGTATAGAATCTGACACATTTTATAATTGTTCGGGGCTTACAACTGTAACAATTCAAAACGGAGTTGCAAGCATAGGTGAAGGAGTCTTTTATGGTTGCACAGGACTTACAAGATTATATTTACCTCTCAGTCTCGTGAGTCTCGGCAGAGACAACATCAGTGCTTTCGGAGGTTGTAATAATCTGACAGATGTTTATTACGCAGGGTCGGAAAGGGACAGAGAAACCAACCTTGGTCAGCATTATGAATGGGATCTCGACCATGCCACCTGGCACTACAATTATGCCGGCACGGGAGTTCCTGTTTCATCACCTTCGCCGATTACCGCAGACAACCCCGATATACCGAATGAAGCAAGACTTATCAGCAATTTCACCGCATCAAGAACCGTTAACTACAAATCGACTGTGGTGTTTGCCGCCCCCGCCGACATCCCTGCCGGGTCAACCGTTCACTGGATTGTCAACGGTGAGGATGTCGCACAGGGCAATACTTACACAAACGAAAAAGCAACAGGAAACTATACCGTGCAGTCAAAAGTTGTTGACGCAAACGGAAATGTAACCGCAGAAAGCGAAGTTGAAACGGTAACCGTAAAACAGGGTTTCTTTGATAAACTTATAGCTTTGTTCCTCGGCTGGTTTAACGCATTGCCTGTAATCGTCCAATAGAATAATATGAATTATCGGCGGAATGTTTAATTCCGCCGATTTTTTCTGAATGTTTTAACTGTAAAACGGAAACGGCGGCGGGATGTGGTCATCCCGCCCTACGGAGGAAACAAGGTTTACGGTGGCTTGGCGGGCGGATAATATCCGCCCCTACGATTAAAACAAAACTCATAAAGAGGGCTGTTGTGTAATTGCGGGGAATGTGGTATAATATAAATATCGGAAAAACGCGGAAGGGGGCGGAGAGATGAGCGCGGATTATGAGACCGAACGGCGCGAGGAAACCCTCGGCAGAGCTGTGTTTTATATTATGTATATCGCACGCGCGCTCTCGATAATCCTGATTGTCGGCGTGCCCGCCGCGGTTGCTCTGCATCTTATCGGCAAGCCCTTTTATTTCGGCTTTTTAATCGGGCTGGGCGCGTGGCTTCTCTACAGAGGCGTTCGCGTGTTTATCTTCAGGGTGATTATGAAATTCACCCGCTGGGCAAACAGCGAATAAAGCAAAAAAATGAAAAAGTGATAAAAAAGCACCTTCTCTGTCCTGTTTATAGGACATTGAGGGTGCTATTATTTAATCACAGAAACAAAACAGCCATCTTTAAACTCCTTTCAATACATTTTTTAATCTCCTTTTTGTTTTCATTTTTATCTCCATTTTTTTATCTTCCTTTCTTTCTTTTCCCTTCCGCCGGGGCTGTTTTTGAAAATATCTCCGGCGGAAAACCGACAACTTACTCCTTTCATATATTTGCCGCGAAGCGCGTTCCTCCGGGAGCGCGTTTTGCTTTTCGGTTGATTTTGCCGCTTATTATATAATTATATAAAGATTAATCTTGACATTGCTTACATAAAATGTTAATTTTTTAATTAAGTTAATTATACGGAGGTATATTATGACTAAAAAAAGATGGCTCTTTGCCGTTATCACGGTGCTTGTGATGGTTTTCACACTGCTCGCGCCGGCGGTATTCGCAGAGGGTGAAGAAACTCCCGCGCTTGTAAGCGCCAACCCTTCGTCTTTCGCCGTAGGCGAAACGGAGTATGATCTGAGCGACGGCGACTCCGCTCTTGAGTATGTTGACAACTATGCCGAAAACCTGTCGGATGACGAGGGCTTTGACAGCCACATCGGCACGGCTCTTGCCAAAATCCGCGAGTCAGTCGGCTCATACGCAACCTTCTGGGCGCTTCTTCCCGCGCTTATAGCGATTGTGCTCGCCCTTATCACAAAAGAGGTTTACTCCTCGCTCATCATCGGCATTATTGTCGGCGGCGCAATCTATGCCGGCGGCAACTTTGAGGGCACCCTCAACCACGTTATTCAGGACGGCTTTATAGCGAATGTTGCCGATTCCTACAACATCGGCATAATCATCTTCCTGATTCTGCTCGGCACACTCGTAAGCCTTATGAACAAGGCGGGCGGCTCGGCGGCCTTCGGAAGATGGGCGACAAAGCACATCAAATCGAGAGTCGGCGCGCAGCTTGCCACAATCGCTCTCGGAGTGCTGATATTTGTTGACGACTATTTCAACTGCCTCACTGTCGGCTCGGTTATGAGACCCGTCACCGACGGTCACAAGGTCTCGCGCGCAAAACTCTCCTACCTCATTGACGCCACGGCCGCTCCCGTATGCATCATCGCCCCCATTTCATCCTGGGCGGCGGCAGTCGCGGGCTTTGCCAAGAGCGCCGGAGAGGCAAACGGCATCCATCTTTTCATCCGCGCCATCCCCTACAATTTCTACGCTCTTTTCACAATCGTTATGATGATTGTGCTCGCCGTGGCGAAGTTTGACTACGGCCCGATGAAACTTCACGAGAAAAACGCCGTTGAAAAAGGCGACCTTTTCACCCGCGGCACAAAGCAGGCGGTAGAGGAGATGAAGACAAACGAAAAGGGCAGGGTAATCGACCTTGTTCTTCCCGTTATCGTGCTTATTGTCTGCTGTGTTATCGGCATGATTTATTCGGGCGGTATGTTTGACCCCGAAGCGGACGGCTACCGGTCGTTCATCACGGCGTTCTCGGATTGCGACGCCTCCGTAGGCCTCGCTCTCGGTTCGGGCGTTGCGCTCGTTTTATCCGTAATCTACTTTATCATAAGAAGAACAATGAAATTCAGGGACATTATGGAATCCTTCCCCGAGGGCTTCAAGGCTATGGTTCCCGCCATTCTTATTCTCGCCTGCGCGTGGACTCTCAAGGCGATGACCGACTCGCTCGGCGCGAAGGTGTTCATTTCTCAGTCGGTCAACAGCGCGGCGGCCGGTTTCCAGGTGCTTCTTCCCGCGATTATCTTCCTTGTGGCGGTCGGGCTCTCCTTCTCGACGGGCACATCCTGGGGCACGTTCGGCATACTTATTCCGATAGTTCTCAGCGTATTCCCGTTTGACAACCACCTTCAGATTATTGCGATTTCCGCCTGCATGGCGGGCGCTGTATGCGGCGACCACTGCTCGCCCATTTCCGACACAACAATAATGTCCTCGGCGGGCGCCCAGTGCGACCACATCAACCACGTTTCGACTCAGCTTCCCTACGCTCTCACCGTTGCGGCGGTCTCGTTCGTGACCTATGTTATCTCCGGTCTGCTCGCCTCGAGCGGCCTCGCGATTATAGCCCTTCCCATAGGCGCAGTGCTTATGGTAGGCACGCTGATTATAATAAAGAGCGCGACAAACGGCAAGGTCGAAAAGAAAAGCAAATAATTTGAATTTTTAATGAAAAAGGACTTGCGTAAAGCTAGTCCTTTTTTGTGCGCGGCGGGATGACCGCATCCCGCCGCCAAGCCATCACAAAGTTCATTATTTTTCTCTTGTCCCGCAGGACATATCGCGGCTCGGAGAGACATATCGCATTCCGAAGGAATATATCGAAAATTCCGCAGGGAATTTATATCGCTGAAAAATCCCCGTCAGAAGACGGGGATTTTTCTGGCGTCCCCGGCGCGATTCGAACGCGCGGCCTTTCGCTTAGGAGGCGAACGCTCTATCCTGCTGAGCTACGGAGACAAAATATAACATATCGGGGATTATGTGCGGTTGTGCCGCAAAATCCCCGGATATATTCTTTTTAACAATCGGGGAAGATTGCCGTACCATTTTAGCAAAGAGACGCCTCTCTGTCAAGGGAAGAGCGGCAATCTTTATTAATTAAACATTGAACCTGAACAGCACTACATCGCCGTCCTGCATAATGTAATCCTTGCCCTCGCTTCGTACCATTCCCTTTTCTTTTGCGGCGGTGAGCGAGCCGATCGCGATTAAATCCTCAAAGGCGATAACCTCGGCGCGGATGAAGCCCCTCTCGATATCGGAGTGAATTTTGCCCGCCGCCTGAGGCGCCTTTGTGCCTTTTTTGATGGTCCAGGCGCGGCATTCGTCCTTGCCCGAGGTGAGAAAACTGATAAGACCGAGCAGCGAATAACTCTTCTGAACGAGGTTGTCAAGGCCGCCCTGCTCAATGCCGAGGTCGGAGAGGAACATCTCCTTTTCCTCTTTCTCGAGCGACGCTATCTCCGCCTCAAGTTCGGCGCAGATAGGCAGGGTTTCGCTGCCCTCGGCGTCGGCTATCGCCTTGACCGCCTGATAATAATTGTTGTTGTCAATACCCCCGGCGAAGTCCTCCTCGCTCATATTGCAGGCGTAAATCACGGGCTTCGCGGTGAGCAGAGCCACCTCTTTGAGCCACGCCTTTTCGTTCTCGTCCGTCTCGATGTTGCGGGCGGGAATGTTGCTTTCGAGGGCTTCCTTTACGCGCTTTAAGAACTCGTATTCGGCGGCGAGGGTTTTGTCGCCCTTCATCTGCTTTGCCACACGGTCAATTCGGCGCTCTACCATTTCTATATCGGAGAAAATGAGCTCGAGATTGATTGTTTCAATGTCTCTCGCGGGGTCGATGGTTGCGTCCACATGCACTATATCGCTGTTTTCAAAGCAGCGCACAACGTGAACCACGGCGTCCGTCTCCCTGATATTGGCGAGGAATTTGTTGCCGAGACCCTCGCCCTTTGAGGCGCCCTTCACAAGGCCCGCGATGTCAACGAACTCAATCACGGCGGGGGTGGTCTTTTCCGGCTCATACATGGCGGAGAGGCGGTCAAGCCGCGCGTCCGGCACGGCGACAACACCCACATTGGGCTCTATTGTGCAGAACGGATAATTGGCGGACTGCGCGCCCGCGTTTGTTATGGCGTTGAAAAGTGTGCTCTTGCCTACATTGGGCAGGCCGACTATACCGAGTTTCATAAAAACATTTCCTTTCGGGTGATTACTGAAACATTATATACAATAGTTAAAAGAAATACAAGAGTATGTTGTTTAGTATTTGCAATACATAAAAAAATAGTGTAAAATATTAAAGATATCTTTATTACGGTGGTATTTATGAAAAAGAAAATCTTTTCAATTATAATACTGACTCTTGTTCTGTCGCTTCTCGCCTCGTGCGCGGGCGGCGGAGATGTTCCCGTTACGGTTACAGCCGCGGATCCGGGGCAGACCGCCGTTACGGAGGACAGTGCCCGTCTCGCCTTCGAGGGCGGCGATTCCCTCAGCCCGTTCAAGGTAAAGAGCGACACAAACATACGCCTTATGACGCTTATCTACGACCCGCTTTTCACCCTCGATTCGGCTTATAATCTAAAAGGCGTGATTGCTCAGGACTGCGCCGCCGACCTCAGAGCGATAAATGTAACGCTTAAAACCGGAATAAATTTCAGCGACGGCTCGCCCGTGACAACTCAGGATATAATCTACTCTTTCAACGAGGCGAAGGAATCGTTCGCCTATTCCTCGCGGCTTGCGAATTTTGAGTCGATTGTCGCCGCCAACGATGTAAACCTGGTTGTGACGCTCAGGGAATCCGACCCCTACGCCGCGAACTGCCTGACTTTCCCGATAGTCAAAAAGGGCTCGAATATTGACAGACCCCTGGGCTCGGGCAGATATGTGCTCAGCGAGGAATCGGGCAAATATTATCTTACGGTCAACCCTCAGAAAACGGGCTTTTCGCCGTCGATTACAAAATTCGAGTTAAACGAAATAAAGAACGCCGCCGTCATAAACGACTCGCTTCAGATAGGCGGCACCTGCTTCAATTTTGACGACCTCGCCGACGGGGCTTATCAGAGAGTCACCGCCGCCACGCAGGATATAATAATGAACAACTTTGTCTATCTCGGCGTAAATTCCGGCAAAGAGGTGCTCGCGAACGCCGACCTCAGAAGAGCGATAAGCGCGGCGATAAACCGCGAGGAAATAGTCACAACGGCATATCAGGGGCACGCGAAGGCGGCGCAGTCGCCGTTTAACCCGAACTGGTTCGTGCTCTCGGGCGCGCAGAACACCCTTCTGCTCGAAAACTCCTCAATAGAGGAACTCATTGCCGAATCGAAGGAGGGGCTCGCCGCGGAGCCGCTGAGACTGCTTGTAAACAGCGAAAACGGCTACAAATACGAAATGGCGAAGCTTATAAAAAGCGATCTCGACTCGGTCGGCATTCCCGTAACAATTGAGGCGCTTGCCCCCGAGGATTTCGTAACGAATGTGCGAAAGGGCGATTTTGAACTGTATATAGGCGAAATCCACCTGACGGACAATATGAATTTAAGCGAACTTTTCTACGGCGGAAACTGCTCCTACGGTGTGACTCCCGCGGCGCAGGAACTTTCAGCCGAGCGCTATGAGCAGATGCTTGAGGGCAAATGCGAGCTTATGGATTTCATAAATGTTTTCGCTTCCGAGCTGCCTTTCATACCGCTCTGCTACCGCGCAGGTCTCGCGATTTATATGAACTCAATCGATTTCGGGAACGCTCTCTGCAGTGAGAGAGATGTTTTCTTAAATGTTGAAAAGTGGAAGATTACAAGGGATGAACAGACTTCTTGAAACCTCAACGCCAATTAAATATCTGAAGGGCGTCGGTGAAAAAAGAGCGCTGCTGCTGGCAAAACTCGGCATTTTCACCGTGGGCGACCTTTTGTATTTTTTCCCCAGGGCGTATGAGGACAGAAGCCGCCTTGTGAGCATAGCGGACGCCGTGCCGGGCGAGGTCAGCTGCATAAAAGCCACGGTCTGCCTGCCCGTTTCGGAGGCGAAAATCCGTAAAGGCATGTCCCTTTACAAAACCAAGGTCACGGACGGCGAAAGTCTGATGAATCTGACCTTTTTCAACAACAAATATGTAAAATCCATGCTCGAAGAGGGCGAGGAATATATCTTTGTGGGCAAGGTGAATTTAAGGGGCTATACCGCCGAAATGACCTCGCCCGCGTTTGAGAAGGCGGAGAGCGGGGAGAGAATCCGCCCGATTTATCCGCAGACTCACGGGCTAAACTCCAAGGCGATTGAAAAACTCGCGCTGACAGCGCTTGACGCGACGGCAATAACGGACCCTCTGCCCGAAAAACTGCGCAACGACTACTGCCTTATGCCTGTTGACAGGGCGCTTCGGAACATGCACGCGCCCGAAAACGAGGACCTTCTCAGCGAGGCGAAAAGGCGGCTGATTTTCGAGGAGCTGCTGATGCTCCAGACGGGGCTTCTGCGCCTGAGAGGCAAAAACAGCAAAACTACCTCCTGCGTGATTCCAAACGATTACACGGCGGATTTCTTCGGGCTTCTGCCGTTTGAACCGACTAACGCACAGAAGCGGGCGGTTGCCGAAAGCGTTGAGGATATGCGCGGCGGCGCGCCGATGAACCGTCTGCTGCAGGGCGATGTCGGCTCGGGCAAAACGGCTGTGGCGGCGGCGCTTATATACAACGCCGCGAAAAACGGCTGGCAGAGCGCGCTTATGGCTCCTACCGAAGTGCTCGCAATGCAGCATTACAAAACATTTCTCAGGTTTTTCGAAAACACCGATATAAAGGTTGAACTGCTCACGGGTTCCACCCCCGCGGCGGAGAAAAAGGCAATAAAACAACGTCTCGCGAGCGGAGAATCACAACTTGCCGTGGGCACGCACGCCCTCATTCAGAAGGATGTCGAGTTTAAAAAACTCGCGCTCGTAATAACCGATGAACAGCACCGTTTCGGCGTAAATCAGCGAACGGCGCTCGGCGAAAAGGGCGAGAGCCCGCATGTGCTTGTTATGTCGGCTACCCCGATACCCAGAACGCTCGCCCTGATAATATACAGCGATCTTGACCTGAGCGTGCTCGACGAGCTGCCCAAGGGCAGACAGAAAATCGAGACCTTCGCCATTGACGGCGCAAAGCGCGAGAGGGCTTACGGATATGTGAAAAAGCACCTGCTCGAGGGCAGGCAGGGCTATATCGTCTGCCCGCTCGTTGAGGAGAACGAGGACGATCCGGACAGCGAACTTGTATCGGCGGAAAATCTCAAAAAAGAGCTTTCCGAGGGCTTTTTCAGCGGCTTTACAGTGGGGCTCCTCCACGGCAGAATGAAGGCAGACGAAAAGCGTGAGGTTATGAACGAATTTGCCGCGGGCAGCATTCAGCTTCTCGTTTCCACAACGGTAATCGAGGTGGGCATAGATGTTCCCAACGCGGTGATTATGGTTATTGAAAACGCCGAGAGATTCGGGCTTTCGCAGTTGCATCAGCTCAGGGGCCGCATCGGCAGAGGGCAGTATAAATCGACCTGCATTCTCATCTCCGACGCCGGAAACGAGGACGCCGTCAGACGGCTTAAAACGATGGTCGCCACAACCGACGGCTTTAAAATCGCGGATGAGGACCTTCGTATGAGAGGGCCGGGCGATTTCTTCGGCTCGCGCCAGCACGGTCTGCCGGACCTGAAAATAGCCGATATGATGACGGATGTCGCCGTGCTCGCCGAAACGCGGCAGGCGGCGGTGAAAATGCTCGAAAACAACCCCGCGCTCGAGGGCGACGAATACCGCAACCTGCGCGAAAAGATAAACTCAATGTTTTCCCGCGCGATGAACTGAACAAAACGGACGGCACCCGCCGTCCGTTTTTCGATATGGGCGAATATCATTCGTCCGCCTATCCGCCTCAAGCCCCAATTACACCGTAGGGGCGGATATTATCCGCCCGCCAAGTCACCGTAAACCTTGTTTCCTCCGTAGGGCGGGATGACCACATCCCGCCGCCAAGCTTATTGCAAAATCAATTTAGAAATGTAGGGCGCGGATCCTTCCGTGCCGTTTTTGTTCCGGCAAACTCTATGCAGCACATAGGGAGCGAATGCGCAACGCATCCGCTCCCCTGAGTTTTATTGTTTTATATCATACGCGCCGGGATTGAAAAGGTGCTTGAAGAACCAGATAAGCTTGTCAAAGAAACCGCTTTTGATTGTCACTTTTTCTTCGTCCGCCGTCTGATTGCCGTTTTTGTCGGTAACAACAACCTTTACGGTGTAACTTGCGGTCTTTTCCTTTACCGTCAATGTTCTGTCGTTGCCCGCCGCTTTGCCGTCAACAAACCACTGCACGCTTCCACCTTCGGGAACATTCGCTGTGTAGGTTACGGTTGTTTTGTAATCATAGGTCTTTTCATTGTTGGCAGGGTTGCCTTTGATTATATCGGATTCGGGAATTTCGGAATTGTCCGGATTGATTTTCGGCAGTTCCTTTTCCTCAACAGTTTCGCCGCAAACGGTGCATTTTTTAACCGCTTTGCCTGTTTTGCCTGCTGTCGGCGCTGCGGCGACTTCCCATTCACCCGGAGTATGCGCTGTTTTAGTGATCGGTTCAGTATATGTATCGCCGCATTCACAGGTGAAGGTTTTGATTCCCTCTTCCTTGCAAGTAGCCTGTTTTGTTATGGCTTCGGTATATTCGTGAGTGTGAGCGGGCTCATCGGGAAGTTTTGTTCCCGGTTTTGTTCTTGTATCAGTTGCATTGCACCTGTCGCACTTTGCGGTTTCCGTTCCGTCTTTTTCTGTTGTTGCATCTTTATTGTATTTGTAGTTTGTAAAACTGTGTCCCAGAGCCGGTGTTTCAACTACGGTTCGGCTTATTTCCATTGAACCGCCATCAAATGTTAAAGTGCAAACCTCGGTGTATTCTCCTCCAACGGTGCAGGTTGCGGGAGTTTCATTTTCTTTTACACGCTCGGGTATGAAAATATAGAACGGGCTCAGACTGTCTGTTACACAGCAGATATAATCTCCTTCAAACCAGGTGTCCATTTTTTCCCAGAATCCATCGTGGTAGTGCCAGAGTTCAATCTGTGCTTTGATTTCTTCGCTTATTCCTTCTGGCAGTTTCAGTTTTAATATAATGGGTATTTCCGGCTGAATTTCTACGCCGTCTTTTATAAGCGCTATATTCCAGCTCTCGTAAATAAAGCCGTTTTCAACATCGGAACCGCTGTAATGCTCAGTTTCCATTACGGTTTCTTCATCAAACGCAGCCGAATTGCATTCAATTATTACGCCGTCATCCTTGTTTTCACGAACCGTATCAATTGTCAGAGGTTCTTCGGGTATTCTTTCTTCTTTTTTACATACTTTACAAACACGGCTCATTCCCGCGTTTTCGCTGTAGGGGTTGTTATGCTTCCACTCACCGAATCTGTGCGCAGCCGCAGGAATTTCAACCGTTTCCCTCGAAATTTCGGCACCGCAGAAATCACAGTAGGTTACAATATCTTTTGTTCCGCCGAGGGTGCAGTCCTTAAGTCTGATATTTTCTACGCAGGTTCTGCTTGAAAAATGCTCGTGCCCCTCTCCTTCAAAATGAATTCTCGCGTTCAGAAGAGAATCGTTGTATTCAGCTATTTCAATTGCATTCCACTCTTCTTCGGTTCCTCTGAAATAAACATCCGTCAGATTCCCGTTCGGGTGGTCAAGTAATGCTTTATAATACTCAATCAAAATAATATTTCCCGATGCAACTGCCTCATCATATACCTGCTGAAGCTTATCAATATCATCAATAGACGATAATCCGAATGCCCCTGCCCCTATCTCTGTTACACTGCTGGGAATAACAACGGTTTGCAGAGAAAAGCACCAAGCGAAAGCGGATCTCTCAATGATTTCTATTTGATCGGGAATAGTTACACTTGTGAGATTAGTACATTCGAAGAACGCACCTTTCCCAATACCAGTAACACTGTCAGGGATGTTTATGCTTTTCAATCTGATACAATCGCTAAAAGCTTCTTCACTAATTACTGTTACGCTGTCGGGAATGTTTATGCTTGTAAGTCCTGCGCAACCACCGAACACTGCCCAATCGATTTCAGTAACACTGATGGGTATTGTAATTTCTGTAAGACCGGTGCAACCGTAAAACGCATGATGGTCTATGCTTGTGACACTGCCGGGTATTGTTATTTCCGTAAGCCCGGTGCAACCGTAAAACGCATCAGGGCCTATGCTTGTGACACTGCCGGGTATTGTTATTTCTGTAAGCCCGGTGCAACCGTAAAACGCATTATGGCCTATGCTTGTGACACTGCCGTCAGACGGAATGACACTGTTTTTGCAACCGGCAATCAAGGTTTTGCTTTCGGTTTCAATAATACAGTTGCCCGATGAATGAAAACATGTGTTACCCGGTGATACGATTAATCTTTCAAGCCCTGTGCAACCACTTAGTCTTAATTCAAATATATGATGAACGGTATCAGGAATTGTAATACTTGTGAGACCGGAACAGTTTTGAAAGGCTGAACCAGAAATATCTGTAACCGGATACCCTTCAATTGTTTCGGGAATTACCAAGTCTCCTACAGCATCTTCATCACAATCTTCAATCCATATTCCCAATATTTCTGTGCCTTCATCATCATAATAACGATCAATAGTAAGGTCATCAACTGATGCCGCGCTTGCCTTCACGCTCAGAGCATCAAGCACCTGTGTAAAGCCCTCTCCGCCTGTGGCAGTGCTTCCGAAAATCAGAATCAGGCAAAGCAATGACGCAACGGTTTTTCTGAATGTTTTCATTTTTACCCTCCGAAAAATAAAAAATGCGCAGCCCGAAAGCCACGCACGAAAAACGCACAGCTCCCAGTTGCGCCACACAACTTCGCTGCATCTGTTTGCATACGAGAACAGAGCCTGCATTTTTACCGTAATAAAAACGCACGCAAACAGAACGCAATAATTTAGTTGTGTGGCAAGTAGAGTATATCATAAAACATCCATAATTATCAATAGTTATATTGAAAAAGCGGTCTTCTCATCTGAGAAGACCGCTTTACTCTTATTTTCAGCCGATTTTCGAGAAGCCGAGTTTTTCGCAGATCGCGTCCGCGCCCGCGTAAAATTCCTCAACCGAGCCGTCGTTGAGAAGCACGGTGTTCGCCATCTTCTCGGTCTCGCTTGTGTGGAACTGATTTTCCTCGCCCCGGTCGAACTCCCTGAGTTTGTTCACATCCTTGCCGTCGCGCTCGGAGCCCCTCGCGAGCATTCTCGCGTAACGGACCTCGTCGTCGGAAATAACAACATCAACAAGGAAGAAGTCCTCGCCGAAGGCGTCCTTGAAAAGCTGCGCGTCCGAAGGGGGACGGATGCCCGAAACGAGATAGCAGGGAGCGTCGCTCTCCTTTATCTTCTTTATAATCTGCTTCGGGAAAAAGTCCTGACCGTAGGCGGTCATATATTTTTTCGATGTGGCGTGAAGGTTTTCGCGGGTGAGTTCAAGTCCGTCGTTTGTTGCGAGTTCGCGCACGACATCGCCGATAGAAATCATCGGAAAGCCGTAATTTTTCGCTACATATTCAAGAAAGAAATCTTTGCCCGTGCCGTTTTTGCCGACCGCTGCAAGTACCATAATGAATTACCTCCTGTAATTGATTCAAGTAATTTTAACGCATAGGCGTGGTTTTGTCAAATTTTTATCCACTGCGCGTTCCCGGGCGCGTCAGAACCACCCGAGCGATTTCATAACATCCTTTTCGAATTCCTCGCCGGTCATACAGCCCGCTCCGCCGTCAAAAACGGAATTTTTCATATAGACCGCGGCAATGCGGTTGACCGGGTCAATCCAGAAATGCGTGCCGTAAGCTCCGCTCCAGCCGTAGCTGCCCTTGGGCAGGGTGTGGTCGTAACCCGTTATAACTCTGACGCCGAGCCCCCATTTTGTGTTGCCGGGCATAATTTTATTGTCGGTCACCGGTGTGATGAAAAGCCTGAAGCTCTTTTCGCTCACAAGCCTTGTGCCGTCCGGCGCGGCACCACCGTCAAGGAGCATAACGGCAAATTTAAGATAATCCTCCGCCGTGGAGACAAGCCCTGCGCCCGCCGCGTGGTATGAAACGGGATAATCCCCGAACACGCAGCCCGGCACGGTTGGCTCGTCGAAGGCCCTGCCGTCACCGCCCCTGTTGTGCATACCCGCGACACGCGCCCACTGCGCCTCGTCCGGCTCAAAGGTTGTGTCCGTCATGCCGAGAGGGGTGAAAATGTTCTGTCGGAGATATTCCTCAAATTCAAGTCCGCTGGAATTCTCGATTATTTTTGCCGCGAGGTCAAATGCGCCCGTACTGTATTCCTGCGCGGTGCCCGGCTCAAAACAGAGCGGCTGGCTTTCAAGATACTCCACCGCCGAATCAAGCGTTGTTATTCCACCTGCGCCGGGAACGTCGCCCACACCGCTTGTGTGCGAAACAAGCTGGTAAACCTTTATCGGGGTTTTCGCCTTTCCGCCCTTTAACGCCCTGCCTTTTTCATCGCGCAGAATACTGCCGTCATCACTGCGCTTCGCTAAATACATATCCGAAAAAGCGGGCAGATAATCCGAAACATCGGCGTAAATATCGATGTTTCCCCTGTCATATTCCATAAGCAGGGCAAAGGCGGTCACGGGCTTTGTCATAGAGGCGATTCTGTATATCTCATCGCCCGCGAGCGCTTTGCCGCCCGCGTTTTTAAGCCCGTACACGGCGGAAAGCTTTTTTTCGGAGTTCTGATAAACAATAATCTGCGCCCCGGTGAGCGCGCCGTTCTCAAGCCGCGCGTTCTGTGACGCGGAAACGCCGCTTTCAAGCCTGTTCAAATCGAGCGCCCTCCCCCTGTATTCAATGCCGAAAAGCGAGCAGAAAAACATCACTGCCGCCGCGGCAAGCGCTTTTATTCTGAGCAGAACCATCAGCTGAGCGGCACCGTTACATCGTATTTCGGAAGCCACGAGCCGGTTATGAAATTCCTCGCCCTGATGAGAACCTCGTTTTCATACACCTCTATCACATAGCCCGTGCCGTTCGCCATATTGCCGCCGCGCTGCACATCGGGGTACATATAGCAGGGCGTGTTGATGAGCGTGTAGCCGTCATATTTTTCAACGGAGACATAGTATTTGCTGTCGCCCTCGCCCGAAAAACCCGCGTGGATGTGGCCGCTTATATAGAAAACATTGTCATACTTCTGAATAATTTCAAGAATCCTGTCGGAGGCGTCGCCTATGCCGCCCGTGCCGGGCCCGACCTCGCCGTCCATCTCCCAGGTGTAGGGCAGACCATGCGTGTCATTAACGGGTTGGTGGAAAAATACGAATATCGGTTTGCCCGTCTGCGATGCCGCTTCCATTTCGGAGGCGAACCACTCAATCTGCTCGTCGGATACCGTGGCGCTCACATGGTTGCCCTCGCTGCCCAGAACAATGGCGGGGCAGCCGTTTATCTCGGTGGAGAAATAGACATGGTCAAGCTCCCTGCCCGTCGCCTCCTTGCTGTATTTCGCGAAGTTGCCGAAGGTGTATTCATAACTCTCGTCGCCGCCCCAGGTGTCGTGGTTGCCGATAACCATTATTTTATTGTCTGTTATGTCATATCTGAGTATCGCCTTGACAAAGCTCTCCCACTGCTCGGGCTCGCCGCCGTCGGTTATGTCGCCGTTTACAACAAGGGCGTCAAGGCGGTCCTTCGCCTTCGACATATCCTCAAACCCGATTTCGAGCACCTCTCTTCTGCCGTTCGCGGTTGTGAGATGCGTGTCCGAAATAACCGCAAAACTTGCGAGACATCCGTCGTTTTTGTGCGCGATTTTTCCCTGCTCAATTCCGGCTATGCCGCCGAAAACGCTCAGGAACGCCATAATCAGGGCAAGCCCCGCGCGTATGGGTTTGAACAGCAGACTTACGATTGTTTCAAGCATTTTTCTTCCTCCGTTTATCTGTAATTAAATCTTTTCACAGCAAAATAACCGTGCGGTTTTTCCGCTTGTTGCCCGAGCTGTTTTTCACTGAACGGCTCAATTCCGATTATACACTCCGCTCTCTTCTTTTTCAAGGGTGTATATTTTTGCGGCGGCACAAAAAAGGCGGAAACCTCCCTTAAAATTTACACTTTGTTAACCGTTCGCGGTGTTGCATAAATCAATATAGTGTGTTATAATTCGTTAATGTGAATAATTATGTCCATATATAAGGTGTTTTAAAATCAAGAAAGGGCTGAGAAAATGGAACACCAGAACAAATATCCTCTTGTTTTCGTTCACGGAATGTTCGGCTGGGGCGGCGACGAAGGTCTCAACTCGAAAATTCCCTACTGGGGCGCCACCACGGGTGACCTTATGCAGTATCTCAGTGAAAACGGCTGCGAGTGCTATTCAACCTCAAGCGGTCCCGTCTCCAGCGCGTGGGACAGAGCGTGTGAAATTTACGCCCGTCTGACCGGCACAAAGGTTGACTACGGCAAGGTGCATTCCGAAACCTACCGCCACCGCCGCTTCGGCAGAACCTACGCGGAACCCCTCTTTGAGGGCTGGAGCCCCGAAAAGAAGATTCATCTTATCGGTCACTCCCACGGCGGACTTACCGTGCGTATGCTCGCCCATCTGCTGACCTACGGCAGCAAGGAGGAGAGAGAGGGCACGGACGAGGGCGACCTCTCTCCGCTTTTTGAGGGCGGCCACGAGGATCTCATTAAGAGCGTCACGGCAATCTGCGCCCCCCACAACGGCGCTCTCGCCTACACTTTCGCCAAAAAGTATAAGCTTGTTGCCCCGCTCAAATTCGTCGCTTTCAACTATATAGGCATAATGGGCCGCTCAAAGGCGGAGGGCTCGATTTTTGACTTCCATCTTGAACAGTTCGGCCTGAGCGACACCCCCGGCATGCAGGACGCTTTCCCGATTCGCAGGGCGAAAAAGATTCTTCTCAACTCCCGCGACAATGTGGAGTTCGACCTCTCCCCCGAGGGCGCGAAAATCAACAACGAAATAATGGAAATCAGCCCCAACATCTACTATTTCTCCTACGCCTACAGCAATGTTACAAAGATGAAGCACATCCCCAACCGCTACCGCGCGAAACTCGCCGATTTCCCGTTCCTCACGCTCACGTCTAACGCGATTCTTGTTATGGAGCACTTCGTCACTCCCGGTTATCAGAAAACATATATCGACTCCGCAAACGACGGCCTTGTCGGCGCGAGAAGCGCCCTTTATCCCGACGACGAGCCCCACAGGGACTTTGACCGCACGGATATTCAGCCCGGCATCTGGAATGTAATGCCCCTGCGCTCGGGCGACCACGGCACGCCCATCGGTCTTTTTGCGGATGTTGACCCCACTCACGACTTCTACCACGTGCTTATCGATATTCTCACAAGCGTTGAATAATTGAAAAACAGCCGTTTGCCGGCAAAAAACTCAGATTGGAACAAAATAATCTATGGATGCTTTTTACGAAGTAAGGGACTTTTCCACCATTCGCGAAATGCTGGATCAGAGTTTCGCCCTTTTCGCGGACAGGCCCGCGTTTGAGGTAAAAAAAGGCGATGAGAACTTTGACCTCACTTACAGGGAATACGGCGAACAGTTGAACGCCCTGTGCAACGCCTTTATAGACCGCGGTTATTACCGCAAACGCATCGGAGTCGTTTCCGAAAACAGATACAAATACGCTCTTACCTATATGGCGGCAATCTGCTCGGGCGCGTGCATCGTGCCGATTGACCGCGAACTTCGCACCGCCGACATTCACGGTATTCTCGAGGCGGCGGAGTGCAGCGCGCTCATCGTTGACAGAAAGCATATCCCCTCAATCGATTTTGCCCGCCTCGGCGACGATGTAGATATTATCTGCTTCGACGCCCTCGATGAGAGCGAAAACGAGCACAATCTTGAAATATTCACGGATATCCACAATCACGGCAGGGCTCTTCTCGCTCAGGGGAAGGAACTGTGGAAGGATATCGACGACGACCCCGAGGAAATGTGCGTTCTGCTGTTCACCTCGGGCACAACCGGTGTTTCCAAAGGCGTTATGCTCTGCCAGCGCAACTTCGTTTTTGAAGTAAGGGCGGCAATGGGCGTAATCAAGATTTATCCCGAGGACTGCGGCATTTCCCTTCTGCCGATTCACCACACCTTTGAAAGTTCAATAATCCTTTTCTTTGCCCCCTACTGCGGCGCGAAGGTCACCTTCTCCGAGGGCTTCAAATATGTGCTTCGCAATATGACGGAGTTCAAGCCCACGGTTTTTGTTGCCGTGCCGCTCGTGCTTGAAACGGTTCACAAGCGTCTTATGACCGAACTTCGCGCAAGACCCAACGGGCTTGCGAAATTCCGCCTCGGTCTCAAAATCTGCAAAGCGAGCAAAAAGGTCGGAATCGATGTTTCCAGAAAGGTGTTCAAAGAGGTTCACGAAAAATTCGGCGGCAGAATGCGTATGATTATTTGCGGCGGCGCCGCGGCTGACCCGCAGATTTTAGACGACTTCAACACAATGGGCATACAGATTATATACGGCTACGGGCTTACCGAATGCGCCCCTCTCGCGATTATCAATCACGACCGCCTGTGCACCACGGATTCAATAGGCGAGCCGATGCCCGGCGTGAAAGCGAAACTTATAAACCGCGATGAAAACGGCATAGGCGAACTGTGCGTCAAGGGCGGAATGGTTATGCTCGGCTATTACAAGAACCCCGAAGCCACCGCCGAGGCGATTGACTCAAACGGCTACCTTCACACGGGCGATCTCGCGAGCATCGACTCCGAAGGGCACTACCACATATGCGGGCGCAGCAAAAATGTTATCGTCACTCAGAACGGCAAAAACATCTATCCCGAAGAGGTCGAATATCACCTCGACTCCGAGGAGTGCATAAGCTCCTCCCTCGTTGAGGGCGTTTCGGGCAGAAAGGGCGATGTAAAAATTCAGGCACAGATTCTGCCCGATATCGAGGCAATCACCGCCCAGCTCGGCAAAAAGCCCTCAGTCAAGGAGATTGAGGAGGTCGTAAAGGGCGCCGTTGAACGCACAAATGAAAAACTCGCCCCGTTCAAGCGCATCCGCTCATTTGTAATAAGGCACGAGGATTTTGTGCGCACCACCGCGCAGAAAATCAAGCGCGGCGGCAACAACAGCCCCGACAAAAACGACCCGAAAATCAATGTGAAGAAATAGACAGTTGATAATAAACAAAGCTCACCGGTCTCAGACCGCGTGAGCTTTTTGCTTTTTTATTTTGTTTTCCCTTCCGCTATATAATAAGTTTTCCTAATAAATTTTTCGTAATCATTTAATATAACACTGTTGTCAAAAACATCTCGGATTTTATTTGAATAAGAAAACAAATCTTTATCATTTATTCTTGATTTATAATAATTGGCATAATCTTTTTCGTCAGTAAAAATTCTTTCTGCTTCTTTTAACGAGATTAGAATAAAAAGTGTTTTGTCCGGTGTATGATAATAAGTGTCAGGATTATCTTTTGATAACGCCAGATATTTACCCACATTTTTTTCACTTATCTCATCGTATCTTTGAAATGCACCGCCTTTTTTATAATATGGTACCTTTTCAAAAATGATAAAAATTTGAAAATAGGGTATTGATTTTGAACGGATATTTGCAGTTTCACCTAACATATTTTCAAAATAATTATTGCTGTTTTGTGCATAGTTTCTCATCACAAATTTAACCGCATATCCAGCGATGGGGGTTCCCTTTTTTAAAACTGTGATATCAACATTTTTCGGATAGTATCTGCCCTCAATGGTTCCCTCTTTATCATTCCCGAATCCTTGCGATTCAACATCATACTCTTTACCAAATATTTCCTGAATGTCTTTTGCAATATGTCCATGAAGAGTTTTTAATTTTGCTGTACTTCTTGATGTTCCGACATATAAATAGGTTTCAAAAGATTCTTTAATTATATTCAGAAAGCCATAATTATCAAGCATCATAAAGCCCCTTTTCATAGGCGAACACATAATCCAAATATGATTTAACATCTTTTGAAGAAAATGTGTAATATCCGCCGCTTTTATATTTTCCTAAATTTTTTATGAAGGAAACAAATTCTTTAGATTTTAATGCCGCTATAATATCATTATAATCAATTGTCTCACTAATAATATACAGTCCGCTGTAAACACCAACTCCCGATGAAGCAAAAACACATTTTAAGTCTTCTTCATCGCGAATTAATGTGTTAATAGTCAATTTAGTTTTATAAGTATCGCTTATAGCTTGGCTTCTCCCATACGCATACCAGTTGTTGGTATTACCTTTTTCTATACTTCTGTTTGTCAGTTTGTCTTTGTTTTTTAGCAAATAATTATATAAATCTTTTTCGCTTTTTAATTCTTCTTCAGATAGCAACTGAGCGCTTTTATCGTATGGAAATATTATCCTTTTTGTAATTCCCCTTGATGATTTTATAACCGGAATGATGTATTTCGAATCAAAGTCAAAATCGTTTATGAAAACACTGTCACACAAAGTAGCAAAACCGTTTTTTACTGAAATATCGCTTTTGCCCGTATTGCCGAAAACGCTCCTTAATACTTTTAAATCTGTTGTTTCTGTGAAATAGAAATTATTTGCGATATAATAATCGCAATTCTTTAATGTTTCCTTATAGTAAGGGATCCTATTCCTTTCATCAAATTGATAATACTCTACATCTGTATTGCTTTTCCCTTTTTTTAGGATTGTAATTGCAGTATATGTCGTTGCGTCAAATGCCTGATAATGTTTCAAGTCCAGCACACATTTAATCAAGTTTTCTTTTGTTAAATAATCTCTGATGTACGAACCGGCTAGACTGTTGAAATATGAACTCGGAGTAATATATCCGAGTATTCCGTTTTCGGAGAGCATTTTTATACCGATTTCAAAAAAGACAATAAATAAGTCCGTCATTCCTTGTTGTGCAGAAAAGAAATTCTTTATTTTATCAAAATTTTCTCCGAAATTATGAACTCGGACGTAAGGCGGATTGCCTAAAACAAAATCCATTTTCTCATTGTAATCAGTAATACTCAAAGTATCAGCGCAAATAACATCCCATGAAACATCATTTACGCCATAAGATGCGGCGACTTTAGAAAGGTTATAAATACATTTGTTCCTTTCAATCATATCGATTTCGATTCCATGAACAAAAGCAGATAATTCTTTTTTTATTTTCTCAACTTTATAATTGTTTTTTAATGCTTCAGAACAATACCTATCGACAATGCGGCACAAGAAAGCCCCATCGCCACAACTGTTGTCAATTACATGTTTTTTCAAAATTGATTTTCCGTAATACCCAGACAAATCTAAAATATTATCAACAATATAATCGGGAGTATAAACGCGCCCGGTTTCTTTGTTTATCGAAATAGTTTTATCTTCTTTCTTCATAATTGCACCTTGTTTATTATTCCGCTAAGAACAAAAAAATTGTTTTGCACCTATATAGGTGCAAAACAATTATACAAAGTTGTTATATTAATGTCAATAAATAATTGCACCCGTTTGGGTGCAGCAAGGTTGACAAGATGAACTCTGAATTTGAAAAACAAATAGGAAATAATATTCGAAGTTTGCGCGAAGAAAGAGGTATGACTCAGGAAATTCTTTCAGCCAAACTTCAAGTATCAGGCTGTGATATAACAAGAAGTGCTCTCGCAAAAATTGAGGTTGCTCAAAGGCACATTTACGCCGATGAAATATATCTCATAATGAAAATTCTAAATGTTTCTCTTGATGATATTTTTAATGTTGAATAATAAGATAACAGCATCGATTGATGCTGTTTTTTGTTGTTTAAACGACCTGCACCAGCATAGGATTCTTGCAATATAGGGCACGGATTCTTCCGTGCCGTTCGCCACATCCACCTTGCTTTTGACAGTCCTTCTGCCCCCTCGCAAATACAGGTTGCCTGGCTCGCTTGGTGACTCCCCGCGGTGCGAGGAGATGTCGTCAAAGACGACAGAGGGGACGGTCGCCGTCAGCAACGCTTCGCCCCCCGTTCTCAGAGAGGGCTGTAAACGCTTAAATATTTGTTTTTATTGTTCTAGGTTCCGCGCAAAAAAATAACGACCGCCTTTAAGCGGTCGTTTTCATGTACCCTGAAAACTGAACAAAGGTGACAAACAGGGATGCGGATGAGGGAAAAGTAATGAGCTAAAAGGTCAAGCCCTCGACCTATTAGTACTGCCAAGCTGAACGTATCACTACGCTTACACATGCAGCCTATCAACCTCATAGTCCTTGAGGGGTCTTACTGGCTTACGCCATGGGATATCTTATCTTGGAGGCGGCTTCACGCTTAGATGCTTTCAGCGTTTATCCGTTCCGCACATAGCTGCCCGGCTGTGCCACTGGCGTGACAACCGGTGCACCAGCGGTGCGT
>JAEEGL015041704.1_pt1 | contig 120824 bp, 183 predicted proteins | sample 9134231 | NCBI WGS metagenome assembly JAEEGL01 (sample SAMN16246548, study PRJNA631951) | gut metagenome | biome: gut microbiome; feature: rumen; material: fiber-attached | host: Bos | place: Iran: Karaj | collected 2018-10 | reverse complement strand
TTAATGGTGCGGTTTGCGGAATCAAGCATAAACAGACATTCCACTTCCTTGCCAACAGTATTTGTTAAGAAATCATACACACTAACGCTATCTGCTGTGAATGTTCGCTGTAATTTGGCGATCACAGGATCTACGTACCCAATATCCCAATCCGGGCATTTATCTGCCAACACACGGTGGAGCAGTGAACAACGTTGTTTCTTGGCCTGCAACTCCTGTGAATCGGAATCATAGATAGGGCGGTAGAAAATAGTGGCTTTGTATGGTTCAGTTTGCCCCGGCAGAAGAGTAGTGTCGTCTACGTCGTACTGATAAGCCACTACGTCAGGTGCTGAGTAGTTGATGTCCGTTTCATCATTAACATGAAAATCCCGCAGTTTGCGATTACTCAATTCTACTTCGCCGGCAGATTTACCGGTTATATGTTTTACTGTGGCATCACCGTCGTCGATAGATACTGTGATTTCGTAGTAAGTTTCGAATTCAGGCACATACACATATTTCATACTGACGATTTGATCCCACAAATTGCACTTTTTACCATCTAATTCTTTGTATACATCAAATGAAATCTCATCAAACGAGTTCATGTTAATTACGTGTCGCACACCATCCGGGATGTTGGGAATTACACCCAAATGCTTGTGCCACTTGGTTGATAACACAGGTGTGGATTTTTCAATGTTACCGTGCATATCAAAAGCAAAGTTTTTCATCTTTTATAATCCCACCTTTCGTATTCCCCGGTAGGAGAGTGTGATATTAGCATTTGCGGACACATCTAGTCGATTAATTGCGTCACCGTAACGATTACATAGCCGCAAAAACTTGTAGTTGAAGTCTCGCGACAAATCATGTTTGGCTATCGATGAAGTAATCTGCTTAATGTCGCCGCCGACAATAGTGAGTTTCTCCATGTTAGAGCAGTTTTTGATGATGGTAGATCTGTCTTCGTATTGGTTGGTGATTACGACATCACCGCCACCTTTAACCGTAATTACCATGTCAGGGTAGATATATCCTTCTTCGTCAGAGTGGACATATACGGTTGTGTCGGTGAGGCCACCGATCCATTCGAATTCGTATGGTTGGGAAAGTCCATATGGACGGTTTGCAGTGACGTGCAATGTTAAGCCAACAATGCTGTCGCCGTATGCAATTTTGTCCATGTTAATCTGTACTTCCCACCAGATTTCATCCTGTCCAATTTCGTCTACCCACCGAAACCATTTGTATTCCTTGCGACACAGCCACTTTGTCATTTCGGAAATGTCGTTGTTGGTGAGGTCTATGTTACCATCCTGACATGGGTTTTTCATAATGTTAATATCTACGTGGTATACATCATCATAGTTATAGGCGGCTTTCCGGTTGATATCTGACCGCGCACCTTTAATGTTAGTGTAGGTCATTGCGGAGACAACTCCGGTTTCGTCCAGTATGCCGTCGTGAGTGATGACGTATCCAAAATCCGACAGTTTGCGACCGTCGAACATGAAATCACTTTCGGTCATTGTTTAGCCTCCTTTATCAGCGAGTTGACCGCCTTATTATATTTACGCTCCATCTTACCGTCGTATTCACGCAGTTTATGGATAAGTACTTTATAGTATTCTCTTGACTTTTTGAGAGAAGCAATCAGCGCCTGATATTCGGCCATTGTCTCGTCTAACAGTTTCTCTTTTTCGGCATAGTGCGGAGCTGCTTCTTTCAGCCTTTCGTTTTCCTGCCTCAGCTTTTCGTTCTCTGCTTTTAAGCGTTCAATCCTGCGCTCTAATCTTTCGGTTTTCATATGTAATCACTCCTCTCTAAAATGGGGGCGGAGAATTGCGTTACTCCGCCCCAAAATAAAAAACTCGGTAATGCCAATAAAATTGGTGAATACCGAAGATTATAGTTACATGTTTCCTCTATTCAATTTACCTTTGCCCAATGCTTGACCAATTGTCACAGACTGCATGAAGTTGGTGATTTGTTTATCCTTCATGAGTGCTTGTTTGAAATCGTCATAGCTTTGGACGTTGGGTAGTACGACTGTAATAGCGTTCTCGTTGTTGACAGTGCGGGCTGTCAATGCGGATTCAGGCAGTTTGACGGTTGCACCGGTGAGGGCTGGGTTCTTGGCGAGATCCCACAGATTCTTAGTCATATCGTTGGTAAATACCATGTCACCCTTATTGAGCGGAGTCAACATTGCACCATCGGATGCCCGGAAGATAAGCTCGGAGCCTTGTTCTTGCGTCCATGCGAGTTGATCGTATGGGATGTGAGACGAACCGGTTGCATAACCATTCTTACCATAATTCTTTGTCCACTTACCTGAATTAGTGAAGAAGTGCTTCTCGCCATTAATCATGCGTTCACCTGTCACCATGTATCCGTTCTCATCGAAATAGTACCATTCGCCATCAATCTTGAGCCATTGATTTTTCGGGTATTTACCGTTACCGTATTGATACCACCAACCTTTATCATTTTTATTCCATGTACCGACAGAAGAGGATAATCCCTCATTGTCTACCTTTGCCATATTCATAGCGTCAGTAGCCAGTTTGTTTAATGATTGTTCAAAAGAACTAAGGTAAGTAAGTACATTAGCAGAATAGTTTTCAAAACCATTTGTGTAGTTTGAAACAAGCGTATTCCCTGCCAAAATGCCCGAAGTCTGCTCCGTAAGAGCATAACCCCATTTATTAGTTACTTCTTCTATGCCATCACTAATTCTGCCCGAATTTGCATTAGTCATTTCAACGCTCTCGGCAACAATTCCATAAATATCATCCAAACGCTCATTAAGCATTGTCTCATATTCATCATACATATCATCCAAAACTTTTTCGGTCTCAGAGATATAACGATCCCATTCTGTCTCTTGGAGATTAGTCCGGGCATCTTCTAACTGTTTCCTTAAGTTTTGAACTGTAGCTCGTGTTTCTTCGGAAACATCACCAGAGTATGCTTGTAATTGTTTCTCAAGCGAAGAGATATTATCCGTTTGATTTGCGATATTCTTTTGATAAGAATAAAGGTCTTTCGCATTAGATAATGTTTTCTTATACTTATCCATTAACTTCTGCAAATAGTCCAGTTGAGCAGAGAACGCATCACTCCACAAACTCTTAATGTTTTCAGCAGCAGATTGAGCCGCTTTAATCGACTCTTGTTCCTTTTGCTTATATTCATCGAGTTGGTCGAGTTTTTCTTTATTACTCGGATCATCAACAAGTTCTTGCTGAATTTCAAGTATCTTATCTCGATAATCCTCAGCCTGCTTCATAGCGATATTATATTGCGAAGTATGAAGTCCAAGAGTTGCATAACCACGGTCATTTAGATAACCTTGCTCATCAACCAACTTGTAATCGCCTAACAATCCAACAAGGAACTCAATCTCTGTTGAAATGTTCGTAACTTTTTCTTCAATCCACTCAAATATCTCAAAACCAAGATCACGAATTGCTTTCTGCCATTTAACAGTATTCGAAGCCGATTCTTCAATAGCTTCAGCAACACTATTGATTTCAGAAGTCATTTCATGATAAGCCTCAGAGTTAAGTTCGATAGCACCGGAATCCAACGCCTGTTGTCTAGCATCTGTTAACTTATTGTATTCTTCGGTAAGTTTATCATAGTGCTTCTGCTCATTTTGAAGCTGACGCTTATAGTAATTTGCATTAACGAAATAGCCATGTTCTTCCATACGGCTGATACGCTGATCCAAAACATTTCCAAGATGTTCAAAGCCTGAAATAAGTTCTTCATACTCTGTTTTAATATGGTCGAAACGAGTCCTGTTTAACTCACCAAGTTTAATTTTATCATCTTGGATAGCGTCTCCGGCATCTACGGCTTTCTGATACAGTTCCGTATATTCGTTAATAGTGTCTACAAGGTATTTGTTTTGTATTTTCTCAATATCGCCTGCGCCAATTAAACCTTCTTGAATCTTACGCTTATAATCACCAGTATTCCATAATCTTACGGCTTCATTATACTGCGCTAAATCATATTCATACTGTTTTTCATTATCTTCGTAATCTTCTTCTTTTGGTTTATTTGATACCTTAACGGCATTGGCATTGGCTAAATATCTCTCATAAGCGTGCTGATGAACCGCCATTTCTTCAGCAACTTTATCAAGTTCATCCTCAAGCGAACTATTACGCTCACTCCAGTTCTCATAAACATCACCGACAGTTTTATCAAGACGGCTTATTTCTTCGTTAAGCCTTTGAATCTTAACTTCAATCCAATCAAAGGACTCTTCGGAATCCTTGTTAACTTTATTGGCATGACTACCACTACTACTGCTACCACTACCGCTAGTATCACCACCAACAGAAGGAGCCTCGTATTCTGCGCCAACCGCTCCGACTTCATAAGAAATTCTAGGTATAGAAATCTTTGCTAAAGTTTTAACAGACTGTTCATACGCAGCAGCACCACTACCTTCAAGTCCCATTGCTTCTTCAGCTTCTTGTATTGATGTTTGTGTAACCTCTACATCTTCATAGGTGATCTTTGGTTTTACACCAATACCAGAGAGAATAGCATTCATTTGATCGCGGGTGATTTTACCAGCCTTTAATAACGCATTCAAGCCTTGAATAAACGGATGAGTATCAAGTTTAGCAGTTGCCCAAAGATCGGGAATATCTAATCCACTTAACTCTTTATTAATGTCCTCTTGAAGATGGCTATCCAATCCGAGTTTTGCAACAAACTCTTCGGTAAGCATTCTTCTCAACTCAGCAATAGCTTCCACATCGCCGGATGCAACATCACGAATCAATTCAAGATTTTCTGTTACAAAATTAACATCAAATGTGGGAGTAAATCCCATTGTCTCTTCGTTGAACATAGATGTTAATTCTGTTACAATTTCTTGTGCCGCCTTTTCATATTCAGCAGTACCAACATTTACATCGGATAATGCGTCATAGTTTTTACGGAAAATATCAGCAAGTTTCTTCTCACTTTCAAGAAGCTTCTTATTCGTCTTAATCAATCGAGTTTCAACAACTTCTTGAGCGTTGGTTACACCCATTGCTTTAAGCTGATCTATATGCCATTGCTTATTCGATTCGTCTAAGTTCTCTAAAACTTTGCCCTGATCTATATAAGCGGTAATCAACTTATTGATAGCCTTTTGAGCAGCCTTAGCATCGCCCGGAGTTTCCGTCATAACCTTATTGAAATCCTCTAAGGCATAAGCGACACTTTTCTTTGCGTCATCATCGGATAGAGTAGTAATGAAACTATTAAATGCCGAATTAACAGATTTCAACAAGGCGGGATCAGCCGATCCAACAGCCATATTTTTCGTGTCGGCTTCTTTTGTTACTGTACCATCTTCCGATAAATACTTTTTATCTTTACCAAGTTTAAGTTGGTTCTCAACAGTTTGTCTCCACAGATCATCAAGCGTACCTACGGCAGACTTCATATCCGCCATTGAATCAACTATAGACGATGGCTTTATTTGAGTATCAAGTTCAATAGGATTCAGTATCTTTTCAATATCTGCTTTTGTAAGAGCAACAGAATTCTCATCAACAGATATTTTTGCTAATACTTGTAAATCCTTTGCAGTTAAAACTTTCTCAAGATTGTCGTCCCAGTTTTCGCCCATGATTGTTTTAACATGGTCGATTTTATCCTTGATTTCCTTATCGCTTGGTAATGTTTTAAGGAATATCTGTTTATCTTCGTCGGAAATATCCAAATTATTAATCGTATCAACAATAAATTGATACTGTTCTAATAAGTTCGCTGCGGTCTCATCACTGTTATTCCAGTTAAATATTCTTGCATAATACTCGCCAAATTTATCTGCAATCTCAGGGTAGCCCGCTTCCAACTTAGAAATAACACCTAATGTTCGATCCTTAATATTGGTATATACATCATCCCAATCTTCGGAATCTCGCTGAGTATTGTAGTCTGAGTCATAATGTATTGCGTTCAATACATTATTAACCAAATTCTTTGCACCATCAGTAAGGGAATCATATACAGTATCTCCAACGAGCGAAGAAGATATATAATTCGCTAACTTTCTATTTTCGCTTTGAATTTGATTGCCGAACTTATCAACTTCATTTTGATATTTCTCGATAAGAGGAGGAAATATCTTTTTAAAATCAACAGAGTCGATTGAAGAATTAATATAGTCATTAAAATCAAGACCGTTTTCTTCAAATATTTTTTCAAGATAATCCTTGTATCCCTCATATGCTTCGAATTGTCCCCAAGTCTCATAATCATTCGTTTGAAGTTTGTCAAACAAACCCTGATATATTTGAAGATTTTTCGCAGCCTCATTATATTGGTCTGAAAGTGAATTAACTTGAACGCCATGCTTTGCCCAAATTTCAGGTAACTGTTTCTGTACTTCGAGAGCCGTGAAACCTCTTTCGCTTTCCAGTAATTCTTTAAGTGTATTTGAAATGGTTTGTGCATCGCCATTCAGATCTAATAAAGCATCACCTTCCTCAGTAATACCTTTCTTTAGCGATGGGAATATGCCTGCTAATTGATTACTGATATCAAGGAACTCTTTATATTCATCAGTTGATAAAGAGCCTTGTGATTGTGATACTAAACCTAAATCTTTAACACCTTGAGCCAATTCGGTGTATTTATCACTTAATTCTTCTACGGTCTTTTTATGACTTTTGTATGTAGAAGTCAGTTCATCTATTTTATCTTCGGCAGCAGTTCCGGCTTCAATAATTTCCTCAGTACCATCTTCAAAGATTTTACCGATTAAATCAAATATACCAGTTGCTATATTCGCCACAAGCATACTAAGACCATAGCTTATGACACCATTTACCAAAGTAGATGAAATTTTGCCAATAACATTAAGTGCTTTTTTACCTAATGTCGCAAAAGCATTTCCAAGTTTTGTGATAAGATTTACGCTAGCAGAATATCCTTGTAAAATGGTTTGTCCTTCTTGAAGTTGGATATTGCCCAATTTTACATTCTTTACATATTCTACGGCATTCTTATTTAAGCCCTTATATGCAGTAGCAAATTGATCGATCTGGTTGACCGATAAATTGTCTAAACCATAAGCGTCAACATCAGTTAAAAAGTCAGATGTTTCACCAATGCGTAAAGACGCAGCATTTTTTATCGGGTTGATAATATTAGACAGACTACTGGAAAACTTACCACCAGAATAGTTTAATATTCCAAGCCTTTGACTTCCCCATATTGTACCTATAGTTACCAACAATGTTTTAAAAATGCCAAGTTTGTTGATAATCGTTGTAAATACTTCAGAGATATTTGTTAAACCATCTACAAATCCGCCAAGCGATTTACGGCTAACGGAATCTTGAAGAAATCCCGTCCATGTTTGCTTTAACGCATTGATTTTGTATTCAAGAGATTGCTTAACGATCTCCATTTCGGCATCAGCGGCTCCGGCTGAATTTTCCATATTGTCCATTGCTTTTTCAACTGCTTCCCAGTTTCTAAGCATTGAACCAACTACCTGACCTCCTCGTTTCCCACCAAGGGCTTCAAGGAGTCCAGCTTGTTGTTTATCTGTTAAGTCTGAATAAATTTCATGGATATCTTTTAGTAATTGATAAGTTGACTTAAACTCGGTTTTTGACGCATCTGTAAAAAGAGAAATACCGCCAGGATTTTTTGCCGTCTTTGTTAGATCAGCAATTTTCCCTTTGAGTTCTTCGTAGTCCTCAAGCATTTCGCCTTCTTCATCATATCCACGAATTCTCATGGCTATGGTTTTAAAGGCAGTACCAGTAGATTCAGCATTTCTCGTAATTTCAACCGCCGCTGTCTCAAGCGCAATCGTCTCTTCAAGAGTATTATTTGCCTCAGCCATAGCGGAAGATGAGCGTTGTAACATATCAACAATTTCTTGGTTTGATGTAGCTGCCGTATTACCGATGATATTAATCTTAGACATAATACCATCTAATACTTCATCGACCTCATAGCCAAATGCTTTCATTGTCGATACAAGTCCATCAGTTGCAGCAGACACATCCATGCCCGGAGAAATCGCCGCAAATTGTGAACTTAACTTCGCCATCTGAGTAGCAGCCTCGTTAGAAGAGTAACCAAGTCTCGACCACGCAGCCGCCTGTTGAATGATTTCACTTGTAGTTACACCAAGTTCTTTACCGACTTCGGTAGCACTACGATAAAAACTGTTAAGTTCAGCAGTATTCATTGTAGTAGTTTTCCGAAGGTCAACTAATTGAGTATCCAAGTCTTTAAGAGTTGTAAAGGCATTTCTAACATACCCTACAATTCTATAAAAACTTGCAAATGAACCAAGGTAAGCAGCAACAGACTTCCATCTCTTTGACAATATCTGTCCAAAGGAAGATCCTGCTTTTCCCGCCAGATTCGCTTGACTCTCAATCTGTGCTAATCTTTGATAGATTTCGGTTAGCGCAGCGTCAGCAACCTTTGCATCGTTCGGCAGTTGTTGCAAAGAAGCGGAGAGAGCGTTTAACTCATTTCCATATACTTTTTCAATCTGCCCACGGGACATTAACTTACTGATACGGTTAAGCAAATCAACTCTACGGTTCTCAATTCTTGTCTCGGTTCGTGCCTGTTGTTCAAGTTCTTTAGTTTCTTTCTCTCTAGCCTTTGTAGCCTCGTCAGCCGCTTTTTTCTTTGCATCAGCATTTCTAGCTGCGGCTTCGGCTTCAGCGTCCATTAAAGCCATAGAGGATTTATATGTTCCTTCTTGAACTTGTTTTAACTGTTCCTCTGAAAGTTTAACTTGTTCAAGTTTTTCAAGGTATTCCTCAAGTTTGAGAATTTCTTGCTCACGATTTGCAATACGAGGATCGTTCTTATCATAGTCTTGATGTTTTGCAGTATAAGCATATAACTCATTAAGTCTATTGATCGTCGCAATTCGCTCTTTAATATTCTTCGTCTCTGCGGAATCAGAACTTGATGAAGCAGATTTTGCTTTTTCAATTTCCGTTCTGCTTGCTCTCAAAACAGTTGCTAAATCCTTTAACGAATCGCCTGACTTAGCAATATCTTTGATGGCATTGACAAAGGCATTTTCATTGACGGACTCACTTAATACTTCCCGAATCTTACGCAGATTTTCGACAAGATTTGTGATACGGTCATTCTTATTATTAGCAAGGTTATTAATTAACTTATTAAGATTATCAAAACCAGTACCTTCGGAATTTAGCCCCTTCAATGATTCGATAATAGAAGAGAGCAGTTCTCTGTTCGCATCTGTAAATACTTGTTTTGCCTCGGCAGCCTTGAGCGCTTTATCATATAACTCACTCATTGCCTTGGCTTCTTTTGCGGTCATCTTCGCAGATTCAGCCTTGGCTTGATTGCCTGCCGTGTCAACACCAGGCATTTGCGGATTCAAACTGATTTGAGGAAACTCGGTAGCGATTTCTTGTAATCTCAGATATAACTCTTGTAATTTATTAATAACATCAATCAAACCGCTTGTTGCAATACTGGTAGCAGAAGTTGCACCTTGAGCAAATTCATGCCAATATTGCCAAGTTTCTTCAACCTTCTTTTGAAGATTACCTACACGCTTATTAAGGCTTGTAATCTTATTTGCGCTTACATCTAAATCTTCTTGCGTAGCAACACCAATATTTACTTTGAGTGATTGTTTTTCGTTAAGTATATTCTGTGCTTCTTGAAGAAGGGTATCAATGCTTGTCTCTAAAACAGAAATCGGCAATTTTACAGATTGACCTGATGACTGAATTGCATTTTCGATACCTGAAATAAACGCATTAATATCAACATTCTCTTTACCGCTAAACGCTTTCTGAAAAGCAATAGCTACTTCGTTGGCAATATTGCGTATAGTTGCAACTGTCTCTTCATCTCCGATGATTTGCTTTGAAATACTTTCAAAACTTGTACCGCGTAATCCGCTCTCAATCATTTCGGGAACAGAAGATATACCATCACGCAAACCAACAACTAATGATTCAGATATTTTTTGTCTCAGTTTTGGACCAATATTCCCGGCAACTTCTTCCAAACGCTTATCAATGTTATAGAACATCGCATTTGCATAATTTGGATTTTGAAGCATTTCGGAAAGGCTTTTGCGTTCTGACTCATTAAAGCCAACATTCCTAATATTAACGCCAAGATTTGCATTTTCAAGTGCAAGCCTAATTTTATCAACAAATTCATTTATTCCCGACAAATCCGGTGTGATCGGAATGACAATCGGATTTGCAGTTGAAACAGTTTCCTGAATCCCCGACATAAAAGCATTACCATCCATGGATTTAAGACTTTTAATCTCATTCCATAATGTTGGCAATATACTTAACTTTCCACTAATCACTTGGATTGTAGCTTTAAGTATGTCAAGTTTTTCTGCAAGCGGAGCAATATCAATGTCTAGTTTGAAATCATGTACCTTTTGCAACGATTGTTGTAATTGAGTCATTGCATTGGTAAATTCAACTACTAGATTAACTTCCCCAGGCGTAGGAACATTGCTTTTTAGATTATCGCCTTTACCTTTACTCTTGGAACTGATTATATTAAATAAAGGCTCTAACGCTTGCTGAAAAGTGGATAACTGCGAATTAAGATCAGTTAATGCTTTATTGAAAGCGTCTCTCCACGCATCAACTTTTTCCACAGATAACAAAGCGTTCAATGAATCAGACATTTTTGTTATCTGAGAGGCAACATCAAAAGTAAACTTCTTTTGGATTTCATCAAGCTTTTGAGATATTTTATCTGCTTCGTCATCTTTAATATCAAATTTCGGATAGATAGTAAATCCTTCTTGTTGAACAGATGTTGCTAAATCCTTAATTCGTTGTTTTAGACTCGCAGCATTATCTCCTAAATCCACTTTAACTTTGAGATTCAGAGCCTTTTTGAATTGCGCTTCTAAATCATTATATAGTGAATTAAGTTTCTCTCTTAACGCAGGATCATCTACGCTTGAAATATCCGTTTGGATATTTTTTAAGGCGGTTGTAACCTCTGCCGCATTCGTTCTGTTTGCATTAAGCGGGAACAAGCGCATGGTTACATTAACAGGATGAACATCTGCATATTGCTGAAGCAATGCAACTATTTCATTATATCTTTTTTGTAACGCAGTAGCAGAACTTGCATCAACTGTTACTGGAATACGAATACCACCATTCTTGAATGTAAACTGGCTAACTTCCGTTGTTGCCTGTTGAACACCATCAGAAAGGTTTTTCTTCATTTGATCTCTGAGTGTTGATAATGTACCACTTGTCCTTCCAACAAGTGTTTCTATTTTATTAAAGAACTCGGTAAAATCCATGTTCTTTATCTGAACACCCATATTCTCAATAACACCCTCGGATAACTCTGCGCTAGTTACCTTCTTCAACTCTAAAACCCTGCTTATAAGTTTTCCCATATCAGGCAGGATTTCAGCCATAGCAATTTGTATATTAGCTAGTTCTCTTGGATCTTTTGTTTGGCTAAGACTATCAGATAAGAGCTGATATTTATCATATAATTCTGTTATCTGTTTTAAAGCCGTATCCATTCTAATCTTAAGACCAGATTTACCGCCAAGAATATTGTCGGTGTCCTGCATCTTTTCGATCAGTTCCTCAACTTTTTTGATTTCACTAGCATCTACTTTAAACTTAGTTTCCTTCGGTTTAGCAGCCGAAGTCTGCACCATATCATTAAAGGTCGATAATGCGGTAATAGCATCACCAATCATTGTCTTGAATCCGCTTACCGTCTTTTCAAGTTCATCAAACCTACCCTTTAAGACATTTACAGATAGTCCCTTAATAACCTTGTTTAACTTCGTTGTTAACTCTTCAACCGAAGCCATTCTTTGTTCTATTGCTTTAAAACGTTCCTCAAAGCCGGAAACAAAAGAATTCAGTTGGCTATTATTAATTTTATGCTCGCTAATGTCCTGAAGAATATCTTGATACTTTTTCTTCATTTCCTCCATCTGTTTGACGGCATCACGCATATTTCCAATCAAACTCTGTGCAACATCTGTATTGCGACTCGGAGAAGCTGCTATTCCTTTAATCTGACCTTGTAATTTTTCTATACCACTAGAAATAGCCCTTAATTGTTCTTTGACTTTTTGCTCATTTACTTTTATGTCAGCTTCAATCGTTATCTTACGATTCGCCATTTATATTCACCTCCGTCATTATCACAAAAAATAATACTGTTCTCGTAAAGCCATATCCACGGCACGATCACAGTATTCATCGGCATGATCTATGATGTATTTTTGTTTATCAAGTAGCCTACGAATAGGCGATGGTTGTAATCTAGGAACACCATATCCTTGCAATGAAGCGATACCATGTAAACCTAAATACACTCGATCAAAAACACTTTGCGGAGATGAATTCTTCCCCCTATATACATTGGGAAGATTACTGGGTAATAACTCTACGCCACCCACATTTCTCTTCGTATATTTCCTGAAAGTTTTGACACGATTACTATTATTAAAGTTCCAATGTCTATAATAATAAACGCGACCATGATGTAGAGCGGGATTCTCCGGATCGTATTGGTCGTAAAAATCAGTAATTGCATTGCGACATGCTTCAGTTAACTCATCAGCCACAATCTTGGCAAAATTCTTTTCCACATTGTTTTTGAATTTCTTAAGGTCTTCATTGAGTATATCTGCTAAAGAATCCATCTCTCCATCTCCTTTCTGTATATATTTTTAAAAAAAGCCAAAGAGCGATTATATACCCTTTGGCTTATAATCACTCTTTATTTTTATCCTCACTTGTTTTAATCAATGCTTCAAGACCACTATTAATAATTTCTTCAGATAATGAAATACTCTTCTTAAAGTTATAGAGTAGAGCGGTAACACTATATTCATTATCTATTAAATCCTTTTCGTTCATTTTCAAAATTGAAGTGAACTCATTGAACTCTGTTTCTGGAATCCTTTCCATTATTGCTTCAATAGCACCGACCTTAAATAGCTCATCATATTCGGCGGCTATCTGATTACCGTCTATATCAATATCTGTATAAAGATCAACCAGTTTCATTGTAAACAGTAGATACTTCGTAACGCTATCGAATCTAATAAACTCTCGTTTACCATCTTCTTCTTTAACATACGAAGTTGCTTTTACTAAACCCTTGCAAACAGCATCTTTTTGAAGGAAACTGATATAGTCGGTTTTCATATGGCTTTTCATAAAAATCATCAGATTTTTCTTATTCGCCTTATATTCATTTACAAATTCACTCACTGTAATTCCCATAATAGAAATCTCCTTTTATTCATTTTACTCGAAACGAAAAATTAACTCCCTCGTCCGTAACAATGCGATAGCACCCATCATCTTGACAATACTTTACACCGTTTATTTGAGGGTTGTTCTTAATATCCAATATATATTTACATTCTTCCGTTGTAAGAACATGATTTCGTTCTCGCAGAAATTGTTCAATTTCCCATGTATACATTACATGACCTCCCGCGTAACTTTATCTGTCCTTTTGCTCATTCATTCGAATTGCTCCTTCGCCAATAAGTATAGCGTCAGATTGATCGTCAGTAGCCGGATCAAATCCATAATGCTTTTCAACATACTTTTTGGAAAATGCCTTTTGTTCATCTCGCTTAGATCGCCCATTAGGAAAATCGGGTATATACTTTCTCCATGCACTTGGCATGATACAATTAAAATCTGAACCATGAGTTATACACCAAGCATACACAACACCTTGAATGCGATTAAGTTTCTTTTGTGTTTCAGGATTACCATGACAATATGTATCTTCGATATATACAACATTTGGTTTGTGATAACTCAACGCATTCCAAATCTCTATACCCATTTCTTTTGATCTTTTGTCAATATTCTTAATGCCCTCGCAATTTATGATATGCGAAGAATCATATTTATTGTTTTTCCATATTGCTATTCCAGTACATTTTGTGGAGCAATCGAGACTTATCATTTTTATTTCTTGATTTCCCAATCGCCTTTCCTCAATCTTTCTTTATATAATTCTTTTAGATATTCAGCCGTAGGTTCAGTAATACCATTCTTGAAATCCGTATGCTCTGCGACATATTTATTATAGTTCTCTATATCTGCCATCGTGTTATCCCACATACCTTTGTCATGAATAATCCCATTAGAGACCTCTACTCCAAATCTCAAAATCCTTGCTCTGGCAGATAATGCTTTTCCTTCCTCGACCTTATTATCCACATCGTCAACTTTTTCTTCTACTTTTTCTACCTTTTTCTCAATGGCATCTACTTTGTCGGACACAGACTTAACCCCAAGGAATTTACCTATACATCTGCCGATTGCCGACCACGGATTAAGTTTAATTTTCGATACCTCGACAAGAGAGAAGAGTAGTATAATAACACAGGTAATCCACCCTGGGTTTTCCTTAATTGTGTCCCAAATATTATTTAGTGTCATCTTGGCTATCTGAATGCTCGATTAACTGTTTAAACAACTCGTAGAATCCAGTCGATGCCACACCGGATACTCCACCAATTACAAACGAATTAAATGAGAAACCAGTTGCTATAAATCCGAAGATACTACCGAGAACAAACATTATCAGCGGAATAAACTTGTTCGGTATAAATTCAACTTTCTTTACAGCATAACCTATTGCTAAGCAAATAAGCATTATTACTGGAGAGCAATACTCTTGTATAAGTTCCCATAAATTCATAAGACTATACCTCCTTTTTAGATAAATGCTTCATCCGCATCTTCCGTATCTTCGCGGATTACATAATGTTTCTTTGTCGTTTCACTACTTTCGTGTCCTAATAATTTTTGTGCGGTTTCTATTGACTTTCCTTCTTCAACAACTATATTCGTTGCCCTGCTCTCTCTAAGTAAATGCGGATGGACTCTGCGACCTACTAATTTCGTAAGTAATCCGCTGCACCAATCACCGATAGTATATTCACTAACCTGATGTATTTTTTCTTCATGACCTTTAACCGCAAACATATACGGGCAATCATCATCGCCACGAACCTCAAGCCATTTCTTCATCGCCTGCATAGCATCTTCGCTAAATTGCAGTTTGCGAATTTTACCAACTTGACCTTTGCCTTTACATCTGATTTTATGTGTTTTATAAGATATGGATTTCGCCTTTGTCTTATTTCCATTTTCATCCGTTATATCTATCTCTTTTATGATAGGAGGGTAGGTAACAACTTCTTTAAGTAATTGTCTCGATTCTCCTCGTCTACAACCGCTTGAATAAGAGAATTTTAACCATGCTAATATCTGCCACTTTTCCATTTCTTCTAGCTTTTCACACAGCTTATTATATTCTTCCGTCGTAAGCGGTATCTTCTCATGCACATATCCAGTTTGAATTACCTTCATGCTTGAAGTAACGAATGATCTGAAAGTCGGATATTCATCTTCATAATATTCCGAGATATAATTACACAATGAACTAATAACAGATTTCTTAAGTTTAATAGCAGATTCAGATAATCCTTTACTGGCTAACCAATTCAGATATCTTACAAATTCTTTCTTTTTTATTTCGATACAATTTTTATCTCCAAGATTTTCATGCACCCACCAAAAGAAAATTCTCAAATTAGAAATATATTGAATCTTAGATTGCTCTGATAACTCAACCTTATATTCCAAAAACTCTTTAACAAGATTACGATTAAACTCATTGACCTGCTGCCACATTTCATTCGTTACATCTACGCAATTCTTTGCTATAGTTCCCATTCGTAAATCTCCTTTTTCTCAATAAAAAAAAGACTATCAAGCCTAACGCAGTAAATCCAATAGCCCAGTAATCACTTGTATAACATATTTGATTTCATCATCGGTGTTCTCATTCCCTAAAGTAAAACGAACACATTCAAACGCTTCTTCTTCGCTTAACCCATAGGCTAACGCTACATGACTTGCACGGTCTGAATCTGACGAACACGCTGATCCAGTACCGATGTAAATATCACAATCATTTAAAAGATTAAGCAATGTTAATCCGTTAACACCAGGGAAACGGATATAGATATTGTTCGGCAATCTGTTTTCACGAGTTCCAACAAGAACACCGCCGAGTTCCAGTAATGCGTCCAATAACATATCTCGCTTTTGTTCTAACGACTCATTGTTATAATCTAACAACTGAAATGCCGTTCCTAAACTTCCGATCATTGGAGTAGATGGAGTACCACCTATTAAACCTTGTTCTCCAAAAATGATTGATCCCATATTTTCACGCAGCGTTTGACGCGCGTAAAGTAATCCCGAACCTTTAAGACCACCAATTTTTTGACCTGACATTGATAAAGCGTCAATGCCTAATTCGTCAACATCTATCGGGTAGTACGGGATATATTGTGTAGCATCTACATGTAAGAATGCTCCATTTTCGTGGGCAATCTTTGATAACTCCTTAATCGGTTGCATAACACCAGTCTCGGAGTTAGCCATCTGTATGCTGATTAAACACGGTTTTCCATCTTCGTGGCAATTATACGATTGTTGCCAAACCTCTTGCATATCTACAATGCCATATTTATCTACTTGAACAAGTCTTTTAGAATATGGTAACCAGTTGTATAAAAGCATAATATCATCATGCTCTACAATGGATGTTATAAACATGGTTTCAGGGTGCTTCCTCATTACACCTTGTATTAACAGGTTATTCGACATTGTTGCGCCACTTGTGAAATAAATCTCATCGGGCAAACAATTAAACTTCTCGCTAATAATCTTCTTGGTATCTTTAATACATGCTTCGGCTTTGAGTCCAGCATTATGCACCGAACTCGGATTCCCATATAAAGTTTCGGCTATTTGATTAAACCTTACCAAAACTTTGGGATTGACCGGAGCTGATGCTGCGTGGTCAAAGTACATGATTTCACCTACCTTATCGTCTGCTTAACCATTCTTGATATGCGTCCTGCGTATCTATTCTATTAAAAACGAACACAATTATATGTTGTCCGTTTCGATTTTCAATGCTAGGGTATATGTATATTGGCTCAATCTTTTTCTCACCCCAGTAAAATGCGGCTTGCTTTGGATTGATAATACATATATGTTTATCCAAATTTATCGTTCTTTTTTCCATTTATCTCATCTCCAATCACTATTCGTTAAGTTAGTGTTGATTTTTCAAATAACATCACTAAGTTATTATTTGAGTCGACATATATATCACAAGGGTATATACCATTAGAGATATATAGTTTTTGCTTATACCTATCAACTACTTTCAGCACCTTACTTGGATCGTAGTCATGGGTATAAAATTTCGGATTAATCTTCATTGAAACCTCCAAAAATAGAAGAGAAGCCAATACTACTCCTCAGTATTGGCTTCGTCTACAAATGTATTTTTCTTGGTTTGCTTTAAATTCTTATAAGCGTTAAATCTCGGCTTATTTTCGAATCGTGCAATGAGAGTTTCTTCCGGCACAACAGGATCAACTTCGGATTCAGGCTCCACTTTTGTCTCTACCGGGAATAACTCGTTTAACTTATTTTTGATAGACTCTTTATACTGAGAGAAGTCAGTAATTCCATATTTGTCAACTACTTCTTTTACATCAGCCTTAGTCATCTTTCCCATATTGTATGCGGAAATAGCATTAAAGAGTTCTTTGCAGCTTTCCTTATCAAATTCTGCCATCCACTTCGGAAAGGACGCATAATCCATACAGTTAGGGCAATAAGAATACTTGCTTTCGCATGTGAGACACTTGCGTTCTTTAGACATATTTCATTCTCCTTTTATTCCATAGGCAGGGGATAAATCGCCCCTACCTATGGTTTATAAAGTCAAGATTAGTTTACAAACTGCTTTGTGTCATACTCATCAGAATCTTCTGCGATTGCGATGTAGTACAGGATTTGCTCCTTAGCGCAGTAATCCTTGAATGCAGTTGCGCTGAAGCTCTGAGTGGACTCGGTATCAACCGTCCAGTCAAAGTCGGGACTCATCTGGAACTTCTCAAATACGATATACAGCGCAAGAACTTCCTCAGAATCGCAAAGGTCAGAGCAAAGTACACGGAATGTAGCCTTGCACTCCTTCGGGAATCTGTTAGCAAGTACATTAACTCTTGCAGCTACATCATCAGCAGCAACCTTGTACTCATACTTGATCTGAACAGAATCAGTTGCGTTTGTGGGCATGGTGATAGTAGTAACACCACCTGCTGTTGCAACGGCATAAGTATCCGTGCCAGCATTATCACCCTTTGCATACTTCTTGGAAACATCAGCGTTACCATTTGCAGAAGTACCATAAACCTTCAGAGTTCCGTCAATCGGAGCGTCCGGAAGCTCTACCTCGAAAGTTCCAGTTGCAGGCTTGCTTGCAAGGAAGATTCTCGGAATAGTTACATCAGCACCAGTCAGCTTGGATACACCATTCTGAAGTGCAAACAGATTCAGAGAGAATGTAGCATTCTCACCAGATACATCAACAGACTTAGCGGTGAAGAATCTCTTCAGCAGAGCGCCCTGAGCATCTGTCTTGTCCTTTGTCTCGGACGATGTGTTAATAGAAAAATTGGAAATCTGGTCGAGAACAGCGAGAAGATCGCCAGTCGACTTAGACTCAAACCAAGCATCTACTACACGATCGATAACAAGATTATCAAAATTCGTAATAGCCATAATTGCTTCTCCTTTACTAAAATAAATAAGACATTGCTACTTTTTCGCAATGTCATTACTTTGTGATTTGATTTTCAATTTCTGCCCGTTCGGGGCAAGCGAATCTTTAAGCGTCTTTCCTTGACGCCTATTGTATTTATCCTCACTATAAACCCATTGGAAGTTAATAGAAGGAATTTTAGAAGTATCAACAAAACCAGACATAGAACCTTGAAGCATTGCACACGCTTGTTTTTTGCCTTGTATTTGTAATAACGATTTCGTAAATTGATACATAGTTATATCAAATACAGTTTCATAAGTGTATGAAAATTCCTCCGTGTTCACCAAAGAAATAATACCATTATGAAAATATGATTCATACTTATCGTTCTTATGTCTTTCTCGGTTTTTACGATCCTCCATAATAAGAATTTTTGCCGTGGCTTTATTGGCTGCCTTGCGTCCTTTATGAACAAAGCCAATCATTTCACGAATATAAGGAATCATTTCGTGATATAATTGCTCCGTAAAAAAGTATTGTGCGGGTTGGTATTCAATACCTTGAACGCTTATAGGCTCCGTGTTAATGAGTACAATCTGCGGAGCAGTATCGTCTTCACTTTGTTTATAATTCATCGGGGTTAATTTGGAAAAGTCTAAATCGCCAAATATCAACTTCGTATCATCAGCCGTCAAGGAATGTACGGTTTGAATAAAATACATCCAATCAGATACGGTCATAAAGTCTATACCAAGGTCGGCATAAGTTGCCGGTATATCCCAGGCACAAGAACACATTAACCATGCCACTTCAAAGAATCGTTTTTCTCCGAACTCCTCGATCTGCCCCAAAGTCGGTTGATATATGGTGAGCAAATCACTAATTCTAATTGGTCTGCCACGAAGTATTTTTAATTTATCACCAGTGAATTCTGTATTAGAATCCATATTACCGTCTCAAATTAAATGTTCTTCCGTTAGCATCCGTCATGGAATTAGGTGTCTTTTGCTCGAAAATTAATGTACGAGTACAGTAATCTGTATCCGTAACACTAGGTTTGCTTTGAACAAGTTTTAGTTGATTTCCAAAATAGTTTTTCCCGTTGAATTTATCAATTAATATTCCCGCAATTAAGTCCTTTCTTGAAGCTCCGATTTCTTCAACTATGTCATTCTTTTCATGGCATAAAATATAGAATATAATCTGTTGATATTTAATATCAGGATTATATTGTGCGTCATCATCGAAGGAGGTTTCATAACACAAAAAGTTTTGTATATCCGTTTGTGTTTCGGGCAGAATATATTCGGGGCGAATATTAACCCCAAAGTATTCGTCATTCTCTGCGCCTGCATCTTCAAGAGTTTTATTATTCAGTAACCAAATAAGAATATCGTCATCAAGGAGCTTTTGTTTTATAATCTCTTTATAACGAACATCATCTTCGTTCGGTTTCTTTTTTAAGTCTATAAGATACTGCTTTTGTTCCGGTGTAAGATTTCGTTTTCTCTTCTGCATTTCACACCTCCTTATAGACTAACGATTTGTAGATCCACTTGAGCAACAATGTTATCACGAGTGTTTCTAACTGTCAGTACCTTGCCTAAATACTCCTCATCGCCAATGAATTTTACCTTAATAGCATTATCGTCTTCTTGTGAGAGAGTTTCAATTAAATCCGAAGCGTCTGTATCGTCTATCCAGTACGACCATTCGCCCGGTGTTTGATCTTTGACTAATTCCTTTGAGTTGTAATAGGTTACGGTTACTGTTTTATATGAACCATTAACTTTGATATGCGGTTCTGATCCACTATATGTTATTTCAGCATAAGTGCCATCATGCTCGGAATCTTCTGTTTCACTAGGCAGATTTGCATCAGCGTTTAAATCACACCACATACCAATTACATTTCCTTCATCATCATACTCAATAACATCCGTATGAAAATCCCATGACTCTTGAGCCAAGGTATAATACATTATACCCAAGGGATTTAATCCCTCGACCTTGCTGACATGCCATGCAATCGGCGTTTCCAACGGAGGAGAAAGAGCAATACGCTGATTATAGAATATTGTTTTAGATACATCATTGTATGGCAGTACAAACTTTCGTTGGTTTTCAACATTCGTTACTCGGAAATCCGTCCACTCGCCAGAGTTGTAGGAATTTTGAGAACGACCAACTCCCCAACAATGATATTTCTTTTGTTTATAAACCCATTTGAAATCATAATCGCAGAAGAGTACAGACCAATTCGGGAAATCCCTATTATCCGTATTCGCCCCCGCAACAATGAGCCATCTGCGGTAAATACCGTCCTTATCAGGAAGGTCTATATAAAGTCCAATAGGAAACTCTGCTCCAACCTTCTTTTCAAATAAATCCTTGTAATAAGGGACATTGCATTTGTAAGACGGTTTAAACATAATTCTATAATCAACATTGTCTTTGTTTAAGCTTTGATATGTATTGATGAAGTATTTTACATCAACTGGTATTTTTGTTTTTGAATACTGTGGGTGTAATCCAACATTCTTATCTTTTTCATCATCATATTCCCAAGAATATAAATAAGCCGTTACAGAAGATGGATCATTATACCAAGTGTGTTCAATTATATCTTGAGCCTCATAACTATGGCGTTGTCCATCAGTATGAACTCCGCCAACGCCAAGAGACTTTCCGTAATTTGCGAAGTTCATTTGCACCTCCTATTCCTGCTTAAGTGCAATATCTGCACTTTGAACATTGTCGTTACATGCAATCTTTGAAACTTCCGCTCCGGCATCAAGAATTAATTTTCGGTATTTAGCAAAATCAAAGTTGGTTTTTAAATTATTCAAGGCTTCTTCGAGCAAACTCATAGTAGTTACAACTTCAGTAGGATAACCGAGTAACTCATTTAGACCAGATATTTTCCACATCAGACTATTATGAGCTTTCTCTAAATCAATTCCAGGGAACTTCCCCGGCTCCTCTGCAACAAGGAGTAGAAAGAAAATTTTCTTACGGATTAATTGTTTAACATCAGCGATTTGCATATCCGCAAACTCACCATACTTATACGCAACCATTAGACATTACCTAAATATGAATTATAGATATAGCCTCGATCACGAAGCATACTGCGTACTTTGTCTTCGGAATCAGCGAGTAATGCACGAAGTTGATCCAACTGATTTGCTTGTGCATAGAATTTCTGTTCCTTGCTATTGGTAATCATCTGATGAATCAGAGTAGTGGTTTGTACCTTTGGTGTTACCCACGCACATACCATTTGATAAGCCAATAATTCTTCGACAAAGTTTTTATCTTGATAATCATTAATCGAATCCGTAAGTGTGTATGTCATTTCGGCAATTTCATCATCTGCCGTGAAATCTTCAAATATCTCAAAGATATACGGCTGACTTAAAGATGAGCGAAGCCAATCTAGCATCTCTTCGGTAGCCGTTGGTTCGGGGAGTCCTGCGAACTCATAATCACGAACCTTGATTAAGAATCTTGAGTAGATATCTTGATAGGAAGAGGTCATGAGTACACCTCCCTTTACTATTCTGACAATATTGCATTAAGCAGACTTAAATCAGTACCAAACGCTTCATCAAGTGCCTTGATTTTTTTAATACTATCAATCTCTCCCGATGCAATCTGATTAACCGCAATGGATTTCAAAGACTCAACCGCACCCTTCGGAAGTTTGCGAATTGCTTCTTTCATTTCGTAATCAGGCAAAGTCAGAATATCTTTAATATTCTTCATGGAAAAATGATCGTCATAAAACTTTTTCAGAGCAGGATATTCAGCAATAAAATCTTCGTCCATAACAATGAATCTAGGATTATATACAGACTTATCCCTTGCACGAACAAGCGCAACAAGGTCTCTATACTCAATATCCGAAACATCATCATAGTCATAGAATGTGTACTTCATACCAGTTTTGATACCATCAACAAAAAGTTTTCCATGCGTTACAGAACGGCAAGGAATACCTTCGTTCGGTTCAAATACCTTTTTGCCTACATCGTTTGATACAACATCATCTGTTTCAATTTGTGTTCTCTTCGTTGTTCTACCAGCCATTTCTTTTCTCCTTTTACTCATAAATTAAGAGACGGGCGAAATTCCCGTCTCTTTTGAAATGCTTATTAAATATCCCAGTAACCAAAATATCTGCCGAGGATCATGCCGAAGCCCATGCGTCTCTGTACTTCATAGGTCTGAAGATCAGATACATACTTCTCATTCTTCTCAAGTACCTCGAAGATTTCGGTATCACCTTCGTCAACCATCTTGATGAACTTTCCATTATCGCCAATTACGGGCAGAATATACAGCTTATCTCTGTCAAATACATACTGCTGCATAGTCTTGTCTTTGAATCTGTTCGGGATAGTAAGGATACGAGAGCCTTCATAAATACCGATGTTACCAGTATTCATTACGGAATCACGCTGATCCTTTGCGCCCCAATATACATCAGCAAGACCGCTGATCTTGGAAGTAGCGTACTTATCGCCCATGATGATAATATCTGCACCATTGTTTGCTGCGGATACTGCGGAAACAATGTCATCAAAGTTATCCTTGTTGGAAGCGTCCAGAGTACCAGTACCCTTGAACATTGCCGGAAGTGCGGTAATTGCCTGACCGAGCTGAACGAAAGACTCTTCCTGAATCATTGCCTCGTAAGAACGAGCGATATTAGATACCCACTTAGCCCAATCTACATCACCAAGGACATAACGGTTGATATCTGCACCGATCTTTACTACATACAGTTCTGTGCTTACAGGAATGCTCTTCCGTCCTGCAAGTCTCTGAATGATGTGATCGTGATGGCTTGTTCCTGCCTTTGCGATAGAGAACAGTGCATCTTCATCCTCAATAACGAAATCTTGTCTGTCACCAAACTTAATTACCTTACGATCAACGAGCTGATTGAAAAAGTCGGAGTTCTTGAATCCAGTCTCAATTACTTCGTCAATCGTATCTTCTACGATATCAAACCAAGCGCGAGAGTTGTCTCTGATTGCTCTACGAACTTCCTTCGTGTTGGTAATATCTGTAATGCCCATCACCTGACGAGAAAAGTCGAGGATCTTTGCATTTGCTTCTGCTTTAGAAATTGTCCGTCCGCTTTCTGCGTCGTAAATCTCACGACCAAGAGCAACATCTGTCATCAGATTGCTGATCTGCTCATAGTCAGTGTCCATTGCTGCGAATACAGCCATTGTCTGCTCATTAAATTTCTTCATTGCTTAATTCCTCCTTTCCTCGAATTATTGAACCACATACTTGCCAGCAGAATACTTAACAGTCTTGCCTTCTGCCGGATTGCCTGTGAAAGCAGCAGCACTCAGAGATACCATGTCTCCAAGATGAAGCTCCATACCTTGTGTCTTATCACCAGTTGCATTGTAGAAGAGACCTTCCTCACGAAGCTCTACTTCCGGATACGGACTAACGGGTGCGTTATAAACAAAGAAAATCTGTCCGTCGAGCTTGGTAAACTCTACATACCAACCGCCCTCGCTAGATGCCTCTCTGATTACACCTTCTACTTTGTTATCCGCTACAGCAGCCATCTTGTACTGCTCAAACTTTACATAGTCACCCTTTGTAGCAAGAACACCATTGTCCTGGTTAGCCTGCATAATAAGGTTGATAACATGACCATATTGCCCCATTGCGCTTGCTACAAAACTAGGGAACGCAACGATATGGGTGTTGTTCTTAGAAATATCAACAGCCATTTGTTTTTCTCCTTTCGAATAGATAATTAAATAAAAATAAAAAAGACCGTTTATACGGTCTATTTCGTAAACAATTTTCCATATCTGGTATTACCAGTAGGTTTCTTATCTGTCGGCTTTGCAAAGATATTTACGCCAACAGACTTTTTCTCTGCCTTATCAGCAAATTTAATTTCATTGTGCTTTGCGTATTCGAGCAGTTGACGATCTGCCTCTGCACGAACATCTTCAACAGACATAGAGAAATAAGTATCTCTCTCTGCAAGTTTCTTGAATGCTTCTGTATCAGAAATCTGCTCATAGCATTCAGAGTGGATAATCGCAAGTTTCTCAGGTTCAGCCTTAAACTGAGCAAGTTCTTCTTGAATAGCAGAGTAGTTTGCACGCATGTTCTCAAGAGCCTTTTGCTCATCTTCGGTACACCATACGGCTTTAACCGGAACTCTGTCCCCAACAAGACTATATACATCTTTCTTGACTTTATAACTCTGCTTATAAGCATCGTTAGTCCACCAAGAGTGCATGATTACATACTTCTCATCATCATAAACATCGCAATCATACCAAACACCATCTTGCTCCGCATAAGTGTCATTAACAAGCGTGTAAAGAGCCTCGATTTTGTCCTGAAGAGATACTGCGAAAGTCTTAGTTACATCACCACGACTTACGGAAACGGACATAGTTTTCTTTGTGTCCTCATCGTCATCATCATGCTGCGTTACAAGAACATCTTCACCTTCTTCTGAAACAGTCTCGTTATTAACGGGTTCCTCAACAACGGGAGTTTCTACAACGGGTTCATCAGTTTCAGTCGACTCTTCTTCAGTTGTTTCTTCTTCTGTACTCGGTTCTTCCACAACAGGATCATCGCCATCAAACTTAGCAGAAGGAGTTTCCTTAACTTCCGCTTCAGCCTCGTTCGAATCCATTTCGAAATTCTTCTTCATGCTTGGTTCTTTTCCTCCTTCCTTCGAAATTTGCTGTATATTAAGATTATCTATTTTCTCATTGAGAATAGATAGTAACTCAATAACCTTATCATTATGAGAGAAAACACTATTGTTTTTCTCCGAGAAGTCTGCGAGAGAAATATTAGAACCAACCATGCCGGGTTGAATTTCTTCGCCAGTATATCTGTCCCTACCAAGAATAGTTACACCAGAAAATCTGAACTTCTCTAATACCAAAACTTTTTCTTTTGAATCAAAACTCAATTCATCAACTACAAGTTCTACACTAACCCAAAGTTTCTTTTCTCGTTCAATAATGTCAGCAGCTCTGCTATAAGTGCGCCAAATAATACCATTACCATCAAGATATGTCTTATCAGCGTCCTCATCATAAACAAGCTGAAGTGAAGCCGACTCAGGGATGGTTCCCACGGGAACTTCCTCATATTCGATTTCATTCTCATCGTTAACAAAGAATTCGTGTCCGGCAAATTGATAATTGCCGTCATCGTCTTTATAGATATATGCCAAAATCGGCATATTATACGCCGACGGAATCGCCTCTTCCATAGACGACATCGTTATCTTAGATTTATTAACATTCTTGTCTATATGACAAAGACGAATAGGACATGTAAGGTTAAGGTCATCTTGATCTTTCTCACTAAAAGCAAACGGCTCATCTATATGAACTACAATCGTAGCGTCAGTATTCTTAGAACTAAACTTTACATTTTTTCCTTGACTCACATAAAAATTATATAAGTCTTCGAGATATAAAAGCCTTCGCACTTTTGCCCCATACCTCCTTTCGTCAAAACATCATTCTGTTACTATAGGTGTATTTACCCTTTATACCCTCTGCAAAATTCATCTTTTGCGGATCGTTTAAAAACACATAGGTATCAGCAACATGTTGTACTAATTGCATACCATGTGAAATCATTTGATCTGCAAATTCTTCATCTTGGGTAATAACAAAGTTAAACTTTTTATCCATCTAATCATCCCTTTTTAAATTAACAAGGACGAGGGTGTAATCATCCTCGTCCTCAACCGTAATCAATACGGCTCTCTCCATCGTCATCAATCCGCTATTACCCAGAGCGAAGCGTTTTTGAAGCCTAGTGAATACAGCACTACGCCCTTTCACGGTACTCGCAACCGTTCGTTGTATGAGAGGATTTAGCTATCGTGGATTGCCTCGTTCCACGGGGTTCTGTTTGATTTAAAAACTGTTCAAACCGACCTTTTATATTGCGGTAATCGGTTTCCGCAAAAGTTATAACGAAAACGGCGGGAAGTCCTCCCAACCGAAATCTCAGCTCAACCTACACAAAGGATAGGAGAGTACCCGCAGTTTCGCTCACATGGCGCGGAGTCCATGCCCACATATCCTTGGCTTTCGCCTCACACTTCCCTGAGCGACTCAGTAAATGACTCCTAAGGTTTCTCACTTGAATTTATAGGTGGACGAGATTTCCCACCAGTAGCACATCAGCGTTCATCGGTTAGTTCTGATATACGGTACTGTCGGTTAAGGTAGCCGACTCCTATTTTCCGCTGCGACCTCGACCTCTTGAGCCGGAGTCGCTAAGATCTCCTTCGTCTTTTTCCGGTGCGCCCTGCCCAACCTCAGAAGTATAACCATCTTCAGTATTGCTTTGAGTATAAGAACTCTTCAAAGGTACAAGCTTATCACTTAATTGCAATACTTCCTCTTCGAGATAATTAAGAGATAATGTATCCATTTCCGAGAACGAATTGAGCGTATTAATAGCCAGCTTTGTCGGCAGACCATACTGACCTGAGGTTAATAACTGATCTCTGTAATCGCTCTTGGTATATACAGAAATAGGCATAAACTTAACTTTGCAATCATTAAGTCCTTCGTACCCAAGCATTCTCTTTACCCAAGATTGAATTTGTGGTAGAAGAGAGGAGATTGCAAATTCTGTATTTGCAATACTAGCCATCTTAAATGCGTATGTATTATTGATGGTCGCACCATTCAATACTTCCGCACCGCCTGCCGTATTCAATACCTGTTCAGTAGCCTTTGCTACCTTCGTGGTATCTGTGGCATTATCATTGTCGAAGTTGATTTCATGTATCTGACCAGGTACAATCGCAGTCGCAATATAATCGGGAACATTCTCTGTAAACTTATCAAAGTACGGAATAGCAAGTTTCGGATTTACTTTCCAATCGTCAACTGTTTTACTTCCCGTGATAGTTTCCAGTTCATACCACAGCATTTTATAAACGCTAGCTTTGTCTCCGGCTTGTTGAATGTCTTCAAGATCGGCAAGATTTATGATACTGTTAAAGATACCAGTAAATACAGGAACGATTAACTCATAATCTTCGGATCGAAACTTCATACACACTTGATATTCGGGCGGTATGATTTGCCATTTTTCATTTGTGCGCTGATATTCGTCCCATATAGTCTTGAATGGTATTGGCAAAAACTCAATAAGTTCTTGCCGATTTCTCAACCACGAAGCGTCAAACGCATACGAAAAATCGCCAGTCATATATTTTCCAATGATCTTGCAACTATCAGCAGGTAATTGCAAATGAAACACCCCAGTATCATCATGTAAGTAGATACCATAATACACATCTTGAACAAAGCAAGTTAGAATAATATTATAAAACTCTTGCTGAAGTCGCATATTGTCAACGGCTTCAAGTGTTTTTTGATAAGATTTCAATACCTTTTCTTTGCTATTCTCTTTTAACAAATCATACTTCGGGATAATTGACCGACAATCCAAACAAAACATATTGCTGAAAAAGTCAATTATTCGATAGTACACATGAGACCTAAATAGTAAATACCAAGATAATGCTCTTAAATTTTTCTCATTTGAACCAATATTCTGCAAATATGTTCTAAGTTTTTCTTTCGAAAAAATAGAAACAGTCTTTGTATAGTTTTTACCAATATCTCTTAACTTGCGCATTAGTTCTTCTGAGTTTGCAAATGTGTCAGGTAAGTTTAATTTGTCCTTATTCGCTGCATACCATTCCGTAATCTCGGCAACAGTAGGCTGACTATTCGGTGCTTTATTAGACACCGCTTTTGATCTTGTTCGTGCCAACTCGCACCTCCTTCTAATATTCTCCAACAACACGAGCTGGACGAATAGTTAATTGTTGTAATAAATCTATTGCATCTGTCTTAGGTCTTAGCTTTTTACTAAGTTCTTGCAAAAATGCGTAACCGTATTGAAGAGAAGAGTATCTATCCTTTCTCATGCCGGATTTTTCCTTGACCTTAATTAAACCACCACTTGTTTCGTGAGTTAGATTAATTAACTCGTTGATTAGGAGAGTGGTTTGAATATAAGGCATACGCATACTTGCTTGTTGTCCTTCCGACAATTTGCCATAGCCACGAATCTTTGATAGTTTTTCTTCGACATTTGTATCACTAACCAAAAGGTTTATATATCCATTTTGGAATCCTGCTCGCAATGCCAATGTCATATCATTGTTACTTCGTGGATTTGCTTTAATAACATAGATTACCTTTGGCGCATTTTGTACTTTGCACCTATCTTCGAGATCAGGATTATTCATTACATTTAATGCACCGTATGTTTCGCCATACACCGGATCATATCTGTCAGCGCCCATAATATAATCGAGTACGGATTGTCCAACACCAGTTCCATCTATGATGAGATAATCACAATCATACTGATAAAATCTCCGCATTGTTTCCAATCCGAGTTCTTCGGTAGTCAATCCCTCACATGTATCCACATTGAGAATATTATCTATATACTCATTTGAATTTGTTGGAACTCCCGAATGTAAAACAAACGCACTCGCATCATTGTTATGTTTTCTTGACGCTAGTAAAGCTATATCCAATGACAAAGCCCGTACTTCACTTTGCTTTTTCTCCGGCATTTTTGCTTTTGTAAGTCTGTAATAATCCAAATTAAAAAGACAATCGCCTATATTGCGTTGTCCTTCCAATACTTTGTAATCAAATAGTGCGTTATCTGCACTTCCGTAAAATATTCCTTCTCGTTCCATCGAGAATGTAATATCACTAAATGTCGCTTCGGACATTTCATTGATAATCGCTTGTCGCATTAACAACCCTTCCTTGATGGAAAGTTGATACGGAAGATCACACACCATATAATTCAGTTTTGGGTTTAGCATATTGGCAGTATAAGACTTTACCTTTTCGTACATTTCGGATGCCGCATAGAACGCACTACTTAGATAGAACTCTTTATTCATTTCCTTTAAGTGTGCATATTCAGGATTGTTTAAATATCCCGGCTGTCTCGGCGCAGCATTCATCGGTCGAAGAATAGTGTCAACAATTTTCTGCGGAACAAGTCGGCTCTCGTCTATGATTAAGATATTAGAACGCGCACCTCTTGAAGATTCTCCCGCCACGACAACTCTAATCCATGATCCATTTTTGAAATATACAAAACAATCATTCTGCCCAGTGCTTACCTTTGCTACTTCATTTCGTAGTAACGGCGACTTTTGCATAAAGTCATCCGTTATTTTTAAGATTATCTCTTTACCTTGCTTGAATGTATAACTACAACAAACAATTTTACTGCCTGGATATAGAATACATCTGCATACGGCAAAGAGAGCGACAAGGTAAGTTTTGCCAATACCACGAGCAGCCACAAAATAAAATGCGTCATATACCATCATTACCCAAATCAGTATCTTTTGAAAGAGTTTCAATTTTATGTTTAGAAACTCCTCGCAAAACCTTTGTGGGTTAGCACGATAGTAGCCACATCGTTCTGCAACCACATTCATTATCTGCTCAGTTTTGTCTTTTTGTATCTCTTTATCTGTTTTATTACTACTTGCCATTATTTATCACCACCCTCATTTGAAAACAGGCGGTCATAAATTTCATTGCTAGTACCTTCTTCGTATTCTTCGGGTTTTGCAACTGTATATTTACTAATCTCTTCGTCATACTCTTTTGTAAATACATTAGCTTTAAGACCAAGAGCTTTACTTAACCATCCAGTAAACCAAACCCTTATGTATTTACCGATACCATCTACATCTTTGAATTCTTCCGATGGCTCCGGAATCGGTTTTGTTTCTTCCCACTTCTCTATAAGCTGACCGAAAGTAAGACTATCTGTTGCAGCGTTCCCGACATTTTGTTTCGGTTGTAGATTAGCCGAGTTCATTAGTCGATCCAACGATTGCAATTTGTCAGATACATTCTTATTTGTCTTTCTGTCTTTGTAGATATCAAGCAACTGCATACATATCTGAACTACATAGGTTTGCTGAGATTTAGAGTCAACTTGTGTTCTGGCGCACCAATCATCATACTGATCTTGTAGAAATAAATAGTCATCATTCGAAAATCCATGCCCAAATAACTTTACAATTTCTCTGCGTGGTTTTCTCTTAGATAACTGTTCATCATCAGGATTGCCTGCATCACCAAAGTCAGAGTCAGCAAAAGTTTTACCTTTGTACTGTGGCAAAGACTTTATGATTGTAAGAGAGTGTTGGTATGCTGTCGCTCTGTTTTTCTCACCAACCGCCTCTTGTGTAGTTTGTAACGCACTTTGATATACCGAATCTATAAACGGTATATCCAACATCTGAAATACTTTAATTGTCTTATCCCTGTTATCGACATAAACTTTTTCTTTTTTATCATAATCGGTAGCCATACCTAGTAATGTTTTTCTACACAAAGGGTAAAGACCACTAGCAAATCTTTTGTCATTATAAAAATTTTCGGTAGCGTGAAACTCATTGCAACCATGACAAAAGACAAGTTTTCCATCCATAATTTTTCCGTAAGTTTCACTAAGTTTCTTAGCATACTCCTTAACGGCTTTGACACCAAGCATCTGTATTTCTTTTTCGTCTTTAGCGTCCATCAAGTTTGCCATTGTTTCACCTGCCTTTTAATTCATAATAAAAAGAAATCGGGAACATCGCCGGATATAAACCGTATGTTCCCTACTAGAAAAAATATTTTACTTTCAATGGATTTGCGGCGGAGAGACTTGAACTCCCAACCTTCGGGTTATGAACCCGACAAACGCCCAATCGTTATGCGCCGCGTTATTGGATACCAGTCAGCAGGATTTGCACCTACACCTCTCCCTTATCAACGGAGTATGCTTCTATATTCCCCTACACCATGACGGAGGCTTTGTCAGCCAAAGATTATTGCCCGCAAAGGGGCGTTGTTGTTGCGAGTAAGGATTTGCACCACACATGTCCACCACAGACAAACCTTCCTTCACCATAGTCAAATAAAAGTAAATGGTTAGGTTATTTTTATTATCATATGGTATTGGGGCATACTGTATTCTATCATTCGGAAGAAGGTATGTGAAAGCATGAGATGATAGAAGCAGTACTTCCTTCGTTAGTCATTTGCGTTTGTATATGTGTCAGCGGTCGGGTTTTGTTCCGTGGTATACATAAACACTTCAAGTGCGTCAAAGTGCGGTTCGGAAAGTTTCGTCTCGAACTAAAGTGTCGCAAATGTAACGGTTAATAATGCCGTTGATGATTAAAAGGAAACTGCTTTAACATTTCGTTATGGCGCGTTGGGTGTGAGTTCAATTCTCCCAAGTTTACTGACTGTTATGAGTCTATATATTCCGCCATCGCAACTATAATTTTTCACCTTTCGCATTAAAACTTTCGGGACGTATCCCTACTCATTACATATCCGCAAATATCTGTCTTTCACCGTACTATCCGAAGAATAACGGAGGGCATTGTTGTTAGTTTATTACAATATTATTATCTTCTCGGAGTAGAGCGATTCGAACGCCCGATCACAAGTTCCCAAAACTTGCGCCTTACCAAACTAGGCCATACTCCGATATGACCGCTTAGTGCGGTCAACTCTTAGTAAGCGCGAGAATAACACTCATCGCGATCCCCACTTTAGCTTTCGCTAAAATGGCAGAATTATTAAATGACTCCCCGTGGTACGCATCGTGGAGAGGCGTGGGGAGTTCTTTATATGGCTCGCAGGTTGCGCTTTGCATAACAAGAGGCTTGCGAGAACTGTTCTAGCCTAAGATAAGATTATAGGTTTCTGTATGCCCATCTTCACGGTCAAAACCAAAAATCTTACAAGCGGGTTTCGTACCCTTAAACAAGGTTTCACTATACGGATCACTACCGATGAACGAAGGAGCAATCAATATCTCCGTATTGTACCCGCCACGCAAATTACATGTTAGTTCCTTGCTACCATGCTGATGCCCCATGATGATAAAATCTACCATCTTGCCGGACATATCCGATAGATCGCGCAAGGCACTTTCTGTATTCTTAATCCTATGTCCATGACAAGCCACCACATTAAAATCGTGAACGCTGACTTTTATAATCTCCGCATTGTTCTCAGGTAGGAACACCTGAATACGATCATTATCTCTGCACAAATCCTTAATGTAATTGCCGATGATATATTCAACATCTTCGGCAGCTAACTCATTAGCCTTTGCGTTAAGAACTCTGATCTGTGTGTGGTTTGCCGTACCAGTATGATAGTAATATACATAACAGTATTTAGATAACTCTGTAATAAATTCGGCTAAGTATCTACTGTATTCAACGATGCTCCGCACAATACCAGAATCGTTAATCTGTAAATCTGTCATGCGGAGGATTCCTTGTATGTCATCCCCCAATCCAACTACGGTAATAAACTGTAACTCATTTTTGTTTACAAACTGAATTGTTTTATGCAAAAGTCTGCCCAATCTCTGCTTAAAGATTTCGGGCGAATACTCGTTATACGGAGTCTTAAATGTAGCCCCGTAATGACAATCGGCAATCGTCAGTACATAATCCATGTTTACAGAAGTGTTATTATAAATCTCGTCAAATTCCGGTAACGGCAGGGATTGCGTAACCGCACCGATGTATTCATAGTACAGTTCTTGTCTTGCTTCGGCACGATCCAAACGATTGCGCTCCATGTTCAATGTCTGTAGTTTCATTCTCTCCTTACGGAGTTCTTTGGTTTGTTCTTCAATGTCAGCCAGATACTTTGCTTCATTCTCATTCTTGCCGTAACATGTTTCCATCATTTTCGCAAAAGTCTGATACTTTTTGCGGTACGCACTTTCGGTATAACGATGCTGCAAAGCATCATTTAGGATATTGGCAACATCTTCCCATGTGCCAATTTCATCCTTCAGAGAGCATACACGGTAGATAAATTCTTCTTCCGACTCTCCGGGGTTTCTATTGTAGACCATCAGTTTTACTCACTTTCTGCCCCAAAACAAAAAGGGGTTACGGAACACACCGCAACCCCAGCAACAGGAGGCTTTCAATTATCTTACTAAATCCTTGAAGGATTTACTCAATGTCAGTCGCACTACATTATGCTCCTCAACTGTTCGCATATCTTGGGTAGCCACATTGAATAATTCTCTCTTTGCCTTCCGCACCGATGAGAGAGTAATACTCGGCGTGATCTTAATTGTTTCCCCATTCTTCAGATGACGAGCTGTTACTACATCAATAGCGGATAATACCTCTTTGATATCACCCAAACTCAGTTTTGTCTCATTGCGAATCTCGCGTATTGTATCTGTGTAATTTATCTTCTCCATTTCACTCATTCTCCTTTTAATCAATGTATTCGATAGCGATTGCCTATCTCCTTCATAAGTGGTAAAAAATAACAGATTTTCCCGAAAAAATATATCCACTTGTTAGTGTGATATTTGCATAGGCGCACTTTAATTTCTACAACCTACTCGGTCAGTTTTGAAGCATTTTTTGAAGTTTTTTGGACTCATATCATACAATATCTTGAGCAGAAGAGGGCGGTTTTTACTAAGTTTAGTGTTCACGCTATCCCGTTGGTTTTGAATACCTGGGGTAATCATCAGCGCCCGATTGATAAGCCAAGACATTAATCCGATGTAATTCTTCGACAATGTTACCCGCCGTAATGCGTCAAGCAAATCTTCGTAATCGCTACGGAGCAGGAAGTAATCTGCCGATGTGGTATCATCATTCACATGCATTCGGAACACTTCAAGCGAATAATCCTCGATCAGCTTCTCCACTTGTTTTGACTTCCTCGTTGTCAGCGGATTGGAATGTGGGATAAAGAACTCGGCATTGTCAATTACATTGTCAACCTTCACGGACTTGTTTTTCATTTTGTAAACACAATTCATTGGGCATTGAATGTTCGGATTTACTTTACTCCGCAGATCAGGTCGGATACCTGCGAAGAATGCCGGATAACCGATAGACCGTATATTCAGTTCTTGTTTAATGCGCTGAATCTCCGAATGCACATCCACATCAAATGTGCGCTTACTGGAATCAATCGCCACTTGTGCCAAGGTAGCGAGGATAGTAATATAATCCTCTGCCTTGTCATTAAAGTTGTTATACGAATAGCTCAACGCAATCTGCGCCACATTCGAGGACTCGCCTATATCCAACTGAGCCGCCGCCAGTTTATTATCTACTTTCGCAAAATCTATTGGTGTATTATTATATATATTCTTTTCTTTTGGAATATTATTTACTATTGTCGGGTAACGCTTACTGCAATACGCAGCATGATTTACAATACTCGCATGATTTGTGGTGTAGCCTTGGTCGGAATCCTGGTCGAGTCCATTTCCTCTGTCCTGTGTATCTGTACCGACCATGTTCACCGCCACCACTAATCGACCTAAATCGAAGTATTTACGCATTAGCGTGTGTTTTACATTGTGGAAATAGAGCATATTATTTTGGGAATTATATGGAGAACGCATAAATGTAATATGTTCACCGTCCTCAAACCGCTCCGTGTAGCATTGAATGCTATCGCGTTCCACCGCAAATGTCGGATCTTTCTCCGGATCATCGCCAACTGCGTGCATTAACATTCCATACGGATTGCCGACTATGACAAGATTATCTCCGTTTTGCAACACATGACCGCCCTTTACATCTTCAACATAAGACCGTATAATGCGCTGTCTCCGTTCCACACAGTAGGCACTATGAATGAAATCGGAGTTCCATTCGCAAAGTGCCAAGATCACTTCAAAGTCATTGCAAAAATTTGCGTTTCGCCGCAGATGTTCCTTGAACAGTTCGTCATCCGTTTTCAGCCGATACACATAATTCTTTGTCTCTGCGAGTATGTCATCCATATCCTCAATACGCATTGCGTTCACCATCTGATAACTCATGCGCTGATACTCGCCAAGTTTACTTTCGTGGGCTGTCTTTACAATGCCAAATAAGGCGCCGTTGTCCCGCACCTTTTCAGACCAGTATTCGTAGGTAACACCAAACTTAATCCATTTCGTAGCGTTCTCGGTTGTAATTAGTTTAATGTCTTTCGCCAAATGCGGATTGCCCCACATATCTGTTACAGTGGCGGTCTCATACTTCGTGCCGAAGTAATCACGGAAGTAATCTTGTATCCTCGCATGGAACGCCGCAGCTTTGAAGAAATGTTGGCGAAGTAATATATATCCGTTCCCCCACTCCGGGAAAATCGAGGTATCAATTAACGCTTGTCCGTCAAACAATACATTCTTTACTTCGTAGTTATCTCGGTGTACTGCGTGACAATGTTTCGCTTCGTCTGTTTCGATACTGATAACATTCGTGATAAACGAGGATTCCACATCTTTGAGAATTAAAATATTCTCAGGATCAATCTTTATATGATCCTCAATCGTCGAAGTTACGAGAGAAGAGTACGCACCAATCTCCACAATCGGGGCATTTTTCTTCGGCAATTTTAATCCCATCCATAGATAATCGTGCGCTTTTTTCCATAGCCGAGTGGCGATAAACATACAAGTTCCTTTTTTCGCCTTGCCGGGGGAGCGGTATAAATATTTATATTTTATTTTACCGCCGTGTTCGCCGTAGTCTATTTCTATGCCGTTGATGTAATAATACTCCCGTAGTTCGTCTGCGGTTTTGCGGTCAAATAAACTTTCGTGTTCTTCAATAAATCTTTTACGCTCAGAAATGGTGTGCTTCGCACGCTCGATTTTTTCGATTTGTAACTTATACCCGTCTGCCTTAATGCGCTTTCGCTCAATGCGGTTTTTGGCTACCGCTTTGCTAATCCTATCTAAAGCCATTTTGTAAGAATCCGAACCAGAGTCGAATTGCATACAAATTACATCTGTGGTAAATCCTTGCTTGTTAATTCGTAACCCATTATTTTTTAAATAATCTAAAAATAAACTATTCGTCAGCATGGCATGAGTAGTGTTGTAATTTGACCGAACACCCAAATTTCTATCCCATACTGACGAAGCCTGAAAGTTATTTATTTTTACCCCGAACTTGCTTTGCAATGGTGTAGTGCCTCCCATGTAACAGATGTAGATATTAAAATATCCCACTACATAATATCAAATTCAGCGTATGATGTCAAGGGAGATAACTCTATATTGTCCGTATATAATACATTTCCGTTCTGCCGGAGATCAGATTTATTAATAAATAATTCTGCGTTACGACATTGGAGCTGAACGCTTTTTTCATCCTCCGTAATAAAATCTATTGTTGTGGTGAAGCAACATGTGCAGGACGAGGTTGTAATTATAACGGCAATTAAAGTGTTGTTATTGTACCATTCGTAGAACATTATATCACCTCCTCGCATATAGAATAGAACAAGCGTTCGATAATGTCAAGGGATAATTAATTAGTATAGAATATTAAACAATTAGTATATAGATTTAATTTAATTATATTATATAGTTTAATTATATATATAATTTAATTATTACAACTTTTAGTTTAATTATATTATTTCATAAAATGAATAAATATAGTTATTTACCGAAACTGGCGTTTCGGTAGTTTATTTTTTAGGATTGTTATTCTTCGCTACTTTAACTTATCGATTCACTTTAACTATTTTCCTAGATGATGGCGTTATAGGTAGATACAGGAGGAATTAGGAAATGTAAGTGTATCAATTTTATTGAACTATAATCGTTATTTAATCATTTTTATTGAATTATTAATATGTGCGGAAATACGATAAAAGTGCCGATAGCGGAGATTAAGGGAGATTTTTTTGGTGATGTGTGGATGAATCCCCTCACACCCTCGCTGATTCTTAGGGCGATCCTGGCGTTTTTAATACCCCCTATAAGGTAGGTGGCGAAAATGTGCATTTTTCACACCAAAACAGGGGGTTGTGCGCGCGTAAAAGGCGATTTGACAAATTTTCGTTCCCGTGGCTATGTGGTGGTCAGTTCCAAGCGGAACAGCAACACACCGCTTGGGACACACACAAAAACCAAATTTTTTAGCCTTATCGAAAAGGCAGAAAGGAGCCCAATATGGCAAAAACTACTATGAATCTCACAATCAACTCCGCAACCTACAACGCAGTACCTCTTGAGGTGGCTAAGTCCATAGAGCTTATGCTCGCCCCCTACAAGGCTCAGGCTGAGACCAAGACCGAGACAGCGAAGCCCGCAAAGCCTGCGAAGCAGACCAAGACCGCTGAGAAGAAGCAGTACGACAAGATCTACACCGTAGCCGCTGACGGCAAGGCTGTATCCATCGGCTCTGAGGGACAGTTCATCCCGACCAAGGTTTTCAAGGGTGTTACCTACTCTCTGAAGCAGGCTGGTGCTAAGTGGGACGCTGGCAACAAGCGGTGGCAGTTCGAGACAAAGAAGGCTTGTACCGAGTGGTGCAAGGCGCAGGACGCACGGTAGGCGCAAGCCTACCTGCTCCTCTTTTTTTTAGCCCCTTAACGGTTTAAGAACAGTCCGACTCTGTTCAAGGGGCATCGTCGAATCTCGGTTGCACCGAAGTTCGCTGAAAAGTCCATGGGTTCGGGACGATACGAGCCAAGAGATCAAACGACTTTGTTGGCGTGTCTAAACCATCAAGACCGGGGCACACGGTCAATGGTGTGCCAAATTAAATAGCTTCAACCTGGAGGGTTTCCGAGGTGGGAATCCTACGGCAGTACGGTTGGAGGGAGCAAGGCGATACTACCTTGTCCTCACTGGCTTACCGTGAGCCACGAACGGCTATCGGCGGTAATTAAAGAGGGCGGGCAAGAAGTCTTGTGTAACTTCAGCACGGCGATACAAGGCGAGGGTGTCCTTATACTCATGATCCTGATCTGAGGTGGGGACATTACCGTAGGGGAGTACAGTTCGGAATAAGCAAGGGGGCGGCAAGTCGTTGGGTGGAAATCCCATCCCTCACGAGAATACCGGTGCATCGCAAGTGGTTTGCGATAGCTTGTTTGGTGTGCAAGTTCAGTGGGGTACAAAATCTATCTAAGTCTGCGGTAGGACTGGATAGCCATAAAAGGTGCTAAGTAAGTGCGGAATGAGCGTGGAGGGCTACGAGGTCTAGTGACACGATAGCAACACCATCGGAGTTGAACACCTGAGTTTTGTGGAGTCGGTTGCACCGCCCACGGTGACTCACAGGCAAGCAGTAAGCGTATCACAGCCGTAACTACCTCTGGCATCGGGAGGCTTTGGGGCATAGCAACGCCCCATATGCTGAGGGTTTCGGGTACAACCCCCTGATGTAATTCCTAAAATATTGCTATGGACTGGCAATGGTTTGCAGGCATCGCAAGATGTCAGCGGTTCGATTCCGTATCAGTCTATTAGCGGTGCGTAGTTGGCTGCGGTTAGCAGGGCATTGCAGATAAATATATCTCACGAATAGGAGGAACAAATTATGGCAGTAGTTGTTAGCGGTAACATTTATGTGAACGGTGCGTGGATTGGTACAACAGACAAGTATGCGGACGGCACAGTGATTAACATTGATTATCTCCGTCCGAATCGTATCGAATTGTAGGAGGTGATGATATGATCCGCAGTAGTTTTAATCGTGGCTATGCCATACACGCTCAGCACATCGCTCAGAGTGTGGCGATAGCGGTGGCAAGTTTCAAGGAGTCGTGTGACCAGTGCTGTATGACGCCGGAGTGTATGTGGCAGGATTGTAGCAGATGTCGGGTAGCATCGGCACATAGGGAGAAACTGGAAGAGTTACGGAGCAAAAGCAGGGAGGTGATGGCATGAACGAAGCAAGTTGGAGCGAGATTATGGCAGCATACAAAGATTCACACAACACTGATGAAAGCGAAAATTAAAATAAATCTATTTTATCTTGACGAAAGCGAAACGGAGGTGATAATATGATGACAATCCGACTAATAAATGACCTGGGCTTCACGGAAGAGGTCGAGGACATCAAAACCACAAGGCAAAACTTAAAGTTAACGCTGTCCCACATAGGGCAGAAGATAGCGAAAGCGGTAAGAGTGTACGCTATACACGAGAATGGGCATAGTTGCGATGTGATAAAGGAGTGAACACAAATGCGAAAATTAAACAAGTACGACTGGACAACGGTTAAGAACTTCTTCACTATCCTGCTTTTCATAGGGATATTGTTCTTTCTGTTCTGCGGTGAATGGATCGTAGATAAGATACTGGAACCGAAATACTGTACCGTAACGGAAACCACATATAGTAGGGAAATGGGTTCGTGGGAAGTAACAATCAAGGACGGCAAGGGAAACTACTGGACATACTACGATAGCGACTACCGAGCATACGGAGAGCATATCTATCCGGTGTGGAGTGCCAACGGAAAGGAAATCATAGATATAGAGGAGGAATAGAAAATGAGAAAGTAGAAAGGAGAAAGGGAAACTATGTACGACTGGATCAACAAGGCAAATGAGATGTTCGAGGAGAACTGTCATACGGATTGTGGCAGAGTTCTTGTTGGGTACGAAGCGAGTACCCATGTAATCGTAATCAAGGTACTCGATCAGATTGAATACATTGATACTGATAAGGAAGGGTTGACCGATTACGGTCTTATGTACGCCGTACTGGACAAGGTACGGGAGATGTACGATCGTAGATAGGTAGTTTGTAACCAGACAAAAGGCATAACGGAAACCGTTGTGTCTTTTGATGTGGCTATAAAGCGAAAGGAGGAGCGAAGCAGTATGGAACTGGTAAAGCGAATTGAAACTCTGGCAGAGAAACTCACGGATTTCTCCGAGGACTACGACTACTACGGATTTCGGGACGCCGTAAGCGATAGAGATCAGGCGATAACGGAAACCACGCAACAGTTGTGGGACAAAGGAGAACGCAGAAGTATTGTGAACTGGCTCGATACTATCATCAGTGATGATGAAGATGATGAATGGGCGATTAAGGCAACGGAGCTGAGAAGAGAAATAACGGCATTGTAGGAGGTGCGAAGTATGGGAGTTTACTTGGAATACAACAGTTTCACAGGCAAATGGGAATGGAGAGGTTTCGGCTTTAGATGGCAGTACGACACAAAGGAAGCCGCCGAACAGGACGGAAGCAAGGCAGTTGAGGAACATATGAACCGCCTCAAGGCAAATCAGTTTGTACTTAACCTCTTAGTGGGGCTGAGATATAGATAAGAGAAAGGAGCAAGAGTATGAGCGAAACGAGTAAAGCTTATGCAGCAGGAGGTTGGAGAGAGCGTTATGCTATCGACCACGGAAAGGCAACACAAACCGAAGAGGGAGGACATAAGGTAATCCGTTGGTACTACGACCACAATGATCCGTACCAAGATGCCAACGGAGCGATGTGGGATGTAACGGAGCAGAGATGGAGGTACTGATATGACGGTTAGGGAACTGATAAATAAACTGTTGGATTGTGATATGAACGCAGTTATCACGGTATGCACATCAAATAAAGACTCGCAAGGGAGATTACATCACTACGAGTTTACTGGTGTGAATAAGGATGATATGTATTCGCAGATGTTTGATAACGACAAAATGTATCTACCTCTCAAGTTTCATAACTGGGAGTTTGATAAGCAAAGTGAGGAGGAATGAATATGATTTGTAAGTGTATCGCAACAATCAACGGAACTAACATCTTTGAACACGACGGAAGCTGTCGAGGTAAGGAAAAGGTAAATTCGATTGCCAGTTATGGAATGGTATTTATGCTCTATAACTGGCTTGTCAACAACGGAGAGGAAGAAACCATTGAGGGTGTGTTCGCAAATACTTCCGGTCTGCGTGATGGAAACGCACTCGACATTCACGATGAATATAGATTTGATCTGAGTGGCGAGAATGAAGATTTGTATATCAACTATGTTTACACTGTTAACGGAACGGTGTGGGCTGTGCTGTATGACAAGGCAAACGGAGTATATTACGGCGATTTTGAACTGCCGAATCCGTGAAAAGGAGGAAACGCTATGGCATACGAAAGAAAGACCAGGGATATCTACTGTATTGACACCAACTACGGCTATGGTTGGGAAACAGAATCGGAGTACGACACTTATGACGAAGCCAAAAGAGATTTCGGAGAGTACAAGATGCTCACGGCACATTACGGCGGAAGTTGCAAGATCGTAAAAAGAAGAGTAAGGAGGTAAACACTATGGAAATCTATTTCGTACAGACAAACGCAGGGTATGGATGGAAAACAGAGTCCACGGAACTTAATCAAGCCGATGCGAAAGCAAAGGCAAGTTTCTATCGTAATAAGGCAAACGGAGAGTATGCAACGAGAATCCGCAGAACAAGAAGAGAGGTGGTAGTATGACAGCAAGGCAAAAGAAAATAATCGCAGATAATCTGCGGTCATTCAAGAATAACTTCGGTGAGGTACGCATAGAGGACGCAGACTACGACGGAGGTTTCTATGTGTTCTATCCAACGGAAAGTGAAACTTGGATACAGTATTGCTATAACATCGACTACTTGAACGGCTGGCTTTACGGAGTCGTACAAGGCGCAGTTCGGGGAGAGTTCAAAAACCCGAAATACGGAATGGAGGAAAACAATGAAGAGGTACACGGTAACGGTTAAAGAGAACGGAGATCAATACAGAGCGTTCAGTATGAAGCGCATATATAGATGGATGTTTGAGTACGAACACCATACACTTAATCAAGATATACCGTGGGAACCGCACTTTGAAATCACAACGGAAACATTGAAAGGAGAGCGAGAATATGCTGAAAATTGAAATCAAAACTGGAAACGCAGCGTTCCACGAACACGAAGAGGAGTTCGGGGACATCGCCAAGAGAGAAGAGTGTATCCGTATCCTGAACGAGATTATTCAAAAGATTAACAGAGGATATGATGACGGAAAGTGTATCGACCTCAACGGAAACACGGTAGGGAACTGGAAATTAGGTTAGCAGAAACGGAGGATTAAATATGAACAACTGTAAAAACCGCAGATATAGATGTTGGAGTGGTTACGACTATTGCCTTGACTACGAAATGGGTAACTGTGACGCAAAAGATATGAATTGCCAAAACTATGAACCCGAAACGGAAGATGAAGATAATTACTGCCCAAGTGCAACTGCCGGAGATTATAGCCCAAGCTGTCCGTGGAACGCACCGGGAATGAGTGTGAAAGACTTTATATAGGGAGGTGATGATATGTTTGATACCGACGCTGTATTACGGCACTGTGAGAAGTACGGCATTTATGAATTATACAAGGAAAAAGGAAACGTAATTACCTACTATTCCTACTTTGGAAGTGAGGGATTTTACAAGGTAACCAAGAATGTAGCAACTGGTAGAGAAGTACGGAAACATCTGCGGTATAAGAAAGTACCGAAGTTCCTGCTCACAAAAGAAGGATGGACAAGGTACAACTACTTTACAGGATAATGGGAGGTAGCACCATGAAGTTAAGCGAAACAACATTTCAGGAGTTTGTAGATTGGTGCAAGGAAAATGAAAAGCAACGCCAGTATGTAACTATACCGAAACTGAAAGTGATGTACGACTACTTTGTAGCGCACAATATGGAGTGCAAGGGATGGAAGTGTACGGTAACTATTGGTGGTAAATGGAATAGCAGTTTTTCATCACCTCTTGAATACGAACCAACAAGGGAAGATTTTGTATGGAATATGTTTCACGAAGTCTGGTGTAAAACGGAGTGGGCGGTTAGATGTAGCAGACACGAAACGGAACTTGGATATGATGCGGTTAAGACAGACTTCGGAATGAAGATAATCAAAGCATTAAAGGAGGCGGCATAATATGGCGAATGTTTGGACAATGGAAAGGAAAATTAAAGAACTCACGAACAAGGAAACATTCTACGATGATGTACGGGAGATTGTAGGATATAACGATCCAAAGGTATTCATCGAAGATTGGGATATAAAAAGATTGCAGAGAGTTGCAGACGCAAGGTATGCGGAGATAGGAGGTAGATAACATGGAAAAATTTTTCAGATTAAACAAGCCGGTATATCACAAGTCAGATGTAGTGCGAGTGTCCGACAAGTACAGTAAACGAGAGGGAGGTTATATCATCAACTGCGAATATGTCGAGTTAACGCCGTTAGATGATGGAAAGTTCGTATACGGAAAGTTGTTCTGCCCTGAGTATTACAATATGGGCGGTGATGGATACACGATGATAGTCGAGAGTGGTCGCCGTAATGCAAAGAAAGCAGCACTTGCGGAAAAGGCTATGGAAAACGCAAGGGAGTACGCCGAAAGATATATAGCCGAAACTGGAAACGGATTGGAGATCATTGAGGAGGTAGCGTGATGAAAAAGGAATACACATTGTATTCAAGTAAGCCGAAAACTATCAAGGCAAATAACCTTGTGCCTGCAAAACGAGAGGACGGAGTTTATTTTGATTTCTCTATCCTCGACAACATCAAGTTCAATGAGCCGTGGGAAAGAGAAATGATTGAGGAGGACATAATTAAATTCAATGAGTGTTGTTGGTATTCACAGCCTATGCCCACAATCATTATTCATAGTGCGCTTGTGTACTATACGGGACAAGTACGGACGGCATTTACAAGGGTATTCCGTAAGAATGGAAATCGTATGATGGTAATTGTGGAGGTAACGAAAATCCATATTGAAAGGCAAAGGTATAAGGATCATTACTCAGCACCGGAAACAGAGTATTCCTATGATGCGGAAAGTGGTTATAGATTCGGAGACCAGGGAGATGAGGAGGTGGCGTAATGGTAAGCAGAGACTTCACATACAGAGGTGTTCAGTTTCACCTTAACGACAACTGGAACGGAGCGAACAGAGAGTTTGAGGGCAAGTACAAACTCTTGTGGTGGAACGAATGGAAAGAGGGACACGGTTATTGGAGCGAGTTGATAACCGTCAACAGTAAGGCAGAAGCGATGAGGGCGGTACGGGAGTTTTACAAATCCAAGTGTAGGTGCTTTGCATATTAAAGCGAGGTGATAACAAATGATTTTTATGTTTGATACACAGATAAAAAAGAAACTGTTAGATCATATGCAAGAAATCGCCACCGAGAAACAGAACTATTGTTACCAGTACACGGACGGAAAAGGAAGCTACTATGTAACCGACACTTATAGAGTGGTTGAATACAATAGCGAAATTCAGTTTAGTCCGGCAATCAATGTGAACGCTCACGCAAATAGTATCACCCGTGTTTTTAGTGAATGTTTTAAGAAATGCGAGAACTATGTAATTTATGAAGAATTGCCGACAGTGGCAGAAATTAAGGCAAACATAACAAGACTCGTAGGAAGAACACACGACAAAGTGATATACGGAAATGATAAATTCGCAGTTAATGCAAGGTGGTTGTATAAAGCGATGGAGGCTTTGCACGCAAAGGTTTGCTATATAGATAATGGTTCTCCGCATGTATATGGAATTGTCTTGTATGAAAATGATAATTTGCAAAGCACGGTAAGGGAATTGATTTTACCTATCCGTGCCGATGGAAAAACTGGTTATTGGAAACCGTAAAGGAGGAAATGATATGTTTGAGGTAGGGACAATCGTAAAAGTAATTGCAGATAGTCCTGACGGAAGTACAGAGAAAACGAAAGGTAACATCGGAATAATCACGAGAATTGAAATCTTTTTGGAAAAAGACGAGATTGATTATACGGTGTCTAACAAAAGTTCAGATTATCTGTACGCCGAAGAACAGTTAACAGAAGCAACGGTGGACGAAATTAAAGCGGAATTGAAACGACTTCTCACACAAGGGAGGTGAGTTAATGGATAGAGAGGATATGATAATTCTCTGCTCACGATGTATCGACTATCTCAAAAGCAGCGGAAGTTGCGGAGGAGTTTATGTGGGCGAAGCAATAGACGAAGAAGAGTGTGCCGAACTCGGACGGAAACACATCTGCGAATGGTGCGGTGATGGAGACGAAGAATCTGAGTGGGACGGCGAAACATTATATGATTGTCATTTCTAAGGGAGGAAAACAAAATGCACTACACACAGAATTGGAAGCACAACACAAAGAACCATAAGGCATACGGAAACTATGATGGAAGTAAGTACGAAACTCCGTTTATGACAGTAACAGAAGAAGATTTAGAAGAAGAGGAGGTGATTTAATGAAAATGACGATATACGATCCGACGAATATGTAATGAAAGGAGGCAACGGCATGACTACAATAATCGCTGTATTCAAAAATGGTCGCAAGATACGCTATACAATAGCAATCTTGCAGGATTTGTTAAATGATCCAGATGTTGTCTGCGTTTACAATGAACAGACTGGCGAAGTTTATTAAAAGGAGGGCAAAGCAATATGAATCTTACCAAAAAAATGATTACAGAGTTAGGCAACAAGGTTGTAGAACTTTGTCAGAGGAACGGATATGGAGACACAGCGATATATTTCGACGGTAAACGGATACGGCTCGACAGTTCAAAGTTTGACGCAAACTACGATCTACATGTAGACATCGCAGGTGTTGACGAGGACTGTCATCCTGGTAATTATTTTGACTACTACAATGGCAACCATATTCTCAGTATGTCATTTGAGGGAGAGTTGTATGATGCGCTGAACTACGGAAACGGTTCAAAGGAACTGGAAGAATTGTTCAAGCAGTACGATGTGTACTACGAACTCGGTAACGCTTGGAATTTGAGTGTATATCCGAATGATTATAAAGCCGAAGTTGACGGGTACAAATATTAAAGTGAAAGGAGGTGAATGCAATATGATTACAAGGCAACGCTTAGAAGAGATTGCTTCAAGGGTACTCGACAAGCTAATCGAAAATGATCCGGACGAAGCGATGGAGTTCATTGACGAAGAACTCGAACTGACGGACGAAGAGCGTGAATACTTCTGTGTCGAAGATAACATCGACGAAGCAAGGAAGTTGTGGGGAGAAGAAGAGGAAACCACAACGCTCACGGTAACTTGCGGTGTATGCGGAGAGGAAACGGAGTACGAATTATCTGCGGAGGATAGCGAAACATATGAGAAATATCTCATATACGGAAGAGAGCTTGGATATTTGCAGGATTTGTTTCCGAATGTTCCCGCATGGATAAGGAGCGGAGCAATCGACAAGTATAGTGGCGGATTTTGTATCTGCCCGAAGTGTTCAGGAATGGAGGGATAACTATGGCACTGAACTGGCTGTGGTCAAACAAATGCGGTGAAGCGACTTTCCGAACAGAGTTAAATGGTAAGGTTGAAGAGTACACCGTAAGTTTATATGAGGGAAATGCTTTTTTGATTTTCGTCTATGAGTACGAAGAGAACGGTCAGAATTTGTATACCGTTCAAGATTTCTTCGTAGATAAGGGACATATGAATAGGTGCCTTGGTATCGACAAAAAGGATGAAGAAAGTTACGGATACAACATGTTCAGTTCCGGATATAGGAAACTCACGAAAATTCGGCTGAATAAAGAAAAGAGCCGTAACTACAAAGAAATTGTAAAAGCATTTGTGCAGGCGTTCGATGAAATCACCATCGAACTTTATAAATAAGAGCCATATTTAATAAAAAATAAAAAAAATAATAAAAAGGAGGATTTTAACTATGGCAAGAACAAACGATTTTTCTTATGAGGTAAAGAACACACTTGGAACACTTGGAGAGAACAGCAAGTATCAGCTTCGAGTAGTAGCGTGGAACGGAAGAGAAGCAAAGCTCGATATTCGTCAGTGGTATGACGATAATGGAACAGAGAAGTGTAATAAGGGAATTTCCCTCACAAATGAGGAAGCAAAGGAACTCGTTAATCTGTTGAATGATTATCTCAATGATGAAGAAGATGATTTCTAAGGAGGTGACATTATGAGGATACTCAAAAATTACGGAGTCGTGGCTTGCCACGGCTCCAAAGAACTCAGATTGCAGAGAGTGACGGTTACGAAAGAAGAAAACACAGTTGCTCTTGTATCCTACAAGGATGGTATGAGTGTTAATGCAACTCCGTTTACTAGGGAAGAAGCAAAAGCATTAAAGGGACTGCTCGAAGATTATCTCGATTATAAGGTTGAGACAATCGAAGTAACCGAGGAAACTTCTGATGATGTTGTAGAAGTAACCGCCATAAATGAAACTGTAAAGACACTAACATCGTTAACTGCGACAGATGTTAACTATCAGACCGCACTTCGCAACGCAACGATTGAGGATCTGGAAGAAGCTATTGCATGGATGAAGTCGGATAACGGCAAACACGGAACACGCATTACATTTTGCGAGAGAAAGCTGAATACTCTTAAAAAGCGTGCGGAAAAGAAAGATAATCCTACCGAAGAGAAACCTGTCGAGGACAAAATATTTAGTGAAACTACTGCGGAGGAAGAGGATACCGCTGAAGAAGAAACAACCGAGGAAGATACCGCCGAGGATGATACCACCGAGGGCGATACTTCCGAGGAGGAAAAGGAAGTATTTGCAAAAGCACCGAAGAGTAAAGAGAAAAACATTCTCCAGTTCCCGACAGAAGATAAGAAACCTAAGTTCGTAAAGCTCACAACAGAGGGTAAGCGCACATATAAGGAATGTGAAGAGAAGTTAGGTAAGGAAGCAAAGGAATTTGTAGACGCAGATAGTCAGTATGTAATTCAGGGATTGCTTGAACTTGCAAAGGTCGATCAAGATTTCCGTAACAACCTCATGCGTGAAGATAAATCATACATTGGGTTTATGGATTACATGTATGAAGCAGCAAAGAACGGATATTGTTACAGACACAATAACACTGGTTGGCTCGACAGAGATACCGGGCTTGCATTAGCAATCGAGTATTATAACAACGATGTAGCAAAGATTAAGGCAGACGAAGAAAAGAAGCGTAAAGTAAACGCAGAGAAAAACAAGGCGGCGGTAAAGAAGAGTAGCACAACAGTTAAGAAGAGTGTGCAGAAAAAGAAAACACAGAAGAAAGATACAGAAGAAGAGAAGATGCCGTTTGCGGAATAACCTCATAAGCAGAAAAGGAGGCAAACTATGGGTAGAAGAAGTCAGCAGAGAAAAAATGAACTGGAAAGTAAATATGGTGTGGGGGCATTTGCCCCCATCGCACCTGAGTATATGCAGGTAGCTTGGGAGAAGTCTGCAAAGTATATTCTATTCGCAAATAAGAACACAAGGCATGGATTCTGTGAGAAGTGTTGGAAGGATGTAGAGTTTGATCGTGCAACAAAGCACAATAAGGAAATTGAATGTCCGAACTGTAAGGCAACACTTACGGTAAGACACGCATGGAGAGGAAGATGTAAGTGGGATATGGATTGGTATGTTGTCGGTGAAGTTGTAGACAACGAAACATTCGCACTCAGATATATAAGTATACTTCAGTGTAATAATTACACAAAATGGGCAAGTGAATCGGCAAGAGAAGTTTTTGATTTTAAGCATGGTTGGAGTTATAGATTTAGTTATGACGGTAATGAGTTTCGGGTTGATGATAATTATTGTTTCACGGAGTTTTTTATGTATCACCGTAGGAAACAGTGTTGTATAGGTGCAGAAACGATTGATGATATTAGAGGTAAATTGAAACAGTTAGATGCGTTTAAATATTTCGATCAGTTTGATGAATATTTTAGTGTCTACACATATCCAAGAGATAACATTAAGAAACTGTTGGATGTGCCTTTATATGAAAAACTTGAAAAAGTTGGACTTGGCAAGATTGCACAGGAGAATTATAAGAAATATTGGCATAATGAAGTTAAGTACAAGCGTAACGCAACCGAACTTACAAAAATGCTCGGCGTAAATAAGCAGCACCTCAAATTGTTAAAGGCTAATTGTAGTACGAGGAATTATAGGTTCATCTTAAACAATACAAATATGCCGTTGAATACGCTTGAGTATCTACTTGCCAATAGTGCTACGGATATATATACCTGGGCAATCGAGTGTGAACCCGAGAAATATATGAAACTTACGAAATACATGGTGAAGAACAATATTCGTCAATGGGAATACTCTTCACATATTAGCATGATGAAAAAACTTGGGTACAAGATTGACGACAATTATAAGTATCCAAAGGATTTTAATAAGGAACATCAGAGAGTTATTGATGAGTATAACGCTATGCTTGACGAAGAGAAGTTAAAGAAGATGAGTAAGCAGTCTAGGATTATCAAGAAAATTTCTGACGGATTGCGTAAAATGCCTGACCTTCAGGAGTTCCTTGGCAAGTCAAAGGGATTGCTTGTATATGTGCCGGAGAGCGCAAGGGATTTGGTAACAGAGGGCAGATTGCTTCATAACTGTATTGGCAATTATGTAGATAGAGTTGCCGAAAAGAAAACATTGGTATTCTTTGTCCGTAAACTTGATGCACCACAGGCTCCGTTCGTAGCGTTTGAATACGCAAATGGAGAAGTTCTCCAGTGTAGATATGATAATAACAGAGCGGTTAAGGGAGATACCGAAGAGGGCGCAAAGATTCTTAACTTCGTTGAAGCATTTGCTCAGAAATTGCGGGAGAATCATGTACTGTATAAGGCAGCATAGGGAGGAGAGTGATAACATGGCAATTTTCGTAACGGCAGACGGCACAAAGATGCGAGGGATCAGAGGTTACAAAGGATTGTCAAAAAACAATACATCCTTGCGTGGTGGTAATCGTTTCCAGTTTGAGCAAGGTAAGGTATTTACGGAAGAGTGTGAGCCACGGTTTAAGCACCGTGGTTTCCACTTCTGTATCTACCTTGATGATGTAAAGAGGTTTGTACCGGAGTGTGCAAAGGTTGTTGAGGTCTACGCAGTTGGAGAGATTGAGGGAAATGGTATGGAATATTGTACTAATTCAATATATATAGGCGAGGAGGTGACAATATGAGATGGTATTACGAAGTATATTATAGTTCGACGTTTTTGAGAAATTCTGCGGATATGGGTGACTTTTATGACACAGAAGAAGAAGCGATGGAAGAAGCAAAAGATTTTATAGAGGACACTATTGATCGATGGAAAGAGGATGGCGGCTGGAATGAATGGGATGATTATACTGAGTTTATTATCGATGTAGATTTTGTAGAAGATGACGAGGAGGATGAAGAAATATGATTCTTGCGGTAGTAGATGATAATGAGTGCAACTTTGGTATAAAACTGAATGATACAACGCAACTTGAACTCGTAAAGAAATTGGTGATTGTGGGGTTGGCATCATGGTATGAAGCAGCACATACAAATATAGAAGCGAATGAGTATTTTGACGCTGAGGAAATCGAAGGGTTTTATGGAAGCGGATATGCAGAACCGGCAGATGAATTGCTGACAAGATACGGTATTTCACATGAGATTGTTGGTTTGGAATATGACAAAAACGGAGATCCTATATGTGATGAATGTATAAATTATTAAAGAGAGGGGAAGTAAAAATGAAACAGTATAGTATTGATTTTAAGTATGCAGATTCGTTGTCGCATTATGAGTGGCGCAATCAGAGTTGCACTTTATATGCGAACAATACGGCTGAAGCAAGAAGGAAATGTATTGAGTTATACGGACTTGGAGCAGATTGCGATTATGAAATCGTAAAAATTGAGGAGGTCGGATAATATGAGAGAATTCTGCTAATGGAAGATTAAGGAGGTATGTTTATGACAACAGTAAGAGAGTTTACAGATCGAATGTGGCATGCGCAGAAAATGCTAATCATTAAGTGGCAGGACTTTGACACGATTGGTTGGGGCATTAAGGAAATTGAGAATTGTTTGGAAGCTGCAAAGGAAAAAGCGGTATACATAGGTACACCGCATGAGTTGCGGAGTGAAGTATATGCGGATGTCAATAGGCTGACAATAGACAGTTACGGAGTTATGGACGATGTGTTAATCATTGAAGTTTATTAGAAAGGAAAACTTATGAAGAAATGGGAAGTAGATGGAGAAAAGGTCGTGATGTGGATTGATAATTCCAGGTACTACTGCACAAACGATCATGGTTGCGGAGTGTTTTATGTGAATTTGACATGGAATGAAAGGAAGCAACTAACAGGAACTTGTCAATTCACAGTACGAGGTATTAAACCGGAAAGCAAAATTGCTAAGTTGCGGAAATGGTTGAATGAAATTATTTAGGAGGATATGTTTATGGAAAATAAAGATACTTATACAAGGGAAGAAGTAATTCAGATGTTGCAGGATATGCAGAGAGAAACTTGTAGATGTCACGGATTTATTATAGGAACGGTTACGCAGTTGTGGGTTGTTAGAGATTTGATTGGAAATAGAATCAATGATATGGGCGGAGAAAGCATTAAGTATGATGTAATGTAAGATGAGGAGATGATTACATGATTTATCCGTTAAGTGAAATTAAACCTGATTATAATTTTCTTATGGGTTATCACACTGGTGTCCCAAAAGAATGGTACTGTGGGATTGAAGGTATAACATATATTTTTATGGGAGCATGGAGTGATCCGTTAATTGGTTACAAGGGATATGCGTTCAATGAGCCATGGTTTACGGATGGTTTGCACAATGAATTCTATGAAGAAACAGGAAGTGATGATGTTGATGAATTTGCCAAGTGGCTAAAGGAAAACAGTGATTTGTTGATATGTGATTTAGACGAAGCAATCGATCAATACGAAGAAGAGTTAAACAAAGAGTAAACCAAGATTTGAAAGGAGATCAGATATGATTAAGCAGATAAAGTTTATAGACAATGAAAACGATGTTATTCATGGTGGTATCCGGTTGGATAATGGAGATGTAATTTGTGGTTGTTGTGGTGGTTTAATTGAAGCTGAAGAATTTGCAGAGGATTGCGAAGTTTTGGAAGAGTATGAAACATGGACGAACCTTGACGAAGAAATTATAGGTGACTAATCAAACAAGGTTTTCATGAAAGGAAATAAAGATGGGATATAATGTAAAACAATTAGAAACTGTGATTATAGAAGATGAATGTGATAAAAAGAAAAAGATAATTGTTGAAGTTGGAGGAGAACGAATCTCTTTACAGCATGTATATGTTGTTGATCAAGAAATGATTGACGATGGTGTATTTAGGCAAGATCAAATTGGAACTTTAGTTATAGATTTAGATGTATAAATAACTTTTTTATGGGAGGTGATATAAATGAAAGTAAAAGACTTAATCGCATTGTTAAAAGAAGAAGATCCTGAAGCTGATGTATATGGAATTGATTGGGAAGATGGAGTTACTTATGAAGTGTATGTAGGGCATGATGACGATGATTTAAACAACAATGTTTACATTGAATTAGAGGAAATCTAAGGAGTTTAGAGTATTAAGTATATTTTAGAATATTAAGGAGGTAAAACACTATGACAAGAGGAACTTTAGCGATAATCGCAGACGGTGGAAAGATGTATAAGTCTATTGAGTTTAACGGAGATATGTATTTAAGCGGTTATGGTGTTGACGCTATTAAGTGTTTGGAAAATGTAGATACAGAAGATGATTTCGAGGATACCGTAAGGGATTTTGACTCACATCATCATCACTACGATGAAGAAGAAATGGTGTGGGAAGTTGATGATATAGAGCCGTATCTGAATATGTCGAAAGATTATCTTGATTATTGGTTTAGCGACTATGTATTCATCAAGAATGTTTCAACGGAAACGGTAACAATAATTGATAAGACAAAATATGAAGTTAAGATTGCTCCGGACGAAATTGTGGTATTTTACTTCGGAGAATATATGGATACTTCAAATGTAACAACGGAATTATATGAATCGGTTATGAAGAATTATGGAAATACACTTAACGAAGAAGATATTTTGGCTATCGTTGCTAACGGGAAAGAAGTATGCGGTATATACGATGACACATATGATGTAGGTAAAGAATATGCGTGTGATGTGGCTGGTATACCTGATTGGCTTGAGAATGATAAATATATAAATTTTGAAAAGATCGGTGAAGATGAAGTGGCAGATGAGGATGCTTGGTTGAAGCTGCCGAGCGGAAAATATGCACATCTGAGTTAACGGAGGTAAAACAAATGGGTGAAATAAAAATGTCGGTTAGTCAGTGTATAAATATTTATGCAATAACGGAAGATGGAATAATCCCACCTATGTATGATGTTTTTGTTGTATTACATGAAGTTGAAGATCCGGTTGATAAAAATAAAATCGACAAGGTAGAAGAAATTGTAAATGAGTATTTCCATAGTTTTGACATAAAAACTATGGAGGATAAACTGGACGATCTGTTTCCGTGGGGAACGCAAGTAATAATTAAATAGGAGGTATAGATATGGGTAACAGTATTGTAATTCCAAAGGATAACGGAAGTATGGAGTATATTGAAAAATACTTCGAACAGTGTAAGAAATTTTGGATGAAAGAGTACAAGATAAGTGAGGGCGCAGCAACCATTCGTGCGCTCTGGTGGGACTGCGTTGAGGTATGGAACGCTGATAAGTCATGGAATGATAACAAGATTGCATTTATCAATAGGTATAGGAAGTACAAACCGTATGATCCTATTCCTGATGAAAAGAGAGTAGAAGAGGGAAACGCATAGGAGGCGATGATATGGAAATATACGATAGTGTTACCGAAGAAGAATTGAAACTGGACGGCGATGGATGGTGGGGATTGATTGAGGACGGAAATGAATATGCAGTTGATTACAATTATTATTTCTATGATGACGAATGGCACGGTTGTTTTTATGCTTGTTTCCCGGAAGATGACGGATCGTTTTACACGGACACATCAGTAAGCAGGAATTATGATGTTGACTTTGAGGATGAAGATTGGAAAGAAAAACTGATTAAAGAAGCACTTGACTTCTTAGAATGGGTTAAAAAGGAGGAAATGGTACTATGTTAACAATCAGAGATTTAGCGAATAACATACAACTTGAGGGGCGTGTTGAAGTACGGAAAGTAAGGGAAGATGACGCAATTACAGTATGGGTAGATAACGAGTTTACTGGTATCACCGCAGAACTTGAACCGTATGCGGATAGCGAAATTACCTATATGTTTCCGATTGGTTGGACGAATAATACGGGTTGCATTGTAATTGAGATAAAATAATAGAGAGGTAGCAGATTTTGAAATGGTTTTTAATTCAATCAATAATTAGCTTGATGTTTTTTATTAACTGGATTACGGAAACTGAGCGAATGGAATTCATCGTACAGAATTTAGAAATGTGGAGATCATGGTAAAGAATAGGAGGTAAAGAGCATGATGGAACAGCCGAAACTGATAGTTGTAATTTTATATAACAGAGGGACAGGGAAGTATGAAACCCAGTATGTAATTGATAATAGAGATCATCGCTTGTGGACAAAAGAAGAAATCCACGAAAGAGGTATTGAGAGTTTTCTTGACGGAAAAGATGTAAAGGAAACATTGAATTGGAACTGTAACGGAGACGATGATAAGTATAGCTGCTGTGAAACATTAGATTATTTGACTGCGTTGGTATATCAATAAACGGAGGTAAGAATATGAAAACGATGAGCGAAATTGGTAGCAAAATCAATAGTCTTATGGAAGCAAATACTCTTGCTAAAAAGGCAAATCGGTATGATCTTGCAGAGCAGATTGCCGGACAGATTGATATGTTGTTATGGGTAATCGGAGATAGAAGCGGTCTAAGTCCTTTAGATGAACGGATTAACGATTTTATATAGGAGGTAGGTAAATGAGAATTATTGAAAAGCAGTTGTATAAAATCACACGATACTATGGACGCAGCGAGTTTATTGAAGCTGATAGCATTGATGAAGTAGCAAAATATGTAGGTGAATCTAACATGGCAGGGCAAACGGTAATGTCTGTAACTGAAATCAATCTTGATGGTTCACACCCAAGGGTGGCGATAACTAAATTAACAGCGTACAAAGATGTGTTTAAGAAAGAGAGGTAAATATATGGGACAATTTAGTTGGTTAGATTGCGTTACAGAAGAACAGATTCTTGATGATGTAGTGAAAGATGTATATGTATTAGTTCCAAAGGAATTTGGTGGCGGTCATATTAAGGAAACATGTTATGACGGGTATGGGAATTTTGGTGGATATGATATTTATGATCTGGTTGCTGATTGGAATAGAGAATATCTTAGTAAGCATCCCGAATTTGAATTTGAACATGCAAAGAGAAGATTAGAATATGTTAAAAAGTATCAAAATACTCATCCGGATTATACGGAAAAGATATGTATAAAGGTTAGTGATTATGAATGGTATAAGGACTATGCAAATTTAGATAAGACAAGGGAAGAGATTGCAAAAAATCTTCGATGGGGAGAGTACAGAACTCTTGGAATTGATATTGCTTGTTATGACGAAGATAATGCTGCTCTTCCGTATCCAATTAAGATTACTTATAACAAGAATGCGGTATATGAACAGTGTCCCCCGTCTCCATCTGATCCTAACCAGGGTTGGGAAGTATATGAAGATGAACAGGAAGAAGAAGATGATTGGAATTAGTTTAGTGGCTAAACAATAAGGAGGTATTATTATGAAAGTTGTTTATGTATGTGGATATGACGGTAAGGAATGTGAGAAATACAAGGTTAAGTTAGACGAGAACGGAAACATTATCCCGCAGGAAATCAAGTGTACTATACATGATTGTGAACACTGTGGTTTCTTGGGTAGCCCTTGGGCGAGAATTGAGTTGAAGTAAGGAGGTAAGGATATGGTAAAAGCGGAATTCACTTGTAGTTGTTATGAACCACCATTTCGTGAAAAAGTTACAGTAAAAGCAAATAGCTTTAATGAAGCATGGGACAAAGCCATTAAGAAAGCAGCAAGAAAATACAAAGCAAAAGCAAAAGATGTTTCAATTACAAGTAGTTATTGGGAAAATATAGACAGTTAAGGAGGTAAGGATATGAATTATGATGTTATTCATTTTATCAGCGTGAATGCAGACGGTGAAGATAAGGAGTGGAATATGACAATAGCCGCATTAAGGGAAGAGTATTACGGAGATTGTGATCTTCCGAGTAATGACGATTTAATTCTTAGTTGCGATTATGCAGGCGCACCGCTTTACTTCAAGGATTTTGGAGATATGGTTTACACATTTTTAGGAGTTGTACGATGAAAAGTATATGGATATCAAAAAATATCCGATAAAGTACAAGAATATATCGTGAAGTGTATAAAAATGGATAAAATTATACTCTACGAAGTATATTAGGAGGTGATTATATGAGATTCAACGATACAAAGATCAGTAATTTTGAATGGGTAGATGGTCAGATACTTAGCTTTGAGGTTTACCCCAATGATGAGATGTTGAAAATATCTGATGAGATTCGTGCCTCAAAAGGATTTGAGGATTTGGTGCGGGATAGCACAAATGATGTATGGTATAACTATTATCTTGATGTTGATATAGTAAAGGAAACTGTAATATTATGGTTCTCCTGCAACAATGGAGAGAAAGATGATTATGCGAACTATACTATCGACCTTTCCGAAGAAGAAATCAAAATGTTTATATGGAAAGCGTTCCGACAGTTCGCAAAAGAAATGGATGAATGTGTTGATTTTTAAAGGAGGTGTTCTATGTTAAGTCCGGGCGGTTACAATGATCCTGAGTTAGAGGGTATGTGGGATGAACTTGAAGATGTGCCTTTTGATGAAGCCGAAGATGGCAGATTAGTCCTTGCGGAAGATTGGAAACAGTTTCCAAAAGGTACTGAAAGAGAAGAGATATGGAAATTTTTCGACAAGGAACATAGCATGGGTGTGCATTGGTTATTAACAAGGGAGGGCGATTATGATATTCTATAAGAGTAAATCCTTTGAACGAGGAGACAGAGTACGGTTGACGAGTGTACCTAAGTGTATGCCTGAAGATTTAGGGAAATGCGGAATCATTCAGTATTTCTCCAGTAGTCTAGGTGGCTCCGTTGAAGCCCATCTGATTTTAGATGGAGAAGATGGGCTGACAGTATGTTATATAGAACAGTTGGAGGCGGTTTAAGATGAGAGTTAAAGTTGATCCGTGGAATATTTATGATGTGTTTTATGTGTATCTAACTCCTGGCGGTTTTGTAGGAGAGGATGATCCGGAAGGAACATTTCATGATATGACCTGCGATATTGAAATGAGATTTGATGACGGAGATTATGGTGTTATCAAAGGTGAGTTTGATTGCTACAATGCAACGACTTATGAGGAGTGTGAAGCGATAGCACAGAAGTTCATGGACGATCTGTTAAAGAACGGCTATGTTGATTTAAGTACCAAAGAGAAACGCAAAGCGTACAATTTGGCACTTTATCTTTAGGAGGTGATTAAAAATGGTAAAACATTGTTTCACTTAACGGTTGCAAAAATTAAAATAGCAGTATATAATAGATTTATCTAATTCACAACAAACGAATGTATAAATTAAAAGGAGGATAAAGTTATGGCAGCATTGGTTGAGAGTATGTTTAGTGTAAGAGAAACCCCGTGGCACGGTATGGGCGAGATTGTAAAGGAAGCACCGACAAGTGAGGATGCAATTCGTCTCGCTGGATTGGATTGGGAAGTTCAGCAGCAACCTATCTTCTTGTCAGATGGAACTCAGATCAGCGGTAGCTATGCAAATGTAAGATCGTCCGACAATAGCCCGCTTGGTATTGTAGGAGAACGGTATAGGATCGTACAGAATATTGATGCGTTTACCTTTACTGATGCGTTACTCGGAGAGGGAGTTAAGTACGAAACAGCAGGCTCTCTGAAGAACGGAAAGGTAATTTGGTTACTTGCAAAGCTCCCCGACAAGTATGAAATTCTTGGTGATAAGGTTGATCCTTATGTGGTATTCACGAATACACATGATGGTAGCGGAGCGGTAAGAGTTGCAATGACACCCGTAAGAGTGGTGTGCAACAATACGCTTAACGCAGCCATGAGAACGGCAAGAAGAACATGGACGGCAAGGCATACTGGTAACATTCAGAATAAACTGGACGATGCTATGCAGACACTTGAACTTGCGAGTCAGTATATGGAAGCAACAAAAGAGACATTTGAAGAACTGTATAAGGTAAAAATGAATCCGTTTACTCTGTATAGAACTATTGAGAATATCATTCCGATTAAGGATGATATGACGGATAGACAAAAGACTAACGCAAATATGGTTAGGGACGATATTGTGTATCGGTATAACAATGCACCTGATCTCACGGTACTCGATCACACCGGAGCGAGACTCATTCAGGCGGTAGCTGATACGGTAGATCACATGACACCCATTCGGGAAACAAAGAATTACAGAGAAAATCATTTCAAGAAGATGATCGACGGAAACGAAGTTCTTGACAGAGCAGTAAATGTAGTGCTTGCAGCATAGGCACGAAGATAACGAAGAGGAGGCTAAACAAAAGCCTCCTCTTTATTTGAAAGGAGCGAAGCTATGCAACGAGAGAGATTGTTAATGGAAACGGCAATGAGAATTATGGAAATCTTCTGTGATATGTCGTATGCCTGCCATGTAAATCCAGACAAGGTTGATAAGGTTGGTTCGATAGAAAGATTACAGTTGTTCTGCGATTGGGCAATAGAATTTGAAGATATGTATGCTGGTTCTGAGGAATATGAGGATGATTACATAGGATTAACCGATGAATTTGCACAGAAGAAAATCAATGAAGCGTTCGGTATAGATAAGGAGGAATAAGGCATGAGGGAACCTAAAGTTGGTGATAGAATCCGTGTCCATCCGGCACGAAAGTATTGGGTTTATCATCCGCATACTCCGCTATGGATGGAAAACAGTTACGGAACAATCATTAAGTTAAATAGGCAAACAGTAACAGTTGTGCTTGATATATATCCAGAAGAGAAACATCGGATTGATTATGGTGTATTTGATATTTTAGACGAGGAGGTGGCTGTATGATAACTTATAAACTGTTTAGAACTAAGAACGGCAAACTTTATCCATTGTATGTAGAAGCAGATCGGGAAATGGAAGTAGGGGAGTGGCTAGATGCTCATGTAGGAGAAAAGGCAGACGCAACCCATGTGAAAGCAAAACATCTGTCGAGATTAGCACTTCGCCCAGGATTCCATTCCACACGGCTTCCTTTTACAGATTGGATTGGAAAGCGGCAGGCTGACGGAACGCTTGCACAGAGCAAAGATACTGTATGGTGCGAGTGTGAAGTCAAAGGTAATGAAATTGGAGTTATGGAACGCTATGGATCGAGGACGCTGCTGAATGGTTGGTATTATTATAGAACAAACTCGAAGCAGATTGAGCCGTGGATCATTAGTAATAGGATAAAAATCAACCGCATACTGACAAATGAAGAAGTTGCGGAGATTTGTCGTGCCAACGGAATTGAACCACAAAGAGTTGCAGTATAGTAGTAAAAACTAAATTTTTCATCATTATTGTGTGATAGTATTGTAATTTGTAACTTGATATGCAATAATGAATAAAAAGGAAAGGAGGTGTGAATATGTTCGGAGGTTTGTTGATTGCTTTGTTTGGCGGCATTGGTATTAAAACTTGGGCTAAAGATGAACAGGCAGAACAGACGAGCAGAAATAACGCTCGGAAGTACAATAATAAAGCCTATGTCGATAAATGGGGAAATTGGCGACATACAGAATCCGGCAAAAAGTACACAACAGAAGATTGGAAAAATGAGTACCATGAATTTTGCGACAGACAAGACGCACAGCGGGAGAAATGGGAGAATAAGTTTGATGCGTTAGAAAATGATCTGTACCGAACTCATTATGATACTTATATTAAAGGAAATTATCCGTTAACATATGAGGAATGGATAGTTGCCAGTGAAAAAGTCGGCAGCAGATACTATGAAAAATATAAGTCAAAGTTCAGTGAATCAAAAAGAACGGAGCTGAGAAGATATTGGGCAACAAAGAAGAGATAATACAAGGAGGCGAGGAAATGATCGTTAATTTGTATGACATAATCAACAATCCACTACCACAATTATTAAAGATAAAACAGTTTCAAGCTAAACAACGAGATTTTTTATATGACGAGTCAATAATCAAGTTTATGAATAAGAACTTATATATGGATAAGTTAAGTTCGGAACATATTTATTGTCTGTCATTAACATTTGCTTTGAGTCCAAAGGGAATTATACAAGTGGCTGTCGGGCAGAACGATAGTTGTAAATTAGATTCACGGATTTTGTCTACTGGTCTCCTGCTAACCGGAGCGGAACAGTTTATGTGTTTTCATAATCACCCTGGTTACAATAGGAAAATATCATACGATGATATGGTAGTAACAAATCGGTACAAAGAGATCGGAGAGTTATTGGGAATTAAGTTTTTGAATCATTTTATGATAACGAAAGACTTTTATGCAGAGTGCAGAGAAGTTGACGAAAGTAAATATATATTTGGAACGGAGGTGTAGATATGAACGGACGATTAGAAAATGAATTAAAGATTTTTCAGCAGATCGAGGAAAAGTTAGTTGATATGCCGGACTATGTTATTGAATGGTATTATTACTTAAAGGCAAACGAACAGTCGGCTATGACTTGCCGTGATTATATCAGAAAGATAACTCATTTTATGTCGTGGACTGATGCGAAAATTAAAGGAGACGGCGATACATTGAGTAAAATCTCCGCTTCCTGTATAACAAAATACTTCGTGTCAATCAAAACTCATTACGCTACTGTTAACGGGAAGTGTACGGAGGTGGAAACATCTGATTCCTATAAACAGTGCGTGTGGAGTTGTCTTAATAACTTCTTCGGTTTTCTTCATAAGCGAGGTTATATACCAGAGAACTATTTGCAGGCTGCGGGAATTGAGCGACCAAAGAATAATGATTTGGAGAGGATCAAGGCAACCCGGATTCATCTGACCTATGATGACTTCAAAAGCATTATGTCTGTTATGGACGATACTCGGTATTGTTTTGATAGGTTTAATAGCAGAGATAAAGCCATGATGTTACTGTTTATGACAACTGGTATGCGTGAAAGTGCATTACGGAGCATTAATGTTGGTGATGTTGACCTTGAGAACGGAGTGATCCGAGTTGTTGATAAGGGAAGAGTACGGCATGAGTATTATCTTGACAAAACCGTTGTTGATGTACTTACTACCTATATTAATGATAGAAACAGAATGACCGAGCTTGCAACGGAAGCGTTGTTCGTATCTCGGAATCAGGAGCGCATTAGCGTAAACGGCATAGTAAAAATTGTAAAGAAGTATTCTAGCGCAGGTCTTGGGTACGAAATATCTCCGCACAAGATCCGTGGAGGACTTGCTTCTATATTATATGAACAGAAAAAGGACGCTGAGTTTGTCCGTAGGGTTATTGGACATAGTAACATTTCGACAACTCAGAGGTATATTGTAACCGACAACAAGGAAAGAGAAGAAGCTGTTAACTTAGTTACTGCGATGATAATGTAAACGGAGGAGAGAATGAAATATACAATCAGCTACTTCACCTGCCCGGAGTGTGGTATGGAAATTCCACTACCACGCCCCAACGGACGGAAACGAAAACGAGGGCATATCAAGGATTTGTTCTGTCCGAGGTGTGGTAAAATTCAAAAAACTTTAGAGCATAAGGCAGAAGATCCGGTTGCTAACGAAAGTTAAAATTAAATATTGACACAAGTGAGTGAATATGTTATGGTTAATCTGTGCTACCGCATTAGTCAGCGGTGGCATAAATTAACTGCAACGAATGTAAATATTAAACAGAGGTAGAAGAAATGCAAAAGGTAATGTTAGTGTTGTTGTTACTCGTTGTTCTGACCGGATGCGGAAAAACAGAGGGCGAAGTTACAACACAAGTAACCGAGGTTACTACGCAGAGAAAGACGGAAATGGTAACTACAACAGAAAAGAAAACTACTGAGGTGGTAGCTACTGAAAATGTAACAACCGAGATAGTAACTACTGAGGAACAGACAACCGAGGAAGTAACTACCACAGAGGAACTCACCACGGAGGAGATTTCCACCGAAGAGTCAACTGGCGAGATTGATGTAAATGGATATGGTTGGGTACAACTTCAATATTATGCTACATATCACATAATGGACGATCATCTTACCCGATCCAACGGCGTTGTGTATTGTTTTGGGCATAAGGAAACATGGTATTCAACTAATGAAGCGTCTGGGCAGGCTACTGCAAGGGATATTCCCGGCAAGCATGTAGCCGAAGATGGTACTATCCGTGATGAAGATGGTTATGTATGCGTAGCAAGCAGCGATTTGAGTTTCTATTCGATAGTAATGACCTCCGTGGGACCTGGGAAGGTATATGACTGCGGATGTAGTTCGGGAACCATTGATGTATATACAAATTGGTAGGAGGTGAAACCAATGGATAATGAAAAGCGTATTAAAGAACTGGCTGATTCGATTAGGGGAGTAGCAGATAACGCCGAGGAGAATTTCGGGTACATTAGCCAATGGGCTTTGGAGATTATAACGCAATGCCGAGCTATTGCGGATCGTAATAAAAAGGTCAAGGCAACTAAGAAGGTATATACAATAGTAACCCGTAAAAATCCACCGAGATTTCTTTCCGTTCATGGTAAACCGAGTAATGCACTTGATGATATGCAAGTGTTCCAATGTATCGAAGATGCTCAGGATGAATTAGCGGAAACGGAAAACAGATGGGAATACACGATTGTCGAGGGTACGGCAACTATAGATATAGGAGGTATTCGGTAGGCTATGGATCAGAAGCATTTTATGGATATTGAAAGAGCAAAGTTTGGTGGTGAGTTATCTGCTTCAAATGTTGATGGCTTTGAGGTCGGAGACATTATTCAGATTACGGAGAAGTGGGACGGAAGTAATGCATCAATCCGTTATGATGTAGAAACTGGAACGCTTGTGGCTTTTTCACGAAAGCAGATATTAAACTTCAATAATACACTTAACGGATTCTACAACTATGTTCAGCAGTTAGATGCTAAGTTGTTCGCTGATACGCCGAACTATGTGGTTTTTGGTGAGTGGGGAAATAAGAATAAGATTATCTACCGACCGGAGTGTTATAAGCGGTGGTATGTATATGACATTTATGATGTTGAAAAGCAGCAGTATCTACCGCAAAATATTGTAAAGGCTTTTGCGGAGTCGCATGGTCTTGAGTATATCCATGTACTGTATGAGGGTGAATTCATTTCTTGGGATCATTGCCGTACCTTTATGAATAGTCCTGCTTATGGCGATCAGCAGGAGGGTGTTGTTGTTAAGAACCAAACTAAACTTAACGATCCGAATACTCGTCAGCCGTTCTATTTAAAGTTAGTCAATGAAAGTTTCTCTGAGGTAATGAAGAACAGAGAGAAAACTGTTGATCCAGAGAAGGAAGCGGAAAAGGCAAAGGCTCAGGAGATTGTCGATACCATCGTTACTAAGCGGAGAGTTGAAAAAGAATTATACAAGATGCGTGATGAGGGTATTGTGCCGGAGCAGATTTCTCCGTCAGATATGAGGACGGTTGCACAGAATCTCCCGAAGAGAATTTACGAGGATTGTTTAAAGGAAGAAAAGGAAAGTGTCATGCTCGCTGGCGATTGGTTTGGAAAACTATGCGGTGGGCAAGCTATGAAGTTTGCTAGGGAAATTATACTGGGGCAATAAAAATGATTAAAAGGATATTGTTATTAGTAGTGATTGTCCTGCTGTGTTGTGGATGTTCTAGTGCTTATGACTATTCTGACACGGCGCAGCAGGATAGCAAAGTCAATAGTGATTTTATACACATTGAGAATTATAACTCTGAGAATCTGTATTACTGCAAGCAGACAAAGATAGTGTACTGGATTGGCGGTAGTTATTCTGTAAATGTGTTAGGTGATGATTATACAACCAGTTATATGACGGCGTTCTATGCTCCGAATGGTTTACCGTATAGGTACGATGTTGTTAATAATAAATTGGTTGAGATTGAATAGGAAGAAGGACAAGTAAATATGCAACAGTTAATATCACTTCTAGGCGAAGAGAATGTTACGGAATTAAAGAAGAAGATCGCTGAACTTATTGTCGAACAAGTCCGTTCTGATATTGAGGACTACGGCGAGTATCTTTTGTACCCACCCGATATGCAGGATATGATTCAAGACGCTATGTCGGATGTAGATAAAAAAGTATCTAAGATGTATAAAGATGCGATCATTGAAATCAACAAAGATTACATCAACAAAATGAAAGATTACATGAAGCAGCAGATAAACGAATCAGCATTAAGATCGAAGGTACTCGACTATGCTACAAGGCTTAAACACTGGGGTAATGAATTCAGCAAAGAGTATAAGATTTCACAAGAGCTATTCAAGATATTAGAAGAAACGGAGCCGAAAAAATGCGACAGTTAATCATAGCAAGGAAAGATTTGGGTATGTCTACGGGCAAATTATCTGCTCAAGTCGCACATGCGTCTATGGCATACTTCACGGAACTTATCCGCACTCATTCCAAAAAGGTAATGGATTCACAGTTTCAGAAAATGCGGGTATATATGCCAGGGTATCCGTATAAGAAGATGGTTAGTTACAGACACGCAGATTTATATAACTGGTGTTTCGAAGCTGCGGTTCAAGGCAAAGATTATTTCTATGTAAGGAAATATTTCAAAAATGATAGTGAATGGTGTCAATATGAGTTGGTAGATAAAAAGGATATAACATATCACTATGAGTCTACGGTGAAATTTGACTCTGATATTTACGAGGATTGGATCAGCAGTATCTTTACTAAAACCGTGTGTGAAGCAAGAAACAAAAATCATTTAATGAAGTCCATAGCAATAGCACAAGAACTTGGGTTAGCAGAGGGCAGAGATTTCTTTCTTATTAAAGATAACTGTCTAACGGAACTTGAACCTGAGGAAGTTGGAGCAGATGGCATTGGCAGAACTCTGACTTGTATAGGCTTCAGACCGTTGCTGGACGAGGTAGCGCATGAGATCAGCAGGAAGTATCAGTTGTTTAAGTAATATGATATAGATAAGTTAGTCAATAAAAGCAAATTTTGAAGGGGTAAATCATATGACATTAAGTGAAATGATAAAACAGAACCCGCCTAATGAACGTGAAGCATTTCAACTTATTGAAATGATTTTTAATGACTTTGTTGCAAGAAATCCACAGTTGATATGGGATGATGATTACTGGAATTCGTTTGCTAAGGTAACAGATGTACACGATTGGATTGGAGGTTAGCATGGAAACATATATTGATAAGGTGGTTAAAAAAGTAGAAGAAGCTACCGGATTAAAGAGTAAACAGACCGTAAGGTATTACGCATTATTGGTTTTAGTTAAGGGAGTGAATGTTACTCTGTCAGATGTGCATGATGGTTGGAGTATGGTTATGAACTACAAAGAGTCTAACCCTCCGCATTGTTATGGACACGAACATAAGAGCATTGTCCCATTTGATGAGTTACCAAAGGAAACACAGAATCGGGATATTAAGTATGTTGAAGCATTGAAGAAAGTGGCTAAAGAGTTATGACATATAAAGACGCAGTAAAGGTACGATTTGATTGGAAGTATAATAACTAGCCAAAACTGACACATTAAGTGCAATATTGGCTGTTAATGTGTCAAAATTGGCATGTTAATGATTATAAATATAAACAATAAAGACGGCTTTGTATATAATTATAAACATAAAGGAGGTATAAGAATGGCACGTCTAATTGATGCAGATGAAGCTATACGGATATGGCAAGATAAGGACTATATAAAAACCTCTTCGCAGCTTCAGCGAGCTGAACAGATGTTAAAAGAAATTCCGACAGTTGACGAATGGATACCGATCAAGACCAGACCGATAACGCAGGAAGAAATCGAAGAATACGGTTGGAATCATGAGGCTTATTCATGGATGTATGCTTGTGAACTGCCTGATGATGGTGAAGAAGTGCTAATTACAACAAAGTGGGGATCTGTCGAGAAAGTTACATTTTATAATGACCTTAACTATGGAAGTTATTTCGAAGAATATGAGGACGAAGATGATGTAATTGCTTGGCGACCGTTGCCGGAAAAATATCAGAAGGAGACGCAGAATGAAAACTAAAAAACCTTATGAATATATACAAATATCAGATTTTAAAAATTGGCATCCGCAACAAGATATGGCTTCAAATAGTTCAATAATGTTATGTGTCGAGTTGGATTTTACTAATGAGACTTATATGCATATACCGGTGCGGTGAAACCGCCTGTCCGGAGGACAGGAAACCGTGAGTCCGGACATTCGGAAACCGCTCTCAGTGCGGCGTAGCCGCTGTCCCGGAGTTCTATCCGGGACAGGACTGCCAGTTTTGTTACTCGCTCACAGTCGGATCCAACCCGTATACCTCTCGCATGGAGCGGTAGTTTGCTGGATCGACAGGAACTATATTTATCTTGTAAGCATCGTGTTTAATACGATCCAAGATGGCCTCTGCAAGTGGACTATCATCGCCCCCAAGCTGATCATACCAGCCGCTGGGATCATACTGCGAACAGAAAATGGTGGATGAACGCTTCCTTCTTCTGTGCAACAGTTCCATGATGTCATGCTGTTCCGCCTCGGTTGGCTTTAGAAGAAGCCATTCATCGATGATGAGAAGGACGGGGTTGGCGTATTTTGCCAGTGCTTTTTTATAGGTCCCGTTCGAACGTGCCATATCTAATTCGAGAAGCAGATCCGGTAAGCGGATATATGTAGTCTTGTATCGCTGTTTACAAGCTTCCATACCGAAAGCACAGGCCATATAGGTCTTTCCGCTTCCCGTAGCGCCAGTGATAAATATATTTCGATACTCGGTGATGTATTCGCATGTTGCAAGCCGCTCGATTAGATTCCGATTCAGCTTTCTTCCGGATGTATAATCGATACCCGCGATGTGAGCCTCAGGCTGATCTAGATCAGCTCGTTTGATGAGTCTTTTAAGGCTGTTGCTTTTTCGAGTGTTGTACTCGATATCAACCAAAAGTCCGAAGCGATCCTCAAAGGTTATATCCTTCATCTTTGGATCCTTCATTTGAATGATGAAAGCATCTGACATGGAAGTCAGGCGCATTTCGATGAGTTTATCGATTGTACTTTGGTTTGTCATAATCCTTACCTCCTGTAATAGTCAGCCCCGCGAGTTATCGCGTGCTTGTTCTGAGTTTTTTCAGCGTTGGAAGCTTGAAGCTCCGCACTCATCTTGTCGTGCCCTGCCACTAAAATGTTCTTTATACTTTTGTAGCTGGGACTGGCCGTATAGGAAAGCGCCTTTTGGCATGCAACTTCTAATAATTCGTCAGAGTATTTCTCTGCAAGCTTGAGAAGTCCCATACAGCTTCGATAAGATTGCTGTTCAACTCGTTGGAAAGCAAGGATTGCGTTCACCGCCTTGTGTGTATTTGGACCAATCCGCTCGGCCCACTTGCGGAAACGGTCACCGTTCCACTCCAGATATTTCTGGTGATCAGCAGGCATATGCTCCGTGACAGTACTATACTGACCCTTTCGCCCGTATAGACGTCGATGGGAAGCAATGCGGTTGTGATTATAATAAATCTCGATGACATTATCGGTTACCCGTACATCAACCTTACGCTTGATGAACTCGTAAGGTACAGAGTATTGCATACCATCTACGGATATGTGATAATTAAACTGGACTGTAGCTTTTTTCCATTCAGCCAGTTCGTAAGGGGTAGCCGGTAGCTTTGCCAGCAGTGGCAGTTCTTCGTCGCGGAAGATCTGATATCGGGTACCCTCTTTCTTTTGAAAGGGCCGGTGCACAAATTCTTCCAGTTTTTCCCGGATAGCTGCGTTCAGCTCAGCCAGAGAAAAGAACTGCTCGTTGCGGAGTGCTGCAGTAATCCATGTGGATATGACGCCAACGGATCCTTCGGCATTAGGCTTATCCTTCGGCGCTCGGACTCGTGCAGGGATGATAGCCGTGTTATAGTGTTCTGCCATCTCATGGTAGACGGTGTTAAGTTCCTGACTATACCATTCCTTGTTGTGAATAACGGCAGTTTTTGTGTTGTCAGGCACAAGAATACGGGTTACACCGCCGAAATACTCATACATGTGGACATGAGCCGTAATCCAAGCGCGCTGTTTCTCGTTGATAAAAGCTTCTACGTACGGATACTGGCTATACGTCATAACTCCAACAAAGAGGTATGCAGGAATTATCTCGCCGGTATCTGGATCAACGATCCGTGCAGGATCGCCGGCCCAATCTACTTCAATCTGTTCACCGGGTTTACGGTTGATATGCATTGTGGCATGACGCCTCTGCTCATCCTGTTGGATGTAGTAGCAGAACTGAGAGTACATGAGCGGCGTTTCGCCTGATAAGCGGCACTCCTCCATATACTCTGTCCAAAGAAGTTTCTTGTTAACACCGTTTCGAAGAAGTTCCTTTTGGATGTAATCAAAGTCAGGCTTTTTTTTGTCAGATGGCACCTGCTTTGTTACGGAAGGGAAGAACCTATCCGCGAGGATGGCATCAGTCATCGTAGGTTCTAAAGGCCAGAAGATTTTTAGCTCCGTGGCGCGTTTTAGAACACGGTTAACTGTTTTCTTAGAGACACCGCAACTGTCGGCGATGTTCTGTTGGCTGAGACCCAGGCTCGCCAGGCGAAGGATCTCTCGATACTTGGTCATATGTGTGACCTCCTTAGAATTATTTACGCCAAAACGGCGCATGTCATAATTCTAAGGTGAAAATGTAACGGTTTCCAGTCCGGAACGGCGGTTTCCTATGTTCCGGAACGGCGGTTTCCTAACGCCCGGACTGCGGTGTCACGGAGGCCGGAATACTCATTATACTTATATCGTTAAAAGATATGGCGAAATTTTTGTTCGTACAAAAGATTTAGGTGCAGCTATAGCCGTGTTTAATGATAAGGTTACAAATCTGATTGGAGATTTGCCATGATAATATTTCTAGTCAGCCTAGCCATCTTAGCCGTGATCTTCCTCGTCCTCCGGTATTTGTTCCGCAGCATGACCGAGGACGAAAGATGGGGCGCAAGGCATGGTTTAGGTTATCCAATTCGAGTTGTTATGGGTAGTTTAGCGTTCCTATTATCACTCATTGAAACTACTGTTTCATTGGTGGTATGGATAGCAGATGTGTAATGGAGAAGGAGACGATAATAATGTATAGATTGGGCGATATTGTAAGTTTTGGGCAAGATGAATATACCATCATCAGTATATCCAAAACACCGTATATTGTTTTCGAAGATGGCTCGGAACATTATTCCCTTATGATCCGCAAATGTGAAGGAACTGCGGATGATTGGTTAGTTGTCAACGATGCCCAAGTAAGATTTATTAGAGAAACCTATGCCTATGTTGAGCCAAAATGCAAGGACTGTAAGTTTTTCCATCAGTTGAAGTTATTCAAAAGTAAAGAGCCACCGATTGAGTTTGAGTTACGCTCATGTTGTATTATGCTGCCGTGTACCGAACCTGGCTATGATGCGTTTGTACTAGAAACAAGTGAGGACGATAGGTGCGAAATGTTTACGGAGGTGGAAAATGAAGAGTTGTGAGGGGTGCAGATTTTGTCAAATGTCATGGGATTTAACGCATTTATGGAAATGTAAACTTATGCCGTGGCGAAGATTTGATACACCGAAATGGCATGGGTGGTTTTGTGAAGAAAGAGTTGAGGACGAGAAATATGGCGAAAATCAAAGTAGAAGCTGAACATTGTTGGGAATGTCAATGTAAATATTTGAAGCGTGAGTGCGGTTACTCTCCCGATCCATTCGAGGGTAGATACGAATTTGGATCATGTAAGCACCCGAATGCACCGGAATATAGTTACCTAGGCGAACACATGTATATACCGAAGTGGTGTCCGTTATTAATTGATGACGAGAACGATGAATGGAAGAATCAGTTGATAGACGCGATCAAAGGGATATCATAGGAGGTTATTATGACGGAGCAGGAGATTAACCATACTAAATACTGGGTATGTTGCCCTTTATGCGATAACAAGAAGTGTGTTAGGGGCACAGACCAGTGCGAAGCAGAACAATGGGCGAAGCAAAAGAGGGAGATACGGAATGAAGAATTATAAAAAAGGTATCACGATAGCTTTGTCGGTACTCCTTATAGCAGTCGTAATTGCGTATATCGTATGCGTATTCGTGTTTATCTTCTCCGAGAACAAAACACTTGTCATCATCGGAGGAGCTATGTTGTTTACGCCTGCCGGATTGTGTCTGTTATACATGATTGTACTGATATGTGTCAATATAGTATTAGATATAGTTGAAAAGAGGAGTAAGCGATAATGCAAATAATAATTGATATCCCCGGTATAATGTACGATTGGTTTGAAAATGGGTTCCCCGATGATAAAGATGCTGCTATGTTATGGGAGGTCGTTAGAGAAGGTACAAAACTTCCGAAAACATATGGAAGATTAGTCGATGCTAATGCCGTTATTAAAAGCCTTATGGCTTATCTTAGCGGTGATAAAACTATAGGGCAATGTATTGATGACACACCAACAATCGTTGAAGCAAAGACGGAGGCAGATCGTGATTAAAGAAGAGATATTGAGTTGGTATAAGTATTCAGAGTTAGCGTCAATTTACGCTTATTTACAAGGTAACAAATCAGAAGGTGGCAAGATTGTAGATATTAACAAAGGTTCTCTGTATCTAAGTGATGAGGGCGATGCGTTTATCTATAAGTGGGGTTGGTACGATCATGGTTGTAATGTTTATAGATTCGAAGATTACGGAGAAACCTGGGCATTTACACGCGAGGAATTAGAAGAATAACCCAAAATTTTGGTTTTGTCAACAGTCAACAAAATGATACTTATGAGTGGCAAAAATGATACATGATATCTTGACAACACACCGCCTTCTTTGTTAAAATTAAACAAAAAAGGAAGGTGGTGCGTTTTCATGTTGAAATCAAGGCACGATTTAGAGACAAAACTATTATTCCAATTTAACAATATACAAACTGAGCAACTGGTTACATTGTGTAGTCAGTTGGAGGATGAACATAATTATCCTAGAGAGTTGACTTCTGATCTGATAGCAGGCAGAAAACCGCTTGTAGATGTTAATGATTTGGTATTGTTCTGGCTGACAGAAAAGATTAGTCCTCGTGATATAAATAAATACTTTACTGAAGTGGAAATTAAAAACTATTCTACCGCAAAGTATCATGTAGAAAAGTTAGAGTTTCCTATCCGCTTTTCAATGCTGCAAATATCTGACGATCAATGGATCGGAAGTATTGATGTAAAATTCCTGATGATGCTCCGGAATGCTCAAAAAATCCATTACAATGCACAGACACAGAGAGCTTTAAGAATGCTCGTGAAGGGCGAAAGTGTTATCTATGAACCGTATGTCAATCAAAGAGCAGTTCAGGAAATAACGGACTTAATCAAAGAAAATAACTTTATTCCTAATACTATAACGCTGAATCTAAATGAAGAAGAAACTGGTTGGTACTACAACGCAGAAGATAAAGAGTTTGTTATCGAAAGTCTCGGTGCTTTCGATATACTCGATGGTTTCCACAGATTTTTAGCATTTGGTAATGTATATGACGGTGATGATAGCTTTAACATGAAGATGGAGTTGCGTATCACCGCCTTTACTGTCTCACGAGCAAAACAGTTTATACACCAAGAAGATCAGAAAACCAAAATGAAGAAGGTTGATTCTGATAGTTACGATCAAAGCAATGTTGTTAATAGAATTCTTGAGAGAGTTAATCAAAGTAGCGATTGCAATCTTTACCATGAGATCAACAACAGTGGCGGTCTTGTTAGAATAGGTTATGCTGCAAAAGGGCTAAAAGATATTTATAAGAAACAAAAACTCACAACACGCGATATTATTATGGAGTCGAAGAAACTGGTTGAACGGCTAAATATGTTTACTGAAGAGCATAGCGAGTATTTATCGAAGCCGTGGGATCAGGTAGATACTATAATGATTTTTTGGAGTTTAGGTTATGGAACAGATGAAGAACCACTTATTATTTTAGACTCGATCCGCCGTAACGATGGTCTGTTGAAAAGATTGCTGGCATATGCGTTCGGCACAAAGGCGTCTCTTGATACCATCGTAAAAGAATGGAGGTGAGATTAATGTGGTTCAACGAAGAAATAAAGCAACAGTTCGTCGATACCCTAGATTTAACCCAGTACCCTAACAGATATTGGGATAACTTATTTAATGCGTTAGCACCGCATGAAGAATTACTGGAAAAGGACTTATATAACTTCACAAAGAAACAGATTGTAACAACCTATAAGATGTTGAACTATGTCTCTTACGAAACTCTAATGGTTGCTCATCTGAATCTTAAAAAGTATATGCTTTGGGCATTAAGCCAGAACTTAGTCCTGGATGGGCAGGATCATTTTGATGAAATTTCAAATACAGAGCTATTCGGTTGTGTCAACCAGTTACAGCTACAACAGTCTATCGTAACAAGAGAGGATGTGGTATCAAGTGTACGGCGACTAGAAAACTATCAAGACAGATTTATAATACTTGGACTATTCGAAGGTATTAAAGGCGATCAGTTTTCGGATCTGACGATGGCAAAAATGTCGGATATAGACCAAAGCAATTTAACAATGAACTTAAATAGCGGTAGGACTATCAGTATTTCCCCGGACTTGCTGAATATGGCGGAGAACGCATCTGTGCAAACTTCTTATTATGTTACTGGCAAGGACAGTATTACAAGAGAACAGAAGATATATGGTGATGGAATTATTAAGGTGCTACAATATCGTTATGATCGTGGTTTCACACAGGCAAATGAACGGCAAGTGTACCATGTGCTGATGAAGTCGATTGACGATTTTGGGTGGTCGGGTAGGGTTTCTACAACAAGTCTACATACAAGCGGTATGATCCACATGGTAAACCAGTTAGCAGAGGAGTATGGAGTTACTGGCGAAGAAGCATTATATAATACAGAAATTCTACAACGAGTTAAACAGCAATACGGATTTAATCAGGCGTTGCGTAAACGATTTATCATGAAGTATAAAGTTTTCCTCCATTAGTATAAGTATGGTGGTCGGTTGCTCTGCGACCACCATATAAAATTCTTTAACGGTTGTAGAAATTAAACATTGACAGAGGAGAACTTATTTGCTAATATATGAATGTGGAATCGATTTGCACAAAAACTAGAGAAAGGAACATTACAATGACGGGATAATGACGGAACAAGAGTTAAATAGACTATGTATATGTAATAATAAACAAAATCCGCATATATTCGATATGTCTAAAGCTGTTGGGACTTGTATTGCAGATAAACGCTGCCCGGAATGCGGACAGTGGTTTACATTTATGAATCCACCACGATGGCTAGACAAATATCTATATGTTAATGACGATCCTAAGTATTATAAGTATTAAAAACTATCATATCTGCCATGCGGAATGTAGCCGTGTGACCTCTCAAGGCTCCCCCCCCCTTGCCTTCACCCCAATGAGGGATTGCACGACTACTTTCCAGATGGCAGATAGAATAGAGGTGTGTAATGATTATTGTTAATCATCAGGCTGAGTTAATTCGGCAAGGCGGTGATCCGTATGAGCTGATCGAGTCGGTAGCAAGAACTTGTTATAAATCCGAACCGCAGGGTGATGCTAAAGGTTTCGTGCAAAGATTAATGAAGAGTAAGCATTATGCCATGTTAGAACATGCTTATATATACTTCATTATGGATAGCAGTACAATGCGTTCTTTTCTCAAGTTGAATGTTGCAAAAATTAAATACATCAATATTGCAGACAATTATGCCTCCGGTTCATTCAGAGCGTGGATCGAATTATTTGAGCGTGAGTTAGAAGATTGCGGATATGAAGCAGAGGAAATGTCATGTGTTAGCCGTGTTATATACAAGCAGTTAGCAAATGCCTATCCCGATTTATTTACTGAGTTTATAGAAGATACGGAAAGCATACGAGGATATGATGTGCAGCTTGTATCCAGAGACGAGTTAATCAACGATGTAATCGGTAGATACGATCAGCATGGCGATTGGATTTTATTTAAGCTGTTACCGCATACATTTAGGTTTATTACTAATCGGGCGATTGCAAATGAACTGGTACGACACAGACCTGCAAGTTATGGGCAAGAGTCGACTCGTTATGTAGGGTATGACCGTGATAAGTTCGGTAATCAGATCGAGGTTATCCACCCGTGTTTTGACGAATCGGATATAGATAACTGGCAGGATTGGCATTATGCGATGATATTATGCGAAACCATGTATATGAATATGCGGAAACGAGGATTACAACCACAGTATGCAAGAGGTGTATTACCGCTTGACTTAAAAACTGAGATTGTAATTACCGCCACCGAAGAGGAATGGCAGCATATTGTTAATCTTCGGTATCACGGCACTACCGGCGCACCGCATCCGCAAATAAAAGAGTTAATAGGTATTATTTATCCTATGTTGCAGGAGGAATCCGATGGAAGAATACGGTAAAAACAATAAGCGTAAGATGGTATTGAAAGTTGATCGGAAACTGGCGCGTAATGTCGCTCGTTGGCGTATGCGTCAGAAGGGCTTTAAGCAGATCAATAAAGACAAAGGTAGCGGTAGTTTTTTCGCTAATAACTGGCGAAACTATATATATTAAGAATACAAGGAGGATTTTTTTATGGCGTCTTTCAAAATTAAGAAAGCCAAACGAGAGAAGATCTATGTGAAAATTGCACTGATGGCTCCGTCCGGAGGTGGAAAAACATATAGCTCTCTCAGATTAGCAACGGGTATGGCACAGGAGATTGAGAAGGAAACTGGTAAGAAAGCTAAGATTCTTCTCGCAAACACAGAACAGAAGCGTGGTTACTACTATGCTAATGAGTTCGATTATGACATTGTAGACATTGACGCACCGCATGAGCCGGAGAAGTATGTTGACCTGATCGACTACGCAGTACAAGAGGGATATGACATTCTAATCTTGGATTCGTCTAGCCACGAGTGGGAAGGAAAGGGCGGTTGCCTTGAAATCCATCAGAAAGCAGGCGGTCAGTATCAGCATTGGAAGTCGGTAACTCCTCGTCATAACAAGTTTATCAATGCGATTGCTGATAGTCCGATTCATATTATCGCAACCATGCGTGGTAAAGACCAGTACGAAATGGTTAAGGATGATAAAGGTAAAGCAAGTGTTCAGAAACTTGGCGTTGGTGCAAAGCAGAGAGACGGATTTGAGTACGAATTCAGTTGCACATTCCTTCTCGATCAGAAAACTAATACCGCCGAAGCTCAGAAGGACAATACCCATCTGTTCGACCATGAGGGCGCAAAACTTCTCACTGAGGGCGATGGTGTAAGAATTATGCAGTGGGCAAACTCTGGTGAGGGTTATACTCCCGTTGTAAGGAATGAGAATCCCGAAACAGAAGCAAGCGGAGATTTGGATACTCTTAAGAAACAGATTACCGCAAAGATTGAGGAACTTGGTGGACAGAAGAACGCAGAAGTTGTTAAGTATTTCCGCAGCCATCAGAATTACAACATGATTGAAGATGTTGATACTCTGAAGAACTATTATGAAGAAGTAAGTAAAATCCCTACAATTAATAAATAACAGAAGGAGAAATTAAATTATGAATATTGTTATTCAAATGGGTAGACTGACAAAAGATCCTGAAATCCGTTACACATCTGGCGAAAATGCTACATGTATTGCAAAGTTTAGTCTTGCAGTTGACCGTGGTTTTAAGAAGGGCGATAGCAATGAACCGACCGCTGACTTCTTCCAGTGGACGAGCTTTGGAAAATTAGGCGAATTTGCTGAAAAGTACCTTAAGAGAGGTACAAAGATTGTTATTAGCGGAAGAATCGCAAATAACAATTATAAGAATAAGGATGGCGAAATGGTTTATAACAATCAGATGATTGCTGAAAAAATCGAGTTCGCTGAATCAAAGAAGGCGCAGGAGTCTAACGGCGGTGCTAACAATGTGCAGGAGCCGGACTTTATGCAGATTCCCGAAGACGCTGGTTCTGATCTTCCGTTCCACTAGGAACTGCCATAAATACCTCCAAGGTGATAAATAAGGGCGGTGAATAGCCGCCCAGGGGAGGGAAGCAGAGTTCCATTTCCGAGTTCAAGTCTCGGCTCTCCTAGTTGTCACGCGATCCTTTCTGCGTGTTCATATTTGACCTCCTTTCTGCGAAACCTTTGTCGGTGGGTATAGGTTAAAACCGTCTAAATGTGAAACTTTTATGTCCATTTACAAATTTATGATGTGTTTTATCAAAAATATGCACATTTTTTATATGGCGTAATCGTTATAGTATTCAAAGAAAATTAATAAAACAGTTTCGTTATAGTATGTAAATACAAAAAAGCCCCTTCGCCAAGCGGTAAGGCACGAGGTTTTGATCCTCGCATTCACTGGTTCGAATCCAGTAGGGGCTGCTAATTAACCTACAACAGAGCGTAAAAAACAGATTGGATGTTAACAAGATGTCTTATAAATGCGGTTGGCAACATTGCGACAAAGGTTGCATTAACGATGATGATGCAAAAGTAAAGGTCGGTCAGCGATGGTATCACGCTGAATGTGCCAAAGAACGGAGTCTTATACAAGATACCATAACAAAATTCCTAGAGTATGTAGATAACAAAGCAGACATTATAATGGTTCGCCGGGTTGTAAATAACCTTGTATTTACTTATAAATTCTCGGCTGAGTTTGTCATGTTTGCTTTGGATTATGCTATTCAACATCCCGAAGTTAAGCTGACATATCCTGCGGGTATGTACCGTGTATGTCGTTCATCTGATGTATCTAACGCTTGGGAACAGAAGAAGAACAGAGAATTTATGGCGCATATCAATAAGGATCAGTTCGTTGCCAAAGATGTTGAAGTAACTCCGCTTGTTAAGAAGCAAACAAAAACCGGAGGGTTTAGTAGCATACTGGGGAAAAGAGGAGAGTAAATGGCGCACGAAATTGTAGAACTTTCAAACAAAATGGCTGAAGCCACTTGTATTGCTAGTCTGATCCATCATCCGCAGTATTTACTATCTGATAACATTCTTAAACCTATTTATTTCTACCACGAAGATAATCAGTGTATGTTTTGGGCGATTGAACAACTGGTTACATCAGGCGTAGATAACATTGATCCATTAAATCTTGGCAATATGTTACATAGTAATGCGGGAATATGGCGAGTCATGGAAAAATACGGGCTTACCGATATTAAAAAATACATTGATATGTCCCGCAATATTGCAAGAGGAACATTTGAGGAGTATCGACTTGTAGCTGAAACAGTGGCGACATACGCATTTCGCCGTGAGCTACTAAAGCTATCGGGTGATATTGGTAAAGAATGTTTCAACATGGATTTATCGTTAGATAACCTCAACGATTTCGTGAATAACGGCATTGATAAGATCGCTGAGAGGTTTGTGTTCGGTAGTGATAGCGTTCTATTCGGAGAAAAAATAGACGAGGTATGGGAAAAAATCCTTGATAACCGTAATGACGATGGAACATACGGATTACCTAGCAAGATAACTACATTAAATGATTTCATCACATTTGGCAAAGGTGAACTAATTTTAGTTGCAGGCGCAACTGGCAGAGGAAAGTCAGCATACTTCCTTAATGAAGCGGTATTTAATCTTCAACGAGGTGTAGCGGTCATGATCTCTGATAGTGAGTTAACAGACGAGGTATTTCTTCCTCGTATCTTAGCCAACATAAGCGGTGTAACTGTTAAACAGATTAAGTCAGGTCAGTACACAAGGGCAGAAGAACAAGAAGTCAATAAAGCAAAGGAATGGTTGAAGAGACAACCATTTGTGCATCAGTTCGATCCAGTATTTAACAAGATGCGGATTGAGCAGATGGTGCGGAAGTGGAAGAATCAGAAAGGTCTTGGCTTATATATCTACGATTATATTAAGCCGTCAGAAATGTACGGTGCAGCAGATATTAGTCAAAGCCTTGGTTTAATGGCAGACTTCCTTAAAGGGATTGCCGGGAACCTTGACATTACAGTATTAGCAGGACTTCAGTTAAATAAACAAACTGGGCAAGTGGCAGATAGCCAAAAACCCGAACGGTATGCAGATGTACTGTTGCATTGGAAAGAAAAGAGCGTTGAGGAATTACGCAAAGACACACTTGCCTGCGGTAATTACAAAATGGAAATTTGGAAGAATCGTAACGGTGCGGTAACTGGTGATGATGATTACATCGATATTATGTTCCAAGGTGATCTTATGAGAATTTCTGAAGCAGAGAAACATGTTAAAGAGGAACTGCCGTTTGAAGGCGGGGAACAAAAAGGAGGTTGAGAACAAATGGATATCGGAGACAAGGTTAGCGTAGTAGGTCTTTGCGGAGACAGGATCGGAACTATTGTTAACATCAGAGACGATTACTACGAGGTAGAATTTGCAGACACAGAAAGTCGCGAGAAGTTTATTGAATGCGAGATAAGCCCGTACATGGAGTGATGTATATGGATGGTTGGTGTTCTTGTAAGAAACCGCCTTTTCCTTATATAAGGGTTGAAGTTAAGGATAAGATGGGGCGATTGTACCTAGGGTATTATGCGTTAAGAGACACATGGTTAACAACCGAGGGACATTACCCCATCAAGTATCCTGAGTATTGGCGGTGGATTCCTAGAGAATCATTTTTGGATAACGATTTTAGACGAAGAATAAGAGATAGATTGGTAGGTACAGCATGTCGAATAATGTCAAAATAATCCGTAATGCTATAAAGTGTAAAACCTGCGGAATGGTTTTAGAGAGTAAACATCACCATGATTGGCAATGTTGTCAATGCTTTAAAGACTCTGGTGGTACAAAAGGCTGCTTTGTAGACGGGGGAACTGCTTATCTTAGACGAGGTGGATACCCGAATGATTACGAAGAACTTTCAGAAACTCGCCCTTATACAGAAGAAGAAATAGCGGAAGAAGAGAAACGGCGGGAAGAACAGTATAAGTTGTTATACGGCGATGATTACAAGGAGTGGATATAATGCAAAATTTTGAAATGACACCCGAAGAGATCAGACAGAAAATAGATAATATGGTATGGAGTTTCAGTAGGGTTAACAGTAGCGGTTGCCTTTATAGCTTCTATTTATCATATATCGAGGAGCAGAAAGGTGCGGAAAATGCTTTCGCTCAGTTCGGTACGGCTTGTCATGAGACACTTGAGAAATATCTTAAGGGCGAGCTGGATATGTTCTCGGTTCTACCTTATTACCAACAGAGATTCAATGAGTTGGTAACATATGATTTTCCTTCAAATAAGTATGTTGATCTTCGGGAGAAAGCATACACGGCAGGGGAAGAATATTTCAGTTGTATCGACTTTGACTTTGACAAGTACGAAGTTCTCGGCGTTGAGAAAGAGTACAGATTTAATGTCGGTAAGTATCCGTTTAAGGGATTTATTGACGCTCTGTATCGAAATAAAGAAACTGGGGAGATCATAATTCGGGATCATAAGACTTCTAGTTTTAAGTATCTTAAGTCAGGCGAAGTAAGTAAGACAGATGCAGAACATTTCCTTAGTTTCCGCAGACAAGAGTTGCTTTACAGTATTCCAGTTCTTGAGGAGTATGGTCGGGTTGATTATCTCTCATGGAATATGATCCGTGATAAGAGGATTATTCAGATTCCTTTTAATCAAGATGAACTGAACGAAACTATTGAATGGTGTAAGGAACGGATTCATACACTAGAAGAAGAAGTGTTGTGGCTGCCGGACAATAAGAACTCATATTTCTGTAATGTACTTTGCTCTAACCGTTCATTCTGCCCGTACAGACCAACCGGAGGTTGATATGAGTAAAGATAACCGCCATAAGAAAATGACATTCGAAGATAAGTTTGACCGCAAGTGGGCGTGTTGGGTTAAAAATAATCGTAAAGCATGGCATTGGTGGAAACATAAGACACGGCGGGATTTCCGTCGCAACATGAAAGAGCAGTTGCGGAAAGATCCCGAAGAACTATAAGGAGGTATATAACATTGAGCTATTACTACAACTACTCGATTGGCTATCAAACAGAAGATGGTAAGATTTACCCTTGGGGAGTTTATGATCGTAACGGTAAACACCATGACGCTTTTTATAGGTCAAGGTCTTTTGCTTCTAAACTTCACGAAAGGTTCTATCCGATTCATGAAGATGATATTTCTGATGAACTGCGTGAAGAGTTTTCATACGAAGAATATACTGGCGAAAAATGTATGCAGGAAGTCAAGTATCTTCCAATTAACGAATTGCCGAGAATGAATTATATCAAGAGTGGATATTTCCTTCTTGACGATATTCATAAGTACGAAGAAGATAATGATTGTTGGGATCTTTTCTATGATAAGCTGACTCCACAAGAATATATTATCAAGATGGAAAACGAAATGAAATTCGGCAAGCCTACTCCGAGAAAAGACGAATGGGGCGATGAGTATGTACCAAAATCTGCTTCTGATTATGCCTTTTATATGTACCCGGATACGACCTGCGAAGAATACGAAGCGTTTGTAATTAGCAATATTGCGGATTGTTATGAGTTTACATTACCAAAGGACGCAAAGATGGTGATACTAGAGACGGAGGGATAGTTTATGAAGTACAGCGAGGAGCAGCTTGAATCTTTAAGCGAGCATATCGACCTCGCAGAGTACATAGGGCAGACAGAGGAACTTCATCAAAGAGGTGAAAACTACTTCATTCGCTGTCCGTTTCATAAGGGTGATGATACACCGTCTCTGTGTATATATACCGACACAAATAGATGGTACTGTTATGGGTGTCATAGAAAAGGAAATATCTTCAACTGGATTGTCCAACTTGAACAAATAAGTTTTCCGAAAGCGGTTGAGAAAGTATCTCAGTTGGTCGGTATCGAACTTACTCCGCATGAAGAGTCAACATCTATGACATTCTTTAAAGAATACAATCAGATTAGCACAACACAGGGCGTACATGTGGATAGACCAGAACTGGATTGGCAACGAGATTATGTTGAAAAATATAAAGACGAATTGCCTGAAGAGTGGGTAAAGGAGGGTATAACGGACAAGGCGATGAGAGAGTATAATGTCCGTATCGATCCGGTCGCAAACCGCATTGTATACCCTGTGTTTGATTCTGATAACAAGTTCATCGGAGTAAAAGGTCGCACAAGATACCCTAATTACAAGGCGCTTAAACTACATAAATATATTAACTACACGAAGATAGGTACTGTTGATTATTTTCAAGGTTGGCAGCAGGCACTTCCATATATTATCACCGCCAAATCCGTTATTATTTTTGAGGGTGTAAAGAGTTGTATGAAGGCTTGGGCATGGAATATCCGTAATACTGTCGCTGCTGAAACATCAAAACTATCTGACGGGCAGTTAGATTTGCTAATTAAGAATTGTATCTGCGAAGTGATTATAGCATTTGATTCAGATCAAGATTTCAAGTCCATAGCAACGGATGATAAAATTAAATCTTTGAAAATGCTGACGCAAGTTTCGGTTATTCGTGATGTTAAACATTTACTAGGAGAAAAAGAAGCTCCGGTTGACCAGGGCGAACAAGTATTCAGAGAGCTATTACAGAAAAGGTATAGATTATGACAAACGAAGAATTATTACGGGCTGGATATACACAATGGGAGCCGTCTCCATATAAGGATTGCCAAACTGATTTATTTGAAAAATGTATCAAAGACGAATATGGTAAGCGGTATTTCATTCATGTAGAACGATGGGATTATACAAGATTTCCGCGGGGTGTAATCTATTATACTGCGTCAGTACAGTTCCAACTAAAAGACGGCAATACTACAGATATTGATCTATTGAACGGATGGACGATTGAGGAAATGGAAGAATACTACAATAAACTGTGGAATACTGGGTGGTTTAAATATTACGAGGTCTTTTGGGAACATCGAGGTGAAGTGGAGGGACAGTATTAATGACAAAGAAAGAGCGTAGAAACAAAAAACGTATACAGATACAGAATCGGCAGTTAGTTAAAAAATATCCGTGGCTAAAACCTCGTAATGTATGGACTGATAAAACTCCATCGGACTACGATTATACTTATACCGAACTTGACGCTATGGAAGATGGATGGCGCAAAACCCTCGGTATGATGATGATTGAGGAGATAGACCGAGAATTAAAACAATATCACCGTAGAGATAATTACCGCATTATGCAGATTAAAGAAAAGTATGGTATGCTGCGTTGGTATGATTTTGGAGCGCCTAAAAGCGTGCATCGTATTATTGATAAATACTCTCATATCTCTGAATGTGTATGTGGCAAATGCGGCAAGTTAGATACACCGACAATCAATACCGGATGGATATATCCTATGTGTTTCGATTGTTATTATAAGGTTTGTAGGCACAGAGGTGTTAAGCGTAATAAAGCCGAGATAGAAGAAGAGTATAAGAAAATAACTATCAGCGATGATTGTACCATTCCAACCAGTTATACGGTGCGTCATTTTTCTAACGATGGTGATTTGGATGAAACAATAGACATATCAGAAACGGTATCTAAAATTCGGAAATCCCAACAACGACGCGAAAAGCCACGGATTTAGATAATACGAAATATGGTGATTTTGAGGTATCTAATTAAGGAGGTAAGTAAAATGGGCATTGGCATTGAGGAGCAGGAAACAGTTATTGGTTTTATGAGAGACGAGAAGTTCTGTACTGTATATACATCGGATAGTACAGTAATGACGAAGTTGGATAAAAGGGTGGAAAAAAGTAAGGACTGGGAATTGATTAAAGTTGATAAACTTCGTGATGGTTCTGTTGTGTCTAAAACATATAAAGCACCGAAGCGTCTTATCAGTTTCCGAGGTGAGGTAGGAAAAGGAAGAACAATGTCCGAAGAAGATCGGCAAAAGGCTGCGGAAAGACTTCGGATAGCAAGAGAAAAAAAGAAGATTGAGAAGGAGAATAAAAATGAATAATAATGGTTCATCAGGTGGTATTGGTTTTGTAGGGTTGCTTCAGATAGTATTTATTGTATTGAAGCTCTGCAAGGTTATTGATTGGTCTTGGTGGTGGGTACTTGCTCCCACTTGGATTTCGTTTGGCTTAGTCGCAATTATTGTGCTTATTGTTATTATTGCGAAAAAGGTGAGGAAATAATTATGGATAACGATGAAATTGTTGAAAAATTAAATCGTCTATACTGGACAGATCAGTACGGCTATCAATCGTATCTTTCTAAACTGAAGAACGCCGGATATACGATTAAGCGTAATTCCAAAGGTGAGCATAAGGTTGAAGGTGGTATGTTTAACGAAATTTTTGGTCAGATTTTCGGAGGTAAAAACTAAAATGATACGGGAGATTTCAAAAGAAGTATATGATGAAGCCGTACTACATCATGGGTATATTCAGGATCGTTCCAAGGTTTTTACTCCGGCAGAGTGTTTTGGCTATGGTGTTTACAATGACAGAGTTTTTGAGCGTGATGGTAAATACTATGTTAATTTTGAAATGGGCGAAAGCTGTGATTAGGAGAAAGAATTTATGAAGTACGCAAAGATAGCACTTGTTACATCTGTTCTGTTGGTTGCATTAAGTCTGTTTATGATTATTTACGCAACGATAACAGAATATGTGCCTACATTTTGGGATTATATACTATCGTCATTCTCACGATTGTTAATGGCGATAGGAATACTGGTAATCAGTATTTCCATATATAACAAAGAAAAACATAGATCGGAGGATGATGATGTACTTCCATGAAGTTGAATACCAAGAGCATAATCCATTGAATAGGCAGGAAAGGTATTTATTCGCTGAATCCTTTGATGTACTGAAAAAATGTTTAATCGGAGAACTTTATGTCCGTCCGTTTGTAAGACTTCCTTTGACATCTACAATTACTTTTGTGTCAAATGATTGCATACAATGGCGCAGGCATGAGGATAGACTTAACGATGATATTATTGGGTTGGCTTATATTATTGCTAAGGATAAAGTTCCATACAATGAATACATCGTGATGTTAGAGCCGGAGAGTTGAGGGTAAGTATATGAGTAACAATGAGGATAATATCTATCATAAAGTCGGTCAGTTTTGGACTCACTTTCAAGAAGATATGGACGCTATAACTGGAGATATGATTATAATGTCAAAAGGCAGCTATGATGAAGCGGATATTGCGAGATTTAATGGGGACGATGATGACGATGATAATGGAGATGATCGTTGGATGATTAGATTCCCCAGGGAATATTAACGAAAGGAGGGATGTACAATGGGAGTCAAGGTTATTTTTCTTGACTGCGATTAGCAGGGCGGAGTATTAAATACACAGTTTAGTAAATCGTTCTTCGGCAGATATGTCGGGTGTGATGATGATAAACTGGAAAGATTAAAGAGAATTGTCGATGCAACCGGAGCCAAAATAGTTGTTTCCTCCACATGGCGGTTAGACATTTCTAGGGGTAACGGTGATTTTTGGGTTTCGGGTATTTATCAGTATCTTTTGGATAATTTGAAGCGGTACGATCTTGAAGTATATGATATTACGCCAGAGTGTAGTTATCACAGAACTCTTCGGGGAACAGAGATTCGTAAATGGCTTGAAGAACATCCCGAAGTAACAGAATGGGTTGTACTTGATGATGAATATTTTGGCGATTTTTCGTATCAGAAAATATTTCAGCACTTGGTAGAGACAAACTTTTATATACCTAACGGTGGGTTACAAGATGAGCATGTCGCTATGGCGATACATATATTAAATGGTGGTACGAAAGAGGACTTTGAAGATGGGAACGAATTATTACTTGATAACAAAGAGCAGTAAGCTGGCGCATGAATACTTTGCGGAAAAACTGGATTATGGTGGTAAATACCCTGAGTATGTAAACCGAGAATATAAACTGTATGATGTGCCGGACTTTTATTACAAAGTACACCTTAACAAATGTAGTTATGGATGGATACCTCTATTCCAACGGCATAAGTGCTTCAAGACTTTTGCAGAGTTGGAGCAATTTGTTATTAAGCATAAAGACGAAGTGCAGATTTTTAATGAGTATGACGAAGAGTTTACCTTTGAAGATTATAAGCAGATGATGATAGATCATACAAATAATCGCGAAAGAACTCCTATGAAATGGGTATATGAGATTTCGGATTTTGACCAACATTGGCAAAAGAATCCGAAGAAGTCATTACATACGATTGAGTGTTCGCCGGAAGAAGCTGAACTGTGGATACCATTCTCTCATGTTAAATACGCTGAAACAGAAATGCAAGCACAGCATAAGTATGGTACATACGATAATGATTTAATGACTTCTGTTAAGAACAGATTAAACTATGGGGAAGATCCCGATTATCCGTTTAACTGGTGTGACGGAGATTTTTATTAAAGGAGGGTATCATTATGTGGTGGATAGCAATTATAGCATTTATCATTGGATTCTTTGCGGGATTCATTCTGGTTGGAATGTTCACAGCGAGTAAGAGAGCAGATGCTATTTCCGATGTTTACGCTATGCTGAATAAACCGAATACTGAAATAGAACAAAAGTAACCCTAGTGGTTACTTTTATTAACAATAAGCAGATGGCATGAAAGGAGTTATGATATGACTGAAGAAGAAGCAAGACTTCAATTCCCTGAGTATATACCAAAACGAACCAGTGCAGTATTTAAAGATAGAACTGGGGAGCGATACGGGAGATTAACAGTGATATATAGAACTACTCCAAGTTCTAAAAACTCAAAGTGGGTGTGTAGATGCGATTGTGGTAATTATTGTGCTGTGAATATATGTGGATTGATTCAGAATAAGACTACATCGTGTGGATGTTATCAGAAAGAACAAACATCTAATGCTAAAAAGAAATTTAATCATTATATATTAAATGATGAATATGGTGTTGGATATTTGTCAAATACACATCATGAGTTTTATTTTGATATCGAAGATTATGATTTAATTAAAAATTATTGTTGGTATGAAAACGATCAGGGATACGCGGTTACGCATATTAATGATAAAAATATACGAATGCACAGAATGATTATGAACCCGGATTCTAGTGAACTTATCGACCATAAAGACTCAAATAGATTAAATAACAGAAAGAACAATCTTAGAATTGCAACAAAACAAACCAATGGTATTAATCGACCATGTAATGCTAACAATAAACTTGGCATTAAAGGAGTAAATCTACAATCCAATGGGGATAAATATACTGCAAGAATAATGAAAGACGGGATAACATTACACCTAGGTAGTTATAATACAGTAGAAGAAGCTGCTCTTGCAAGAAAAGAAAAAGAAGAAGAACTATTTGGTGAATTTGCATACAAACAATGAGGTGTTCAGATGAATAAAAGGTATAATAATTATCATAAGCATTCACATATATCGTCTCTGTTTGGCGGGGTAGGGGATAGCAATGTTAAACAATCAGAATATATTGACCGTTGTATCGAACTTGGACATACCAATTTCTTTACTACCGAACATGGTACTTTTGGGGATATTTTCGAAGCATTTGATTTATCGCATAAAAATAACCTCCGGTGTTTACCTGGTCTTGAAGGATATATTGTCGTAGATAACAATCCAGAGTTAAAAGATAGGTCAAATTATCATATTATGATATTGCCAATTACAGATAATGCTCGTAAGAAGTGTAACTATTATAATAGTTTAGCTCATATGGAAGGGTTTTATTATAAACCACGATGGAGTTTGAATTATTTATATCAGTTCAAGAGAGAAGAGTTATATATCACTACGGCGTGTAGTGCAGGTTTATTACGAGACGAGTGTGGCATCGAACATATCTTAACACCGCTAATACATCGTTTTGGGGATCATGTATTATTGGAAGTACAGAACCATCAATGGGAGTTTCAGAAAGAAATAAACCGGAAGGCGGTTTCATTATCAAATGCTTTAGGTTTAAAACTTTGCGCAGCAAATGATTCCCACTACATTTATCCGTCGCAAGCAAAAGAACGGCATGATCTGATGGTTGGAAAAAGACAATTAAACAATCCTGATAGTTATGGAAATAAGTTATTACCATCAGAAACAAAATATCAGATGGATATGATTAATGCTGAAGATGAATTCATATTGGATTTCCCCGACTATGATGAGTTCTTTACAAGGTTTGTTAAACAGAAAGTATTAAACCAAGAACAAATTGAATCTGCGATCAACAATACTCTGTTGTTTGATGAACTGGAAGAAATTCAACTTGATTATGAAATTAAAATGCCTAATATTTATCCTAATATCCCGTTGCAAGATCGGATGAAAATACTTGAGGATATGGTGTGGCAGAAATTCGAAGAGACTAAGATTAAAGAGCATATTTCTGATGAAGACTTGCCAAAATATATTGACGGTATTAACTATGAATTACAGATTATTCGTGATACCAATGAACAGATCCATACATGCGATTACTTTCTGTTCAATACCAGAAATGTTGATTTGGCTGTAAACAAATATAAAGGAGTATTGACAAGAGGTGGAAGAGGAAGTTGTGCGTCTTTCTATACAAATAAACTATTAGGCATGACGCAACTTGATAGATTTAAAATTAATCTTCCTATATTCCCGGATCGTTTTGCAAGTACTGCGAGATTACTTGATAATCGTGCTTTACCCGATATAGATTTCAACTGTATGGAACAGGAACCGTTTGTTAAAGCATCGAAAGAGTTACTGGGCGAAAACGGGTGCTTTCCTATGGTTGCATACGGAACTATGCAGGAAGGTGAAGCATTTAGAAATGTTTGTCGAAGCCACGGGTTACAATTTGATGAATTCAATGAGGTCGCAAAAAATCTCGATGCACACAGAGAAGATAAGAAGTGGAAGGATTTAATCGCAGAAGCACAGCATTATGTAGGTACAATAGTAAGTGGTTCTGTTCATCCATGCGCTCATGTGTTATCTGATAAAGATTTGTTATGGGAATATGGTGTTGCAAAGTTTGGTGATTATTATTGTGTAATGATTACTTCAAATGAAGCGGATCAATTCAAGGTACTAAAAAACGATTATCTGATAGTATCTGTGTGGAAGCTGATTTATGAAACTTTCAAAGAGATCGGTGAACCAATTATTGATGCGCATGAATTACTAGACAAGATTAAAAACGATGAACGAGTATGGGCGTTATTCGCAAATGGTATTACATGCACATTAAACCAAGTTGACTCTGATAATGGTATGCAGCAAGCTAAGACATACGGGATTAAATCATTTGAAGATGGGGCTTTAATTGCGGCGGCTATTCGTCCATCGTTTGATGCCTGGAGACCAAAATTCCTACACCATGAAGATTACTCTACTGGTTCCAAAGATTTAGATCAAGTCCTTCAGCAAACACAACACTATATATTATTCCAAGAAAATTTGATGCAATATTTTGATTGGCTTGGTGTAACTCCGGCAGAATCTATTGGATTAATCAAAAAGATTTCAAAGAAGAAAATTAAACCGGAGGACTTTGAAAAACTTGAAGAGAGACTTCGGGAAAACTGGATTAAACAAACTGGCTCCAATGAAATGTTCGATGAAACTTGGAAGATGATACAAGGTTGTATGGCTTATGGTTTTGCAAGTCCCCATGCTGCTGCGACATCATTGGATATGTGTTACGGTGCTTATCTTAAAGTTAACTATCCTTTTGAATATATGACCGTATGCTTAAATAACTACGCAGGCGATGCTGAAAGAACGGCAAAACTTAAAAGAGAGTTGGAATACTTTAATATTAAACTTGGTAGAATAAAATTCGGACATTCTAAAGCGGAATACTCATATGATAAATCGGAGAGAATAATTAATAAAGGTATCGGCTCTATTAAGTATTTAAACAATACTGTAGCCAACGAATTATATGATATATCACATAAAAATACTTATACGAATTTCGTTGATCTTCTTGAAGTTATATCTAACGAATCAATGTGTAATACTAAGCAACTAGATATTTTGATTAGACTTGGATATTTCTCAGACTTTGGAGAAGTTAATGAGTTATTGTTTATTACTAAGTATTTTCAAGCGTTATACGATAAAGTCAAAGGCTATAAAAAACAAATCAAAAAGTCATCGGCGCAGAAAAAGGAACTGAACATAGATATAATTGCTCAATACTCTGTGTTTAAGCCTAGTAAAACAAATCCTGATGACGGCAATTTTGGCGAACTCCGGACGAAAGAGTTACTGCTTAACCTTAAATACACGGGCAAGCCACGATTAGTTTCGGACATAATCAAGGATCAGCAGGAATTTCTGTCATATATTGATTATACCGATCCGAAAGAAAACCCAATGGTAGTCTGCGTAACTAAACTTAATACCACATATTCACCGACATTTACGGCTTATCGTTTAAAAGACGGTGGCACATTTGAGTTCAAAGTGCATAAGTCCCGGCAACCAAGAGATCCGTATGTAATGAGAAGTTTCCGTGATACTCCATTTGAGAATGGTGATATCTTGCTCATAAAGAAGTGGGATAAGAAACCACGCTGCGTGAAAGATAGTGCCGCACCAAATGGATGGAGAGAATTATCTGGCGAATATGTGTGGTGGTTAACTGATTATGAACGGATGTAAAAATTAAACTATTGCAGTTAAAAGTGTCATGTGTTATAATTAGGTGAGCCGCCGATTTAAGGAGGAGTATGAAAAATTCAAGAGTTTATGTTGGTGCTTTGTCATTGTTGTTGATGTTCTTTATTTGCGCCAATAGTATTATATATGCTATAGATTTGGCGTATAAAATGAAACAACGAGAAGCGGTCAACAAACAGACAATAGAGGAACTAAGGTCTGATATAGATAATTGGTCTTTGGGGTACTCTGATTTAGAAAATCGGGTTGTAGAATTACAGGAAGAAAACGAAAAACTTAAAGCCGAAGTTGATAAGTATGCTACGGAGAATCAGAAACTCCATCAGCAGATCAAAGATACGGAAGCTGAACAAGAACCGGAGAAAACTCTTGTCTTATCTGCGAAGAAAGCGGAAATTAAACAAGAGGAAAAGAAACAAGAAGTAACTGGAAACAAGTTTAACTTATCCGAGAGTGATATCTATTTATTGGCTCAATTAATTTATCTTGAAGGCGGTGCAACATCATATAAATGTCAGCTTGCCATTGGCAGCGTTGCATTAAACTTGATGAAAGCTGATGGTGTGAGCTTAAAAGCTGAGATTAACACCCCTGGGCGATTCTCAGTTGCTAGTTCGATACCATACACAACACCGTCTGATACATCACTCAAAGCCGCCCGTCAGTTAGCAACGAGTGGCACTACACTTCCGAGTAGCGTTAACTGTTTTAGAAACAACTACTATTTTAGTTGGTGCAAACCCTACTGTTGTATCGACAATGTTTACTTCGGAAGTTATTAAAAGGCATAGAAAGGATAAAAAGGAATGCAAGTAGTAACTATTAGTGGATATGCGGAGTCCGGCAAGGACACGGTGGCTCAGAAATTAAAAGAGGTACTTGAGCAGAAGGGTAAAAGAGTTATTGTTGCCCACTATGCCGATCTGCTTAAGTACATCTGTAAACAATTCTTCGGATGGAACGGCAAGAAAGATGATGCAGGCAGAACTCTCTTACAACATATTGGTACAGATATTGTTCGTAACAAGAACAGTAACTTTTGGGTAAATATGTTATGGGAAATTCTCAATATGTTTGAGGATGAGTGGGATTATTGCATCATTCCTGATTGCCGTTTTCCTAACGAAGCGGATTGCATGAAGAAAACATTGAACGGAAAGACCGTTAGAGTTGTTCGTCCGAATTACAAGAATCATTTAACGGAAGAACAGAGAAAACATCCGTCAGAGACTTCTATGGACGGCTATAACTTCGATTACCTTGTTGTAAATACTTCTTGGGATAACTTAGACAGAGAAATCTACAGATTAGCGAGGTTCATAATGTATGGAGTTACACAGAATAGCGATTGATTTAGATGGTGTTACATTCGATACCATCAGCAAAATTTGTGAGTTATACAACGAGGATTTCCAATACTTTACCGACTTTGTTCCAGTTAATCCAGACGAGATAAAAACATGGGAGTTTAACGAGCTGAGTTGTGCGACACCGGAGCAGATAGACTTGTATTTTACTCAGCCTAGATTCTTCGATGGATTAAAACTTATGCCGTGTGCAAAATGGATCATCGGTAAATTATCAGATAAGTATGAAATTGATTTTGTATCGTCCGGGCGAATGCCAAATCTTCGGTTAAAAGAGTTATGGAAGAACGAGAACTTCCCGTATGCACGGTTTATAGGCGTTAACCTTGACAACCATAAGGATAAATCGCATATAGACCTTCGTGATGCGATATTCATTGATGATGTTTCGCAAAATCTTAAAACCAGTAATGCAACAATTAAGATTTGCTACGGCGATGTATATCCGTGGAATGAAGATTGGCAAGGACTTCGTGCAGAAACATGGAGTGAAGTATATATGATGATAAGAAAGGTGGTGAAAGAACTTTGCTGATTAAATTCAAGGATCTCGTTGAAATCGAAACATTCTGTCAGTTGGCAGAACAGTACGATGGAGATGTGATCGTTACTAATGGCAGTATTGCTATTGATGGGGAGTCTGTAGTTGGTATCGTAGCAATGGGTGCTAATAAGTGGTTGGAATTGCACATTGCGGAAGATTATACGCAGGCTGCTAAAGATTTCAAAATTGCCATTAGACAGATGGGAATAAAGACTAAAGGAGAATAGGGTATGTATACATATCAAATGATTGGAGTTGCCGATGAAAATGGGAGAACATACGAGAGTAAGTTCGGAACTTACAGTAGGGCAGATGGTTTCGTGTTTACTGAAAATACTAATGTCGACAGCAATCTTATCAATAGGTTGTTCCATGATGATCTTTGGAAGTTGAAACCGGATGTTAAAGAAATGAGCCTTAAAGAGATTGAAGAAGCCTTGGGGTATAAGGTGCGTATCACCGATCCTGAGTTTAATGATAAAAAGGAATTGACGGAAAAACAGAAGAGAGATATAGACCACACGGTTGAGTTCTTTAAAAAGTTTTTCGGTGTTGATTTAGATTCTAACAAATATTATTAAACTGAGGAGGTTGGGGTATGATTGTTATTAAAAGAGACGGAACAGAAGTAGATTTTAATGGAGAAAAAATCGTCTGTGCCATATCAAAAGCGATGAAGTCTAGTTTAGGTATAGTAAAGGACAAGATAGCACAAGACATTGCAGATGAAATCTACGAAGAGAATAAAGATAATGAGAAGATATCTGTGTCTGAGATAGAAACCATTGTCTTTAATAAGTTGATACAGAAAAAACAGAAATTGACTGCAAGAGCATATGAAGGATATAGAAGCGTAAGAGAGTTTCAAAGAAAAGCACAGAACACTATTGACAAAGATATTGATTCTCTCATTGAAGATCAGAACGAATACTGGAAGGACGAAAACGCTAACAAGAATCCGATACTGAATACAACAAAGCGTGATTATATGGCAGGCATTGTAAGTACAGATGCGGTTAGAAGAGTTCTCCTCCCTGCTGATATTATCCAGGCACACGATGACGGTATTATTCACTTCCATGACGCAGACTATTTTCTGCAACACTCACACAACTGCGACTTAGTAAATCTTGAAGATATGTTACAGAATGGTACGGTAATTAGTGAAGTGCTTATTGAAAAACCTAAGTCATTTCAAACCGCTTGTACTGTAACAACACAGATAATTGCTCAAGTGGCAAGCGCACAGTATGGAGGACAGAGTATTTCACTCGCACATCTTGCTCCTTTTGTTGATATTAGCAGAAAGAAAATTCGTGAAGAATTAATTGAAGATTATCGTGATGCAGGATCAGAACCATCATCTACGATCATAGATAAGGTTACTGAGCGTAGATTAAAACGAGAAATTAAATCTGGTATTCAAACTATACAATATCAGTTAACAACTATAATGACAACCAACGGTCAGGCTCCATTTATTACTATTTTTATGTATTTGAATGAAGCCAAAAATGAACGAGAAAAACAAGACCTTGCTATGCTTATTGAAGAAGTGCTGAAACAAAGAATGCAGGGTGTTAAAGCGGAAGATGGAATGTATGTTGCTCCGGCTTTCCCGAAACTCATATATGTAACCGAAGAAGATAATATTACCGAAGGTACTCCGTATTGGTATTTAACTGTACTTGCAGCGCAATGCACCACAAGGCGTTTAGTACCAGACTATATATCAGAAAAAATGATGAAGCAACTTAAGGGCGATGTATATACATGTATGGGTTGTAGATCGTTCCTTACACCGGATGATTTTACAGAAAAAGGTATCGGTAATATTGCTAATGCGGGTAATTACATCGAAGGTCAACACCGTTATTATGGACGCTTCAATCAAGGTGTCGTTACAATAAATCTTCCTGATATAGCACTTTCTTCCGAAGGAGATTTTGATGCTTTTTGGGAACTGTTCGAGGAAAGGACAGAGTTATGTCATAAAGCATTGAGACTTAGGCATGAACGCCTTTTGGGTACTCCATCCGATGTTGCTCCTATCCTTTGGCAACATGGAGCGTTAGCAAGACTTAAGAAACATGAGAAGATTGATAAACTGTTATATAACGGTTATTCGACTATCTCATTAGGATATGCAGGTCTCTATGAATGTGTTAAATACATGACTGGAAAATCTCATTCTGATGAAAAAGAAGGAGAAGAATTTGGTCTTAAAGTCATGCAAGCTCTAAATGATAAGTGTAAACAATGGAGAGACGCAGAGAATATTGCATACTCATTATATGGAACTCCGTTGGAATCAACTACATATAAGTTCGCTCGTAAACTTCAAGAACGATTCGGAGTTATTGAAGGTATTACAGACAGAAACTATGTAACCAACAGTTATCATATTCCAGTATTTGAAGAGATAGACGCATTTGAGAAGTTGCGTATTGAAGCAAAGTTCCAAAAGTTAAGCCCAGGAGGAGCAATCTCTTATATTGAGACACCGAATATGGTTAAGAATGTCGAAGCTGTACTAACCGTTGTTCAATATATGTATGACAATATTATGTACGCTGAGATTAACACTAAGGCTTGTTATTGTGAGAAGTGTAAATACGAAGGGGATATTCCTCTTGTAGAAGATAAGGGCGGAAAACTGATTTGGGAATGTCCGAATTGCAAAAACCGTGATTCACAGACGATGGATATAGCATTTAGAGTATGCGGATATATTGGTACTGCAAAGAACGGCGGTAATCAAGGTCGGTACGGAGATATTCATGATCGAGTTTATCACTTAGGAGGAAGTTTACTGTAATATGGAATTCAGAAAAATACCATCGTTAGATTATAAATATAAGATTAACGAAGATGGAACTATTTTCAGAAACGCAGAGACCGGATATGAACTCAAAATCAAACTTGATAAACACCATTCATCAGTAGGATATTATGCAACCTTTATACATGTTAACGGCAGGCGAACGGATGCAAAAATTAAAAGAGTAATGATACATAAAGCTGTTGCCGAGTGTTGGTTAGGGGAATGCCCTGAAGGAATGGAAGTAGATCACATCAATAGAAACTCTCTTGATAATCATTATTCTAACCTTAGATATGTTACAAGAAGTGAGCAAATGAAAAATCGAGATCACTCTGGTATTTCTGCAAGAGGTAAGGAAAATTTACGCAAAGCAAGAGAATCCCGTATGAAAGGCGTAATAATCTCAAGCGATAATGAAGTAAAAGAGTTTCAATCTGTGTCAGAGTGTTCTAGGTATCTAGGTGAAAAATTAAATGTTCCATCTGAAAAGGTTAGGTATTACTTAAGAATACAAAAACCATATTATTGTGGGTACAGTTTGAGATATATATAACAAATAAAATGGCGGTAGACAAAAGTACCAGTGGGATATCCCACGAAAAAGTCGGTAAGAAAATAAAGCCAGTACGTTGGAACACTTAGGAGAGACACCTTATAATCATCGTTGCAACCCAACATGGAAGTGTAGGAGAGTGGTTATCCTACCCGCCATCAAATAATAAAAAGGAGTAAATGAACAAAATGGATGATAAAAAATTATTTGTAGAAGAAATTAAAAAGATTCACAACGAAACATGGCGTAATGCTTGCCTTGAAATGGTCGATAAAATTCCTAATTACTTTTGGGTTGTTCCGGCAAGTTCATCTGGTAAATACCACCCGGCATTTGCGTTAGGCGATGGTGGTCTTGTAAGACATTCTCTGATGGTATGTAAGATTGCGCTCGATCTGTTAAGAGGAGAGGTATTCGTAGCAGAGAATGAAACAAATGAAGATACTATCCGTATTGCAGCACTCTTCCACGATTGCATAAAACAAGGCGTTAAGTCTAACGGTCACACAGCGTTTGAACACCCTATTGAAGCAATGAAATTTGTGCGTGAAAACCTTAAAGACAAGGTTGATTCAAAGTGGTTATCCATTATTGCAGGCGCAATTAATTCTCATATGGGCAAGTGGACTACATCAAACTACAGTTCTTATGTTTTGACAAAACCGCAATCCGAATTTGAGAAGTTAATACATATAGCGGATTATATTGCCAGTAGGAAATACACGACATTAGCAGATGAATTCAAGGAGGAACAAGGATGAGTCGGCAAGATGCGGAAATCCGCTTAGAAACCTTATATGATATGCAATTTCTCCACGATCTCAAAGAAGGAGATTGGGACGATTGGGATTGGGAATACGATCAGAAGATACAAGAAGAAATAAATAAATGTCTTAAAGTGATTAATGTATGGAGGTAATTTAATTATGATGAACAACTATGATCCGTTCGACGATGCTATTAACAGTTATGTACCGAAGCTGAAAGTAAAGAAGTTATACGATAATTCTATTGTACCGACAAGAGGATCTGCAAAAGCAGCCGGAGTAGACTTATATGCTCACCTTGATAAAGACCAACTAGTTATTGTTCCCGGAGAAACCGTAATGTTCGGTAGCGGTATTGCGTGTGAGTTTCCCGAAGGATACTGGGGAATGGTAGTACCGAGAAGTAGTGTCGGAATTAAGAGAGAACTGAATATCCCCCAGGGGGCTGCCGTTATAGATGAGGATTATAGGGGAGAAATTATGATTGCCTTTTATAATCATGGATTCACAAACCAAATTATTGAGAATGGTGAAAGAGTAGCTCAAATGATTCTGTTACCATATGTTCTCCACGATATTGTAGAAGTTAATGAATTAAATAGCACCGAAAGGAGTGATGGTGGTATTGGAAGTTCCGGCAAATTTTGATAAATTACCATGGGAATTCATAACTACATGCGACTGGTGCGGGAAAGAGTTTGTAACAACAAAGCAACGATATAAAAACAATAAGCATAGTTGTTGTTCTCGTAAATGTGATGCGGAAATTAAAAAGTCGCTAATCAAACCAAATTGCTCATGCGTTGTGTGTGGCAAACCATTACATCGAAAACTATCACATATTAATAGAACTAAAAATATAACATGCTCACATGATTGTTGTTATAAGTTAAAAAAAATAACGATGAATGGCGAACAAAACCACCAGTACGGATTGAAAGGCGAATTAAATCCTACATTTAAAAATAAAGATAGAATTACAGTATATGGTTATAAAGATGTTCTTAACTGGGATCACCCATATCACAACTCGGTAGGTAGAGTTTTTGAACACCGACTTGTTGCAGAAAAATATCTTTTAGATAACATCAATAGTATCGAAATTAATCATCAACAATACTTATGTCCAGAGTTTGCTGTTCACCATATTGATTTTGACAGATTAAATAATGATGTCAACAACTTATGTGTATTGCGGAAAGAAACTCATACATCATTTCATAATTTATTAATAACAATTTTACGAAATGATAAAGGGCAAATTACGGCGTTACAAAAACCACAAGATTTTTTATCAAAAGAAGAATTAAGAGACAGGTTTTTAACCTATTTGTCAACACATAATGTTTACTATCACATGATAAATGATAGCAATATAATAGCTTAAGAGGTATAACTTATGGCAGGTATTAATAAGACTCTTTATAGCTCAAAAGAAGAACCAGTAAACACCATGACAGCACAAGAGGTCATGGATGCGTTACATATTAAAGACCGGAGAACGCTGAGTAAACTCTTTAAAAATGGTTTGCCATATATACGAATCGGGAAAGAATACCTAGTTTCAGTAAAAGCATATAATAAATGGTTGGATGATAATACAGTAATAAAAGGATAAAGAAAAGCCCCAAGAAAAACTTGGGGTTTTTTATATTGGTTTAATATATGGTTTAACTTTAGATTTTATTTTTGAAACTCCCTTGTATTTACTGGCTCCGTGGGCTTTTGTGAACGCTGATTACGAATCAATCGCTCTACCGACTGAGCCACGGAAGCATACCGGTGTTTCAACACCTTTGGTACTATATCATACTTTTTGTTAGATTGCAAGTGAGAAGAAAAAAGGATATTGACAGAGGACAGGAAGTGGTGTATTATCACATCAACATATGAATATATGAGTATATGTAAATATGTTTGAACGATGAAGAAACTGCCTCCGGGGAGAAATACCTATGAACAAAAAACAGAAAAAAAATCTGATCCGGATCATCATTGCCATTGTCATGGTGGTCACGCTGCATTTCATACCTGTGGAAGGGATACCGCGGTTTGTGCTGTATATGGCGGTTTATCTTCTCATCGGTTATGACATCCTGATCAAGGCCTTCAAGGGGATCAAGAACCGGCAGCCGTTGGATGAGAGCCTGCTGATGGCCATCGCCACCATCGGGGCGATTGCTCTGGCGTTGTATGAGCAGAGCGGGGATTACATCGAGGCCATTGCGGTGATGCTGTTCTATCAGATCGGAGAGTGGTTCCAGAGCTATGCGGTAGGAAAGAGCCGGAAGAACATCTCCGAATTGATGGATATTGCGCCGGATTACGCGAATATCGAGCAGGAGAACGGCCAGTTGGAGCAGGTGGATCCGGATGATGTAGAGGTAGGGACGATCATCGTGGTACAGCCCGGAGAGCGTGTTCCCATTGACGGTGTTGTTGTTAAAGGCGTGTCATCCCTGAATACCGCGGCTCTGACGGGGGAGTCTCTCCCGCGGGATGTTCATAGCGGGGATGAGGTGATCCGGCTGCACGCCCCGGTGGTGGGGCTCAGCGCACTGATGACCACAACGGTGCCGGCCATGGAGAAGACGATCCAGCTTCTCAGAGAACAGGCTCCCTGGGCAAAGGTGTGCGTGGGAGGGGCTGTTCTGACGCAGGAATATGCAGATCAGATCGGCGCTGACCGCTACATTTTTATATGCCGCTGTCCCCAGTCCCTTTACACTCACATTTTGCGCACTTCCACCACTTGGTGTCACCTTAATTTGACCATTAGCATCGCCAGTGGCAAACGTATATGTTGTGTTATTGTCAGGAACAGTAACGGTAGATAATTCGACACCATTTTTATTTTTAAGAGATATGGTGTGGTCATTAATATCAAGTGAAGCACCATAACTAGCTTTAATATTATTTCCTGATTCATCTTGTGTTGCTTTTGTAGCGTTTACCGCATTTGTTGCATTGGTAGCAAATGGCACGGTTATTGCTGTAGCAGTACCTGAAGATGGAACAAGTTTAATTTGGTTGTTAGTGGTATCTGCTTCGATTGTGTAATTGGTGTCTATGTCAGGAATTGTGATGGATGTACTATTGCCGGCTGAATCGGTAAATATAATAATATGACCATCAGTCAAATCCTGTGTAAGTGTATATGTTGTATTGTCATCCTGTTGATCAAATGTGAACGTGGAACCATTACGTCGCGTCACCGTATAGGTGGTTCCAGATCGCGTTATGTTCGCAATAGCAAGGTTATCCTTTATATTGCGCGTTCCTCCGTTAGGAGAGAGTGTAATTCTACTTATATCTGACATTTTTCACTCCTCCTTTTAATTATTAGTACGATAAATACGTACACCAGATATTACAAAATTGTATGCTGATTTACTGCTTTGACCAATTGTGAATGGCTGTTGATAACTATATTTAATAAAACTTTCTCCTGCATAAACCAGTGTATTATTAGCATATATTTTCATATCATCTGCTGTATTTAATACAATCTTCATAGTTGTATTATTAAATATATTTGGATCAGATGAAGTTTGTGTGTACGATCTCCACATTCTTCCTGCATAAACTTCCCATTGACCAGTTGCATAACGATATATAAAACCTTCCTCACTACTAATCATAATAAATCTTCCATGAGAAGTACTATCATATTGTTTTGACATGCTTGGAATATCAATTTCAATAGTTTGTCCATGAAAAATATATCTTGGAATATCTATATATGAAGAATTTGTACCACATACAACTCCCGTTCCTTCAACAAATGAGGAATTAAATAGTGTCGCTTGTTTCGATGATATAATTTGATCATTGATTGATTTTGTAAAATCAAAATCGCATAAGTATGTAGATGTTGGATTTGGATTATTATAGATTCTAATACCAGTTATTACTGCATTATAAAATGCTCCGTAAGATGAACCAATTCTTAGATAATTTTTATCTTTATTTATTGATAACATGTTTCCACCATTATATACTAATACATCGTCTGCATATACATTCATTTCCCCATATGAAACAGGAATTATTTTAAGAGTTGTGTTATTGAATATGTTTGCATTATTTGATGTTGTATTGTAAGATAACCATTCACCATTATCATATGAATATACTTCCCATTGTTGTCTATCTTTTTGAAAGACAAATCCATCATCATTATTAGTTGTAATAAATCGTCCATGGTTACCAACTACAGCATAATTAGTGGAAGCAATATCAAACTCATATATTTTTCCAATTTCAAAAATAGACTCATCTGGAACAATTTTAATAGTATATATATAGCCATCTATCACAATACCAGTTCCGCTTACAAAATGTGCTCCGTCTCCTTCTATTGTAATAGGTGCACCTTGTACTTTATCCGTCAATGAATCAGTCAAATCCCAATTATATAAATACTCAATTACCGGATCTGCTGTAACTGTCACATTAAACGTATCCGTCAATCCTTCATATGCAGCAGTAATTACAGATGTACCAGCTGTTAATGTACCGCTCAATGTATATGTCGTAATTGTTTCTGTCGTAGTGTCTTGATGAGTACCAACAACAGTAAGGTATGGCTTCAAGTCATCAAGTGTATCACTTTCATAAATAATGTTATCTCCTTGCACAAATGTAGCCGTAATCGATGTAAGTGGATTACCGCCACCACCTTCAAAATCGAATACCAAATTTTCGTCATCTTGCGGATCGATATAACAAGTTACTTTGTTATTCCAAAAAGTACGCTCAACGGCTGTAATATGTTTAACAGTATCCGCTTTATGTGCATCAAGCTCGTCAGACACATCTTGAATATCTTGCCTTGCTTCAGAATCTGCAATATCATATAATTGATTATCAGGAAGTAATTTTACTTGGCTTATTTTTGGATTATCTGCCATTATCATACCTCCTTTCTATTATGAAACTGTAATTGTGGTTTGTGTTCCAGTAAATGTAGCCTGATCAATATCGCCTTGCGGTGTATATGTGCCGCTGCTTTCTAATGCACTACCGGTAAATACCGCCTGCTCAATCGTACCGGTCGGAGTTGTTGTACCACTCGCCGCAACAGCAGAAGCAGCATTGCTACCTTCCGCAGTAATTTGTGCCTGTGTGCCAGTAAATGTTGGTTGTGTAATTGTATCAATATCTGTTGCCACTGACACGGCTTCACTAGTCGGCAAACTACCGGCATCAAATGATCCAGCAGAAATAATAAGGACTTCATTAGATACCGTATAAGTAGGCATAGTGGCAGATGGGAGAGTGCCGGGACTAGTAACACTGTTGATGGATGTTTTAGACACCGTTACATCAGCACCACTAATTGTGCCGGCTGGAGTATAGTTAACAGGACTTCCGGTGAATACCTGTGCGGCAGCAGTGCCCGTTACATTAACAGTTGCTTCATCACCAGTAAAAGCTTGCGAATTAATCGTACCCTCCGGTGTCCCTTCTACTTCAATCGTTGCCTGAGTACCGGTAAATGCTTGCGCGTTAATCGTACCGGCAGGCGTATAATTAACAGAAGCAGTATCTTTGTATGCTAAGTCACCAGCAGTACCACCTTCATGACCAGTCTTATTCTTTACATACTGTGTCATATCCGGCAGTTTTGTATTGCCAAACATTTCCCAGTTGTAATTATATGTGGGCGGATCTGTTACCGGCGTAACTTCGGTCTTGATACTAACATATTCATCATAAATATCATTTCCGCCATTTTCGGATGGTACTAAATATATCTTGTACATCACATCAGCAGATGCAACGAGTGTACCGGTAATGGTCGTTCCACTACCGTCTTCCCATTCAACTCCGTATGGGGTTGTAGCCGCGTCAACAGCCAGCACGTAATCCCAATTGTTGATTGCCGCAATTAAATCCCGCGCTCTTTGATCTTTCACGTTATAGACGGAACCAGTGGGCAACTGGAGTTGAGAAATATCAGGTATTATTGGCATAATAATTCTCCTTTCTAATCAGTTGTAAACACAAGTCTTTCCTCATTCTCGGCATCAATATAGACTCTCACTTTGTCATTCCAAAATTGACGTTCTTCTGCCGTAATGTGGCGCACTTGATTTCGTATATGATCATACATTCCGTCTGTTGTAAATGGAGCGTCTATTAAATATCCTAGTCCATCGCCAAGTTTGATACCCGGAATATTATTGCCTTGATCGTCTTGTTCATAATCGGTATAAACATAAACCGTTTTTGCCGCACCGATGAGAGTGGGGAATGAGTTCCAGTATTCTGTTGTGCCATACAAGAATCGCTCAATTCCCAACTCTTCCAGTGTTTTATCGCCTTTTAATTCAACGCCTTCGATCGAAGGTTTATTATGTAACAGATTGTAATCCCTATACAATCTATCTTTTACGTCCTTATCTAACTCGCCTTGCACGGCAGAAGTAGCTTTCACTTTACCGCCGATTGCTTGGCTCGTCCTAACTTTGCCGTGTATTTCTGACATTAGTGTAACTCCTCTGTAATAATAAATGGAGCGTTCTTGATGACGGTATAATGATCATTTGTGAGGGTAATTACCTCGATCTCATACCTAAATTCACCAAACGCCAAGTTTTCAGTATCACTCTCAACCAAGTCGAGAACAAGGTTTGTGATGTCAATCGACTTCCGAATAAGTACGTCCGCAGAATTAGCTGACTTCTTAACCGTAAACCAAACCTCATCACCTTCAACCGGTTCATACGGGAATCCATCATTGTCGGTAAGTACCACATTAACCGTAAGACTATCGCCACGAGTAATACGGATTGTATTATCTTCTTTATGATGTCTGAAGCGATGCGGAACTTCTTCAATAAAGAGAGTAGTAGGAGTTGTTTCAAATTCTTCCGTAACTGTCTCTGTTGTTGTTTCTGTTGTCTCTATACCAGTCTCTGGATCAATAATAGTAGTGGTAGTTGTTGTAATGGTATCTACCGCAATTTCTATCCAAAGTTTAATGAGACCACGATTACTAAAGAAGGCTGCGGAGCGCGGAACAGTAAATCGTACGCGCTCTTTATAAAACTCAGGATCAGTTACCAAGCTTTCTGTTTTAGCAATATCATCTGTTTCATACCGTAGAAGGCCCGTATATACCTTTTCGACCGTTACTGTAGGATTTACCGGTTCTTCATCTTCCGATGGCTCTACGGGCACGTCAGAGGCCTCAGAAGGAACGATTTTGTTTGGATCGTCCCACAAGATTTGAATCTCATCCGTAGATGTATTTCTCAATATTGTTGTTTTCACAGAGGTGGTTAGTGATTTATCATCATTAACAATTATCGTGTACATATCCTCCTCCTTTACAAAAAAGAAGAGAGGAGCGCACACGGCTACCTCTCTCCATTCTTGCGCAAAATGATTCTTTTACGCAATTTTATTCTTTCGTGGCATTTTCCACCACATATCCTTTTTCATCAAATGTGTATTCAACGCCATCAATCTTCTGCGTAGTGTTGCGTGGATACCAACCAGACTCGTCTTCGTACCACTTACCCTTTTCATTCGACTTCCAATCGCCTAGATATGGGTAAGTATATGTGCCGTTCTTATTCAGCCACTTGCCCTCGATCCATTCGCACGAAGCCATATGTCCGTCCGGATACAGATAGTACTGCTCCTCGTCAATGGTCTGCCATCCAGTAAGCATAGCACCCTCCGCATCGAAGAAGTACCAATTGCGGCCAAGCCTCTTCCAATGAGTAACCATAGAACCATCTGCTTTCAGATAGTACTTCTTACCCTTGTAATCAAGCCATGTCTGTGCCAGCATCTTGCCATCTTCGCCGAGATAGTACCACTTGTCTTTGTACAGATCCCACTTGTTGGCCCACATTGTGCCGGACTCCTCATCAAAGTAGTACCAGTCGCCATCAATGCGCTTCCAACCAAGCGTGAGAGCACCAGAAGGCCCAAAGTACTTCTTCTTGCCGGCAAACGTTGCCCAGCCAACCCACATGTGGCCATCTTCGGCAAAGAAATAGGTGACGCCGTCGATCTCTTGCCAACTCGTCACCTTCTTACCATCTTTATAATAATACCAATAATCGCCCTCTTTCTCCCATCCATCACCATGATGTTCGTGCATGAGAGCATATACTTCTTTGCGGGCATCTTCCATGTTTTTGCCGAGCACAGTGGGGAACCAGTGGTCAATATCGCCGTGACCAGAACCACAGCCATATGCCCACGATTCACGGTGGTCGGTAATTACCGGAATCTTCATACCTCTATAATCAATTGTGCCGAGCGGATCGAGTCCATAGCGGTCACAGAACCATGCGGTAAACCTTACCGCCTCATCCCAAACCTGCTGCGCATAGGCTACGTCTTCGGGTGTTTTCTTGTGAGAGCGGTTGTTGATGAGGTATTCCTCGCATCCATAATGTTGAACAATTCATATCATTTCTCTATCTTGTTTAATTGTAACCATTCGTCGTAATACATATAGTCTCCATTTTTTGCTCTCGCTGTTTTTTGTAGCCATATATAACTCATGCCAATTTCTTTTGCGGCTTGTTTACAATATGGAAATATATGGCCATCAGATAATCGGATTACTTGTCTAGATCTGCCATTGTTAGCACCAACACTATGACCGCTACGTATTTGTCCTTCGCTCATACGTTTACGTTTCTCTGGACTTGGATTTCGATTAGCGTTACCGATTTTTCTTTTGGTTTCTTCTGATAAAACACGACCTAAACTAGATTGCAATCCTTTGTGACCTTCACTTATTTTTCTTTTGGTTTCTTCTGAAAGCTTCTTACCCCAATTAGGATGATTTGTTTTATCTTTGAATTTTTCTTTTAATCTTTGCGAGAATAAAAGGCGAGCCTCTTCATATTCTTCCGGTGTTAATTCATATTTTTGTTGCGTGTCATTACCACCAAATGACATTATTGCATAAGCGTATGCCAAACTATAATTATCAGGATTTTCTTCAGCTAACAACTTATGAGCAATAAAATGTTCTCGTGGATACAAATCAATTAAATTATCTTCTTCATTTGTTCCGCCACAACATTTTGGCAGAATGTGGTGTCGCTCATGGTAGGCATCACCACAATTAAACCTACCGCGTGTATTCAAGATATTATCTATAAATTCTTTATAAGTCACCTTAAATGTCCTTTTCGTAATTTACAGATAGAGAAATAATATTAGGACGCCACTCCTTTGTCGGTGCTTCAGCACCCTTCATCTTTCAATGAAGTGCAGACTATATCTTCGGCATAACGCCGCGAACCACTTCGACATCCAGTCGCTTGATGTCTACTTGCAAAATGCAATAGTCGTTGAACGTTCAGCTATTCGCCGCTTCGCTGCTGATTATCCATTGCTTGTTCTTTTTCGTAACAAAAACAAAAAAGACAGAGGATTTGACCCCGTCTTCATCACAGAATTTTTCTAACCATCACGCCTGATCATATTTCATATCTACGTTGTGGTATCCTATGCTTTAGGATTTTCCAGCAATTCGATTCGTATTTTTTCACACAGATTTCTCTATGCGGAGACTATGCTATTAATCTCGAATTGAATGTGCGTATCATTCCAGCTTCCCTTCGAGCCTCCCCCGCACCCCCATGGCCGATAATTCCATGGCATGGTTTGTACGGTATGGACTTCGCCGTTTGCAAACTTACCGATCCAGCAATTGAGACCCGCCTGTTTCACCACGTGATTCCAGTCGTTCCCATTTTTATTCTTGCCCAATACCGCAATCGAATCTTCATAATTCTCATCTGTCTTGAGGGCTTGGACGTAGCGAGACACCCACCAGTTATTTGTTCCCGTTGAATGCCAGAGAACGCCCTTCGGAACAAATTTCCATGTTCCCTTATAACACGTACTGTTTGTCATCATACAAACATACGGCTTGTAATTTTTGTCTATTGCCATTTCTTTCCTCCTCTCTACTTACTTGAAATTGTTAGTTGTAAAGAAGTAAACTATAATATAATCAGTTGTATTGTTAGTTACCGAGACAACGTTACCATTTACTTTAACTTCCGCAAGGCCACCCATATATGGAGTACCATCTTTCCGTTTTAGCTCTCGTCTACAATTATTCTGTAAATACGTGATACCACCCCATCTATCCACAACACCAATAATACCCTTGGTGGCGGTAGTAGCTCGCACAATAGCAAAGAATCCCTCAAACATATCAAGATTAACAGTCTTACCAGCTTCAACAGTTTGAAAATGTTGTCTATACCGGTATGCTTTGTCTGAACTCCATACGGTTTGCGTACTCGTTAGATTATCGTTAATCTGTGGAGCAGTAGCCAGCTGTTGCGTAATCTTAGATGAACTCCACGCATTTGCAGTTGTTGTCGTAGTATCATCAATAATTGCTTCGAGACTATTTTCTAATCTGGCCAGCTCATGTTCCGCCGTCTCGCCATTCTCGCATTCGACCGTTCTTGTCGAAATCCACGGAGAGATAAGCTGGTACGTATCCGTCGCAGCATTATACTGATAAAGCCTGTGTTTATAATAACCATCTGCTATACTTGCCATACTTGTCCTCCTTTCTTACTGCGAGAAATAATAAACCACGATGTATTCATCCGTATGGTTGGTAACATATGTACCATTCATCGTGAATTCCAACGTGGCAAGGCCAATGTATTCGCCCGGATTATCTGGATCTTCTCTATAGTAATTATTTTGTAGATACACAACAGTACCGGCACCAGCACTCGCAATACCAATAATACCCTCGGTAGTCGCAGCTGCTTTTACTATGGCAAAAAATCCATAAAACGTATCCAAATGTGCCTCTTCGCCAGCCTTAATCGTCCGCACTCTTTGCCGGCACAATGCTGCCTTATATGAACTCCATAGGGTAGTAGTACTTGGTGTGCTAACATCATCAATCTGTGGAAGTTCTGCAATCTCAGTATTTACCTTCGAAGCACTCCATGTTGACCCAGCATACACATCATCATCGTTGATAATGCCATTACTTTCGCCCAAAATCCGGTCTTCAATTCGTGCGATTTCTGCTTCCACTTTTTCACCATTTGGTCGATCCACAACGCCAGCAGAAGACCATGGAGATGCGAGAGTATAACCATCATCATAGATATACACTTTATGCTTCTCATATGCATTATTTATATTTGACATGATCTCCTCCTTTCTAACCAAAATAATATGTGGTGAAATGAAACATAGTGACAGCACTATTGCTGTTATTTGTCACGTTTACCAAATTAGCGTCCACACTAACCGTCGCAAAACCACTACCGGCGTTATTGATGTATGTAATGCCACCCCACCTGTCAAGGATTCCTACGATTCCATCAGTAGATCCGGGGCCAATAATTGCAAACATTCCTTCAAACATTGGAATATTAGCGGTTGCGCCACTTCCAATTATCTGACTGTATTGCCTGTATCTACTTGTCTTTTCCGAACTCCACAGTTGGTTTGTAGCAATGATATTGTCATTAATCTTTGGCATGTTATCTAATTCATGCTCAATCTTCTCAGAACTCCATGTTGACGTAGTTTCAGTAACACTGTCATTGATAATGTTATCAATATCTTCATCAATCCTATCAAACTCACTTTCAAGCGTTGCTCCATTTGGCCGTACAATCGAAGTAGTTTGGGCATATAGCGACATCAATTTATAAGAATCTGACGCTTCGTCGTAATAATATGTTTTATACGGTTGATAATTTGTACCACTGCTATACGGTTTTAACCAATACTCATCATTAGATGGAGTAGAAGAGGAGATGGCTACGTTTACACCATTTGAAAGTCCAACATTATCTTTTCCAATTGATACGTTCCCTTTGCGGTATGTTGTTTCGCTATCACCTTTCGCACCAACAACACCAGCACCAACAAAGCAGTCCCATTTGTTGTTTTCTGTGTAATACACATAACATCCGGCAGGATAACGTACTCCACCACCATCTTCAAAAGAAGAGTTGGATGTAAACTCATTTACTATCTTATACATGTAATTACGATGTTTTGGAGCGTCAGCCAACTCAGTAAAACCAATATCTGCTACATAACACAGACCAAATGTGTCGGTCTTAATCAGATTGTAGTAGTATTTGGCGTTGTCAGTATCTTCATCAACGCGATAACCAGTGTCGCCAACAGCGTAAGACTTTGCTTTTTCCGCAGCTTCTTCGGCATCTGTCACATGATCGTCGAGCAGTGAATAATCCACTAAAAATTGATTGATAATGATAGTGCCGTGGATTTTGTCGTTACCAACAGTAAGTTGATATGACCATTTGCCGGCCTTCATTGTGTAAGCATCATTAAACTGAACGTAAAGTGTGTTGTTAACATTGGTGATTGTTGGATTGGTATCAATCCCTTCCATCTCAAACGTGGCAGTCTTACCTGTGGTAGATACCGCCATACCATTATTCACCAACACAATAGAAAAGACGCGATCAGTATCAAACTGCGTCGCGTCCAAATAAATATCTGCATATATAGCTCGAATGTCGAGCACTACATTTTGAGTTTTATACATATGGCCACCTCCTAGTACGGACGTACCCATATATTAGCGGTGCTCGATGGTTGCATAGTGGATCTCACCACATTAACCCCATTTGGCAGACCAATATTGGCCTTGGTTACATTAACATCTCCCTTGCGGTAGTTACCTTCAGCAGATCCCTTTACACCTGTCACGGTTTGTCCGCCCAACACATCCCACTTACCATCTTGTGTATAGTACACATCAGACCCAGCAGGATAACTTATTCCACTGCCGTCTTTAAAAGCGGAAGTAGAGGTGAACGCATCACTCACGTTATACAAATCATTCACAGTCGGCGAGGAGAGTGCTTGAAGTTGTGCGAAAGTGACTGTTCCCTTCGGTACTAAACCGGTCGTCGTGTTGCGGGATAGTTGATAGTAGTATTTTGCGTTGTCGGTATCTTCGCCAGTGCGTATGCCTGTGTCACCGACAGCATAAGATTTGGCGAGAGACCCATAGTATGCAATTTGCTGCAAAATCGTAAATTCGTCGGTACTAGTCACATCTTGTTGATCTACCGCCTGAATAACCGTGAGATCACCGTTGATGGTGGAAATCACGTTTGTACCAGAAAACAGTACTAATTGGAAAGGAATCTTTCCGGGCAGTACTGTCATCTGTGTGGTTGTTGTGATCGTTACTACACTGTTACTCACAATGCAGTTATTAATAATCGTGTGCCCATCTGGTTTGCGCATGGTAAACATGGCCCCCATTGGGCTGATGACGAGTGGCTCACCGTACTTTGTGACTGTAATGCGCAGTGTGGTCGAATGATCATACTGCGGCACTACAATGTCGGAAAAGATGCGGGAATCCATTACGTCTACACTTATTGATTGTATTCCTTGCACGGAGTATCCTCCTTTCTGTTATTATGACATTACCCATTCTAATACAAGTTCAAATCCGAGGCCTGATGGTACGGAGATTGGACGATCGAGTACTTCGCGAACGTAGAGAAAGATACCAACGTCTTTATTGTCTGGATCGCTATCAATACAATATGATATTTGCTTACCAATCCCTACTTCAGAAACAGTTAACGTACCGCCAGTATTATTTGTACCAGTTATTATACAATACACTTTACAACTATTATCTTCGCATAATGTTTGATATGTAAATGTGTAATTTGAAAAACTTGATGTGATGTCATTTTGCAAACAATAATCGTCAGATTGTGGACGAGTTGTCCCACTTCCAACAAAACTCTTTAATCTAGCCAACGGAGCATAAGCAGTGTTTTGATAAGCCAGAGGTTTGGAATCTGGTTGATTCACCATATTAACTTCGTTGATACCTACTAAGTCACCGGTTCCCATATGTCTACAATATGCTATATTATATCTTGCTGCACTAGAGCCAAGAGAAAATGAATTATTTGATATTCCAGCCAATAAGCTCCAATAATTATTCAATACCATAGTCAATCACCTCTTACATCTGTACCCATTCAAATGATAAGAAAAATCCTTGGTTTGGAGCAACGGTTATTGGATTTTCTAATATTTCACGAACAAACATAACATCTATATTGCTCGCACCACTTAGAGGGCCAGTTAAAAACGTGTGATATACACCAACCTCGCTAATAGTAATAGCACCTGAGTATGTATTGACGCCAGCTATTAAAATAACAATCTTTAACTTATTACCATCATTTACAGCGCTAATACTTGTTTCATAATTGTTCAAAGCGGCGTAAATCAGTCCCAACCGATAATCATCATGTTGGACTGGTGTGTTAGATCCACCAACGCATGTTTTCATTCCGTTTAAAAAATTATAAAATGATCTATCGGCACCACCAGCATATGGGCCATAAGTAGTAAATGAATAGACACCACCGTCCATACTTTTTACATATATTTCAGTTCGACGAGTTTCCACTGTATTACCATCACTTTGTGCAGCCATACACTTCCAATAATTATCCAATATCATGCCGTCACCTCCCTTTTGATGTAACGGATAGTGACACAAATTTCTTTTACTGTATATCCCATATTATTGTAGAAGGAAATATCTTCATTTTTTGTACTACTTAAGGAAGTACAAGCGTATATGCTACTTGTTCTATAATACGAATTTATTGGATATTTTGTATCATTCGAAGAGATTTTATACCATCCAGACCATGATTGTATTTCAATATCTGTTGTCCCTAAAATACCTACTGTCCATGCTCCTGTTGCATAAGATAATCCTGTTAGATTAATTGTTTTTTCATACAACGTACTTCCGTCTATCCATGTACCAACCACCTGTTCATCCGTAGAATAGTGTGTAGCAAGTGCGCCACTAGGTATCCACGTACCGCTTCCGGGTTGATCGGTGGTTTTGGTGTATTGGATGGTGACATAAGTTTGGTCAGAAGGTGAATCTAACCAATTTTGCATATACCCAATATTAGTTTGATCAACTTCAATACAAATACCCATTGAATAACCAGGGCGATAATTTGGTATAGGTGCAAATGTAGTATTATTAACTTCTCCCATAATGCCTTGACATGACACAATTTTATCTATATTATTAATACCATGAGGCGAATAGTGCCAATTAGTATCTTTTGTTATAATTCCTAGACAAAGAGTCTTTTGATATAACGGTCGCCCATCTGTCCAACATCCAATCTCTCTTTCATCTTCACTATATATCACCGGTTGTACCAACGGTTCGCCACCATATGAGTAGCACCGTCCATTAAACATTAATTTACTCATTTGTGGCCTCCTTTAGGATGATGATTTGGTATAACGAACAGTAACAGCGCTAACAGAAATAGCAGAGGATCGTGTATTAAGAATTTGCACATAAGCACCGACATCTCTATTTCCACCAAGACATCTCCATAATGTACCAGTAGAACTATACGCTGTTATATCAATAATTCTATTTATGTTTACATTTGATATTTCTGTATTTGCCCAAGCACCACTATTAATTGTTATAGCAGAGGTGAATTCATCAGTAATTTCATAGATAGTTGATCCATCAATCCATGTTCCTACCACTTTTTCATCCGTACTATAATGCACAGCCGGTACTCCCTGTGGCGTCCATGTGCCAGAACCGGGGGCGTCGGTGGTTTTGGTGTATTGCATAGTTATTATTGCATTATCAGTAGCTGCATTACTTACAAAATATAAATATAATGTTTCATTACTTACTTCTGAATGAAAAAATTTACTTGAAGAAAGAGCATATGAAGAAAAAACCTGTTGACTTAGCCATCTATCACTAGAAGATGTATATTCAAAAAGAACATTTTTAATAAATGCAACTCCATATCCTGTTCCTATTGTTTTTTTCTCATTCGCTGTAAAATTTAAATTTAATGTTTTTTCATATAACGGTCGTCCGTCTGTCCAAACTCCGATTTTTCTTTCCTCTTCACTATAAATCACCGGCTGAAACGATCTATCTTCCCCATTTGTATCCGTTATAAAATAAAACGTATTATTACACTTCTCAGCTACGGAGAGAGCGTCATATTCGGCTTGTTTAAGTTGGCGAGTTTTAATTGTGTTGGAAAATGGTTCTCCGTATTTAAAAATTGCTCCCATATGAAGCTTCCTCCTTTCTATGATGATTTAGTGTAACGAATGGTTATTCCTGTGATTCCTATTGTAACAGGAGCCAATATTTGTACTATGTTATTGTTAATTTTAGCTGCTTGGAAACAAAAAACAGTATTGTTGTTTTGATAACAAACCACATCTATTATTTTTGCAATTCCCATTCCAGAAGATGGGGTGTTTCGCCAATCACCTGAGTTAATAACAGTTTCACCTGAATATATATCTGTTCTTTCATAAATTGTAGATCCATCCACCCATGTTCCTACAACATGTTCATCAAAAGAATAATGAATTGCTGGCACTCCTTGCGGTGTCCAACTGCCGCTACCGGGGATATCGGCAGTTTTGGTGTATTGGATAGTAAGATAAATATTAACAGTTGTATTTCCTGTTGATGCAGTAATATATTTAAGATAACCATTTCGTAAATCAATTTGACAATATACTCCACCTATAGGTAATTGGTCGCCATTTGATGCAAGAATAAAATGACCTCTTCGTGATACTAAATGATCTATATAAGATACTTCTATTAAATCAGCCCAATTTGACATTGGTGATGTTTTATTTAAAAATGTAAAGCTTTTTTCATACAGCGGTTTCCCGTCTGTCCATACACCGATTTCCCTCTCACTTTCACTATATATAACCGGTGCAAAACTATCGGTAGAGTAGCTATCTATATCGCTAATATAATAAGTGTCGCCATTCATTTTGATGGCTTCCGGTAATGCTTGATACTCATCCCATTTGAGTGTCTTACCGCCGCCACCATTCACGTAGGCGATACCGCTTTTAAAAATTGATCCCATTATTTAGTTTCTCCTTTTACTCATTTGTTTTTGTGTAGCGAATAGTAACATAACAATCTGTTAAACTATAAGACGAATTATAAGATGAACCAACATTAATCAGAAAACCACTATTTGTAAATTCATATATACCTAAACTCCAAGTCTGTCCATCTGGTGATGCATATGGTATACACAATTGTTTCGCAGAATTGCCAGTTCCTCTAATTACACTTCCTTCTGCATGAATTATTCTGTTAAAGTTGTTAATATTATGGGTTATTTGATTATCACTAGTATTTAAACTTGCAACATATAAAGTCTTTTCATATATAGTTGATCCGTCTATCCACGTACCTACCACTTGTTCTCCCGTACTATAATGTATGGCGGGGACGCCTTGTGGAGTCCATGTACCAGAACCTGCTGCATCGGTGGATTTCGTATACTGAATAGTCACATTAAGGTTTGTATAATTACTCCAATCTGTGCCATATTTAATCATTATATTGGTTGTGTTTGCTTGTAATCTGATAAAATCACTACCACCATTTGGTACAGAAATAGGTTGACCGATGCTAAAACATCCTTTAATGTCTACAAAAACATCTATATTTGATACATTATGAGGCACTGATACGGTTGTATTTGCAGCACCATTTCCACAATTAATTGTTTTTTGATATAACGGTTTTCCGTTTGTCCACACGCCTATTTCCATCTCCGCTTCACTATAAATCACCGGTCTAAACTGATCACCACTGCCGTTCATATTGAGGTCGGTGACATAATAAGTTGTACCATCTTCTTGTTGTGCAGGAGTAAGTTCTTGATATTCAGCAAATGTGAGTTCTTGTTCTTTAGCAGCAGTGCCCCACGTCCCATCACCTTGAAGAAACTTATTTTGATCACCAGATGCAGGTGCTGGAACCATACCTTTTACACCAGCTGTTGAAGATGTAGCACCAGTAAAAGTTTCCATTACCGACACATCGTTAATCTGAAAATCAGTACCATGTACAGTACCATCTGTTTCTACATCAAATGTTGCATCACTCAAATTTGATTGTGTACCACCACCTGAAAATAAATGTCCACTAAGAGGAGTCCCGACTTGTGTAAATGTATTTTGGTAAGATGCAAAATACACACCACTTTCATCGATCATCTTCTTTGATATATTTACATAATTGCTGCCTATATTTCCCATATATGGGACACCGGTTGGTTTGCTCATTAAGTTACCACTTGCATTGTAATACCAAGTATGGTCTAAGTATGAAAATGAACCAGTAGATACTGACGAACCAGATGTATTCACGGCAGTTCTGTCGGTTGATGTATAAATAACTTGATAATATCCACCCCCAACTGAACCACCTAATGCGGGCAATGCATTCGATTTAGTTACATGAGTATCTCCTACATAATATCCATCTGTTGATTCAGTATAATATGTATCATCATTAACAGCCCAACCAAGTTCGTTATATTGATTAGGTGTCGTGATTTTGAGGTATTGGCTGGTTGGGTTGTAGTTATCTGGTAAAGCAGTTCCGCCACCGCCTTCAATCGTATACTTATCACCATCAATTCCAATAGATGTGAGAGTACCGACAGCAGTACCGGTCGGATTCGGCACAACTGTGCTACCACCACCACCGCCACTTGGAACGTTATATACCGTACCGTCCACCTTCAGTTTTGTAAGCGTTGTGCTACCAGTCTCAGATGGATTTGCTTCCACCTCCGATCCAGTTTCTATCCCATAAATCGTGCCATCAATTCCAAGTTTGACCAAGTCTACAGTTGCCGTACCAGAAGGATTACCTTGTACATCAGAACCGCCACTTGGAATAGAATATGTGTCACTTCCAACCTTTAATTTGTTAAGGGCTGACGATGCCGTATCAGAAGGGTTTGCTACCACGGTAGTGCCTGTGTCAATACCAAAGATCGTATTATCCACCTTCAACTTTGTAAGAGTAGTAGTAGCAGTACCAGATGGGTTTCCTTCCACATCAACACTCTCAGGTATCCCATACACTGTGCCATTCACACTCAGTTTCGCCAAATCTGCCGTTGCTGTACCTGATGGGTTTGCTACAACAGCAGTACCCGGAATGTTGTAATCAGTTCCATCAATTTTGACACGTGTCAAATCAGAACCACTACTACCTGTCGGGTTAGCTACAACTGGTGTCCCAATGCCGTTTACCGAAAACAGTACGCCATCAATCTCCACCTTAGCCAAATCGCCAGTAGGAGTACCAATTGGATTGGGAACTACCGTAGAACCACTTGCATTAATGGAGTAAATACCATCATCGATCGATATTTTTTCCAATGGAGCAGTAGCAGCACCACTCGGATTTGCTACAACAACAGAATAGTAACGATCCGGTGGTACATCTTGCTCATTAAACGGCACCCAATGCCCATCAATCTTACTGTAAACGCACACGATTTCACGAGGAGTGATGGTTATATTACCCTGTCCATCATCATGTCTATCGACTACATATTGATAATAATATGCACCTTCAGTACCCTGAGTATCCCGAGGGGCGTTTTCGCCATATAAATGGCCATTCGATTCGTTACCAGAATAACTTGTTTCATTAAGCACTAATCTGCCCATCAGGTCGTCACCTCCCCTCTAACTGTGATGGTAGAAGTACTGCGTGTGCCTTCCGTAATTGCTTTTTGTCTAATATATGAACCACGACCACCTCTTGGGAATGGCAGCCATGTGCCAAGTATTTTTCCATATACATTTTCAATTGCTCCGCCACCATACCAAATATAAGTATCTCCGTCATACCCAATGGAATCATCGGGTCTTGTCGAACCAATATAGTGACCCTGAACCTCCCATGACTAAAGTCACAGGGTTCTTGGGACTAGTAGACTAATGTCCACTTCATTACCAAGCTATCCCCGTAGTTCATACGGTTCTTATATTACTTATGCTATCTGTTTTAATCCTTCATTAAGTATGTTGATTGCGGCATTTATATCCCTGTCCAATACTGATTTACAGTTAGGACATATCCATTCTCTAACACCTAAATCTTTTGTAGTAGCGAACTTTTTACCACAACAACTACAAGTTTGACTACTTGCAAAATACTTATCTACCTTAATTACTTTTCGTCCATACCAACCAGCTTTGTATTGAAGTTGGCGTGTAAATTCATACCATGATACATCTCCAATATTACGACGCATATCTTTTTTATTATCTTGAATCATTTTTGATATAGATAAATCTTCAATACAGATAACATCGTTTTCTCTAATTAATTCAGTAGATAGTTTTTGCAAAAAGTCCTTACGTTGATTAGTAATTTTTTCATACTGTCTCGCAACCCTGATCCTTACCTTATTCCAATTAGAACCACCTCTTGTTTTTCGAGATAATTCACGTTGAAGTTTGGCAAGTTTATCTAAAGATTGCTGTAAATATTTCGGATTACTATACTTAACGCCGTCACTTGTAATTGCGAAATCTTTAATACCTAAATCTATACCTATTTGACTATTAGTAAGTGGTAATAGTTTAATTTCTACATCTGTACAACAAAGAGAACAATAGTATTTGCCACTTGGATCTTGAGAAATAGTAGCGTTAAGAACTCTGCCTTCCGGTACTTGATTATCTCTTGTCTTAACCCAGCCAAGTTTAGGTAGTTTAATATGATTGTTTTGAAATTGAATAGCTGTTCCGTTATTATAATTTTGTGTCTTATAAGAAAACTTATGAGTCTTCTTACTTTTAAATTTTGGAAATCCACTATGCTCTTTAAAAAATTTTTGATATGCAAAATCCAAATCCTTTAATGAATTTTGTAATGAACATTTGTCTGGCTCTTTCAGCCATTCTAATTCCTTTTTTAAGGAGGTTAAATCTTTACAACAATCATAATAATTTAATGAAGTCTTATTATCTTTATAGGTTTGTATTCTTTTATTCAAATAATAATTATATACAAATCTATAACAACCAAATGTTTTTTGTATTAAGATTTGTTGTTCTTTATTTGGATAAATTCGATACTTATATGCTTTTTCCATAAACATACCTCATTTTTGTTTTTGTTTCTGTATATACTCTCTAATTTGATTCTCTGTATTTTCTGATACGGTAGCCACATAATAACTCGGATTCCAAAGATGTCCACCCCAAAGCTTATCTTTGAACTGATTTCCATATTCTTTCATTAATAATCTCGCAGATACTCCTTTGAGAGCTTTTATCATATCCGGAATATAATGTTGAGGAGAGCAGGAGATTAGTAAATGAATATGATCTAAATCTCCATTTATCTCTTCAATTGTAAAGTTATTATCTTCAGCTATTTTGTACAGATATTGTATTAAAGAGTTTTCAATATCCGGCGTAAGTATTTTTCTGCGATACTTTACGCACCATACAATATGATATTGAATTGCATATACATAACCACGTCCATATGTTAATTTCATAAGTAAGTACCTCCTACTTATATTATAACATATGTATTAACAAAAACCAGCTGGTTTATTGGATATTCACATATATTTCACATAACATATGTAATATAAGAATCGTAAGAAATTCTTAATCATTTTAGAGGTTGTAGTTCACATAGAGTCGCTAATTCTATGCATCCTTATCTGCCTTATTTTTTAGCAGTAGGTATCTCGTACTTTCGCACGAGCACAGACTATATCTTATCCATGCCGATTTCTCGGTTTAGGCGCAAACACTTCGGGTCGCTTGATCCTACTCCCTTCACGAGGGATAGTCGTTGAGGGCAGGACTGTTTATCCTTTCCCTGCTGATTTGCGATTTTTCACACAACACTTAGGATTTAACCATATGTTATCTAATAGATTTTTTCTGCTTTCGCTACATTCACGCCTGAGTATTTCAACTCTACGTTGTAGTTCTATTAGCTTTACGCATTTCCAGCATATTCGTTTGCTTTGTTGGGTAGCTTATGCTACCGCTACGTACAGGTTTCCCTATACGCTGACTATTTTGTAAACGCTCACTTACTCATGACTGAAGTCACGAGTATGCGTTTGCAATTTAATCATTCGGAGCGTCAGTGATGTAATACACAATACCACTTGTCTTTTCTTCTTCCGTAAGAGCATCATATTCTGCCTGTGTTTTCTCAATTGGTTTTGCGTCCAAATAATTTTCGGTACGTAACAACCGACCAGTCGAACTGTCATAAACAGGCTCTGAGATAATCTCCATGCTCTTGCGCGGCGTCAGTTTATCTTGCTTGTTCACGTAATCCTCAACGGATACAACGTCGGATTCCAAACCACCCTTACCATTGCTAACCACAACGTTCTTACCAAGACGAATGATATGCTTGTTGGCGTCGTACTCAATACCATTACCAGAAGCGCCTTCTCCACCAATGATAAAACTACCGTTTTCCAAATTGATGTGCGTACCAGTAGAATATGTTTGATCGCCAACTTTTTCCTGCTTCCAGTTCTTAGAGTAGATATCTCCGGCAATCATGATACCGGCGATGAGTGTTTGGGCGTTCACACCGTATGTTTCGTGCTCCTCGCCATTCAGAAGATAGTTGATTTTACCAATAGCAGCTTCAACCGTCGCCCAGTTGTCGCGGGTAAATGTGATAGCATTAGATATCATCTTCATCTGTTCAGGAGAGTAGTCTTTAGCAATGTCGTCATAATCCCGTAGCAGAATACCGTGTTCATCAATCTTTATATTTTTGTTACCGCCGGCGTTTACGTTGTATGTGCCGGCATCCATACCGTCATCCTTCATTTCCTCGACATCATCATGTGCATCATCACCTTGAGATGCCTGATGTGCGACGTAGTTGTAACTACCAGCAATAGATTGAGCCTTGTTGAGAATACCTTCCAAACTGTTGCTAAGGTCGTTAGGGCGATCTACGTTAGAAAAGGAAAAGGTGATAGACTCCGGCGATTTTTCGTCGTATTCCACACTCGTCAACCGCAGTACATATATTTCTTCATCTACCTCAGTAACCAACCAATCACCAAGATCAAAGCTGTTCTTATAGTCTCTAAACTCCTTTAAATTGAGAAGATTGTTGAGAGATTCGGAAATCGTTAATTCGAGAGTACTGGCCTTAATAGCTTCCTGCGATGCCGTATCAAAGAATTCCTTGGCACGAGCAATTAGGTCTGGTGTTTCCAATCCTGTCGAAATATAGTTAGGGTTGTTGTACTCGCCTTCACGCCGGTAACTACAGAATATCTTGTAGAGGTCTAGTCCTAAATAGTTGGCAAAATTGAGAGCATCACGAATTGCTTTACGTTTTGCTTCGACAGCATCTGCTTCATCTTGCTTTGCTTGTACTTGCTTGTCCCTGAGATTTGCTTCCTGTTCACATAGCTGTGCCCGCTGATAGTAGGGGACGTACATTGTGTTATAGAGGTCTGCACCGTAGAAATCTTTATTGGTTTCTGTCACACCCATTTTGATGAGCACTTCGCACACTGCGTCGTAAGATGACTTAAACCCAAGTAAACAGTTAAGACTGTATTTGGTTAGCTCTCGCTTAAATCTGCCAATATTCTTGATCTTAAAAATCGTTTGAAATGCCGCATCAGACCTATCAAGCGACTTATCTATCTTTTGCTTGAGAAAAGCTTCGTAATTATCATTCAAATTAACGACAATATGTTCGGGTGTGATTGCTTCATCAGGAGCGGTTTCATCAACGGTTGTCATTGCATTGTCGTTAGTAGCGCCGTTTCCAAGCGCCACCACCCTCAACTTTCCTTTCCACTTTTTCGCACCATTACTGGTAACTACATAACTTCGCTCATATTCCTCTACCGTATAGCTGGGATCAACCAGCGTTTTAGCGTAGCCAACCACCGCGTTGGTAGCGGATGCTTGCTGTACAGACTTTAGGTCTTGCACAGCAACAGCCTGTGATGCGAGAGCAGAAGTAACGATTGCTAACTGCGCCGCAGCAGTAGTGTCTCCGGGAATAGGTGTTTCCGGCATCATAGAATCCTTCAGATAGAGGATTTGCTCTTGTAGGTCATACCATTCTTCTGTTAAGTCCTCGTAGTCTTTGGCGTAAAAATCGCACAACTCCGAATACTTTTTCAACTTATCTACCAATTCATCCGGCATATCTTCATACATAGCCTGAGAAAAGTGGTAGATGTAAAGTGAACCATTTGGATTGACGTTGGCCACCGTTGCCGTCATTAAGTCATCACCTGCCGACATCCGTAGACAGTTCTTCACGTTATCTACGTTGCCACTCAGATTGACATTGGTAGCGAAGTTTGCATTGCTGATAAAGATACCGGTGTTTTTACCATATCCATTTGTGTAGGAAGTGCTTCCACACTTAGGACATTTGCCGGTAAAGCTTCCGCGATGTCCACACTCAGTACACTTG